>Ga0209643_1001630_pt1 | contig 19577 bp, 17 predicted proteins | sample AutmiccBRH37_all_FD_187383 | JGI IMG/M metagenome (GOLD analysis project Ga0209643, IMG submission 187383) | Deep subsurface microbial communities from Mt. Terri, Switzerland - Autotrophic microbial communities BRH/37_all (SPAdes) (version 2) | ecosystem: Environmental > Aquatic > Deep... | reverse complement strand
CATCACCCCGCCCGGGCGTACCCGCCGGTTCGACGCCCGTTTCTTCATGGCTTCGGCCGAGGCCCTGCTGACGCCGGAACCGACCGCCGGTTCGGGCGAACTGGATGAGATCGCCTGGCTGCCGCTGGACGAGGCCCGCACGCTGGACCTACCCGCCATCACCCGGTTCGTCCTGGGAGAACTGGCCGAGCGGTTTGAACACCCCGACCGTCCCCTGCCCTTCGTGCGGATGGTGCGCGGCCGACATGTCGTGGACCACAGGGACTGAACCCTATTCGGCGACCGGCTTGGTCAGGTCGAACTCGACGCGGAAATGCCGGTTCGGTCGGCGCAGTTCATAGGCGAACATCCGATCCGGATGGACCTCCATCGCCCAGACATTGGTGGTCGAGACCGCCGCGTCGTTGGCGTTGAACAGGGCGATCGATTCGGCGTCGACCGGGAAGTCCTGCCGTTCGGCCGTGCCGCCGCTCGTCGTATCGCCCCCGTACCAGTGCAACACGTCGGTCGTGCCGTCCTCATGCCGGTGATCATGCTTCAGCCGCAGGCCTGCGTCTGTCCTGGTCACCACCCAGGTCCGCGACCGGTCCTCGCCTACTGCGAAGGGGATCCGAACCTCGTCCGGCGAACAGTCGCGGACGTGCATGATCAGCCGCTCGCTGGCGAACCGGGCGTCGGCGGCGTCGGTCGTGACGACCCGGCCTTCGAATCGCTGGCCGCAGAGGGCGTTCAACCGCGCAAGGAACACGTCCTGCTCCCGAGCCGGGGCCGCAGCCGCTGCGCCGGCGGACGACAAGGAAGCCAGGGCCGCTGCGGCCAGCAAGGATGCGATTTTCATACGCCCAGACTATATATGCGCCGCACCGCATCAAGGTGACATCGCGCCCGTTGACTTTGGAGCGCGGCTGAGTATGTTCCGCGCCTCTTATTTTAAGCGGCTTTCGCCGTCGCAGAGGTAATTCCGATGGCCAAACCGGCTTCCATCAAGATCCGCCTGAACTCCACGGCCGACACCGGCTTCTTCTATGTCACCAAGAAGAACGCCCGCACCATGACCGAGAAGATGGTCGTCAAGAAGTACGACCCGGTCGTGCGCAAGCACGTCGACTTCAAGGAAGGCAAGATCAAGTAACCACTTGATCGGCTGACGAATACGAAACGCCCGGCTGGTCGTCAGCCGGGCGTTTCTGCTTGTCTGGCGTCAGGTGTGAGTACCGCCTCAGGCCGCCCTGGCGACGACCTTGTTCCGGCCGCTGGCCTTGGCCTCGTAGACCCCTTCGTCGGCTCGCTTCAGCAGGCTTTCGGGCGTGTCGCCCTCGCCGGTGGTGGCGGCGACCCCGATCGAGATGGTGATGGTCAGCTGCTCCTTGCCGCCCATGACCCGGAAGGGCGCCGAGGCCACGTCCCGGCGAATCCGCTCCGCCACCATCTGGGCGTCTTCCAGACTGGCGCCCGGCATCACCACGACGAATTCCTCCCCGCCCATCCGGCACGGCAGATCCACGGCGCGGACGTTGGTGGCCAGGCGAACGGCGAATTCAGCCAGCACCTCGTCGCCGGCGTCATGGCCGAAGCCGTCGTTGACCAACTTGAAATGGTCGATGTCCAGCACCAGCAGGGCCACCGACGACCCGCCATGCGCGGCGCGGCCGACGAGGGCCTGCAGCTGCCCGGTCATGTAGCGGCGGTTATGCAGGCCAGTCAGGGCGTCGGTGACGGCCATCTCCAGGCTGCTGTCCAGCTTCTGGCGCAGGAAGTCGGTGTAACGCTTGCGGCGAATCTGGGTGCGGACCCGCGCCGATAGTTCTTCCGGGTCGATCGGGCGCGGCAGGATGTCGGTGGCGCCCAGCTCCAGCGCCTTGACCATGCGCGGCCGCTCGGCCGGCTCGACGACGGCCAGGATCGGGGCGCGACGCGCGTCGCCCGACTTGGCCATGGCCACGACCCTCAACCCGTCGAAACTCTGGGCCGCCACATTGACGATGATCAGATCCAGCGGCCCCTTGGCTGCGGTCATCGCCGCCTCGAGGTCCGTCTCGATGGCGACGCGGTGCTCGCGACCCAGTTCCGCGACGATCTTCTGGGCCTGACCGGCGTCGTCGTCGACGATCAGCACGCGGCCGCCCTCGCTGCGCAGCCGCGCGGCGCCCTCGCCTTCCACCCCCATGCGCCGGCTGCTTTCCTCGCGCTCGCGCAGTTCGTCCATCACCTGTTTCAGCCGCGTCAGCGACTTGACGCGGGCGAACAGGACCACGTCGTCGATGGGCTTGGTCAGGAAGTCGTCGGCCCCCGCTTCCAGTCCACGAATACGATCCTCGCGTCCGTCCAGCGCCGTCACCAGCACCACCGGAATATGCCGCGTCTCCGCCCGCGCCTTCAGCAGGCGACAGGTCTCGAACCCGTCCATGCCGGGCATCATGACGTCGAGCAGGATCAGGTCCGGCTGGTGCTCAGCCGCAAGCGTCAGGGCGGTCGCGCCGTTGCTGCAGGTCAGAACGTCGTAATATTCGATCGTCAGCTTGGCCTCGAGCAGACGAACATTCACGTCCACATCGTCGACGACGAGAATCCGCGCGCTCATCCCAGGTGCTGCCGGATCGTGTCGAGGAAGTGCATGACCGAGATCGGTTTGGAGATATAGGCCTCGCACCCGCCCTGGCGGATACGCTCCTCGTCACCCTTCATGGCGAAGGCGGTCACGGCGATGACGGGAATATGGCTCAGTTCCTCGTCGTCCTTCAGCCACTTGGTGACTTCAAGGCCGGAAATCTCGGGTAGCTGAATATCCATGAGGATCAGGTCGGGGTGATGCGCGCGCGCCAGGGCCAGCGCCTGCAGCCCCTCACGGGTCTGCAGCGTCTCGTAACCCTGAGAATCGAGCAGATCATGAAAAAGCTTCATGTTCAGCTCGTTATCCTCGACGATGAGGACTTTCTTGGACATCATCACCTGACCTGTGCGTCCGTCGAAAACGGGACGCCTCGTAGGGTGGAATATTGGACGCCCAGTCTTAAGTTGGGGTGAAGCCAAGGTTACGGAGACCTTAAGCGTGGCCATAAAGGCCGTCTGTCGCGACTGCCTGTGGACCGGCGCAGACCCCGCCGGGCCGCCAGACCGCCGCTGTCCGTCGTGCGGATCACGCCGCATCGTCGCGGATCCCGAACTGGATCAGCTTTCCATCGCTCACATGGATTGCGACGCCTTCTACGCCTCGGTCGAGAAGCGCGACCGGCCGGAATTGCGCGACCGGCCGGTCATCGTCGGCGGCGGCAAGCGGGGCGTGGTCTCCACTGCCTGCTATGTGGCGCGCCAGTATGGCGTCGGCAGCGCCATGCCGATGTTCAAGGCGCTTAAGGCCTGTCCCGAGGCCGTGGTCATCAAGCCCGACTTCGCCAAATACGTCTTCGAATCCGAACGCATCCTCGGCGCCCTGGGCCGGTTGACGCCGCTGATCCAGCCTTTGTCGCTGGACGAGGCCTGGGTCGATCTGTCGGGCACCGAACGGCTGAACGGCGGCCCGCCCGCCCTGCAGCTGATCCGTTTCCAGAAACAGATCGAGGACGAGACCGGCCTGACCGTCTCCATCGGACTAGCCCCCAATCGCTTTCTGGCCAAGATGGCGTCCGAGATGGACAAGCCGCGCGGGTTTTCCGTCGTCGGCGCCGCAAACGCCCAGGCTCTGTTGGCCCCGCGTCCCGTCACCGCCCTGCCGGGCGTCGGCCCGGTGTTCGGCAAGGCGCTACGCAGCGACGGTTACGCTGCCATCGGCGATCTGGCCCGCGCCGACGTCCGCGACCTGGTCAAGCGCTACGGCGAATCGGGCCTGCGTCTGCACGACCTCTCCCATGCTCGCGACGCCCGCGCCGTGAACCCCGAACGCGACCGCAAGGGAATGAGCGCCGAGACCACTTTCAACGAAGACCTGACCACGGCCGAGGCGCTGGAGGCCGAACTCTGGCCCCTGTGCGAGAAGCTGGCGTCCAAGGCCCGGCGCGACGGCGTCGCCAGCCGTGTCCTGGTGCTGAAACTGCGCCGCACCGACTTCAAGATCGTGACCCGCCGCGTCAGCCTGGCCGAACCGGTCCAGACCGCCCGCGCCCTGTTCGCCGCGGGCCGCGATCTGCTTAAACCCGAACTGGGCCCGCCCTACCGACTGATCGGCATCGGCATGGCCGACGTCCAGGACGCCGAAGACGCCCCCGCCGGCCTATTCCAGACCAATGAAACCCGCGTGTTAAAAACCGAACGGGCTATCGACGCCCTGCGCGAAAAGTTCGGCAAGAACGCCGTGGTGGCGGGACGGGCGTTGAAAACCTAAGAAGTCCCATGGATCTCGCTAAACGCGCCTACGACCACGGCTTTCGCCTGGACCCGATCGTCCGCAGCCTTCTGGACACCGACTTCTACAAGCTGCTGATGCTGCAGATGATCTGGCGCGAGCATCGGGACGTGCCGGTGACCTTCCAGGTCATCAACCGCACCAAGTCCGTCCGCCTCGCCGACGAGATCGACGTCGCCATCCTGCGCGAGCAACTGGACCACGCCCGCAGCCTGCGCTTCACCAACAAGGAACTGGTCTGGCTGGCGGGCAACAGCTTCTATGGCGTCAAACAGATCTTCTCGCCCGACTTCATCGCCTGGCTGACCGACTACCGCCTGCCCGACTACGACCTGTCTGTGCAGGATGGCCAGTACGTCCTGACCTTCTCCGGCGCCTGGGCCGACGTCACCCTGTGGGAAATCCCGGCCCTGGCCATCATGAACGAGCTGAGGTGCCGCGCCGGTCTGCGCCGCCTGGGCCGGTTCGAGCTGGATGTCCTCTATTCGCGCGCCAAGACCCGGCTGTGGTCCAAGGTCGAGCGACTGCGGCGTCTGCCCGACCTGGCCCTGTCCGACTTCGGCACCCGCCGTCGACACGGCTTCTTGTGGCAACGCTGGTGCATCCAGGCGCTGAAGGAAGGGCTGGGGGACGCCTTCATCGGCACCTCCAATGTCCTGCACGCCATGGAGAATGATCTGGAGGCGATCGGCACCAACGGCCATGAGTTGCCCATGGTTCTGGCCGCCCTGGCGCCCGACGACGCGACCCTGGCCCGGACGCCCTATACGGTGCTGGACGAATGGCGCCGCCACTATGCCGGCAATCTGCTGATCGTCCTGCCCGACGCCTTCGGCACCGAGGCCTTCCTGGATCAGGCCCCCGACTGGGTCGCCGACTGGACGGGTTTCAGGCCCGACTCGGCCCCGCCCATCCCGGCCGGCGAACGGCTGATCGACTGGTGGCGTGAACGCGGTCGCGATCCGAAGGAAAAGCGGCTGATCTTCTCGGACGGCCTGGACATCGACGGCATCGAGGCGACCCACGCCCATTTCCACGGTCGCGCCCGTCTCAGCTTCGGCTGGGGCACCAATCTGACCAACGACTTCCGCGACTGTTCCCCCGCCCCGGCGCCGGAGTTGGAGCCCATCTCCCTGGTCTGCAAGGTGGTCGAGGCCGGGGGGCGGCCCGCCGTCAAACTGTCGGATAATCCGGAAAAGGCCGTCGGCGATCCGGCCGAGGTGGAACGCTATCGCCGCGTCTTCGGCGTGCGCGGTCTGACGGCCCAGCCCGTCATGGTGTGAAACCCGGCCTTAAGCCCATCTGCGTCACAAGAACGCGATGAACGCCTTTCTCGACAAGATGCGCCGCCGCGCCGGCCGCTATCTCGATGTCCGCGCCGAGACGGTCCAGCCGGCGCGTGGAATCCTGAGCCTGTCGTTCGACGACATCCCGATGTCCGCCTGGACCGAGGCCGGCCCTGTCCTGGCCGAACACGGGGTCAAGGCCACCTATTATGTCTGCGGCGGCCTGGCGGGCGGGCGTAATCTGGACCTGCCGCAGTTCGAGACCGAACACCTGCAAGCCCTGCACGAAGCCGGGCACGAGGTCGGCTGCCACACCTATGATCACGTCTCGACCCTGACCCTGTCGCCGGCCGAACTGGACGCCAGCCTGGCCCGCAACGCCGCCTGGGTGGCCGAACGGCTGGACGGCTACGAGATGCTGACCTTCGCCTATCCGTTCGGCGACTGCGCCCTGGGGGCCAAGTCGGTGATCGATGGTCGCTTCCTGTGCGGACGCGGCGTGCGCGACGGGATCAACGGCGGCCGCGCGGACCGCAATCTGCTCCAGGCCATCGGGCTGGAGAGCCGTCGCCTGCCCGGCTACGACCTGGAGAAGCTGGTGGCGGATACGGCGGCGTCCAAAGGCTGGCTGATCGCCTACGGCCACGACGTCGGCGACGCGCCCACTCCCTATGGCTGCCGGCCAGAAGACATCGACAGACTGATCCGTCTGGCCAAGGCCGCCGACCTGGATATCCAGCCCGTCGCGGCGGCGTGGCGGCTGGCGGCCTAGAAGACGCCGACCGCGCCGTCGGCCCAGATCAACAGGACGCTCAACACCACGGCGGCGCAGATCAGGATCGCCACCAGGCGGTTCGTCACCCGTCTGACGGCCAGTTCGATCAGAACCCCGCCGCCGATCAGCAGCACGCCGGCGAACAGGAAGTCCGAGGCCGTCCAGGCGACCTCGCGCGTGAACTGCATCGCGACCAGGGGCGCCAGCAAGATCAAACCCACCAGGCTCCAACCGATGATACGGAGCGGGTGACGCCCGCCTGCCCGTTTCGCCACAGTGATCATATCGCCGCTCCGACTTCGGAAAACGAGATGATCCTACGCGATAATCGGGCGCTCGAACATCGAGATCACAAAGGCGATCAACCCGCCGCCTTGCGACGATCCGCCCAGGCGATCAGTTCCTTGCGCGGCCAGATCATCAGCCAGGATCGGGCGGTGTATTCCCCGCTGTCGATCAGCGCCTTGCGGGAGGCCGAGGCTGTCCCGGCCCTTTCGGTGTGGATCTCGCCCGGCCCCTGATGAACCATGAAGGCGCCGCCCTTCAGCGGATTGAGCCGCAGATGCGCCAGGCGCGGGCTGATCTCGGTCAGGGGCGGGTCATAGAACCAGCTGGAGCCGATCATCCCCGCCAGCTCGGGCCGCAATCGACAGAGTTCCGCCGCCGTGGCCCAGGCCTCGTTCCAGCCGTCCTCGTTGAAGCCTCGCAGCCAGCGGCTCTCGGTATGGACCTCCAGCCAGGGCGCCCGTTTCGCCCCGGCCGCCAGATAGCGGAACAGCGGGCCAAAGCCCCAACCTTCGCGCACATGTTTGACGATCTGCCCCGGACCGACCGGCGAGCTGAGATCGATGACCTGGCTCTTGGCGGCCGGCACGCTCAGCGCCAGCGAGAAACGGACGTCCTTGGACCAGTGGTCGAAATCGTAGTCGCCCTCGGCCCTGGTCAGGAAGTCCGCCAGTTGTTCGATCCAATAGGGATAGAGAGCCAGGACCTCGACCGGCAGGCCCATCGCCGCAACCCGGTCGGGCAGCCGCAGGGTCCAGGCCGCGATCAGACCACGCCTGACCTCATCCGATGCGCCTTCGCCCAGAACGGCGTCCACCGCCTTGGCCGGCATTTCGAAATCCCAATGCGGCGCGACCTGGGCGGCCTTGATCGCCGCGGGCTCCAGCACCGCATCGACGCGGGCGCGGTCCTCGACCGAGAGGCGGGCCAATACGGCCTGGAAGGCCGCGACGTCGGGGGTCAGGTGCAGATCCATGGGCCGCAGCATGCCACGGCCCGATTGGCGAAGACTTAAGACCGGCCGATGGGTGACGCCGCCCTTGCGCCGCGCTAAACCGCCAACCAGATCAAGGAGCCCCCATGAGCATCGAAGCCCGCATCGCCGAACTCGGCATCACCCTGCCGGAACCCGCCAAGGCGGTGGCCAACTATGTGCCCTTCGTCCAGACGGGCGCCGTGGTCCATATCTCGGGCCAGCTGTCGAACGACGCCTCGGGCGGAGTCAAAGGCACGGTCGGAGTCGATGTGACGCCGGAACAGGCCAACGCCGCCGCGCGCCTGTGCGGGATCAATCTGCTGGCCCAGATCAAGGCCGCCTGCGACGGCGACCTGGAACGGGTCGTTCGGATCGTGAAACTGGGCGGCTTCGTCCAGGCCGGACCGGATTTCGAAGCCATTCCCGCCGTGATCAACGGCTGTTCGGACCTGATGGTCGAGGTGTTCGGCGACGCCGGCCGCCATGCCCGTTCGGCTGTGGGCGTGTACAAACTGCCCCTCGGCTTCGCCGTCGAGGTCGACGCCATCCTGGAGATCCGTTGACCTTCACGCTCACGGTCCACGACGCGATCGCCGACATCGGCCGCGAGGCCTGGGATGCGTGCGCGCATCCCACCGGCGATCCGTTCGTCTCCTACGACTTCCTGCACGCCTGCGAGGCCTCGGGCAGCGCGACGCCGCAGCAGGGCTGGGGACCGCGCCACCTGGCCCTGCGGGACGAAAATGACGCCGTCCTGGGCGTCATGCCCCTCTATCTGAAGGGCCACAGCCAGGGCGAGTATGTCTTCGACCACAGCTGGGCCGACGCCTATCAGCGCGCCGGCGGCCGCTATTATCCCAAGCTGCTGGGCGCCGTGCCCTTCACCCCGGCGACCGGCCCACGCTTCCTGCACCATCCCGATACCGACGCCGCCACGGTGCGCCAGGCCCTGATCCAAGGGGCCCTCACCCTGGTCGAGCGGCTGGGCGTCTCGTCCCTGCACGTCAACTTCCCGACCGAGGCTGAATGGTCGGCCATGGCCGAGGCGGGCCTGCTGCCGCGCCAGGACATCCAGTACATCTGGCGCAACGCCGACCATCAGACCTTCGACGACTTCCTCGCCGCCCTGTCGTCCAATCGCCGCAAGACCATCCGGCGAGAGCGGCGCGACGCCCGGGCCGATCTGGACATCCGCGTCCTGACCGGCGCCGACATACTGGAAGATCACTGGGACGCCTTCTTCCGCTTCTACATGGACACCGGCGACCGCAAATGGGGCCGCCCCTATCTGACCCGCGCCTTCTTCTCGATGGTGGGCGAGACGATGGCGGACCGGATCGCACTGGTCATGGCGTTTCGGGACGGCGCGCCCATCGCCGGCGCCCTGAACTTCATCGGCCGCGACGCCCTGTACGGCCGCCAGTGGGGCGCGCTGGAGGATGTGCCCTTCCTGCATTTCGAGCTCTGCTATTATCAGGCCATCGAATTCGCCATCGCCCGCGGCCTGTCCCGCGTCGAGGCCGGCGCCCAGGGCGAGCACAAGATCGCGCGAGGCTATCTGCCCTCCCCGGTCTATTCCGCTCATTTTATCGCCGACCCGGCCCTGCGCGAACCGGTCGCCCGCTATCTGGACGGAGAACGCCCGGCGATGGCGGCCGAAATGGCGGCGATGACCGAAAACCTGTCGCCTTACAAGACGACCTAAGCCGGCTTCTGCGCCCACAGATGATACATGCCGGCGAACAGGTTCGGCTGCCTCTGCTCCAGCCGGTCCCATAGGGTCAGATCCAGCGGATCGGCCCGCCCGAATGCGGCGCGGAACGCCGTCTGGGCCTCGGCCGGGGCGTCGAATCCGACCAGCCGCAACCCCGCCCCCGTGACCAGTTCCTCCAGTTCTGGGGGCCTGTACGCGTGCTCCTGCACATGGAAGACCAGGTCGCGGCATCCGCTGAGGCTGTAGAAATCGTCGCTCTGCCTCAGCGCCGCCAGCGGCTCCGCCTCCAACAGGGCCAAGACATGAGCCCGGAACGCCCGGATGTCGGCGTCGACGGGCGTCCAGCCCTTTTGCCGGATCAGGTCGTGGGCCAGCCGCACCAGCGCCCGTCCCCTCTCGCTGTACAGACCCAGCCGCACCACCCCGCCCGGCCGCAGCACCCCGGCCAGCCGCGCCAACCCCTGGTCCGGCTGCGCCATATGGTGGATCACCCCGGTGCTGGTGACGACATCGAAACGCGCCTCGACCCGGTCCAGCGCCAGGATATCGCCCTGGACGAACCGAACTCCGGTCAGGCCCAGATCCTCCGCCACCCGCATCCCGTAGGCCAGGCTGGCCCGGCTGAGGTCCATGGCCGTGATCGACAGCGACGGGTCCATCCGCGCCAGGTCGATCGGCTCGAAACCTGTGCCGCAACCGGCCGTCAGAACCGTCCGCGCGCACTGACGGAAGGCGCCGTGGTCAAGGCCAGGCAGGCCCGCGATCACATCGCCCAGAACCCTCGGTTCCGGCGCGGGCGGCGCGGTCCAGCAGGGATAGGGATTGGCCTCGTACTGGTCGCGCACGGCATTGGACACCGCATCGGTGTCGGCGTCGGGCGTCAAGGACGGCGCGCCCTCGGCCAAAGCCCGTTCACGTGCGGGCTCCTCGATCGTGCGTCGGACCAGCAGGGCCTGCATCTCGCCTTCACCCAGGGCCGCCGCCTCGGCCGGACTGGGCGGTCGGAACAGGATCGCCGTGACGCCCTCGGTCTCGATCACCGGCGCTGCATATTCGGACGCGAATCCGCTCAGCGCCAGAGCGCAGATCAGGGCCGCGCGGCTCTCGTCCTCGGCGTCCTCCGTTTCGACCACGGCCGCCCGTACGGCGTCCAGCCGCGCCTCCATCGCCGCGCTGACGTTCAGGCAGCGCGACAGGAAAGCCAGCCAAAGCGGATCCCGCCCCATGGCTTCCAACGCTTCCCCCGACCCGTCGAAAGCCGGTTGTTTCAACAACAGGGCCTCGGCCGTCACCCGCGCCAGCGTCTGCGGCTCCACCGCCGGATCGGCGAGACACGCGCACAGGTCCGCGTCCAGTTGCGGGGCCCAACTGCTGGGCGAAAGCCGGCTCAGCAGATGCGCCAGCCCCGCCGCCACGCGTCCTCGCGATTCTCCGACAGGCGCCGCCGCCATGGCGCGGCTCAACAGGTGGGTGGCGGTCGCCGGGTCGCCGTGGTCCGCCAGGAAGAGCCCCATGGCCGCCGTCGCCGGCCCATGGTCGGGATATTGCTTCAGGCAGGCCTTCAGCGCCGTGAAGGCGCCGTTCAGGTCCCCCGCGCCCAGCCGCCGCTCCGCCGCCGCGACCAGGGCGTCGGCGTCCGATGATTGATCCAGGGCGTCCAGCGTCATCGCCCCACTATGCCCGGCCGGCGCCCGGCTGTCAGCGCGGCGTCAGCCAGGCGGCCAGATTGCTCATATACCGCTGCGTCTGCCGCAGCGCCTCGGGGTCGTCGATCATGCCCCGGCCCGGCGGCTCGTCGACGAAGCTGGGCGAACCGTCGCGCGGGTCCCAGTTGTAGTCGGCGAAATGATGGAAGGTGCTCTGCGCCAGGCCTCGCCCCCTTCCCTCGTCGCCCTCGAAGGCCACCGCGATGTTGAAGGGCCGCCCGGTGATCGCGCTGACGCCAGTGGCTATGACCCGGGCGTCGGATTGGTTCGACGGCGCCCCCACCCCGCCCTCGTGCGGATGAGCCGGCAGACGCGTCAGCAGTCCGCCGTCCACGTCACGCAACAGGGGATGCGGCTCGCCCACCGCCTCGATCGTCTGCCAGTCGCCATTGGGGCCGGAGTGATAGTTGGGGAAGTCGATATGGCCGGTCGCCACATCGTCGCGCCGGTTGCGGGCCGGATCGGGATCCTGACTGCTGGTATGGAAATAATGGGCGTCGCCGACCCCGCCCAGGGTGCAGACGCTGCTGCCCAGGTCCATGTGGTCGCGGGTGATCATCAGTCCGCCGCCCCGCGCGCGGAAGGCTGCGATCGCCGCGCACTCCTCGGCGTTCAGCCCGTCGCCGACATCGACCGCGAACAGCCACAACTGGTCGAAGTCGCTGTCCTCCAGCCGGCCCAGCACGGGATCGGTCGTCCCGCCCGGCGTGGCGCGGTCCCGCGCCGTCACTTCGACGCCCGGCAGATCGCCGAGAAAGGCCGTCAGTCGCGAGAACCGGCCCACATGCCAGTCGTCCTCGACGGACGGGATCGTGGTCTGCAACAGGATGCGCGTCATGTCGTCCTCCCCTGACGTTCCGGCATGAAAAAGGGCCCGGACGTCTCCGTCCGGGCCCCGATCCGACCTGATCAGGCCGTCTCTTCTTCCTCGGCCTTCGCCGGCGCCCCGCCGGTGCTCTTGACGTCGAAGTCGATCTTGCCGTCCTTCAGCTGGACCTTGACGTGTCCGCCGCGCGTCAGACGCCCGAACAGGATGTCGTCGGCCAGAGGCTTCTTGATCGAGTCCTGAATGACCCGCGCCAGAGGACGCGCGCCGTACAGTTCGTCGAAGCCGTTCTTGGCCAGCCAGTCGGCCGCCTCGTCGGTCAGTTCGATGGTGATGTTGCGGTCCGCCAGCTGGGCCTCCAGCTGCAGCACGAACTTGGTCACCACCGAGCGGATCGTGTCGGCGCCCAGCGGCTTGAAGGCCACGATGGCGTCCAGGCGGTTCCTGAACTCCGGCGCAAACAGGCGCTGGATGGCCTTGTCGTCCTCGCCCTCGACCTTGCCCCGGCCGAAGCCGATGGAGGCGCGGGCGTTGTCAGCCGCCCCGGCGTTGGTGGTCATGATCAGGATGACGTTCCTGAAGTCCACCTTCTTGCCGACCGCGTCGGTCAGCATGCCGTTGTCCATCACCTGCAGCAGGATGTTGTAGACGTCCGGGTGCGCCTTCTCGATCTCGTCCAGCAGGATGACGGCGTGCGGATGCTGATCCACGGCGTCGGTCAGCAGACCGCCCTGGTCGTGGCCGACATAGCCGGGAGGGGCGCCGATCAGTCGGCTGACCGTATGGCGCTCCATATATTCCGACATGTCGAACCGCTGCATCTCGATGCCCAGGGTGGCGGCGAGTTGCTTGGCGACTTCGGTCTTGCCGACGCCGGTCGGGCCGCTGAACAGGAAGCTGCCGATCGGCTTGTTCGGGTCACGCAGACCCGCCCGCGCCAGCTTCATCGCCGCCGAGACCTGTTCGATCGCCTGTTCCTGGCCGAAGACGACGCGGTTCAGATCGACCTGCAGCTCACGCAGGCTCTCGGTGTCGGACTTGGACACCGACTTGGCCGGGATGCGGGCCATCTTGGCGATGACCGTCTCGACCTCCTTCTGGCCGATCACCTTCTTGCGCTTGGATTCGGTCAGCAGCATCTGCGACGCCCCGGCCTCGTCGATCACGTCGATCGCCTTGTCCGGCAGTTTACGGTCGGTCATGTAGCGAGCCGAAAGCTCGACCGCGGTGCGGATGGCGCTGTCGGTGTAGCGGACCTTGTGGTGCTGCTCGTAGTAAGTCTTCAGACCCTTCAGGATCTTCACCGTATCCTCGACCGTCGGCTCGTTGACGTCGATCTTCTGGAAGCGACGCACCAGGGCGCGGTCCTTCTCAAAGTGCTGGCGATATTCCTTGTAGGTCGTCGAACCCATGCAGCGCAGCGAGCCCGAGGCCAGGGCCGGCTTCAGCAGGTTGGAGGCGTCCATCGCCCCGCCCGAGGTCGCGCCGGCGCCGATCACCGTGTGGATCTCGTCGATGAAGAGCACGGCGTTGTCGTGGCTCTCCAGCTCCTTGACGACCTGTTTCAGCCGCTCCTCGAAGTCGCCGCGATAGCGGGTGCCGGCCAGCAAGGCGCCCATGTCGAGCGAATAGATGGTGGCGTCCTTCAGGACGTCAGGCACTTCGCCGTTGACGATCTTGCGGGCCAGGCCCTCGGCGATGGCGGTCTTGCCGACGCCGGGATCGCCGACCAGCAGCGGGTTGTTTTTGGTCCGGCGGCACAGGATCTGGATCGAGCGCTCGACCTCGGCCTGGCGCCCGATCAGCGGATCGACCTTGCCCTGACGCGACTTCTCGTTGAGGTCGACGCAATAGGCTTCCAGCGCCTCGCCGCCCGACTTGACGGCCGACTGGTCCTCCGTCTCCTCGGGCGAAGCGCCCTTGGCCGGACGGGTCTCGCCGGCGCCCGCCTTCTTGGCGATGCCGTGGGCGATGAAGTTGACCGCGTCGTAACGGGTCATGTCCTGCTCCTGCAGGAAGTAGGCGGCGTGGCTCTCGCGTTCGGAGAAGATCGCGACCAGCACGTTCGCGCCGGACACTTCCTCGCGGCCCGACGATTGGACATGGATCACCGCGCGCTGGATCACGCGCTGGAAGCCGGCGGTCGGCTTGGCGTCCTCGCCGTCGGCCGTGGCCAGGGCGGCGAGGTCGTTGTCGACATAGAGGGTCAGCGCCGCCTTCAGCGCGGTCAGATCGACATTGCAGGCCCGCATCACGCCGGTGGCGTCGGGATCGTCGATCAGCGCGAGCAGCAGGTGCTCGAGCGTCGCATACTCATGCCTGCGCTCGTTGGCGTAGCCGACGGCGCGGTGCAGGGTTTCTTCGAGAGGACGGGAAAATGAAGGCATCGGGAGGCTCCTCTCAGTCCTTTTCCATCGTGCATTGCAGCGGGTGCTGGTGGCGGCGCGCGGTTTCGATGACCTGCGCGACCTTGGTCTCGGCGACCTCATAGGTGAAGACGCCGCACACCCCCACGCCATGCTGATGCACATGCAGCATGATGCGGGTGGCTTCTTCCCGGCTCTTCTGGAAGAACCGCTCGAGCACATAGACGACGAATTCCATCGGCGAATAATCGTCGTTCAGAATCAGCACCCGATAGAGCGAGGGCTTCTGAAGCTTCGGCTTTGTTTCGGTGACGGTGGCGGTGCCTTGACCGCCCCCGGTTTCACCGGGCCTTTGTATGGGCATTCGTGTTCCGTAATCGGGAGTCGTCTTGGCTATCAGATAGGGAATGATGGCCTGAATTGAAGCGGCGTCCAGTCACAGGTTTCGTGAACCGCAAACCTTGGATCCAGAACGAAAAAGACCCCGGAGCTTCCCCCGGGGCCTTTCCTGTCCGTTCGTGGTCGCCGCGCTCAGCGCGTGGCCTGGAAGGTCTCGACCGAGGCGGTGACGCGCTCGTTGATGGGCTTCAGGCTATCCTTCACGGTCGAGGTGACGATCTCGTTCGTGCGGGTCAGTTCGGCCATATAGCGTTCCATCGACTTCTTGGCCCAGTTCGTCTGGAGTTCGAAGAACTCCTGCACCGAACGAGCGGTCGACAGTTCCTTGCTGGCGGCGACGCTCTCTTCCCAGTTGGTTTTGGCGAAGCCGAGCGCCTGTTGCGACAGCGCCTCGGCGCCCTTCTGGGCGACGGTGGCCGACTCGACCATGGCGTCCAGGTTCTTCTTGCCGTGGGCGTTCAGTTCGCTGAGCGAGGCGACCGACTTGTCGATGCCTTCGCGGAGCGCCTTGGCGCCGGCGGCCTGGAAATCGGCGGCCTGGGCCTGGACCTGAGCCTGGGCCTTGGCGGCGTTCTGTTCGACGGTCTTCTTCACGGTTTCTGCGGTATCGGCCATGATCATGTCTCCGGGTTGCAGGTCTGGGGGAAAGGCACGGCGGAAATTCAAGCGCGAGGAGAACTCGCAGGCCCAAGTTATGCTGCAGGCGCGAAGGGATTTCAAGTTTTTTGTGCGTTGCACAATATGTCGCGGCCGATAACCGGGTTCGGCGCTTCAAATTCCCGTTGACGGGCGGTTAACCACCATGAAACCCACGCTTCCTATGCTAGTCATTCAGTCGCGTCGGCCGGGGGGCCTGTCGCACCCTGCTCACAGAGGGTCGTAACCGCCCATGATCGCTTTCTTCCGCCGTGGCCTTTTCGCCGTTCTCGCGCTTTCGCTGCTGCTGGGCGCGAACGTCAGGCCGATCGAGGCTCAGTCGCAGGAAAACAGCCGCTACGCCGCCATTGTGATCGACGCGGCCTCGGGCGAGGTCCTGTTCGCGCGCCATGCCGACAGCCGTCGCTATCCGGCGTCCCTGACCAAGATGATGACCCTCTATCTGACCTTCGAGGCCCTGTCCCAGGGCAAGGTCGATGTCGACGACGTCCTGACGATCTCGCCGCGCGCCGCCTCACAGCCGCCGTCGAAACTGGGGCTGGCGGCGGGTCAGACCATCACCCTCGACGACGCCATGCGCGCCACCGCCGTGCGCTCGGCCAACGACATGGCCGTCGCCATCGCCGAACATGTCGGCGGCTCGGAAGCCCGTTTCACCAATCTGATGACGCTGAAGGCGGAACAGCTGGGGATGACCCAGACCCGCTACGCCACCGCCAACGGCCTGCCCGATGCGCGCCAGCTGACGTCGGCGCGGGACCAGGCCATACTGGCCCGGGCCATCATGCGTGATTTCCCCCAATACTACAGCTATTTCGGCCTGCACGACTGGGCCTACAACGGGCGGAACTATCGCAACACCAACGGGCTGCTGCCGAGCGGAAACGGCTATGACGGCATGAAGACCGGCTACACCAACGCCTCGGGCTATAACCTGGCCGCCTCGGCCGTGCGCGACGGCCGCCGCCTGATCACCATCGTCCTGGGCGGACGCTCCAGCGCCAGCCGCAACGCTCACGTCGCCGAACTGATGGACACCGGCTTCGAGGTCGAACGCCGCCGCTCGCAGGGCGAGACGATCCAGATCGCCCAGACCTTCTTCGAACAGCGCGGCTTCGGCGTCGGCTCCGAGGCCCTGTCGCCCAGCGCACCGGTCGCCTACGCCTCGCTGGGAACCGACGACGAAGACGCAATGGGCGGCGAATCCACTGCGGTCGCCTATACGTCCGCACCTGCGCCGGCGGCCCTGCCTACCCGGATAACTCCCTCGCCCTCTGAACGGGCAGCGGCCGAGACGACGGCGCAGGCCCAGCGCGCGCCCGCCAATCTCACCGCCTCGCTGAACGGCGCACCCGCCCGCCGCGCCGCGCCCCCGCCCGCCCGCGAACCGGCCCGCGCTACCCGTCCAACCGGACGCTGGGCCGTTCAGGTCGGCGCCTTCAAGGATGAAAAAGTCGCCACGGACTGGTTGACCGAGGTCAACCGCCGCTTCCGCAGCCAGTTCGCCAGCGCCGAACGCAACGTCCAGACCGCCGGAGACTGGTACCGATCGCGCTTCACGGGCCTGACCGAGGACGCCGCGAAAGCCGCCTGCGACGCCCTGTCGGAACGTCGCGTCACCTGTATGGTCGTTCGCCCGGACTAAGACAGTCTAGACCTTGGCGATCCGGCCGCCCCCGCCCTCGATGGCGGCCAGCAGATCCATAACGTCGTCCAGGGTGTCGGCCTCGCGCGCCGGTTTGTCCCAGCGAATACGGCTGACGCGGGGAAATCGCATGGCCACGCCGGACTTGTGCCGGGTCGAACGCTGCAGCCCCTCGAAGGCGATCTCGAGCACCAGACCGAAATCGCGCTCGGCCCGCACGGATCGGACCGGCCCGAACCGGTCCACCGTGTGGTCACGCACGAACTTGTCGAGTTGCTTCAGTTCCTCGTCGGTGAAGCCGAAATAGGCCTTGCCCACCGGCGTCAGAGCCCCTTCCAGGGTCCAGACGCCGAAGGTGTAGTCCGAATAGAAGCTGGACCGTTTGCCGTGTCCGCGCTGGGCGTACATCAGCACGGCGTCGATGACGTGCGGGTCCCGTTTCCACTTGAACCAGGGTCCCTTTGGCCGTCCCGCCAGATAGGGACTGTCCCAGCGTTTCAGCATCAGGCCCTCGGCCGCCGCCCCGACCGGCGGGTCGGCCCGCAGCCGGGCCAGAACGTCCCAGTCCGCATAATCGACCAGGGGAGACAGATGTAGTCGCGATCCCCGATGACCTTCGACCAGCGCTTCCAGCCTCGCACGTCTTTCGCTCAAAGGCCACTCCCTCAAGTCGCCGCCCTCGTCCGCCAGGATATCATAGGCGACCACCGCCGCCGGAAAGGTCGCCAGGGACTTGGCGTCGACGGTCTTGCGGTTCAGCCTCTGCTGCAGATCGCCGAAAGGCGCGATCTCACCGTCGCGCCAGACCACCAGTTCGCCGTCCAGCGCCCCCTCGAACGCCAGAGCCTCCATCACGTCGGGAAAGGCGCCCGAAATCTCGTCTCCAGTGCGGGACCACAGTTTTCGCACGCCGCCCTCGACCACCGCCTGAACCCGAATCCCGTCCCATTTCCATTCGGCGGCGTAGTCAGCGGGATCCATCTTCGGAAGGTCGACCGCCTCATCCACAGCGACAGCCAGCATCACGGGCCGGAACCGCCCCGGCGCATCGGGACTGGGTCGTTCGGCGCGCCCCTCCAACCAGGCGAACAAGTCGCTGTAAGGCGGCGATACCGCGTGCCAGACCTCCTCGATGGCCGAGACATCGACCGGGTCCAGCGGCGTGATCGTCTCCAGCGCATCCACGGACGGCGGAGATCTGTGCGTCTCGGGCCGCATCATCGCCGCCGCCGTCTTGGCCAGTCGGGCCGACAGGCCCACGCGCAGCCCCCCGGTCATCAGCTTCAGCAGCGCCCACCGTCCCTTGGGCTCCAGCGCATCAAGCCAGCCTTCCAGCAGCCCCCTCACCTCGTTCCGGCTGGCGGTTCGCAGCGCTTCGACCACCTCGGCCAGTTCAGGCTCGCGATTGGGCCGACGGTCCGGCGTGGCGGGCCAGATCAGGGCGACCGTCTCCGCCAGGTCGCCGACATAGTCGTAGGACCAGCCGAACAGCACCCCATCGACCCGCGCCTCGACCGCCTTGCGGATCATGGCCGGCTTGGCCGCGTCAAAGCTAAGGTCGCCGGTCAGGGCCGCCAGGGCCCAGCCGCGATCAGGATCGGGCGTCGCCCTCAGATAGTCTCGGACCAGAACCAGCTTGGCGTTGCGCGACGCGGTCAACGACAGACGGTCAAGAAGTTCGGCGAAGGCGCGCATGACTATCCATTCTGGGCGCGTCGGGCGTCGCCGTCAGCCCAAAACGAAAAACGCCCCGGAGGTTTCCCTCCGGGGCGTTCGTCATCAGGTCAGCCGTCCAGCCCAGCGCCCGTCTTGCCTCAATCAGGCGGCTACGGACCGATCAGCCTTCGTCGGCGTCGACCGCGACACGGCTTCGCGTCCGCCCGGAACGCGGCTCATCATTTCGGCCAGGGCGCCGAAGTCGATGGGCTTGGTCAGATAGGCGTCCGCCCCCGCATCCAGACCGGCCTGGTGGTCCTCGGTCCGCGCCGAGGCGGACAGGACGACGATCGGCGTCCCGGCGTTTGGCCCCTGCCCTTCCCGAATCTTGCGGGTCGCCGTCAGGCCGTCCATCACGGGCATATTGACGTCCATGATGATCAGGTCGAACTGCTGGTCGTTGGCCGCCTCGACCGACAACTGGCCGTTCTCGGCCGTCGTGGCCACATGCGACGCCGTGCTCATCCAGGCCTCCAGGATCATGCGGTTGACCGGATGATCCTCCACCACCAGCACCCGCAGGCTTTCGCCGCTCGCCACCTCGGTCTCGACCACTTCGGCCGTGACCGGGCGGGCCCATTCCACGACCTCGGCCTCCACCGTCAAGGTGAAGCAGGACCCCTGACCCAGGGTCGAGACGACGGTGATGTCGCCCCCCATGATATTGGCCATGCGTCGCGCGATGGTCAGCCCCAGGCCCGTGCCGCCGAAACGACGCGTCGACGAGGCGTCGACCTGGGTGAAGGGCTGGAACAGTCGGTCCAGATCCTGGGGCGAAATACCGGCCCCGCTGTCGGTCACCGAAAACTCGAAACCGACCCGCTTGTCTGAAATGCGCCGGCCGCGCACCACATAGTGAACATTACCGCTGTCGGTGAATTTCACCG
>Ga0209643_1001629_pt1 | contig 19583 bp, 19 predicted proteins | sample AutmiccBRH37_all_FD_187383 | JGI IMG/M metagenome (GOLD analysis project Ga0209643, IMG submission 187383) | Deep subsurface microbial communities from Mt. Terri, Switzerland - Autotrophic microbial communities BRH/37_all (SPAdes) (version 2) | ecosystem: Environmental > Aquatic > Deep... | reverse complement strand
AGAGTCTCGCGGCCCTTTGTTCTGGCACGGGCTTCAAAATCATTGAGGTGAACGGTGTCGGATCTGAAGCTGTTCACGCTTGGGATCCAAAATACTCACTGCCAGAAGCGTACGAGATTGTATTCGCGAAGCAGCGCCTGCTCTTTTCCATCGGCGCCGTCATGCGCGCCCGCGGACGCGAACCGATCAGTTTCTTCGAGATGGCGGACCTGTATTTACGTCAGTCGCGGCTCATTCGCCGGTACCCGCGCTCAAACTGATGTTTGGCGTCAATATCTCAAAGCTCGCCAACACCGCGACGGCCAGCAGAAAGGGGATTAACGGCATTTCGGTTCTGTCTCGTCCGGCGTGCCGAAGTGCCGTGCTCATTCCGAACTCGCCGGTTCTTTTGTGTCCGGTCGTTGAGAGATCCAGGTCAATAGGGCGTCGAGTGCGGGACACAGCGCCTGCCCCCATTCGGTGAGGCAGTACTCCACTCTTGGTGGCACCTGGTGGTGCACGATGCGGCGGACGATCCCGTCCCGCTCCATTTGGCGGAGCTGCTGAATCAACATCTTCTGCGAGATCCCGTAAATCTCCTTTTCCAACTCCGAGAACCGCAGAACCTTTCCACCGAACAGGTGAAAGAGGATCACGAGTTTCCACCGGCCTTCGAGGATGCGCACGACATTTTCTACACCCTCGGCGCCGGCGCCGGGCGTGGGAAACAAGTCCTTACTTTTTGGTGAGTACCTTACTTTTTCGTCTGTACTTGTCATTTCGGCAGCCTATGCCCATCCTGACGACAGGACAAGCGCGCCAACGTGCGCGCCGCACACTCCATACAGGCAGGATCAATGAAAACTCCGCTCCCGTCATCCGTTGAGAACTATTTCGCAGCCAAGAACGCCCGCGATTTCGACAAGGGCATCTCCGGCTTTTCCCTGTTCGCGGTCGTGAGGGACGAAGACCACATCAGGATCAGCAGTCTTGAGGCGGCGCCATGACGCGTGCCCAGGGTTTCAAGATCGATCCGGACGAGTTCGCCGGGAAGCGCGTTGTCGTGACCGGAGGCACGAAAGGGACGGGAGAAGCAATCATGCGCCGCCTCCACGCGGCCGGCGCGCAAACCGCGACATGCGCCAGAGCAAAGCCCGACACGGCAGGCATCGCAGACCTGTTCGTCCAGAGTGACCTGACAACGTCGGACGGCATCGAGGTCTTGGTGAAAGCTGTGCGGTCCGGTTTCGGCGGCGTGGACATTCTCATCCATTGCCTCGGGGGATCGGGCACACCGGGCGGCGGTTTCGCTGCTGCCACCGAGCCTTTTTGGCAGGCGGAATTGAATCTCAACCTCCTGGCGGCAGTGCGTCTCGACAGACTGCTGGTCCCGGACATGATCGCGCGCGGGTCGGGCGTCGTTATTCACGTCGCGTCGATCCAGAGGCGACTTCCCCTTCACGAATCGACCATCGCCTATGCAGCCGCCAAGGCCGCGCTCGCGAGCTATAGCAAATCATTGTCGAAGGAACTCGGTCCCAAAGGCGTTCGCGTCAACACCGTGTCCCCGGGCTGGATCATGACGACCGCCTCCGATGCCTTGGTCAAACGGCTGGCGCAAAGCGGTGAGACGGATGAGGACACGGCTCGGCAGGGGATCATGGACGCGCTCGGCGGCATCCCCATCGGGAGGCCCGCCTGGCCGGAGGAAGTCGCCGAGCTGGTGGCGTTTCTCGCCTCCGAGCGCGCGGCGTCGATTCATGGCTCGGAATACGTCATCGACGGCGGTACGATTCCCACGGTCTGAGATTGGCCATTCGACGTAAACTACGTTGCAGGGCCAATGACATAGTCGTTCGTCAAGTCGAGCGATCCGGCGCCCATTCCATGCTCGCAAACCCGTAGAGTCGGCGCAATGCCCGGCCAAATGCACCAAAACGAAACGCAATCTTCATCGTCCCGGGCGCATGCTTAACGATACTTCCGCGGGGGGATAAGCGCTTCCATGAACGCTCCGACGTCACGTGACGAACTTGGAATATCCGGCCTTGGGTGGCGTCCGCCACGCTGCCGTCGGGTCGCGCTTGTCCTGCAGGGCGGGGGCGCGCTGGGCGCCTACCAGGCTGGCGTCTATCAGGCGCTGTTCGAGGCGGACGTGCAGCCCGACTGGATTTCGGGCGTTTCGATCGGCGCCATCAACGGCGCGATCATCGCCGGCAATCCGCCCGAGCGGCGCATGGAGCGTCTGACTCAATTTTGGGAATCGATCACCCCGCGCCGGGTGTGGGCGCCGATGCCGGACGGCGACATGTTTCGCGAGATGCGCAACGCGATGTCGTCCTGGGTCAGCGCCGCGATGGGCCAGCCCGGATTCTTTTCGCCGCGCTTTCCAGGGCCCTGGCACAGCGCGCCGGGCGCGGCCAGCGCCACGTCCTACTACGATACCGCACCGCTGCGCGAGACACTGTGCAAGCTGGTCGATTTCGACCTCATCAATTCCGGCGCGATCCACTTTTCCGTCGGCGCCGTCAACGTATCGACCGGCAACTTCGTCTATTTCGACAACACCTACGAGTCGATCGGCCCGGAGCATATCCTCGCGAGCGGTGCGCTGCCGCCGGCATTCCCCAGCGTGAAAATCGGCGGCGAACATTACTGGGACGGCGGCATCGTCTCCAACACGCCGCTTCAATATCTGCTCGACCACGAGGACGGGCTCAACGCACTGGTGTTTCAGGTCGATCTGTTCAACGCGCGCGGCGCGCTGCCGCGCGATATCACCGAGGTGATGGACCGCCAGAAGGACATTCTCTATTCGTCCCGCACGCGCTACAACACGGATGTATTCCGCCGCGTACATGCATGGAAGGCGCGGCTGCGCGAGGCGCTGCTCAAAATGCCGCCCGATCTCATGTCGAACGAAGATCGCCGCACGTTGGAGGAGCTGGAGCATCAGCCCGAGATGGCGATCCTGCAGCTCATCTATCAGCAAAAAGCCTATGAGGGGCACGCAAAGGATTTCGAGTTCTCGGCGGTCTCGATGCGCGAGCACTGGTCGAGCGGCTACGAAGACACCAAGCGCACACTGAACCACAAGGACTGGCTGGTCATTCCCCCGCCCGGCGGCGGAATCGTGACGCATGACGTGCACGACCGCTTCCGCCGCTGATCGCAAAGCGCGCCGCGGCGGCGGGCGCTACCGCGCCTTCCAGTCGCCCGATTGCTCGAACGCGTAGCCCGCGCGATATAGTGTCGCCTCATCGAACGCCTTGCCCACCAGCATCAATCCGATCGGCAGCCCGTCCGACATGCCGCACGGCACGCTGATCGCGGGGTGGTGCGTGGCATCGAACGGCGCCGTGTTGGCGATCATTTCGAGCGCACGCTGGACGATCACCTCACGCGGCGCATCGGCGGGCGGAATTTGCGTCGCCTTGATCGGCATGGTGGGCAGCAACAGCACATCGTAGTCCGCCAGCGCCTTGTCATAGGCCGCCTTGAGCATGCGCGACAGGTTGACGGCCTTGCCGTAGTAGCGCGGGCCATATTGCCTGGTCATATGCGCGCCGAGGAAGGTGAACAGCTTGATGGTTTCCGAAAGCTTGTCCGCCTGCGCCTGCCATCCATGCAGCTTTTCGATCAGGCTGGTCACATAAAGCTCCCGGCGCGACACGCCGAAGCCGTCGCCGAACATCATCGTCTGCGCGATGCCCTCCGCGCCGATCGGCGTCCACACCGCCGGCCCCATGAGATGCTCGGGGATCGAGACCTCCTCGACCCGCGCGCCGAGTGCGCGAAACTGATCGGCTGCGGCGCGCACCTTGGCGTCGCTGTCCGCTTCGGAGTTGGGATGGGCAAAGCCTTCCTTCAGCACACCGATCTTCATGCCTTTCACACCCGCCTCGATTTTCGAGGTATAGTCGAGCGTGCCGGGCTGAAGCGTGTGATATTGCCGCGAGTCGAGCCCGTCGGCACCCGCGATGACCTCTAGAAGCGTCGCGTTGTCGCGCACATTCGCGGTCATCGGGCCAAGGTGGTCGACATAGGGTTCGATCGGCATCGCGCCGGTAAAGGGGACCAGTCCGTGGGTCGCCTTCATGCCGACAATCCCGCACCACGACGCCGGCATGCGGACCGATCCGCCCTGATCGCTGCCGATCGCCATATCCGCTTCGCCGAGCGACACCACCACACCGTTGCCCGACGACGAACCGCCGGAGGAGTAGCCCATCTTGTGCGGATTGTGCACCGGTCCCTTGGCGCCGGTGTGGCTGCCGCCCGAGACGCAGTAATTCTCGCAATGTGTCTTGCCGATGATTTCCGCACCGGCGTCGAGAACGCGTGTAACGACCGTGGCGTCGACGTCGGGGACATAGCCCTCCAGGATCGCGCTGCCGTTCATCATCGGCACGCCGGCGACCATGACGATGTCTTTGATCGCGATCTTCTTCCCGGCAAGCTTGCCGCCCGCGGCACCCTTGATCGACGTTTTCACGTACCATGCGTTATGCCGGTTTTCGCTCGCCGGGGGAAATGTGCCGCCGCCGCGTGGATACTTCACGGGCGGGATATAGTCAGGCAGCTGATCGACAAGATCGTAGGCGTCGATGAACGGCTTCAGGAGACCGAGATAGGATGCGACGTCGGCGTCGGAGAGCGTAAGGCCCGTCTGGCGCGCGACCTCGCGCAGCTGCTCGGGTGTGGGTGCAGGAATCGGCATGCTGTTCCCCCTGATTTTTGGCCTTCATTGAAGCATGGCTGGTATCGATCAAGCCACACTAACCGAGGCCGTCTTCGTTGTCGCCCGGAAGAATCCGCTGCACCGGCCGCGCGACGGAACCCGGCCCGCCCGGGGGCTTGGCAGACCGGATAAAAGCCGCCATACCCCGGACGCCAGCTATGAGCTTCGCGCAAGGCCGCCTCCGGCCGATCGACAAGGATACCCGACTATGACCGCGACAACGCCCTCCCCCAAATCCTTCCCGACCGCTTCGATCACCCGCTCGGCCGCGGCCGCCCTGATCGAGGCATCGCGCGCGCAGGCGCACAAGCTCGGCATCGAAGTGACGGTCGCGGTCACCGATGCCGCGGGGCACTTGCGCGCTTTCGAGCGCACCGACGGCGCACCGTTTCTCACCGTCAACATCGCCATCGACAAGGCATGGACGGCCGCCGCGTTCGGGCTTCCCACGCATGTGTGGAACAAGATCCTGACGCACGACGCGCAGGCCGCCCAGCTCGCGCATCAGCCGCGCCTGGTTGCGGTGGGCGGTGGCTATCCCATCGTGGAGAACGGGACACTCATCGGGGCGCTGGGGATTTCCGGCGGCACCTATCTGGAGGATCAGCAGGCCGCCGAGGGCGCGCTCGCCGCGCAGGGGTTCGACGTTCCCGCTTGAGGCTGCGCCGCCTAGAGCGGCCAGACCCACAAGATCATCGGCACCGCGACCGCGACGATCAACAATTCGAGCGGCAGGCCGACCCGCCAGTAATCAGAAAAGCGATAGCCGCCCGGCTCCATCACGAGCGTGTTCGACTGATGCCCGATCGGCGTGAGGAAGGCGCACGAGCTGCCGACCGCGACCGCCATCAGGAACGGATCGGTGTTGACGCCGAGCCGTGTCGCCAGCGTCACCGCGATCGGCGCCATCAGCACCGCCGTCGCGTTGTTGTTGATGACGTCAGACACGCACATGGTGGACACCATCAAGATCAGCAGCACCCACACCGCGCCCCACCCTTGCGTGACATTCAAGATTCCATCGGCGATAAGCGCCGCGCCGCCGGTCGTTTCGAGCGACCCGCCCACCGGAAACATCGCGGCCAGAAGCACGATCACCGGCCAGTCAATTGCCGTGTAGACTTCGCTGGGCCGCACGATGTTGGTGGCGACCAGCCCGGCGGCCGCCCCGACGAATGCGACGTGAACCGGCAGCAACCCGGCGAGCACCAGCGCGATAGCGCCCGCGAACAGCCCGCTGGCGAGCGCGAGGCGCCGCTGGCGGCCGATGCCAAGGCTGCGCTCCGCGAGCGGAAGGCACTCAAGGCGCGCCAGCGCCTCGCTCATTCCCGAGCGCGGTCCCTGCAGCAGCATCACGTCGCCAGCATGAAATTGAACGTGGCCGAGCCGCTCCTTGATGCGGCGACCCTGGCGCGCGATGGCCAGAAGATTAATGCCGTGCACCGAGCGCAACCTCGACGTGATCGGCGTCGCGCCGATCAGCTGCGAGCCGGGCGAAACCACCACTTCGACAAGGTCGATGTCGTCGGATTTCAGGTCCTCGCGCCCGATCTCCTGATCGCCTACCAGCTTAAGGCCTGCCGCATCGATCATCGACTTGAGGGCGACCGCATCGCCGCGCAGCACCAGCACGTCGCCCGACTGCAGCCGCTGGCTCCCCATCGGGAGCAGACGGCGGCGCGTCTCGTGGATCACGCCCGCGATTGCCACATCATCGTCGGCCAGCTTTTCAAGCTCGTACACCGTCATGCCCACGGCCTTTGCACCTTCGGGGATTTCAGCCTCGGTCAGATAACCCTCGACCGAGAACGCTGGGCCCCCTTCCGATTTGCGCTCGTCCTTGGGCAGCAATCGCCACCCGACAAAGACGAGAAACACCATCCCAACCAGCGCGATCGCCAGACCTACGGGCGAGAAGTCGAACATTCCGAACGGCGCGCCAGCCTGTTTGGCACGGAACGACGCAATGATGATGTTGGGCGGCGTGCCGATCAGCGTCGTCAATCCGCCCAGCAACGAGGCGAAGGCAAGCGGCATCAAGGAGCGCGCCGGGGGATAGCCGTCGCGGTAGGCATTGCGCAGCGCGACCGGCAGCATCAGCGCCAGCGCGCCGACATTGTTCATGAAGCTCGAGAGGATCGCGATGACGGTGCACTGCGCGGCGAGTTGAAGATTGGCGCGCCCCCGCAAGGGGCTGATGATCTTGACGACGGCATCGACCAGCCCGGCATTTTGAAGCCCCCGGCTGATGATCAACACGGCAACCACCGTGATGACGGCGGGATGCGCAAAGCCGGCAAAGGCGTCCTGCGGCGGCACCAGGCCCGTTACGACGACCGCCAGCAGCGCGAACACCGCGATGACGTCGTAACGCCAGCGCCCCCAGACGAACATGACGAGCGTCAGACCCAGAATAACAAAAGAAGCTGTCTGCGGGCCTGTCATGGCACTCCCATTTCTCCGCACAAAAGCGAGCCCGGAGCGACTCGCCACGGCAAGAGGGCGAGGCTACAGGCGCAAGGCGGCACGCCGCAATGGCGCCCGCATTCGCGTGGCTCGAACCCCCGGCACCTCGATTCGGTTGCCTGCATTTCGTTGTATGACAAAACTGCCCGACGGTCTTGACTTCTCCTTGACCCGGCGTAGCCTTCCCCGTCCGCGGGCACGACAAGAAACCAAGCCGTAATGGCGCCGCTGGCGGTGCCGGCCCTCAAGGGTCCGGCGCGCCCCGATCGCTGAAAGACCGGCACCCGACGCGTCGCGGCGAACAGGGAGAGAGCTATGCGCGCTGCAGTTTTCCAGGACGGCAAATTCGCGATCCAGAACGTGCCCGACCCGAAGCCCGGACCGGGGCAATTGCTGGTGAAGCCGCTCGTGTGCGGCATCTGCGGAAGCGATCTCCACACCCGCCACCACGCGCATCACCTCGCCTCGCTGCTTCAGCGCGCGGGCTTTCGCGGCTTCATGGATCCGGACAAGCCGGTGGTGCTCGGCCACGAATTTTGCTGCGAAGTGATCGAATACGGTCCCGATTGCGAGAAGACCATTGCCGTGGGGCGGCGCGTCGTCGGACTGCCCTTTGCCGCCGGACCGAACGGGGTCGCGCTGCTGGGATATTCCAACGACCTCAACGGCGCGTTCGCCGAAGCGATGATCCTGCAGGAGAGCGCGATCTTCCCGGTGCCCGATCACGTGTCGAGCGACGTCGCGGCGTTGGCCGAGCCGCTCGCCGTGGCGGTGCACGCGGTCGCGGCCGCCGCGCCGACCCCGCACTCGGCTTACGCGGTCTATGGCTGCGGCCCGGTCGGGCTGTTCGTCATTGCACGGCTGCGGCACCTTGGATTCGGCCCGATCGTGGCGATCGATCCCGATCCGCACCGGCGCGCGTTTGCCGAGAAGCTCGGCGCCGATATGGTTCTGGCGCCCGATGCCGCACGTGTCGTCGAATACTGGGAAAAGCTGGGTGCTCCGGTCGGTGTTTCCGACGCCTCCGCATTGACAGGCGCGGGCAAGCGGCCGGTGATCTTCGAGTGCGTCGGCAAGCCCGGCATGCTGAAAATGATCGCCGAAGAGGCGCCGGTGCGCGCAACCATCGTGGTGGTAGGCGTGTGCATGGAATCGGACGCGGTCGAGCCCGGATACATGGTGCAGAAGGAATTGCAGCTGCGATTCTCATTCGCCTACACCCAGGACGAATTCGCCGAGGCGGTGCGTATGATCGGCGCTAATCCCGAGCCCCTCGCGCCGGTGGTGACCGGGCATCGCCCGCTCGCCGACGTGACGGCGGCATTCGATCTGCTCGAACGCGGCGGGGCGCAAGCCAAGGTCCTGATTTCGCCCAATTGATGCCCGACAACGTTCCGCACGCACCGGGCCAGGTTCGCAGGTTTTCGCCGGGCTGTTGCGCGACGAGCACGATTTAACCGATCCTTGGGCTTGGCCATGCGATCGATACAGGAACCTGCGTGTCCCCGGATATCCGAATGTCAGCATTGAACAAAGTGCCCCAGATCACTCTTGTGTTCTGGGTGATGAAAATCTGCGCGACGACACTGGGCGAAACGGCGGGCGACCTTCTCTCCATGACGCTCAATGTCGGCTACGCCATCAGCACGCTGATCCTCCTTAGTATTTTCATCGCGACCCTCGCGGCGCAGCTGCGCTCGCATGCGTTTCATCCCTTCCTGTACTGGTTGGTGATCCTCTCGACGAGCACCGCCGGTACCACGATGTCCGACTTCATGGACCGCACGCTCGGCCTCGGCTTCGGCACGATCGGATCGTCGGCGGTACTTGCGACGATTCTGCTCGCCCTCGTGATATGGTCGCTCTCGCACGTCGCGAAGTCGCCCGCGGTCGAGGGAGAAAAAGCTGTATGAGCGCGCCTGTCGTTGTCATGACGGCACTCCCCGACGAGCTTTCGCAAGCCAATGCCCCGCCCGGCGTGACGGTCGTCTATTCCGGGGTCGGCAAGCTCAACGCGGGTCTTGCGGCGAGCCAGGTGATCGCGGCGCATCGTCCGCGGCTGATCGTCAATTTCGGCACCGCGGGCCGCGTGCATGCCGGTGTCGCGGGCCTCATCGAGATCGGCTCTGTCCTCCAGCACGACATGATCGCGGTGCCGCTGGCGCCGCGCGGCATGACACCGTTCGATACCACGCCGCCGATCCTGAGCAGCGGTGCACAGGGAGCGCTGTGCGCGACCGGTGACAGCTTCGTGACCAGCGTCGATCCCTGGCTGATCGAAGCGAACGCAGATGTCGTCGATATGGAACTCTTCGCGATCGCGCTGGCGTGTCACCGCGCGGGCGTGAGCTGGTGCGCGTTCAAATTCATCACCGACGACGCCGACAACAGTTCCGCCCACGAGTGGCAAAAAAATGTCATGAACGGCGAAGCTCTATTCTGGACGGCGCTGGCACGACTGCAGCGCGTCTAAGAGTCCCGCGCCAGCGTCTTTAACATGACATCGATCAATGACACTGTAGCGCTGTCCTTGGTATTATTGTTGCCTCTAACCGAGGGTACGCGAGATGGACCTCTTTCCTTTCAGCTTTTTTGGCGCCAGCGGCGCCGATCGCGGGTTCTCCGATCAGATGAAATCGCTGACCACGACCTTCATGCCGTGGCTGCCAATGGCGCGCAGCGATCGGTGGTCGACGCTGGGCGACACGCCGGAGCACGATTTCGACGATCTGGAAGGCACCTCGACGCTCGACCGGCTCATCCATGCCGGCATCGGCCGCTACACCGGAAGCATCTCCCCCGCATCGATCGGGTTGGCCTTCGCCGACTGGGCGATCCATTATGCCTTCGCACCGGGCCGGCGCGCCCAGATCGCCGACAAAATCATGCGCAAGTCCCTCAAACTCGCCGTGCACACGGCAAGGTCCGCGGGCAATGAGGGCGCATCGCCATGCATCGAACCGCGCTCCAACGACCGGCGCTTCAGCGCACCGCAGTGGTGCAAATGGCCATTCAGCGTCTATTACCAGTCGTTCCTGCTCGTCGAGGAAGCGACCGATCTCATGACGCATAATGTGCGCGGCGTCAGCGCGCATCATGAACGCATGGTGTCGTTTCTCGCGCGCCAGTGGCTCGACATGCTTTCGCCGTCGAACTTCCTCGCCACCAATCCCGAAGTGATCGAGCGCACGCTGAAAGAGGGGGGCGCCAATCTTGCGCGCGGCGCCGCCAATCTTGCCGAAGACATCGTGCGCGAGCTGGTGCATGAGAGCGCACCGGGCGCCGAGAACTTACGCCCGGGGCAGCACGTCGCCGTGACACCGGGAAAGGTCGTGTTCCGCAATCACCTGATCGAACTCATTCAATACGCGCCCCAGACGCCGCAGACCACAAGCGAGCCGCTTCTGATCGTGCCGGCGTGGATCATGAAATACTACATTCTCGATCTCTCGCCGGAGAACTCGTTCATCCGCTATCTGGTCGAGCAAGGCTTCACCGTGTTCTGCATCTCCTGGCGCAACCCGACCGCGCAGGACCGCGACCTCTCGCTCACCGACTATCGGCTGTCGGGCGTGACGAGCGCGCTGCGCGCCATCAACGCCATCATGCCCCAGCGCAAGGTGCACATGCTCGGCTATTGCCTGGGCGGGACCTTGTCCGCGCTGACCACGGCGCATCTCGCGCGCGAGGGCGGCCACGAACTTGCGACGCTGACGCTGCTCGCCGCCGAAACCGACTTTCGCGAGGCGGGCGAGCTGCGCCTGTTCATCGACGAAAGCCAGATCGCGTTTCTTGAAGATATCATGTGGAACAAGGGCTATCTGCGCACCAACCAGATGTCGGGCGCGTTCCAGCTTTTGCGCTCGGCGGATCTCGTGTGGTCGCGCAATCTCAAGTCCTACCTGCTGGGCGAGCGTGAGAGCCTCAATGATCTGATGGCATGGAACGCCGACGGCACGCGCCTGCCCTATCGCATGCACAGCGAATATCTCCACCACCTGTTCTTGCGTAACGAACTCGCCGAGGGGCGTTACATGGTGGATGGCAAGCCGATCGCCTTGTCGGATATCCGCATCCCGATTTTTCTGGTCGGTACCGAAACCGACCACGTAGCGCCGTGGAAATCAGTTTACAGGCTGCATCTTTATGCGGACACCGAGGTTACCTTTGCGCTGACCAGCGGCGGTCATAATACCGGCGTCGTCAGCGAACCCGGCCACAAGCATCGCCACTTCCGCATCGCGACCAAGGGCGATCACGATTCCTATATCGATGCCGACAGCTGGATCGCCCGCACGCCTGCCCAGGAAGGTTCCTGGTGGCCGGCCTTCGCCTCATGGCTGAAAGCGCGCAGCTCGGGCGAGGTGGCGCCGCCGCCAATGGGGACTGCGGAGCATCCGCCGGTGATGGATGCGCCGGGCAGCTATGTCCTGCAACGGTGAAGCGCGCCGGGAGTACGCATGTTTGATCTGACCGGACGCAAGGCCCTGATCGTCGGCATCGCCAACGAGCGCTCGATCGCCTATGGCTGCGCGCAGGCATTTCGCGCGCGCGGTGCCGAGCTTGCGATCACATGGCTCAACGAAAAGGCGCGCCCGCATGTCGAGCCGATCGCGCAGGATCTTGGCGCCGCCATCTGTGCGCCGCTCGACGTGACGAACGAGGCGCAATGCGACGCGCTCTTCGACACCATCGCACAGACATGGGGCGGCCTCGACATCCTCTTGCACTCCCTTGCCTACTGTCCCAAAGACGATCTTCACGGTCGTGTCGTCGATTGCTCGGCGGACGGCTTTGCGCAGGCGATGGACATCTCGGTCCATTCTTTCCTGCGCCTGATGCGGCGCTGCGAGCCGCTGATGGAGAAGGGCGGCGTCGGGCTCACCGTGTCGTTTTACGGCTCCGGCGAGGTCGTGAAGCATTACAACATCATGGGGCCGGTCAAGGCGGCGCTCGAAAGCGTCACGCGCTACGCAGCGATGGAGCTCGGGCCCAAAGGCATCCGCGTCCATGCGCTCTCGCCGGGGCCGCTCGCGACGCGCGCCGCCTCCGGGATCGCGCATTTCGACACGATGATGGACGATGCCGTCCGGCGCGCGCCAACCCACGCGCTCACCACGATCGAGGACATTGGCGCCTATGCGGCGTTTCTCGCCAGCGATGAAGCACGCAACGCCACCGGGGGCGTGCATCTCATCGACGGCGGCCTCAGCATCGTCGGCTGACCTCAGCGGGCGAGAAGCGCGTAGGTTTCAAGCGCGATTGTCAACTCCTCGCTGGTGGGCAGCACCAGTGCCGCGACGCGCGAGGTCGGCGAGGAGATTCGCGTCGCATGAGCGTCATTTGCGGCCGTGTCGAGCTCAAGCCCGAGCCACGCGAGCGCCTCGCACACACCGGCGCGCACAGGCGCCGCATTTTCGCCGATCCCCGCTGTGAACACGATCGCGTCGAGACCGCTTAGCGCCGCGGCGAGCGATCCTGCCTCGCGCGCAATCCGATAGACGAAGTAGTCGACGGCTTCCTTCGCGGCCGGCTGGTCGGAGCCCAGCAGATCGCGCATATCGTCGCTGATGCCGGACACGCCCAGAAGTCCGCTCTTGCTGTAGAGCAGCGACGTGAGATCGGCGACGCTCATGCCCTTTTGCTCCAGAAGATAGAGCAGCAGCCCCGGGTCGATCGCGCCGCAGCGGCTTCCCATCGGCAGGCCTTCCAGCGCGGTGAAACCCATCGTCGTTGCCACCGATTGGAGATCCTTCATCGCGCACAGGCTCGCCCCGTGCCCCAGATGCGCGACGATCACGCGCCCACGCGCGGGCGCATCGAGAATCCGCGGCAACATCCGCGCGATATAGTCGTAAGAGAGTCCGTGAAATCCGTAGCGGATCATGCCGAGCGCGGTCATCTCGCGCGGCAGCGCGAACATCTGCGCGAGCGCCGGCTGTGTGCGATGAAATGCCGTGTCGAAGCACCCAACCTGCGGCACATCGGGCCACAGGCGCCGCGCAACCTCGACGCCGAACAGGTTATGGGGCTGATGCCCAGGCGCCAGCGGCGTGAAGCCGGCCAGCGCCTCGCAGGCCGGCGCGTCAAGCACCGTCGCGCCGGTGAACAACAAGCCCCCGTGGACAATCCGGTGCCCGATTGCGCGGATATCACGCCCGCGCAGATGTTCGCGCAGCGCGCTCAGGAACATCTCGATGCAGCGGTTGCTGTCCGCGCCGCCATCCAGCGTGTGGGCAAGGTCGAGAGGCTGGCCCGCACCGTCGCTGAGCGACGCCTTCAGACGCGTTCCGATTCCCGAAACATGGCCCTTGATGATGGGCGTTTCGTTCAGCGCTCCGTCCCCGGCCGCGTATGCCGCCACGCGCACGCTCGATGAACCGGTATTGAGGACGATAACCGCTTCGCTCATTGCACCGCCTTCCATACCGCGAACATTTGCGCCAGCGCGCATGACGCGCGGCGCGACAGCGGGCCTTCGGCCCGGCTGGTGAGAATGATCGGAACCTTGGCGCCAAGCGCGATTCCCGCCGACACCGCACCGCCGAGATAATCGAGTTGCTTGGCCAGCATGTTGGCCGCCTCAAGATTAGGTGCGATCAGGATATCGGGATCGCCCGCGACCGGCGAGACAATGCCCTTTTCCTTCGCCGCCGCGCGCGAGATCGCGTTATCGAACGCCAGCGGCCCGTCGAGAATGCCGCCCACGATCTGACCGCGCTCGGCCATCTTGCACAAGGCTGCCGCGTCGATCGTCGAGTGGATCGGGGGGTAAACCGTTTCCACCGCCGAAAGCAGCGCGACTTTGGGTGTCTCGATTCCAAGCGCCCGGGCGAGATCGATTGCGTTCTGCACAATATCGCGCTTGGCTTCGAGGTCGGGCTCGATATTGATCGCTGCGTCGGAGATCAAAAGCGGCTTCGAATAGGCCGGTACGTCCAGAAAAAACACATGCGATACCCGCCGGTCCGTCCGCAAGCCACCACTCGCGGAAACCACCTCGCACATGATTTCATCCGTATGCAGAGCGCCCTTCATGATCGCGCCGACGTTGCCCTCGCGCGCCAGCGCAACGCTGGCCGCGGACGCCGCGTGGGAGTGGGGCGTATCCTGGATCTCGATGCCGGACAGCGTCTCGCCGAGTTCGCGGGCCGCTTCCTCTATCTTGCGACGCGGTCCGATCAGCACCGGCACGATCAAGCCGTCGCGCGCCGCCTCAAGGGCACCGGCAAGCGTGGTGGCCGTGACCGGGTGGGTCACAGCCGTGCGGATCGGGGGGTGGCCCTTGGCCTGCTCGATCAACTCTTTCAGGCGCGGTCCCTGCTCCGCAATCAACACCTTGGGAAGATCGGGTATCGCGACGCGAATGGGCTCGCTCGGCACGGTGACCTCCGCCTCGCCGACGACAATGCTTTGGCCGCGATCATTGACGACGGCGCAGTCGAAAATTGCTCGCTTCTTCTCTGCGATGAGTTCCTTGACCCGCACCGTGACCGTAACCGTGTCACCGATCGCGACGGGATGGAGAAATCTAAGGCTCTGGCGCAGATAGATCGTTCCCGGCCCGGGCAGCTTGGTGCCGAGCACAGCGGAGATCAGCGCGCCCGACCACATGCCGTGCGCAACCACATGATGAAAGAAACTGCTCTGCGCGTAATCCGCGTCGAGGTGCGCCGGATTGAGGTCGCCCGAAACGGCTGCGAACAATTCGATCTGGTCGCGCGTCAGCGTGCGCACCAGTTGTGCCGACCTTCCCACTTCCAGCTCGTCGAAGGTTTTTGCCTCAAGATATTCCATCGCCTTCGGTATCCTTTGCCGCCAAGGAGCGCAGTCATCGCACATCATCTTGACGGTTTTTGACACGGATTGGCAGGAGGTAAATTGACCCCTGTCATGCGGGCGCGCGGTGCGCGCCACGAATCGATCGGGAACCAGCGCGCCTGCGGGCCGTTAAAGGCTTATCGAACGGTTGAATATTTTTTTAGGAGATTGAGATGCGAGCGCGCGCTTTATTGACGGCTCTTTTTGTGATGCTTGGCCTGTCGGCGGTCTCGCTGTCGGCGTGCAACACCACCGAGGGCTTCGGGCAGGACATGCAGAAGGCCGGCCAGTCGATCGAACACAAGGCCGACGAAAGCAAGTAATTTGAAGAACCCCGGCTTCGGCCGGGGTTCACCTATTTTTTCTCGCGTGCCGCGCGCGCCACCCCTTCCATAATCAGGCGCTTGGCCTCGGCAGCGTCCGCCCAGCGCAGGATCTTGACCCATTTTCCCGGCTCGAGGTCCTTGTAATGCGCAAAGAAGTGCTCGATCTGCTTGATCGTGATGTCCGGCAGGTCTGTGTAGTTCTCGCAGCGGTCATAACGCTGCGTGAGATGCCGCGAGGGGACGCCGATAATTTTTTCGTCCTCGCCGGCGTTGTCTTCCATCACGAGAACGCCGACGGGGCGCACGCTGATAATCGCGCCCGGCGCGATCGCGCGCGTGTTCGCCACGAGAACGTCACACGGATCGCCGTCGCCCGATAGCGTGTGGGGGATAAATCCGTAATTTCCGGGGTAGCGCATCGATGTGTAGAGAAAGCGGTCGACAACGAGCGTACCGGCGTCCTTGTCCATTTCGTATTTGATCGGCTCGCCGCCGAGCGGCACTTCGATGATGACGTTCACGTCGTCGGGGGGATTCTTGCCAACCAATACTGCATCAATACGCATCGTGTCCTGCAATCCTTTCAAAAGAAGCCATGCCGGTTCGTCGCCCTGCTTATAGCCTGATTTCATGACATGCGCATCGCCCGCGGCGCGAACGCGCCATTCGCCGCAGGCTCGCGCATCCTTGGTGCGCGTTCATGCGCCGCTCAGCTGACGCCATGATAATGGCGCGCCATGCAATCAATGTGGTTGCAGGCGACATGCCGGGGCCATGTCGCGCGGCTCCTGAAAAGGGTGCATGTGCGATGAGACGTCTCGTGCTCGGTGCGGCGACCGCCGCGGCGACGCTGCTGGCCGGCGAGCCGCGGCTTGATCCCTTTGCGCTTGATCGCGGGCCATACCTGGTGGCTCAAGCGCAGGCGCACCGGGAAAGCCGTGTGAGCTTTTCGCTTTTCTATAATTCGATGCGCCCTTATGGGAGATGGGCGCAGCTCAACCCCTATGGGGCCGTCTTCATCCCCCGCGTACCGCGTGACTGGCGCCCCTACAGCGAAGGGCGCTGGGTCTATAACGCGCGCTATGGCTGGGTATGGGATTCCGATGAGCCCTTCGGCTGGGCCGCGTTCCACTATGGATGGTGGGACTACAGCGACCGCTGGGGCTGGTTCTGGGTACCGGGTTACGAATGGGCACCCTCCTGGGTCGTGTGGCGGATCGGTCCAGATTTCGTCGGCTGGGCGCCGATGCCCGCCCGGTATGTGTGGGGCCGTCCCTATATCGAGATTTCGATCCTCTGGCAGGACGATTACTGGCGCTCTCCCCGGCATTGGTGCTTCACGCAGAACCGGCACATGGGCGACCGGCACGCCCGCCACGTGATTGCCCCGGTGCACAACAACGTCACCTATATCGACCGCTCGACCGCGATCTACAACACGACGGTGATCAACAACACGATCGTGAACCACGGCCCCGACATCACCGCGATGGAGGACGACGGCGGCGCGCACGTCACGCGCGCAGAGGTCAATCCGGTCGCCGAGCCGCCTGCCGCGACGTCCGGCGATACGCCTGCCGGAGACGGCACCGTCGTCAACGCCTACATGCCGGACCCGCAGGCAGCCGTAAATCCTGCCGAGGTCATCGCCGCCCCGTCCGACCAGACGTTCGACGAAGTCCCGGCGCCGACCGCGCCACACAGCGAGCCATCCGTGGCGGGGGCATCGCAAGAGCCCGAACCCGCAGCCGATCCGATCCCGCTCAATGATCCCGAAAATGGCGCGACTGGGACGATTCCCGAGGAGACGCCGCCGCCGATGGAGGCGCCGGTGCTTTCCGGGCCTGACAGCGCCGGCCCCGGCAACACCGAGCCCGCGCCGATGCCCGCAATGCCGCAAGACGAGCCATCCTATCCGCCGCCGCCGGAGCCTGAAGCATCCGCGCCGCCGCCCGACGACATTGCGCCGCCCGCCATGCCTGATGCTGCGCCTGCCTATCCCTCGGCGCCGGAGCTGCCCTATCTCGAGCCGGCGATGCCCGAACCCGAGATGGCGCCAAGCGCACCCGAGCCGGAGTATTCGATGCCTACCCCCATGCCGGACGCGCCGCCCCCTGACATGTCGATGCCCGCGCCGATGGAGATGCCGCCGCCGGCTCCGATGCCAGAGCCCCCCGCGCCGCCGCCCGCGATGCCCGAAGCGCCTGCCGTGCCGGACGCACCACCGCCGGGCTGAAGATCAGATGAGAAAATACGCCGCTGCGCCGCTCGCAAGCATCAGCGCCGAGCCCGCGACATAGAGGCCCGCGAAACGCCGGCTGGCGGAGACCGTTGTGATCGCCGCCTTCGAGATCGTATCGACGGCCGCGGCAAGAAGGATCGCCGCAGCAGCGAGGTTGGGATCCTCCCCCTGGGGCAGCAGACCGCCGATCGCAAGGACGACGGCGTCGGCGTCGAGCAGCCCGCCGGTCGCCGCGAAGATCAACGCGCCGCGCGCACCGTAGGCATGCACGATCAATCGCGCAGCCACCATCAACACGCCCAGGATCAGCGAAAACCGCAGCACCGATTTGAGATCGAGCGGGTTTTCGACTTTTCGATAGGGGAGCCCCAGTTCGTGTCTCCCGCTCGACACATAGAGAACGGCAAAGACGGCCAGCCCGGCGACGCCTGCTGCGAGAAGCGCCGGCCAGACATGCGCGAACGCCGCCGTCGCAAACACCGAGCTGAGAACGGCGATGCGCGTCACCATTACCATCGACGCCAGAATCGCCGCGGCCGCGCCCAACACCGGCTTCGCTTCGCCGGCCCGCACGCGGCCCGCGAGTTCCAGCGTGACCACCGTGGACGACACCAGCGCGCCGACGCACGCACCCAGCAACAATCCCGCGCGCTCTCCAAAGGCGCGCAAGGTGACGTAACCGACGAACGACACACCCGCGATCAGGATCGTCAGCATCCACAATTCGCGCGGATTGAGTGCACCGTACGGATCGAGCGCGCGGTCCGGCAGGATGGGAAGCGCGATAAAGGTCATCGCGAGGATCAGCAGCGCAGAACGAAGTTCCGGCCAGCGCAAGGCCTGCAGCCATTGGTGGAGCGCGGATTTGAAGGCCAGGATCGCCGCGGTCGCAACTCCGACACCCGCCGCGATCAGCAGGTGGCCGTATTGCGCGTAGGCCGAGACCGCGAACACGACCATGGCCGCGACGACGCTGGTGGCGGAATAATTGTCTTCGCGGCGCTGCTCGCGAAACGTAAATGCGGTGAACACGCCGACGAACGCCAGCGCCAGCGCGCCGAACGCGACGCCGCCGAACTTGAGCCCTACGAGTCCGCAGATGCCGCCCAGAAGCCCGCTGAGCGCGAATGTGCGAAGCCCCGCGGCACGTTCACCTTCCTCCTGCTCGCGCTGCTTCCAGCCGCGCTCGACGCCGACCAGAAAGCCGATCGCCAGCGCCAGCGTGAGCCGTTCGAACGTCCCGATCAGATCGGGATCGGCGCTTACCATCCCCCACCCCCACCGCCGCCACCGCCGCCTCCCGAGGAGCCGCCACCACCACCGCCTGATGATGGCGATGTCGCCGCACTGGCGACGGTCGCGCCTAGCGTCGACGCGAGCCCGGCCGATCCGATGGACGCAAAAGACCGCGAACCGGAATACCAGCCCGGGGAATAGCTCGACTGCGTCGGCGCAATGCCCGCTTCGCGCGCTTCGGCCTCAAAGCGGCGGCTCCATGAATTTTCCGCATCGAGCGCGATCGCGAAGGGCAGGAACCGCTCGAACACTTCGGGGGTCAGTTGCGGGGGATGTAGCATTTCAAGACGCTCCTTCTCGGCGGTATCGAGATACATGCGAAGACCGGCGATGTCGCCGCGCGCTTTCGCACCTTCCGCCGTCGGCGCCTTGAGCAGATGATAAAACACCAGCGCCACCAGTCCCTGAACCGAAAACAGAATGGAGGCCGGGAGCAACCCGGACTCGCGCGCGCCCGCGAACAGCGAGATCGCGAATCCGCTGACAAAGACAAGCGCGAATACGCTGGTGAACAGGGCGCTGATGAGACGGCCGCCCAGAAACCCCGGCGCGGCCACCGCGCCCTTCCAGCGCGCCGCGAGCCCGCCGGCAAAAAATCCACCGCCGACCACCAGCCCGATGATGATCAGGCCGAACAACGCCAGCACGGCGAGCACGATGATGCCGGACACGGTGAGCCTCTCTGACGGCGGTGGCCGAGGCTAGCGGGGGG
>Ga0209643_1001627_pt1 | contig 19594 bp, 16 predicted proteins | sample AutmiccBRH37_all_FD_187383 | JGI IMG/M metagenome (GOLD analysis project Ga0209643, IMG submission 187383) | Deep subsurface microbial communities from Mt. Terri, Switzerland - Autotrophic microbial communities BRH/37_all (SPAdes) (version 2) | ecosystem: Environmental > Aquatic > Deep... | reverse complement strand
ATATTACAGAACTTAAGAAAGTAAATATATGATAGATATAGAAAATAAAGAGACGGAAAAGGCAATATTGGTAGGCGTATCGAAAGGATTGAATACAAGGAGAGTAACAGAAGAACACCTTGAAGAACTTGAATTATTAGCCGATACAGCCGGTGCCGAAACAGTAATAAAATTTTTTCAAGATCGGGATAGTTATGATCCTGCCTATTTTATTGGGAAAGGAAAGGCGGAAGAAATATTGGAATATGCTAAAGAGAACAATATCAATTTAGTTATTTTCGATGATGATTTGAACCCGACTCAATTAAGAAATCTCGAAAAATTATTTGAAAGAAAAATATTAGATCGTTCCGCATTAATCCTTGATATATTTGCTTCGCATGCAAAAACAAAAGAGGCAAAAACACAAGTGGAATTGGCGCAGTTACAATATATGCTCCCGCGTCTTACACGTGCCTGGACTCACCTTTCTAAACAATTAGGCGGTATCGGTACCAAGGGCCCCGGTGAAACGCAGATTGAAACCGATAGAAGAATTATCCGAACGCGCATAAGTAAATTAAAGGATACACTTAAAAAAATCGAGGCACAGCACGTAACAAAAAGCGCAGGCAGGCAAGATCTGATTAATGTTTCTCTCGTAGGTTATACTAATGCAGGCAAATCAACTCTTCTAAACCAATTGACGGGTGCGGATGTATTAGCCGAAGATAAACTATTCGCCACACTTGATTCCACTACTCGATCTTTCGATCTTGATAAAAATAAAAAAGTATTATTGAGTGATACAGTTGGTTTTATCAGGAAACTTCCGCCGCATTTAGTGGCATCTTTTAAGACTACATTGAATGTTGTTAGAGAGGCAGATTTAATTTTGCATGTTATAGATGTTTCTAATGAATTTTATGAGGAGCATATTGAAGTAGTTGATGAAACTATGAAATCTTTAGGTTCGGAAACGAAACCTCAAATTAAAGTATTCAATAAAATTGATCTTTTAGAAGATAAACAGAAACTGGAATTTATTTCGCAACATTATAAAGACAGCGTCTTTGTTTCTTCTATGCGTGGATTCGGAATTAATTCATTGATTGAAAAGATAAGCGACTTTTATGAAATGAATTATATCGTTCATACAATTCACCTAAAACAAACACAAGGTAAACTGATCTCTGCAATTTATGAATTAGCAGATATTTTGGAATCAGTTTATGAAGAAGATTCTATTGTTATAAAATATAGAACTAGTAAAGAAATGCATAATAAAATATTAAGTATGCTCCAAAATTAATGGGTATTAATATGAAATTAGTAATTGACGGAAAATCTTTAACTCTGGAATTGATAGAAAAATATATCAATTCAAATTGTGAAGTAGTACTCTCGGCAAATGCTAAAAAGAGAGTGATTAAAGCGCGTAACTTGATTGAGAAGTGGATTGCAGAAGATAAGGTTATTTATGGCGTAACTACAGGATTTGGTGAGTTTGCAAATGTAAAGATCGAACATGAACAGATAAAAGAGCTTCAAAAGAATTTAATTATTAGTCATTCGGCTGGTGTGGGGGAAAATCTTCCTCCATTTATCGTTAAGATAATGATGCTACTTAGAGCAAATGCCTTAGCTCATGGCAATTCGGGAATAAGACTATCGACTTTAGAAATTTTATTGGAAATGATAAATAAGAACATTATTCCTGTTATTCCATCACAAGGATCGGTTGGCTCGAGCGGTGATCTTGCTCCTCTTTCTCATCTCGTTCTTGCTATGATCGGCGAGGGAGAAGTACAAATTTATAAAAATGTTTTGACTGATAATCCTCATAAAATAAAAATTGAATCAGCTAAAAAAGTATTAAAAAAATATGGTTTGATTCCGGTGGAGCTTGGAGCCAAAGAAGGTTTAGCATTAATTAACGGCACTCAAATGATGACTGCATTTGCGGCATATATTTGTATTAATGCAAAGAAATTAATTAAGACAGCCGATATCTCCGCAGCACTTTCGCATGAAGCACTTCGCGGCACTGATAAAGCTTATGACCCTCGTCTCCATAAACTAAGACCATATCCGGGGCAAATCACAACTGCCGAAAATATGCTTGCATTAATTAAAGGGAGCGAAATTAGAACCTCACATTTAGAAAATGATACTCGAGTTCAGGATTCGTATTCAATTCGCTGCATACCTCAAATTCATGGGGCTTCGCGCGATACTATCGATTATGTTACTTCGAGAGTGGAGATAGAAATTAATTCAGTCAACGATAATCCTCTTATTTTCCCCGAAGAAGGCGATCATCGCGAAGGTGGAAATTTCCACGGGCAGCCAATGGCTCTCGCAATGGATTTTATGTCAATTGCATTATCTGAACTTGCTAATGTTTCCGAGAGACGTATTGAACGATTGGTAAATGGTTCGCTAAGTCAGCTTCCTCGTTTCCTCACTAAAAAGGGGGGACTAAATTCCGGATTAATGATTTCTCAATATACCGCAGCAGCTCTTGTTTCGGAAAATAAAGTCTTATCTCATCCTGCAAGTGTCGATTCTATTCCTACATCCGCAAACCAGGAAGACCATAATTCAATGGGTTCAATTGCGGCTCGTAAATGCTTTCAAATACTTAAGAACGTACAGACTGTTATAGCTATTGAATTACTTACTGCATCACAAGGCATTGAATTTTTGAAACCTCTAAAGTGCGGTATTGGAACGGGGATAGCTTATTCCGAAATTCGGAAATCCATTGCGCCAATAAATAATGATAGAATTTTATATAAGGAAATAAATAAAGCATTGGAGTTGGTTTTATCCGGCAGAATACTTTCTGCTATCGAAAAGAAAATTAATCTAAAGTAAAGCATTGGAATAATATGGAAGAGAAATTAAATCAATTGGCAGAATTTGTAATCAGCGGAAAGAAATTTGAAACTGAAAAACTTACAAAAGAATTGGTCGAAGAAAAAGTTAATGTAAAAGAGATCCTTGATAACGGATTATTAAAAGGAATGGAAGTCGTTGGTCAAAGATTCCGTGATCATAAAATGTTTGTTCCTCAGGTATTAGTTTCTGCTAGGGCAATGCACTCTGCAATGAAAATACTTGAACCACTTTTAATAGCAGCCGATATGAAAAAAAAGGGGAAGATAATGATAGGTACAGTTTTCGGTGATGTTCATGATATCGGTAAAAATCTTGTAGCGATAATGCTTAAAGGTGCTGGATATGATGTAATAGATATCGGAACAGGATGTAATGCGCAAAAGTTTTTTATCGAATATGAAAAGCATAAACCGGACGTAATCGGTATGTCGGCTTTACTCACAACTACGATGACAAATATGAAAAGCGTGATACAATATTTCAAAGAGAAGGAAGTTTCTGTTCCATTTATTGTAGGAGGCGCACCAATTAATCAAAAATTCGCACTCGATATCGGAGCAGCGGGATATGGCAAAGATGCCTATGATGCAGTAAAACTTATGGATAGCTTAGTGAGTTAGGTTCATAAAAAATGGGATTGACTTTTGAGCAACAAAATAATTCTTTCGACTATTCATAAAGAAAAGAGAATTGAATATAAAACTGTTATTGCACGCAATAAAAAAATACTTTGAAATATCGGAAGTATAAATATCTCAAAGTATTTTAAAATTAACCGTATAAAGAAAAGCACTATTTTATATAATAAATCTCTTTCTGTCGTTCGGAGATAAATTCTGCTCCGGTTTCGGTGATTATTACTTCCTCTTCAATGGTTGCTATTCCATATCCGTCAATGGTTAATCGCGGTTCGATTGTAAAAATTTGACCGGCTTCTAATTCGAGATATGGCAAATTACTGTATCGTTCCCATCTCGGTCCTAGAAGAGCACCTCCGTCATGAGCGAATCTTCCAACCTGATGCCCTAATCCATGAGGATACTCTTCATAACCGTGATTTACAATATAATCACGTGCAATAGCATCAATCTCCCATCCTTTCACACCCGGTTTAATTCCTTCGGCAGCAAGTGTAATGGAATCTCTAATTACGTCAAATCCTTTTTGAACCTCTGCCGGAGCCTTATCTTCTCCGTCACGAAGTACATACCATGTTCTTTGTAAATCGGAGCAATAGCCCTTATAGTTTATTCCGAAATCCATATTAATTACATGTCCATAATCGACTTTTCGATCAGTAGGACCTGAATGAGCACCTGCTGTATCGGGACCGGTGAATACTGAAGGGCAATATTCTGCTTCCCAAGCAAGTCCGAATCCTCTTTCTTTAGCGAGATTTTTTACGAATGCGGCAATCTCAAGTTCGCTTACTCCCGGTTTAATAAATTTGCCGGTTTCATCAAATATTTTAAGAGTTTCCACTATCGCCGTTTTCATAAGTGCAAGTTCGGAGGCTGATTTTCGTCCGCGTAATGCTGCTACTATCTCTTCAGAAGAAATTAATTTGTCTTCGAATCCCGTTCCATTTAAGTGGTCTAATAATTCTAAATAAAGTCCATGAGTTAATCCATCAGCTAGGGTGGAATTTCGAGAATAATTAATCGCAATTTTATTCGGATTAAGTTTAGTTATTAATTCTACAAGAGTTTCTTTTACCCCTTTTAGATATGAATGAATGTTCTTGTAGGTGCCAACTGTTTTCATATTAGCTAATTCTAATGAACCGATCACAGCATGCGTTTCGCCGGTCTTAGTGATTATAAAAGCGGAAGACCACGTAGCATTAGTTCCTACAATCATATCGAGCATCGGGTCTTTGATGTTACCCGTCTCTCTTACAAAAGTCATCCACATATCGATATCTTTTTCTTGAAGAATTTTTACAGCTTGATCAATTTTCTCTAATACCATTTCTTTAGACATAGATAGAACTCCCTTTTTGATATTTAAACATATTGATTCGGATATTTTTTTACCAATATTCTTTTTATGAATAGAGCATTTTTTTATCTTTGACCTGCATATTAAGGAATAAAATTGAAAAATAATATAAAAGCTGCAATAATCGATCTTTATAATGGAGAAACGAACCAAGGAATAAGATGTATTAAAGATATACTTTCTGATTGTGGGTTAGAATATAAGTTGTACGATTCGAGAGCAAAAGGGGAAATACCATCCACCGATTATGATATTTATATCTCTTCGGGCGGACCGGGTAGTCCTTGGGATGGCGAAGGGAAAAAATGGGAAGAAGATTATTTTAAATTATTGGATGCGCTTTGGGCGAATAATCAAAATCCGGCGAATCGGAAAAAATTTGTTTTCTTTATCTGTCATTCGTTTCAAATTATGGTTCGTTATTTTGGACTTGCAGAAGTTGTAATGAGAAATTCAAAATCCTTTGGAATTAAACCGGTTCATAAAACTAAATCAGGTGAATTAGAAAAATTATTCGAAAATTTAACTGATCCATTTTATGCGGCTGATTTTAGGGAGTGGCAGGTGATTCAGCCCAATTTAAATCGACTTGATGAATTGGGTGCGAAAATTAGCGCTTTAGAAAAGGTTCGTCCGCATGTTGATCTAGAGAGAGCAATAATGGCTATAAGGGTATCGAATGAATTTGTGGGGACACAATTTCATCCCGAAGCAGATCCCGAAAGTATGCAGCATCATCTAATGCAGCCGGAACGCAAAGAGCATGTAGTATCGAAATATGGTGAGGAAAAATATCAAGAGATGCTTGACCTCTGCGAAAATGAAATAGGAATAAAATTAACTCGTAAAAATGTTTTGCCCGGATTTATTAAAGAAGCTATTAAACAATTAAATTAAGCATCTAATACTGCATTTTAATGAAATCAATTTGCGATCGCGAATTTAGACTTTTTCTGTGATAAATGGATGTGAGAAATTTCGATAAGACTTAAATCGATACTGAATCAAGAATTTAGATTAATTAATGATTCATTAAGTTTTTCATCTCTCGGAAGCGTTATTTTGAATGTTGTTCCTTTACCAAATTGGCTTTCTACCGAAATAGATCCATGATTTTTTTCAACCATCTCTTTGCAAAGTATGAGACCTAATCCGCTCCCTTTTTCTTGGTTTGTTCCATAAGTAGAATGATTAACATCAATTCTAAAAAGTTTATCAATATCCTCAGGCTTAATTCCAATTCCCGTATCATTAACTAAAATTTCAAGGCGATCAGTATAATTATTATTGGTAATAAAGACTTCATCACCGGAATTTGTGAATTTGAGGGCATTGGAAATTAAATTTTGAAGCACCGAACTAATCATATCTTCATCTGCGAAGGCGATAGTATTGCCGCTCATCTTATTTGATAAAGTTATTTTTTTATTTGCGGCAATATACTCGAATAATTTAATGATTTGATTTATACGGTTATTTAGTGAAAAGTGTGCAGGTTCATATTTCATTTTACCTGATTGAATTCTGCTCCATGTAAGTAGATTTTCGAGAAGAGCGAAAACATTCTGTGCCGCTTCATAAATTTTCTCGGCAAATAATGCTGTCTCTTCCTTTGTCAATTCATTTATATCATCTTTTAAAAACTCCGAGAAACTAAAAATTGAACTAAAAGGACTTCTAAGATCGTGAGAGATAATAGAAAAGAATTTATCTTTAGAGGCATTTAGATTATGGAGTTTTATATTTAGCTCTTCTAATTCTTTTACTACTGTTTTTAATTTGTTTTCATTCTCTTTTATCTCGGTAATATCTCTTACAATGCCGCGGATAATATATTCGCCATCCGGGTTTTTAACAAGATTCACTGAATTTAGACCGGTTATTTTTTCCCCTCTAAGATTCGTAAAATTAATTTCATAATTTCTAACGAATCCATTTTCTTTAAGCTGTTCTATAAACAGTTTTCTATCTTGAGGAGATTTATAAAATTTTTCGGTGATAGTAATTTCTGCGGCTTCTGAAGCATTATCAAGACCGAGGATTTCCACACCGGCGGGATTCATTTCTATGAATTTTCCATCAAGTGTGCTTTCATATACAGCATCATTAAGTTCTAAAAAGATATTTTTATATCTATCCTGCGCCTCCTTTAATTTTGCATCTTTTTGAACGTCTTTTGTTATATCGGTTGTGATTCCAACTAAGAATACTTGCCCATATTTATCGGTTATAGAAAAAGTCTTAAGATGAATTAAAATTTCTTTTTTACTTTTTGTTGTATTATAAAGTCTTCCTTCCCACCCGCCATCGATTGTTGATTGAATTATTGAGCGCATTAATTCGGGATTATTCTTTTCGGAACCGACAAAATCAAAAGTACGGTTTGTTACTTCATCTAATCTATATCCGTATAGATCAAGGAATGCATTATTGACGAATATTATCTTATCATCAACATCAGTTATACTCACCGCTTCATTAATGTAATCTAAAGTTTGCAATAAAACATTTAGATCTGTAATCTTATTATTAATCATATTTGGTAAAATTTAAATTTATTTACTGCCTTTTTAAGCCGATCCATAATTGCAATTCCGAGACCTTTTTCCTCAATCTTTTCGGCGGCAATAATATCTATCTCGGGGTCATTTTCTAATTTATATAGCATTGAAAATAAATTAGCTGCAGCTTCTCTTAAATCTCCTTTAGGTGATAAAATATATTCTTTGACAAATGGATAATCGAATTTGTTTTCAGAAAAAAGGAGTCCGCCTGTTCGTTTATTATCGGATTTATTTAAAAAGTCTTTAGTGATAAAAAAAATCGGTTTATCGGGGGCATAATGAAATTCAAGTTGACCGGGAGAATCGGGTTTAAATTTTACAGAAGTATCCACTTTTACGTTATTTATTTCGGATTTGAGGTCTTCTAAAGTTACACCACCGGGACGTAATAATGTAATCCCATCATTTTCAATTCTTATAATTGTAGATTCCACACCAATTTCTGATTGCCCTCCATCCAGAATCATTTTAACTTTAGAAGAAAGTTCCTCGGAGATATGTTTGGCTTTAGTAGGACTTAATCTATTGAAAGAATTAGCACTCGGTGCGGCTATTGGAACTCCCGCTAATTCTATTAGTCTTAAAGCCGCCGGATGGCTTGGCATTCTAACGGCTACGGTTTGATTTCCTGCCGTTACGATATCAGGCACTACCGAATTTTTCTTTAATACGATCGTTAGCGCTCCCGGCCAGTATTTCTTTGTGATTCGTCTTATCAGATCATTATTATCATTTGAAATTAAGTCCAGCATCTTATAATCAGATATATGTAGAATAAGCGGATTGAAAGTAGGGCGTTTTTTTGCTTCAAATATTTTCGAAACTGCAATTGAGTTGAAACCATTTGCTCCAATTCCATAAACAGTTTCGGTCGGGAAGATTACAAGTTCACCCAAATTTATTAATTTTGCTGCAGATTGCAAGTTTTTTTCCGTAACGGGAAAAATATTCATTATTTTATAAATCCTGATTTAGATAATTTTTAAAATCCAATATATAAAAATATGGAAGTAAAACTAGATTCACTAAATATCGAAGAAGCGAAATTGCTGGATGAACTCTTGACAAAAGAGATTATCAAAAGCGAATCTATTAGAGCAAAGCTTTTTGTGATAGTTGCTTCTCTTCTTCTAATATTCTTTCTAGTTGTTGCTGCATTTTCTTATAATTCACTTCTTACTTTCGTAACAGATTTTACGCCCTATTATCTAACCGTAGTAATTATATCAATATTTATTGCACGCGAAGTAACCATAAGCAAAGTATTAAAAAGATCAGGCAACCAATTTGAAAAACTTAATCGAAAAAAAGCATTAGTTGCACGGTATAGTTCAGTCCTTTTTGAAACAAGCATACCGACACTTTTAATTATTGTTTTTTCTTTCTATACTAAATCATTTTATCTGAATATATCGCCACTTATTTTGCTATATTTTATTTTTATTGCACTTACAACATTGAGCTTGGATTATCGCATCTCGTTATTTGCAGGAGCCGTATCCGCTGTCGAATATCTCGCTTTCTCAGCTTATGCTATTAATTACAATACACTTCCTGTAACCGATCCGATTTTTACAAATAGTTTAATGTATATAGGTAAAGCCATCATGCTCTTAGTATCGGGTGTTGCTGCCGGTTTTGTCGGAGAGCAGCTTAAAAGACAAATAAGAAATACATTTCTTACTCTTTTAGAGAGAAATAGAGTAGTAAACTTATTTGATCAGCAGATATCAAAAGAGATTGTCGAAGAGTTGGTCAATAATTCGGGTGAACTAGAAAGTAAAAGAAAATTTGTTTGTATTATGTTTCTAGATATAAGAGGATTTACGCAATTTGCAGAGAATAAAGAACCTGAAGAGATAATTAGATATCAGAATCAAGTATTTGGTTTTATGATAGAAATTATTACCCGAAATGGAGGAGTGATAAATCAATTTCTTGGTGATGGTTATATGGCAACTTTCGGAGCACCTCTTAGCAGAGGCAATGACTGCCAAAATGCCGTTAATTCAGCTTTAGAAATAATCTCCACGATAAAGGGAAAAAATGATATTGGTGAAATACCGTTTACTGGTATAGGAATCGGGCTTCATGCGGGCGAAGTAGTAGCGGGGAATGTCGGCACTTCAATTCGTAAACAGTATTCCATCTCAGGTGTTACTGTAATTCTTGCTTCCAGAATTGAAGGGTTAACAAAGCAGTATAAGGCACAGCTATTAGTATCGGAACAAGTTCTAAAAGAAATAGATACTACCTCGCTTTCAATCGAAGATATTGGTCCTGTTGTAGTTAAGGGGCACGAAAACCCAATCGTAATTTATAAACTTGCATAGAGAATAGAATGAATGAATTAAATGAGTTTAAGAAATTTTCACGTCTGTTATCAGACGAAAGCGGAGCGATAATTAGGAAATATTTCAGAACGCATATTGGATTTGAAAGTAAAAGCGATGAATCACCCGTTACGATTGCCGATAAAAAGTCGGAAGAAAGAATGCGGGAATTGATAATGAAAGAATTTCCGGAACATGGAATAATTGGGGAAGAATTTGGGAAACATAATCCGGAAGCCGAATACCAGTGGGTGCTCGATCCAATCGATGGAACAAAAAGTTTTATTTGCGGTACGGTAACTTTTGGTACAATGATAGCACTTACAAAAAAAGGTGAACCGATTCTTGGCGTTATTAATCAACCGATACTTAATGAATTTCTGATTGGCGATAATGATACTGCGCTGCTTAATGATGTAAAGGTAAAAGTAAGAGAATGCGAAAATTTATCAGATGCAGTATTGCTAACCACCGACCATAAGAATATTGAGAAGTATCAGGATAAAGAAAAATTTGATGAATTAATTAATAGATGCAAGCTTTATCGCAATTGGGGCGATTGCTATGGATATTATCTCGTTGCCACAGGATATGCAGATATAATGCTCGATCCGATTATGAGTGTGTGGGATTTAATGGCTCTTATTCCAATTATTAAAGGCGCTGGCGGAGTGATAACAGATTATACCGGCAGCGATCCTGTTAAAGGAAATAGTATTATCGCATCGAATAAAATTTTACATCCGAAAGTAGTTTCACTGCTAAACTAAGTAATGTAAGGATAACATTATTATTTTTGAAGAGATTCTTTATTTAGGATTATAATCTCTATGGCAGGAGAATATCTCATTGATTTCTAAAATCCTTTGGGCACATATTTTCTTTGATTAACTTGGTCAACTTATTATACGATGGCACTATTTAAAATAAAAAAAGCCGGTAGATAAACCGGCTTTTTCGTGGAAACAATTTATATTATTGTTCAACAATAGCACTAACAGCGCATACATCTATGCAAGATTTACAGTCGGTACATAATTCAGGAACGATAAAAGTATAGTCTTCTGAAAGAGGGGCATTTGTTGTTCCGTTTAACTGAAATTCTTCACCTGCATTATAGATTGCGGAATTTTCACATTCGTCAACGCATGCAGAGCAATTAATGCATTCGTCAGTAATTACAACCATTATTACATCTCCAATTAATAATTAATAAAAATCATCACTTAAAATATGGGTATCTTTTCAAAGAAACAAGAGCAAAAAGTCTGATTATATTCAGACCGTTGGTCTTATTATTGTGATGCCGGAGTTTTTACTAATAAGGTAATTCATTATTTTTGACAATACATTAAGAAAAGAGCAAAAGATGAAAAAATATTCATTTCCACCCATAGTGGATAAGAATTCAAAAATATTAATTCTTGGTTCAATGCCCGGTGAGCGATCTCTACAGGCGAATGAATATTATGCTCATCCGCAAAACAAATTTTGGAAGATAATGATGACTATCTTCGGCGAATCTCAAATGCTTGCATACTCAAAGCGATTGGAAGTGCTTCAAAAAAATCATGTTGCTCTTTGGGATGTATTGGAGAATTGTGAAAGGAAGGGGAGTTTAGATCAGAATATCAAAGCGGAAATTCCGAACGATTTTTCTTCATTTCTTTATGAACATAATAATATTACCCACATATTTTTTAATGGAGGCACGGTAGAAAAATTATTTAACAGACATGTACTAAGACAAGGAAATATAGTATATACAAAACTTCCGAGTACGAGTCCCGCACACGCAGGGATGTCCTTTGAAACTAAACTCAAAATTTGGCGAGAAAAGATCCTTACTTCCCTTTAGTTTTATTATATCAATAGCTATCGAAATAAAAAGAAAGGTAATGATTTTTGCATATTTTTTAAGAACCCTAATTATGATTTTGTAAGTAACAATATGGAGGGCAATATATATTTTATCCCCGGGGCATATCGAAATGTACCAAACAAAACACTTATTTGCCCGAATTCCAAAGGAGAATTAAATTGAAAACTAAATTTAGAGGATAAAGAAAGATTAGGAGCTTCGCCGGTAATTACAAAGAATAACGAATTGATTTTCCTACAAATGTAGAAATACCGAAGGAACTTCCAACAACATTTGAAGTATATCAAAATTATCCTAACCCTTTTAACCCGGAAACAACTATTGAGTACAATTTGCCAACGGAGGGAAATGTAAAACTTGAGGTATATAATTCAATCGGACAATTGGTTAATATATTAGTTGAAAAAAACCAAAGTGCCGGAAGACAAAGAGTAACTTGGAATGGAAAAGACTCGTTTGGAAACTCTGTATCGAGCGGAATATATTTCTACCAGATTAAAACGAATAGCTTTTCTCAAGTGAAAAAGATGATCCTAATTAAATAATTATTATAATGAAGAAACCCCGCTTCTGCGGGGTTTCTCTTTTTGAGTAATAAATATATTAATACAACTCAAATCATGAAAAGAAAAAATCTATTTTACGGACAAATCTTAATTTATCACTTTTCCATCGCCATCGATATATTTTACATCGTAGCCGAGTTTTTTGATACCTTCTTCATATTTTGATTTATCGCCTACAACAACCCAAACCAGATTATTCGGTTTAATAACTCTTGCGGCAGTAGTACGAATTTCATCAAGTGTAAGATTTTTTATCTGTGCCGGATAAGTAACATAATAATTATCGTCAAGATTATATCTTACAACATTAGAAAGAGATGCAGAAACGGCTGCATTTGTTTCCCATGAACCGGGGAGTGATAATACACTTTGCTTAATAGTCTTTTCATATTCTTCTTCGGTTGCCGGTTTTGTGGTAATATATTCCGTGGTTTCACGAAGTATTTCCGCTACCGATTCGCTCGTTTTATCGGTTTGAACTAAACCATAAAAGAAATATGGTCTCTGTCCTTTAGCACCGCTAATAAAACTGCCTGATCCATAAGACCAATGTTTAGCTTCGCGAAGATTCATATTAATTCTTGAAGTAAAAGTACCGCCGATAATATCATTCATTGCCTCGATTGCAATATTATCTTTATCACCTGAAGGAGGAGCTACTTGAGCACCAAAGATAATTGATGACTGCGAACCGGGTCGATCCATCAAATAAATTACCGATTTTAATGGAAGCGATACTTCTCCGATATTCTTTCCGGGTACATCGCCCGATTTCCAACCTTTGAATAATTTTTCGAGTTTTGCTTTTGCTTCGTCTAAAGTAATATCTCCAACTACAACCATAGCTGAATTATTCGGTTTAAACCAAGTATTATGGAATTTTTCTAAATCGTTTTTAGTAATCTTCATAATAGTAGATTCATATCCCGAACCGCTGAATGGAAGTCCGTAAGCGTGGTTTTCTCCATAAATCAAACGAGGCACTACACGTAATCCCATTTGAAGAGGAGAAGCCTTTTCCTGTTGGATCTGAATCATCTTTTGTTTGCGAAGTCTCTCTAATTCATTTTCGGGGAATGAAGGATTTAATATAACATCCGAAAATATTGCAAGAGATGGATCGAGATTGCTTTTCAATGCGGATAAAGATACAGTAGCCATATCAAGATTGGCAGAAGTATTTAGTGTAGCACCAAGATTTTGGAGTTCTTCTGTAATCTGAAGAGCATCTTTAGTTTTTGTTCCTTCATCCATCATTGACATTGCTAGGCTTGCCGTACCCGGAATGCCGCTTTGATCGGCTGCGAATCCCGCATCGACTAATAATGAAAAATTAACTACCGGTACTGATTTTCTTTCTGCTACATATACCTTAAGACCGTTAGAGAGTTCAGTTTTCTGAACTGTCGGGAATTTTGCATCGGGAGGAGTTCCGGTATCAGGAAGTTTTGATCTATCCGCTCCCGTAGCGAGTGGTTTAAAATTTGGATATGGATTTATTTCAAGAATGAATACACCATCTGAGAGCCATTTATTAGCTGCTGTTTTAATATCCGCGGGAGTTGTACTTTCGATATAACCATTATATGTATTATAGTAATCAGGGCTTCCGCCATAAACTTGGCTTTGAGCTAAGATATCGGACTTACCGCCGAACCCGCCGATTCTTTCTACACCACGAATAAAATTAGCAAAGTAAGTTGTTTTTACTCTATCTAATTCCTTTTGAGTAACGCCATCTTTAAGTATTTTTGCCATCTCTTCGTCAATTACTTTTTCAACCGCTGAAACGGGTATCCCCGGTTTAACGTCAGCAACGATATTAAATTGACTTCCGATTTCACCGGAGCTGTAATAAACTGAAACGTTAGTACATATCTGATCCGTATAAACTAATCTTTTATTCAAACGGGAAATTTTTCCGCTCGAAAGAATATCGGTCAATAGATCGAGATGAGCTAATTCTTTACTGCCCCATTGTGGGATGTTCCAGATTTTATAAAGTTTTGATTGAGGGACGCGGTCTTCTGCAATTACTCTTTTGCTACCCGTCATTTTTGATATATTTACTTCCGGTTTAATGAGAGGTGGACCGGGAGGAATATCACCGAAATATTTTTCTACTCTTGTCTTAACATCATCTGCTTTAACGTCACCTGCAACCACGAGAACCGCATTGGCAGCTCCGTAATAGGTCTTAAACCATTCTTTAACGTCATCTAATGATGCAGCATTAAGGTCTTCCATAGAGCCGATTACTGTCCATGAATAAGGATGTCCTTTTGGATAACAATTTGTAGTGATTATCTCTTCTGCAATAGCATAAGGATCATTTTCTCCTTGACGTTTTTCATTTTGAACCACACCACGCTGTTCGTCTAATTTACCTTGAGTAATTGCTCCGATTAGATGTCCCATACGATCGCTTTCCATCCATAGAGCTAAATCGAATGCAGAGGTAGGAACGTTTTCAAAATAATTTGTTCGGTCATTATTGGTAGTACCGTTCAAGTCGGTTGATCCAACCTGCTCCATAATCTGGAAATAATCGTCATCATAATTTTCGCTGCCATTGAACATAAGATGCTCGAAAAGGTGAGCGAAACCGGTCTTGCCCGATTTTTCATTTTTTGAACCTACATGATACCAGATATTGAGTGCTACAATAGGTGCTTTGCTATCTTCGTGAACGATAAGAGTAAGTCCATTGTCGAGTACGAATTTTTGGTACTTAATCTCTACTTGATTAAGTTTCTGAGAAAATAATTGAGTCGATAATAAGAAAACAAATAGTGCTGCAAATACTTTTAATTTCATAACGCTCCTTTATTTAATTATTGCCCCGGTGCCTTTAATTTGATAACCGCCAGCCGGTGAGCAAGTTTCACCCTCGGCATGAGCATGTTCTTCTTTCTCCGAAGTTTCTTTCATCTCTTTTTTATCCGAATCTTTATGTTCAGCTTCACTATGTTCCATTTCTTCGGTGGGGGCAGCTTCTACTTTATAAACTACACCTTCGGCTACTACTGTTTTGCCGATTGCATCTTTCGGAAATACTATCACACCATCATCCACTTTCACTTTTATGATCTGGTCTTCTTTATCTCCTTGTACGTCAATCCAGCAACCTGCATGTTCGCATACTTTTACGATTTTTCCTGTAATCTGAACTGTTTTACCTTCAAAATCTTTTGCATGATGAAGAATCTTCATGATTTTGGTTTGCTCTTTGAGTGTGAGCGGTTTGCCGTAATTTTCTTCACCTTCGGCATATATAATTGAAGCAGTGAAAATAACTGATAATAAAACGAATAAAAGACGTTTGGTCATATTTTTCCCTCTTTTGGTTTTTTGATATTATTCTATTCTATAAGTTATCTCACAAAATAATCAAATTCAATAAAAAAGCTTTTCTTATATTTGCTAAAAATAGTTTGGATTATGTTTGCACAAGTAGTTTTCCCCCTAAGTTTTAGAAATAGTTTCACTTATTCGATACCGCCGGAGCTTAAAGAATTGGTTAAAGTAGGCGTTAGAGTAGTAGTCCCTTTTGGTAAAAGGGTGCTTACGGGATTTGTTGTTTCCATTACTAAAACTACCGATATTGCGGAAACAATTAAACCGATTAGAGATGTCCTAGATGAACTTCCCATATTCGATAGCGAGTCGCTTAAGTTTTATGAATGGATTTCAGAATATTATATTAGCTCACTCGGCGAAGCACTTAAAAACTCTGTCCCTTATGGAAGCGATGTAGAATCTAAAAAGAAGATCGCCTCCGACCAAGACTATTGTTATAAATTATACACAGAACATAAAAAGAAGAGCAGTAAACAAGCGAAACTATTAGCAAAACTCGCCGAAAAGGAAGTCCACACGATTTCGCAATTGCAAAAAGAACTAAAGAATAAAAATATCTATTTTGCTCTTCGCTCGCTCCAAAAAATTGGTGCAGTAACAATTGTCGATGAAGTAGAGAACGCAAAGGTAAAAGTAAAAACACAGAAATTTGTTTCACTGGCAAAATCAAAAGATGAATCTTTCGATTTTATTCCGGAGATTGAAAGCCGTTCGCCTAAGCAACTTGCAATAATTATGGAGCTTGTATCATCTAAGCAGAATGAAATAATGATGACGGAGCTGATTGAAAAAACCAAAAGCAATCACTCATCTATCTCGTCTCTCGAAAAGAAAGGCTTAGTAAAGATATTTGATAAAGAAATTGATCGTGTATTTTTTGAATCATACAACGAAGAACTAAAAGATATAGTTCTCACCACCGACCAGAAAAAAATTGTAGAGGAAGTGGGAAGCAAAATTGAGAAGAAAGAATTTGAAGTCTATCTGCTCCATGGAATCACGGGAAGCGGAAAGACACAAGTTTATATCGATTTAACGAAAAAAGCGATTGAGCAAGGGCAGGATGTAATAATTTTAGTACCTGAAATTTCTCTTACGCCGCAAATTACTTCACGCTTTTTTAATGTCTTTAAGGAACTAGTTACAGTTATTCATAGCCGCCTAGGACTTGGCGAGCGATATGATTCATGGCGCGGAATCATAAGCGGGAAATATAAAATTGTAATTGGACCTCGTTCGGCTCTTTTTGCACCCCTCAAAAATCCCGGAATTATTATAATAGACGAAGAACATGACCAAAGTTATAAACAACAGGATGTAATCCCTAAATATAATGCACGCGATGCTGCAATTGTAAGAGGGAAATTTTCTTCATGTCCGGTTTTGCTAGGCTCTGCCACTCCATCGGTCGAGAGCATGTATAATGCAAAAACAGGGAAATATAAATTAATAGAGTTACCCGAAAGAGTTGACAATGCTAAACTTCCTAAGATAAGTTTAATAGATTTAACTATCGAGAAAAAGCATAAACGAGTCGAAGGGATCTTTTCTACTACATTTTTGGATGCCATTGGCGATAAGCTTAAGAAAAAAGAGAATGTAATAATTCTACAAAACAGGCGTGGATTCGCCACTCAAATTTTCTGTAATGATTGCGGTGAGATTGTTCAATGCAGGGATTGCTCGGTGGCAATGGTTTATCATATTCGCACTAATACTTTGCAATGTCATTACTGCGGTTCGGCGCAGCAAGCTCCTCAGGCATGCCCTACTTGCGGCTCAATAAATATTAAGTTCTCCGGCACCGGTACTCAAAGGGTGGAAGATGAATTGGAATACTATTTCCCGAATGCTAAGATTCAAAGGATCGATTCCGATTCGATTAGCAAAAAAGGATCGCTTAGTGAAATTCTAAATGAGTTTAGGAAAGGGAATGTCGATATACTCGTGGGAACTCAGATGGTTTCTAAAGGTCTCGATTTTTCGAATGTTACTTTGGTGGGAGTGGTATCGGCGGAAACTTCTTTATGGCTTCCTGATTTTAGGGCAGATGAAAGAACATTTCAATTATTAACTCAGGTATCAGGACGTGCTGGGAGAAGTGCCATCAGCGGTCAAGTTCTAATTCAAACCGTTAATCATAAGCATTTCGTGCTTCAGAAAGTTTTAGAAAATGATTATGAAGGTTTTTATGAAAAAGAGATTGAATTAAGGAGTAAAGGAGATTATCCCCCATTCTCGCGTCTTGCCTTAATCGAAATAAAAGATGAGGACGAACGAAGAGCAAAATCGGCTATCGGAGAATTTCATAGCTACTTAAAAAAATATGAGAATAAATTAAATATTTCTCCTCCAGCCGAGGCAATCATTTATAAAATAAAAGGATTCTACCGTTTTCAAATTCTTGTTAAAAGTCTTAGGACTAAAGACCCAAGTGGGAAAGTATTAAGGGAAGCAGTGATGAATACTTTTATTATTTTTAATCAAAAAACTAAATTCAAAGATTCACGGTTGACGATCGATATCGACCCACAATCGATTATCTGATATGCACTATTACAAAATATATAAACCTTATGGAGTCCTTTCTCAATTCAGCGATAAAGAAAGGAGAAAAACTTTAGCCGATTTATATCATTTTCCTAAAGAGGTTTATCCGATCGGAAGATTAGATATGGATAGCGAAGGACTTTTAATTTTATCCGATGATAAAAAACTTAATGATAGGATGCTCAACCCTCGGAGTAAGGAAGAAAAAGAATATTTTGTTCAAGTAGAAAATATCCCCACACCAGAAAAATTAATTAAGTTCAGCAAAGGATTGATTATAGAGGAGAAGCGAACTTTACCTGCAAAAATAAAAATAATAGATGATCCACAATTTGAACCCCGAACCCCTCCAATAAGAGTGCGTAAAACGATACCGGATTGTTGGCTCAGTGTAACGCTAATTGAAGGTCGAAATAGACAAGTAAGGAAAATGACCGCCGCAATTGGATCTCCTACGCTCCGATTAATTAGAGTAAGGATTGGAAATATTTTACTTGGTGATATGAAATTGGGTGAAGTAAAGGAATTAAAGAGAGAAGATTTTTATTAAAGAAATGGTATCAAGTAAAAAAATTACTTGATACCATTTATAGAAAAATTAACTTCCTGCAAAAGCTTTTAAGAATGGGAATGATTGAGCTAAGAAATACATTACTAATCCAAAACCAATCCATAATCCATATACAGTTGCAAAATATGGAACAACACTTTTTGCTTTAAACATTTTTGCAAATCCGATACTGATAATTGCATAATACCAGATTGAAAAAACGTCTAACTTAGATAATAACCAATTAGGAATTGAATTAACATCAAGACCCATAATAGAGGCAACACTTGTTGACATAAAATAGCGGTCGGTTACAAGGGCAAGGATAACCATTGCCACAATCTGAACAACTATAATATAATATGGAAGCCCAAATGCAGATAAAGCATTTTTGTAAGTACCATCTCCGCCGAGCAAAAATTTTATTATTAGGAAGAAGACACCGGAAATGATAAAGAATGATACAAAGGAGATAATAAAAATTCCTATCACAGTAAATACAGCTTGCATACCTGCTCCTTGATCCATTCTTTCTTGAATTGCATCAAGTTGCTGATTTTTTACTTCTTCGGTCATCTTCCCTTCTTTAACCATTTGATCGAATTGATTTTCGATTTCAGTCATCTGTTTTTCAACCATATTGTGCTTAATAATCGGATTACTCATCATTATAAAATTAGATAATGCAGCGGCTACTATTAAAATCAGCAGAGGAATTATCCAATCGGTAGTTTTTGATGGCATTGTGGACATTCTTTGAAACGTATTGCCCGGTTCTGTAAATACTCCTACTAGCTTATCTGTGTGATTCAAAGTCTCGTCCGTTTCTTCCATTACATCTTCAACATCCGAGAATTTAGGATTTTCGAGGTCGCTCATTTACTACTCCTAATATTGATTGGTTT
>Ga0209643_1001625_pt1 | contig 19614 bp, 21 predicted proteins | sample AutmiccBRH37_all_FD_187383 | JGI IMG/M metagenome (GOLD analysis project Ga0209643, IMG submission 187383) | Deep subsurface microbial communities from Mt. Terri, Switzerland - Autotrophic microbial communities BRH/37_all (SPAdes) (version 2) | ecosystem: Environmental > Aquatic > Deep... | reverse complement strand
AATATCCTCCTTATCATGATGTTTTACAACTACATGATAAAGAATAATGCCGATGTTTTCATTAAAAAAATTAGTAAATATAAGATTTGTAGCAAAAAGTCGGCATTAAAAAAATATCGGCATAAGGTATATGGAAAGGGGTATTGTAACATTAGACTTAGGATAAAAATAAGCTAATTTAATATTTCTCGGTATTCTTGTTTATATTAGGCTAAATCTCGGTTTAAAGGATGCTATGCATCTGATTATTTTACACCTTTGAAATATATTACAATTCTCTCACTACTTCCTCATCTAAAATCTCTTTTCTTTGCTTCCAATCGGGCATTAAGGATGTCAGAAAATCATAGTAATCGGCATCATGGTTTCTGTATTTAAAATGAATTAGCTCATGAAGAACTACATAGTGAATACAAAATTTTTGTGCTTTTATCAACTCATAGTTAAGTAGGATAGTATTCTTTTCTCTAATACAAGAACCCCATCTTGCTTTCATTGTTTTGATCTGAATTTCAGGTTTTTTAATTCCATATTTCTCGATAACAGGGTAAACCCGTTCCAAACTTTCTCTAAAATTAAGCTCTGCCTTTTCTCTAAACCAATCATTTAGTAGTTTCTCTTTGCGGTCATAATTATTTTTATCTTTAATATTAAGGTAAATAAATCCTTGAAAGTATTTTACTCCTTCAGTTTCAGTTTCTTCAACTTTCAGTCTATACTGCTTCCCTAAATACTTAAAGGTCTCACCGCTTACATAGTCTTTTTTAGTTATATGTTCTGGCTGAACATCACAGAAATATCTTACATTTTTGAGTATCCAAGGAGCCTTATCCTTAACAAAATTCAGAATATAATCCATTGGAACTCGATCACTAGCTGAAACAACTATAGTCATATCTGGTCTAACATTAAGATTAATATTTTTAACATTTTTTCTCTGTAATTCGAATTCTATCTGTTTACCATTATAGGTTATAGAATTCTTCTCCATATATATCACCTAGTACCTTCTGAGAGCAACAGTCTTGATGTTCTCGATAATTTTGTCTATTTGGCTAAAAGTTATATTTGGAAAATGCTTTTTCTTAGCGAGATATAGTAGTCCATCTATTTCCTGCGAAATCCTTTTATGCACGTCCGGGTTATCATGCCAATCTACTTTACTGTGTTTTGCAATTATAATATCAACATCAATAGCAATCTCGGCTAAAATATTTTCATAGTTATAAATTGGTGTATCCGTCTGGGTACCTTGCCTTGAAGATTTATAAAAGCTCTTATCTTCTAAAATCTCTTTAACAACTCCATAAAAGGCCTGTGCATGTCCGTTATGTTTTATTTTCTCTGGATATACCGTTCCCGAGTAGCCTTTTCTAAAGTCCTTCATAATAGTATGCATTCTTTCCAGGTATTCAGCCTCAGAGATACGTTTGTTTTTGTATTCGTTAATTATTTCTTCAATCCGCTCAGAGAACTTCTTATAATAAGTAGGATTCTCATCCCACTTTTCATTGATGCGTTTGGACATTCTAGTTCTAATAGCATCAGCTTTAGCCCTTGGTGTCCCCAATCTCATAAGCTCATCTTCAAACTCTTCTTCATTTAGGATATCTACTGGTGCAGTAATTTGAATTACTTCCTCTGCTGCAATGTATGTATCCATTAAATTTCTCATCTTAGCTTCATATTCCTTATGGTCGATAGTATCAGAATATCTGAGCTTAACAGAAGCTCTCAGCTCCTGATAGAATTTTAATTCTCGCTTATAAAGAGCTATGTCTTTTTCACCTAGTGCATTGTAAACATGTTCAGATTCAAGAGCAATGCCCATATATTTACCAAACTGACTTAGCTCATAATAAAAATCATCTCTGATGCCTTCATCAGCAAGGATGAGTTCGTATTCTTCCTTATCCACTTTATTCTTAACAACTTTAAAAATAGCTACCACATTTGAATAAGCTTCACGTAATTTACCTACTACACTGATAACATCAACTAAAGCACCTTCTAGGTCTTTGCCATCATATTTTTCAAGTCCCGCTCCAGAATAAGTTTTCATGGCAGAATCCAATTCTTCAATAAGACCCCGATAGTCAACAATTAGGCCAAAATCCTTACCTTCATACAAACGATTAACCCGGGCTATTGCTTGTAGCAATGTATGTTCTTTCATGGGCTTATCCACGTAAAAAACAGAGGCCCTGGGTGCATCAAAGCCGGTTAGGAGTTTATCTACAACAACAAGAATATCTATTTCATTACCATCAACGAATTCACTTTTAATATGTTCCTCATACTTAATAGGATCAGTATATCTCTCCATCATCTTATTCCAATACTTCTGAACCCTGTCCTTAGGCTCCTCATCAACTTCTTCATGTCCCTCTCTCATATCGGGAGGTGAAATAATGACAGCTGTACTAATATCTCCGTACTCTTCAAAAGCTTCCTGGTAGCGAATAGCATCAAATTTAGAAGCCGTACCTAGCATAGCTTTGTATTGAGCGTCCTCTGTCTTATAGAACTTTGTAAAATGCACATAGATATCATCCGCAATAAGTCTGATTCTTTGCTCTGAGGAAGCTATGGCTTCAAACTTGCTCCATTTCTTTTTCAGCTCTTCCGCTTGTTTTTCATTTAAATTTCGGGTAATCATCTCAATTCGCTTATCAATGGCATTACGGTTAACTGTTTGCTCAACCAATCTTCCTTCATAAAGAAGCGGCACGATTGTCCCATCGTCTACCCCGTCTTTGATCGTGTACTTATGAATAAGTCTGCCGCCAAATCTTATCATAGTGCTTTTTTCTTTTTTCATCAGGGGGGTTCCCGTAAAGCCTAAATAGCAAGCATTAGGGAATACCTTTTTCATTTTGATGTGAAGCTCACCATATTGGGTTCGATGGGATTCATCAATCAGAATAAAAATGTTTTTTGATTTTACAGGCTCCTGATGCTTTGAGACTGTATCAAATTTATGAACAAGGGAAGTGATTATATCGGCCCCATTACTGTTAATTAGCTCAACAAGGTTCTTCCCGCTGGAAGCACGCTCTGCTTTAAGTCTAGAATGATTAAAAGTCTTATGAATCTGGCTATCCAATTCTATCCGGTCAGTAATAACAAGAACCTGAGGATGCACATCGGCCATTTCCGCAAGAATAAATCTTGCCAGCATAACCATTGTCAGAGATTTCCCTGAACCTTGAGTATGCCAAATAACACCTGATTGCCGGTTTCCGTTCTTATCTTTTTCTTCAATTGTCTTTATAATTTCCTTAATAGCGAAATACTGCTGATAACGAGCAATTTTCTTAATATTCTTATCATAAAGGGTAAAATATTTTATTAGTTTTATAATCCGCTCAGGATGAAACAATGACACGATACTCTTATCCTGATTAGTGGGTATCCTGTCAACTACTGCTTTTTCAAGTTCCTTCGTAAACCAATTATATTCATCTGATTCTGAATCTTCTTTCCAAGTAGACCAAAACTTTTTCGGTGTCCCTGCTGTGGCATACTGGGTTTCATTTTTATTGGTAGCCATTACAATCTGGATAAATTTAAAGAGCTGGGGTATGTATTCTTTACCTTGGTTACGAAGCATTTGACTAATCCCCTGGGTAATAGAAATAGAGGCCTTCTTGCACTCAATAACACCAAAAGGAATGCCGTTAATGAAAAGCACAATATCTGGTCTTACAGTCCCTTGAGCATCTTCCTTTTCAACACTAAACTCCTCTACAACGTGAAAGATGTTGTTCTCAGGATGTTCCCAATCAATGTAATTTATATTAAACGACCTGACACCATCCACATCGGGAAGTCTTTCCGGGTAGCTATGTCCTAAATTAAGAGAATCATAAATCTTCTCATTAGTTTTTATAAGACCATCTGTCAAAGCTTCATCAAGATTAAGCATAGCTTGTCTGATATTTTTTTCAGAGAATTTATAGTATTTACCCTTATATTCGAAACTATTGAGCCCTATTAATTTCTTATAAAGAATATCTTTTAAAAAAACTTTAAAAAAATTGCCCCGCATTTCTTCAGCTTTTTCAGGTGGCAAAGTAATATAGCCCATTTTATTTAAGACCTCTAATGCCGGAATCTGAGATATGTTCATTTCATCATAATCTTTGGCTCTGCTCACATCCTAACCTCTTTTCTATCTTAGTAAAGAGTTTATATTAATACTTCACTCTTACTATGCCGGTTAATAATAGCTGCATAAGGCCTTTTTTTTGAAGCTTTAGGGCTTCAAGCTCCCGTTGTAATAAATTCACTTGTCTTGAGAGAGTATCTAAACATCTAATTATTTTTTCCTGCTCCAAGAGTTCTGGAATAATAGTTTTTAGTTTCAATAATGGATTGATATTAATATATATTTGAGTTCCGCCCTGAGATATTGAGAATATCATTTGATGAAAGTAATCACCGTTGATCAAATAGTATAAATATTTACTTAAAACAATTTCGTTATTAACTACTAATCTTGCCGTTCTTTGGTTAAAGATGTATTTATTATCTTCATCAATTAATAAGACTCTTCCAATAATTCGTCCTTCCTTAGTTTTATCATTTAGTACCATTGCCAAATCATTCTTATTTAAGATATATTTCTTTGTTTCTTCGTTAATTTCCACTAAATTACCATTATATACATAGGTTCCTTCTATAGAATAGTTACCTATTGAAATAACGTTAAGCCCCGTTTCCTGATTGAAATATTTTTCTAATGATTTACTATTGTAACATTCCACCATGTCCCCCAGCTCTACTTCTTTCCAATCATCCTCAAACCCAGGAAATCTCACCTCACCAGTTAAAAGCTTTTCCATCAGCCCTCTTTTTTGCTCTTTTTTTAATCCGATAAGTTTCACTTTTAGCTCAATGGCTTTGTCCCAGATGGAAAGAATTGCGGCAATTTTTTGTTGTTCTTGATACTTGGTTTTTGCAATAGGAAATTTTTCTACATCACTTTTCTTGATGTTAGGGTCTTTTCTACTACTTCCAGCTAATCTCTTCCAATACCTTCTATTTGCATTAAGCCAATGTAAAACAAAACCCGAGTTATAATTAACTTCATCTATATAAAATGATGATATTGCTTGATTTGTAGTTCCTTTAATTTTCATTAAACCAGTCCTACCAATTTGATTAAATCCACCATACATTGCTATCAAAATGGAGTTTTCACTTACCCATTTAACGGAGGTTTCGCTTAAAGCACATTCTGTGATTTTCTCTTCGGTATCAAAAATACTAGAATTATTCAAGTCAGTAGTTTTTACCCATGGAATTTTACCATTAGTAAAATACTGGGCATTACTCCTTAATGGAGTTGCTCCTGTAGAAATTACATTAATACTAGATAAATTTCTCATTTCCCAACTTTTTGGTATAATTCCAATTTCACATCTTATATACCCCTCAGGAATTTCTCCATTCTTAATCTTCTCAATTCTCTCTTTTATCTCGACAGTCAAGCCAATCCCTCCTGCAAACCCAACTCTTTAAGGCAGTTTATCATTTGCGCTTCAACTTCTTTAATTTCTTCTTTTATCTTAGATATACTCGCCGTCACTTCTTCCATATCAACTAGTTCTTCTTCCTCCAAGTTATCAATATATCTTGGGATGTTCAGGTTATAGTCATTCTCTCTAATTTCAGCTATGCTCGCAATATATGCATACTTCTCAATATTTTCATACTTCTCATAAGCATCAACTATTCTCTGAATGTCCTCTTCTCTCAGCTTGTTTTGGTTCTTCCCTTTTTCATAATAGCCATCACCTGAAGTATCAATGAAAAGAACCTCTTTCCTATCTCTATTTTGTTTAAATACTAAGATACAAGCAGGAATACCTGTTCCAAAGAATAAGTTTGCAGGTAGTCCTATCACTGCATCCAGTAAATTCATATCAATAATCTGCTGTCTAATTTTCCCTTCACTGGCACCTCTAAATAATATCCCATGGGGTAGGACAACGCCCATTCTTCCACCTTCAGCTAACGAATGAAGCATGTGCAAGACAAAGGCATAATCACCTTTTGAGGTTGGGGGTACCCCCCAGCTAAACCTTTTATATTGATCCAGGGACTCCTCCATTTTGAAGTCCTTGTCAGTTCCTTCCCCAGCAAAACCCATTGCCCATTTATCAAGAGAGAACGGTGGATTTGCCACCACTACTTGAAATTTCATTAATTTGTCATTTTCCAGATGCAGAGGGTTGGAGAGGGTATCCCCCCAGGCAATTTTTGCATCATCAATATTATGGAGAAACATATTCATTCTACTTAGGGAATGCGTTTGTCCATTTCTCTCTTGCCCATAAATTTGTGCTTTGCCTGAAGGTACTTTATTGTAGGCTTTTACAAGTAAGGAACCGGAACCACATGTAGGATCATATATTCTATCGTTATCTTCAGGTTTAACAAGCCTTGATAAAAGCTCTGAAACTTCTGAAGGTGTGAAAAATTCGCCGCCTTTCTTACCGGCATCGGACGCAAATCTAGAAATCATATATTCATAGGCATTACCAATAACGTCTTCTCCAATGAGTCTTGAAGGCCGCAGATCAAGGTCTTTAAAATCTTCTAAAAGATTTTTTAGCATTGCATTTCTTTCTTTTGTACTTCCTAATACTGATTCGGAGTTGAAATCAATATTTTTAAATACTTCCCTTAATTTTGTCTTGTTTTCTTCTTCCACCCGGGCTAGTGCCTTATTAATGATTTCCCCGATATTTGGCTGATTTCTTTTATCATATATGTAATCAAAGGTTGAGATTTCATCAAGTACAAATCTGTCATATCTAATCTGTCTATTAACCATTTCTTCGTCATTATCATATTTGGCCATAAGCTCAGCTTTGTGCTCTTTGTAGATATCACTTATATATTTAATGAAGAGCATAACAAGTACATAATCCTTATAAATTGATGAGTCAATCTTCCCTCTAAAAGTATCACAAGCTCTCCAAAGAGTACCATTCACTTCTTCTTGGGTGAATTTCTTGATAGTCATTTTTAATTCCTCCGTAGATAGTTTTTTATATATTGCTCTGCTTAGTATTTTCTTTATAACTAAGTAATCTATTATATTTTCCACTTTAACTGAAGAGTTCCTGCAAAATCATTTAAGTTGAAAGGAAATGTATTCTTAATATAAAAAAGATAGTAGACACAAAATCTACTATCTTTTGCCTTTAGGGTAAACCCTACTTATGATAATCACCTATATCCTATTTACTTCACTGTCACCTTACACGACCCCTAAAAGACAAGTCAAGAACCGTTACTAATATGCCTTAAAGATTCCCATATTAACATAATAATACTAAATACACTATTACTAAATACACTATTACCTAAATAAATTCTTGAAAGTAGATTTTGCTAATTATTTATGAATTACAAAGAAGTCCTGAGTTTTTTTTCCTAGCTCATTAATCACTAATATCTCCCGAAGACAATCACTTAGTCTATCATAATAAAACCCATAAATATCTTTAAAATCTATAATCCGTGAAAAATTTTTTTCCACACCAACAATTAGCATTATTGGGCATTCTGTACTCTCAGGATTTAAAGACTCTCGTTTAAGGGTAAAGAAATCCGTTTTACTAGGTTTTATTTTTTTTGATTGATGACAATGCCAATCTCCTATATAAGTAATAGCACCGCCGGATTCATAATAAACCTTATCTACAAAATGTTGGCAATAATCTATGTCGAAGGTTATACTTCGCCTCTTGTATATTGCTTTTGGACCAGGGAAGCTTACATGAGTTACAATAATTAATTCGTCAGATTTTTTGCATCCCATCAATATTCCACCGGTTTCTGCAGATGGGTATCTTATAATTTCCTCTTGAAAGAATGTAAGAATTTTTGGTGATAATTGAACTACTTTAACCCCCATAATTCCCCCCACATATTGGGCAAGTAATGTTCCGCTCTACTTTAAAAGTTCGTACTGCTGGATAGTTATTTATCGGTGTTCCATTGTTATCAATAATAATATGGTCATACTCGGGGTTTTGATAATCACTACCTTCAAGTAAGGTCTGAACGGAAAACCTTGTTGTCGCTGAAACAATTGATTGTATATCAAAAGATGCCCCAGTAAAAGTAGGAAAGCCACAACCCCTAGGAAAAATTCCCTTTTCGGAAGTATTGTTAGATATTTCTTCAACTCCATTTAAACACAAACAGTAATAACAGCCTGTTTTATTTGGTATAGTCCGTATTATTCTACCTCCCCAAGCACCATTACTTATCCATGCATGTATAACTGGGATCTCTAGGTCTACAGCCATTTCATTTACAATGTGTGTGACCCCTTCATCCGCCATCATATCTAATATTAAATCACAACTTTTCATGTATTGAAATAAATCTGCCATTATATCTTTCTTCGTGAGACTATAATCGTTAATCATTCCGATTGAAGCAATCATTCCCTCAACTTGAATAAAAGGGTTTTGTTGACTGACAATTCGAGCCACAGCTTCTACCTTAGTTCTGCCAAGATAATTGATATTAGCTACATGCCTTACCAGATTCCCTATTTCAACAGTATCCCGATCAACTATAAATAAAGAACCGATACCAGCCTTAGATAATTCTAGTGCAATAGAAGACCCTAGACTTCCTAACCCTAAAACCATTACCTTCTTTTTCATTAGATTTTTCAAACTGGGGTTTCTTTCAAACCAAAGGGTTGGATCAAGATAATGTGGTCTTATTATGTTATTGTTTTTAATAAAACCAGTTAACCAACTATCCTTAAAATTTCCCCTAGTATTATTTTCTTCAGGAAATATAATGGATAATAATTCAAAATTATCCTTACTCTTTTTAAGAGAAAAAGACTTTAATAACTTAGGTTGACTTTCAGGTACCTGTTTTATTAGCCAGCTAAGCATCCCTTTAATATCTTGGGAAGGTGGAATAGTAGAAACCTTGACCCATATTCCCTTTATTTGCCTTTGCTTTGCAATACTTTCTAGAAAAATTGGTATTTCCCTAAACTGGTAATATTCTTTGTGAATCGGTTGTTCATTTACCATAAAATCCAGAAAAAGAGTATTGTTATTTATTATTCTAACCCTAAACTCTCCATAAGAACCAGTGGGTATTGTATTGGGTAAACCATCTGGTATTAATAAGTTTAATTCACTAAAAGATAAATATGTACTCCACGGCTCAGGTGCATCCACTTCTTTTTCCGCAATAATTTGTGGTCCTTCTAATGAATCCTCAATTAAATTCTTTGCTTGATATACCATATCTAACCCAGTAGTATCTTGTTCCCATCCATCTTGTCCATGGGGAAGCAAACAGAGATTTTTACTTTTCCAGTTTTGGTGTCTATGAAAGCTAGTTTTAGGAGATATTATATCTATTCGAAAAAACGGAAAACTAGGGGGATACACTATCTTTAATGGGTATTTTTCTCCTTTTACTTCAATTTCCCCATTAAAAACAATTCTCTGATAATCTTCCTTCTGCACCTGATCTAGAACAAAATTAAATTCTGACTTAGCTAATAATTCAACCTCTCTTTGAAAACGTTCCTTATTAATTATATACCACGGCTTAAAACTTTTCATTCGTATCTCTCCCAAAAGGAAACGCTTCCAATAGACAGGAAGCGTTATTCCCGAACATTTTAACCATATCTTTTTCCCGGATCAATTTTAGGTGGTTTGCCAGGCTTTGGATGTTCTGGATGTTCTGGATGTTTAATTTTCTCTTGAACCATTTTATAATACCTCCTTTATGTTTTAGGATATAAATTTAAAATTAATTTGTAACTAATATGGATATTTGCTACCTTTACTTCTATTTTCCTCCCAATGCAGAGGACGCAAATTTTTGGGACTGTCCGTTCCCCCTTTAGACTTTGGATTTTTATGATCAATTTCCCATCCATACTCGCCTTTTGTGCCGTAAGATTGTTTTCGAATGATATTACCAAAGTCATCCTTTCTGTAAATATTAGGGTTTTGTCCCCTTATTGATCGTGCCTTATCCCAGATTGTCTCAACTCGTTTTTGGCTTGCCATTTATAGTCACCCCTTTTTTTAACAGTTGTTATGATTTATTATAACGTTCGTTAAGTGTATTGTCAATTTTTTTTCATATGTTATTATTAAATTAGTTCAAATGTTATAAGAGGAGGTTTATTATGTCAGTTGGCCTAATAATTGCCAAAAAGAGAAGGGAATTCGGCTGGTCACAAACAGATTTAGCAAATAAGGCTGGTTTAAAACCGCCGACTATTAGCCAATATGAATCAGGTGTGAGAAGTCCTTCTTATGAAGCATTAATTAAATTATCTAATGCTTTTGGTGTTACTACAGACTACTTAATTACTGGCGAAGAAATTTCTGAGAGTATTATTGACCCACAAACAAAAATTTTTATGAACATTTTAAAGTATCTATCACCAGAAAAAAAAGAGCAACTTTTACAACAAGCGTACTATATTGCTAATGGATACTACTTTAATGATTTGCCAGTCTTAAATAAACCTGCGGATTATGCAGATTATATTTTAAAAAAATATTCAATTAACGAACTTCCAATTGATGTTTATTCAATTGCGGAAAAATTGAACATTAAGGTGCTAATTAATAACTTAGGTAAAGAAGCCGAAGGTATTTTATACAAAGGTAAGAAGAATTTAATAATAATAAATTCTTCAATTAAAAATGAAGACAGAAAAAAGTTCACTGTCAGTATATTAATAGGTCATGTACTAATACCTTGGCACTTACAATCACAATATAGCAGAAAATCAGAATCCACCCTATTAACAGAAAACATTCAAGAAATTGAAGCAAACGAGTTTGCTGCTACTTTAATAGCGCCGAGACTTCAGTTACAACGAGACTTTATTAAAAATAATGTGTGTTGGGAAAATATAAAGCAACTTGCTATGAAGAAATATGCGATATCAGCTTTCTCTCTTGCAAACTGCCTTGTTAATTATTCCAAAGACCATTATGCTGTAATACAATCTGAATCCTTTAAAATAATTAAGACCTTTCAAGGAAATCGACCAATAAAAAATGAAATCCATCCTGAAAGCTTTGCAGCAAGTTTTTTTACAAATCCTCCTGAACAAGAAGAAATTCGAAATGGTATTGTTCCAGCTAGATTTTGGATTGAGGATGCAAAACCTGATGAAACATTATATGAGGATTCAATCTATAATCCCATTTATGGAAAGGTTTTAACTCTATTAGTAATGAAATAAGTGAAAATTGGGTTAGTGGTTCAGTATATAATGATCCTGCTACCTTCACTAAGTAGGCTACTTATTTGCTTTATATCTAACCTCCTATCCGAAGGTGATAAAGAGCTTTGATAAGTTAGTATGTGTATAAATCATCCAAGCCACGATAGTCCATAGCCATGTTAGTTTTCCTTTTGCTAAATCGCACTAGTGCTTGCCTCTTGCCATGTCCGATGCCCCTCAGATGCCATAAAGGAGAGTAGAGGGTAGGGTAGACTGAATTTAGAGTTTAAATAGACTTCGTTAAAATAAAACCTAATATCCAGATTGTTTTAATTAATAAAAATAACTCCCATCATTAATGATAGGAGTTATTTTTTGATTACATTTTCTAACACCAGTAATTATGTAATTAAATTATCAAAGCATAATATTTAAAAAATTTCTGCATTTAATCTACTAATTTTTTTGTTGTTCTCCAAAATATTAAAAGTATGTATAAAAAAACACCCAGTTATCCGAGAATTGGTGATTGTGATTATATAGTTCTAAGCAAAAATGCCCAGTTTCTTGGAAATCCCATTAATTGTATATTAACTTTATCATTATCATACTGTTCTATTAGAGCTTCCAAGTTAGTTACAAAAGCACCCCATTCAGAGTCGTCCTTTATAAGTTTGCCCATGATTAGTATAGTAGAAAATACGGTATTATTTTTTATATTATTTGCTAAATCCTGTTTATGAAGCATTGGTCTTATAGTTAAGTTTCGATTATATATCCTTCCGAAGTGAGCACATATATTCCTAAAAGTAGACAAAGCATGCAGCCAACTTTTTATATACTTATGTGGAATTTTATAATATGTACTGGATATTTCAAATTTGTCTTCGTTCTTTAGATTTGAATATACTTTTGACATCAAGCCAAAAGAGATAACTTCTATAACTACCCATATAGGGAAAACGCCTTTATATTTACTCTTGTGGTGTTCTATAAAAATCTCATCGCTTCTATCTATTTCCTGGTTAATCTTCTCAATCATATCTTTATGAATCTTATCACTAACAAAATTCTTTGGATTCATGTAGCCTATTGATCCGTATTTATGGGCAAGTAAATAAGCAATATGTGTTCGAAAGGTCACCTCTATGGTCTCTAACAATCCAATTATCATATTACGTAGCTTTTTATCAAACTCATAAAGATCATAAATATCATTAAAAGAAACACCATCTACGAATTTATTATCTACTTTATAGGTAAGCATGTAGGCACTTAAACGATAATAATTAATTCTACTTAGAATTAGTCTTGCATGCTGTTCATCATCGATTATAAGATTTCTTTCTTTTAATATCTCTATCTGTTCTTGAAAAGTTGTAGGTTTCTTAATTTTATTATCACTATCCATAATTTTTCTCCCACAAACAAAAATGACCCACCGTGGTACGCATTGTTAAGAGGCGTGGTGAGTACTGTTAATATAATAATACACCCATGGTTATTATTCGTCAATGTTTTTACACCTATTTAATTATGATAGAAAGATTTTTTTCAAAATACTATCCTGGAAAAAGGTTGAATCTTACATATGATGTTAATTTAAGACAAAAATAATTAATAATATTTCAAAATAAAAGTTATTAAAACAAGAAGTCCGGCGGTCCCGATGGAGAATTGGCTGCCTCTTTAAGATACCTAAACCAGCGTTATACCATGCCCACCGGCAAAGCTAAAGCTTTATTAACTGATATTGGAACAGAAGAAATGGCTCACCTTGAGGTAATTGCTGCTATGGTTTATCAGCTGATGAGGGGTGCCAGTGTGGAGCAGCTAAAGGCTGCCGGACTAGCTGGTCATTATGCAGATCATGATAAAGCCTTATTCTATGTGGATGCCAACGGTAATCCTTTTACTGTTACCTATATTCAAGCCAAAGGTGACCCTATTACTGACCTCCATGAGGACATGGCTGCTGAGCAAAAAGCTCGGTCTACTTATGAATGGCTGATTAACTTGAGTGATGACCCCTGTGTTATTGACCCCTTGCGGTTTTTGCGGGAGAGGGAGGTTGTCCACTTCCAGCGTTTTGGTGAAGCCTTGATGGATGTGCAGGAGTTTATGGGTAGCAAGAAGTGTTATTAGTAAAAGCCTTTTAAAATAAAAATAAGCGATAGCTAGGCAGAATTTCTGCTTGATGCTATCGCTTTTGCTATTTTCTTTTATTAGTGTTGGTCTTTCAGTTTCTAAGAATCTAACCAATTTAGTATACATATTAATTAAGGAATCTCTTACTGGATCTTTGAGCATTTTTAAAATTAAATAATTGCTACGCAAAATCGTTGTATTGTGCAGCAACGCTGCGCAAGGTTAAGGTTTCGCTGCGCAAGGTTAAGGTTTCGCTGCGCTAGGTTGAGGTTAAGGAATTTGCATGATGAATATCTAGGCAAGTGATACTGTGACATCGAAAACATTCAGCAAATTGTTAAATTTGTCATCCTGAGCGATAACGAAGGATCTTAATGCAGTAAAAAACATTAGATCCTTCGGTCGTTCCTCCCTCAGGATGACATATAAAAACAATTAAAATTACCTTTAAGTAGCACAGCGAAATCTTTAATCAGACTGTATTATTTGCCTCAACCTTAACCTGCGTCTTTTTATGACGCAATGTTTACATGTTATGTATTAAATTTAGGGCCTAAGCGGGGAGAAAAAGTTAGTAAACCAAGAAGTCCGGCGGGCCCGATGGTGAATTGGCTGCCTCTTTAAGATACCTAAACCAAAGATATACAATGCCTACCGGAAAAACTAAAGCTTTGTTAACTGATATTGGAACAGAAGAAATGGCTCACCTTGAGGTAATTGCCGCTATGGTTTATCAGCTAATGAGAGGTGCCAGTGTTGAGCAAATTAAGGCTGCCGGCCTCGCCGGCCACTATGCAGATCATGATAAAGCTCTCTTCTATGTGGATGCTCAGGGTAACCCCTTTACTGTGACTTATATTCAAGCCAAAGGTGACCCTATTACTGACCTCCATGAGGACATGGCTGCTGAGCAAAAAGCTCGGTCTACTTATGAATGGCTGATTAACTTGAGTGATGACCCCTGTGTAATTGACCCGCTGAGGTTCTTACGGGAAAGGGAAGTTGTCCACTTCCAGCGCTTTGGTGAGGCTTTGATGGATGTCCATGAGTATATGAATACTAAGAAGTGTTATTAATTAAATAGCCCATTAAAATAATACGAAGCGATAGCTGGGCAGAATTTCTGCTTGCTATCGCTTTATTATTTTTATAGCTGCAATAATCAGTTGTTGCGTAACATAGTTGTTATGCAGCAACATAAAAATCCCCTTTTAGCTAAAAATCGGATTTTTATACTCTATCTTAAATTTTTTATAATGTTGTTCCTGTAGGATGACCAGTTACACTTTAAAGTATAAACTTGCTTCTATTGCTAGTATTAATAAACAATTATTGTGTAATAATACCTTTAACTATTTGGGAAAGTGGTAGTGATTAAATGGTAAAAGCAATTACCAAGTTATTAATTATAGCGGTATTAATATTCATTAGTATATTCCTTGTTGGATATATTTCCTTTATGGGACTATATTATTATACATCTACTCCACAATTTTGTAGTAAATGTCATTATATTGAACCATACGTTATTTCGTGGGCAAAATCTCCTCATCATAATGTCAACTGTATGAACTGTCATGAACCGACAGGTTCATTAGGAAAACTTCATTCTAAAGCTAGAGGTTTGAATTATTATGTTTCTGATAAAACTGGGAATTATATTAAACCTATTATTGACGCTCCTTTTATAAGTGATGCAAGGTGTTTTGGGTGTCACATTGGGGAAACTAAGGGCTATCCCAATATTAAAACGATTAATAGTAGTAAAGAACACCTGCAATATATAGAAGAAGAATTAAAATGTTCTAGTTGTCACATTAATACAGGTCATGAAATAAATATTGGTGTGAATAAAGTCTTTAATACAAATTAAGTTTCGAACCTTAAATAACAATACTCGGGAGGATGCAAGGTGAATCATAAATTTACTCCTGGAATATTTGCAGGAACAGTTGGTGCCATAGTTCTTGGTTTTTACGGGATGACTATGAAAGCAATAGGATTCACAGATCGGATTTATCTAGACTTGGCTGAAGTCATAATTCTCTCTAATCCCCAAGAGGGTTTCATCGCTTCTATTGTAGGTTGGGTCGCACATCTTATGATAGGCGCAATTTTTGGAATGTTATTGTGCTACTTTATAAGTACCACTTCAAGTAGCTTTTGGCTTTTAAAAGGTTGGGGAATTGGTATCTTTATTTGGTTTTCTCTGTTATCTATGGGTAAGCTTTATAAGCTACCTTTATTCATGAATATTCCACCCAAGTCAGCTCTAACACTTTTATCAGGTTCATCAGTATGGGGTTTGGTCTCTATATATGTATTAAAGAAAATTACGGGTGATTTTAAAACAATACTTAACGGGAAACAGAGAAAGAAAAAGAAAATAATTAAGCACTGATATCTATATTAAAATTGTAAATATTTAAGATATCATTATTAAGGAGAAGAATCTATGGATAGGTTTAAAGCAGGTGTGATAGCTGGACTGGTGGGTGCATTATTCATGAATATTTGGAGTTTTACTACATACTATATTTTTAAGATAAATAATCTCCTTTACCTTGACTGGGCTTCTATAATGATTTTTAGACATAAACCCAATCTAGGCTTAAGACCTTACCTAAATGAACACTTTAATTGAACTAGAACTAAAAAGCCTTACTGTACTAATAACTCTTAAACTCAAATAGGCTCTAATAATAGATTTCCTATTGGAAACTTTATACCCTTATACTCCCTCCAGTGTTACCTCTATAAAAATGTTTGTGACCCTGGTCGTATGTTGTTTCACCTTGTAGCAAATGATAATGATTTCTTCCTCCTGGCAAAGGTACTGCTGATCCAGTTGCACCTCTATAATAATGGACATGTCCTTGATTAAAAGAAGTTTCACCAGAATACAAGTGAATATGATTGTCAATTTCACCTGGTGCAGGCATTGTATATGCTCTCATATAATGTAGATGTCCATCATCCACTTTAGTCGGCAAAAAATATGGATGAGTATGAATGTTAATATAATACATAAGTCTCCCCCCGATCTCTCTTTCACTATAATATATTTTATGAAATAACTAACCTATAAGTTTAATAATTACTGGGTTTAAAATATTATGCATATATTTATCTATTCAAGCTGCTAAACTTTTCTATCTATAGTTTTAATAAATTCCTTGATAGTCTGTATCTGAAAAGTCTTGTACCAATGCTATAATCCCGAGGTGTATATTCATAAGGTCTTAGCTAATATGACTAAGGAAATCCTTTCAATTTACCAGAACATATTATGTTATTAGGTAGATGAAAGGAGGTTTTTTAAAATGCATAATGAAATGATGGGGAATCCCTATGATCAATACGCCGTGTGGTCAAATCCTATGTATGACCAATATCAAATGGGACAGTATTATGGCAATCCCGATCGTCAATTTCAAATGACCCAGTTTGGAGGTCCTTTTCATCCAGGTAGACCAAGACCACGCCCACCATTTTTCCCATTTTTTCCGTTTTTCCCGTTTTTTCCGTTTCATCCTTTTTTCCCATTTTTCTGGTGGTAATAATGTAAAGGCATTCAACTTTTGTTGGATGCCTTTACATTATTACTTCCTAATTAAAATTGGGAAGTAATATTCCCCATAGTGTTTCCTCTCCCCGCCAAAAACACTATCTGCTAAAAAATCATACTATATAATAATAAATCATTTAGTAGGTGTTACTATGGCTAATAATAAGCAAATAGGACTTTTTGAATGTTGTATGATACTTTTTAGAACAGCGAATGTCCCTATCGGACCTGAGGCTGAAGCAAAAGGAGTTGCCCTAATTTTTCAATCTCGTAGTGGAGGTGGTAATGTATTAATATCCGCTATTGGACTTCCTGATCCACGAACTTTAGACGGTGATAGATACGTAGCTTGGATTCGAGATACACCTGGTAGCCAAACTATTCCCGTACAGCTGTTACAAACTGGTCCAGTTGTTACTGAGCCTGGAGTATGGGTTGGAGCCTTTGTTTTTGGTCCAGGTGAACAAATAGCACCTTTTCAAGATATTATTGTGACCGCAGAAGATCAAGCGCCCTTACTAAAGCCATCATTAAATCGCATCGCACTTATTGGGTTGTTTAATCAGTGTTAATCTGATAAATCTCCCTTTGCTGTGATGTTGATAAAATAAGACCTATTCCCAATAATAATTAGGTAATAGGTCTTATTTATTGCTATTTCTGGCTCTACTTAATCAACCAAATTTAGTCCAATTATCATTTTAATATCAATAAATTACCGAATATTGGTTGGTGTACAATCTAAATTACGTAGTAATAATGCCATAGTTAAAGCCCATAAAACACGATCTTTTAATAAAATAAAAAGAGTTATTGATTTTCATAATAATTGTAAAGTAAGTTAAGAATAATTATGATTAGAGATTTAGTCTTTTCTTTTGCAATGTATTAAGTCTAATTACCAAAATAGGTGGATTAAAAAATGTTTAAATTAGAACAAAGGGAAGAATTTTTAAAAGGCTCCATTGCAGGAGTTGTTGGAGCTGTAGCAAAATATGGTTTCAATGAACTTACCCAGTTCTTGAATATATCTAAATATGATAATAATGCTACAGCTATTACGGTCATTATGAAAGGTTATGAACATAATATTTATTTTTTGGCTATTCGGCTTTTTAACAGCCCTAATAATTAGAGCCTTTTTTGGAGTAATAATTGCATTTTATGTATACTTATGTATTTTCCGAACGGAGATTGTACCTTAAGGCTGTTGAAATAGGTATAGGGATATGGTTGATAAATTTTGGTCTATTCTCTAGAGTTTTTTATTATCCAGCAGATATTAAATATAGACTAGGTGATGTACTTTCTAGCTTATTAGTCTAATTATATTTGCAGTCATAACAGTTACTACATTAAAGAAAGTTGGCTTTTTTATGAATGACCCCAAGAGGAAAAAGCTGAAAAGAAGGTATTGATTGTTAAAGGACACCCCTATCTTGCGAAGAATTAGCGGGTTTTATTTTTCGTCTAATTATTAATACAAGTCTTCAACACTTGATTAAATAAGTTAGGAGATTTATATGGTACAAACCCTATTTTATCCTACATTTTTATTAATCGTCTTTATCCTCTCGCTTATACTTATTCCTAAAAAAGACTATAAGGAATATTTTATTTATGGTGTTATTCTAGGTGGTTTCGGTGATGTTTTAGTTGTAGGGTTATTTCAAAATATCTTAAATATAATATGGTTTAAGAATGCAGGTATTTTCAATGCTTTGGGGCAGAACTTACTTTCCCCTCCTTGTTGGATTTTTGTTGTTATGCTCTTTCTCCGTTTTTTACCAAGTAGGCGTGCATTTTTATACCTTTATATAATAACCGTTGCCTTTTCAAGTGTAGGATATGGAATACTTGTACATAATGCAGGTCTTTTCGACTATAAGCCTTGGTTTTATCCTGTTTTCAGCTTCTTTACCTTCTTAGGGTGGTGGTGTTTCATAACATGGGTATTTTTAAAGACAAGCACTTTTAAAAATGAAAAAACCACTAAAAGGCTTAAAAGGGGGTAACTTTTATTTAATTTATAAATATCTTTATTTTCCTTCTATACTATAATAAAATATTTCTTGTGTTGTTATATATCAAAAATTAAGGATGGAAATACTATGCAGGAATCTAGTTTAGATAATATTCTCTTTTATAAAAGAAGGAAATTATATCAATTGGTTGAAGAAAAGGGCAACTTTTTAGACCAAGAGGTACAACAATTAAGTAAAGAAATTGACCAATTGATATTAATATTAATGACTAGAGAGGCTAAGCTCCCTGCTAGAGGTTAGTCCTTTTTCCTTTTTTATTAAAACATTGATACTTTTAATATTAATGCCCTACAATTAAAAACTCTTCCTACAACGCACTTTTTTCATGAAGTACCACTAGAAAATCCTAGGGATACCCCTAGGATTTTAACTTTGATTAATAACCACTTTAGTTGTATTGTGCAGCAACGCTGCGCAAGGTTAAGGTTTCGCTTCGCTAGGTTGAGGTTAAGGAATTTGCATGATAAATATCTAGGCAAGTGATACTGTGACATCGAAAACATTCAGCAAATTGTTAAATTTGTCATCCTGAGCGATAGCGAAGGATCTTAATGCAGTAAAAAACATTAGATCCTTCGGTCGTTCCTCCCTCA
>Ga0209643_1001624_pt1 | contig 19629 bp, 14 predicted proteins | sample AutmiccBRH37_all_FD_187383 | JGI IMG/M metagenome (GOLD analysis project Ga0209643, IMG submission 187383) | Deep subsurface microbial communities from Mt. Terri, Switzerland - Autotrophic microbial communities BRH/37_all (SPAdes) (version 2) | ecosystem: Environmental > Aquatic > Deep... | reverse complement strand
GTTTTGGGTTATTGTATTTTTTTTTGTTTTCGGGGTTTTGGTTTTTTGCTTTCTTATGATACAAATCTAGGAATAATAATTTAATAAACAAACTTTTTATGTAAAAAATTTACCATTTGTTGTAAAAAACTTACCATTTGTTTGAAATATACATCATTTTATCAGTAAACACCGGGTTTTTAATCTTAAAAAAATTTACCATTTATTTATAAAAACATACCATTTATTTGTAAAACAGGTCAAAAAAATTGAAAAAAAAGTAAAATAATGGCTTTTTAAAGATCAATTTTAAGGGTAAAAAAGCGTAAAATGTCCCAATTTGTAAAATAGGTGATTTAATTTGATTTTTATAAGGGATTAAAAGATTGTTTATTAATCAAAAATTAGCATTCTTCGATTTGGTAATTTTTCAAGGCAGTGGCAATCAATTAGATGTATAAAGAAATAAGTGTCGGATTGTTAGAAGCAGGCTTGTTTGCAGGTGTATAAAATCAAAATAATTCACAATAAACAGAAGGAAACCTTAAGATTTGCAATAATTTGAAAACAGGCTTTTTTTTTGAGATATTGGTCGACGGCAATCGCCAAAATTTTGTTTGAATATCATTCGTATAACAAATATTTTGACCTTATTTTTTTAAATGCTTCAATTTCGGGCTGCCAAGAAGCCCGAATTTTTTCAGCGGGCATTCCGTTTTTAATTTGGATTTCAAGTTCGGTGGTTCCTGCGTGGGCCGTAAATGTGGCGCCAAAAAATGCTTCAGATGTCGGCGTTTTGGAATAAGCGTCTATAAGCCAAGCAATGTTAACACTACTTAATTTTTTCGTATTTTTTAAATTTACGCCATAACATATTTTTCCTAAATGTTTTGGAAATTTTGCGCCATCATTGGGTTGCGGTGTATAACTAAACGCTGTTTTCGGAAAAAATGGTGCGCCATATTGCTGAAATTGGTTTTCAGTTCCCCTTCCGGCGTTAATGATGGTGCCTTCAAAAAAACCCAAACTCGGATACAAATTAATAGCCTTGTCGTTTGGCAGGTTGGGAGAAGGCTTAATGGGCAGTGAATATTCACTTTGATGCGTGTAGTTTTTTAAATTAATTACTGTTAAATTAGCCGTTGCCTTATTTTTTAACCACTGTTCTCCGTTGATCATTTTCGCATATTCTCCAATGGTCATTCCGTAAACCAACGGAACAGGATGCATTCCTAAAAAACTTTTATGTTCAATTTTTAACGTTGGTCCGTCAATATAATGCCCATTCGGATTTGGCCGATCCAGTACAACAATCGGAATACCATTTTCTGCGCAGGCTTCCATCATATAATGGAGGGTAGAGGTATAGGTGTAAAATCGCACTCCAACATCCTGAATATCGAAAATTATCAGTTCAATTCCATTAAGTTGATCACTGGAAGGCTTTTTGTTTTTGCCATACAAAGAAGCAATAGGCAAATCTGTCCTTAAATCAAAGCCATCAGTCACGGTTTCGCCGGCATCGGCAGCGCCTCTAAATCCGTGCTCCGGAGAAAATACTTTTGTGATATTAATGCCTAAAGAAAGCAGGGAATCCGCCAAATGTGTATAACCATTATTTTTGAAGATAACGCTGGTTTGATTGGCTACAATCGCTATATTTTTACCTTTCAATAAAGGTAAGTAAGCAGCCATATTGTTTGCGCCAACCACAATTTCCTGAGGTTGGGTTTGTACCATAACTTTTGAATCAGGAATATGATTCGTAACCTGATTTTTTGCCGAGCAGGAATTCAAACAAAAAAACATCAGAAAAACCGAGAAGAAATATGTATTTTTGAACCGTATAGAAATCATAGATCAATTGAATTACGAGTTATTTATTGCAAAACGCATTATTGCCGCAAAGCAATACAAAAGTAGCATTTCATCACCGATAATAAAAATCGCCATTATCGCCATTGCAATGGGGATGGTTATTATGATGGTTTCCGTGGCTACAGGTATCGGACTTCAGCAAAAGATTCGCGAAAAACTTTCAGGGTTTAACGGACACATACAAATTACGAATTTTGACGACAACAATTCGGAGATTACTTTAAATCCAGTTTCAAAAAAACAGGAATTTTATCCGAAATTCGCAACTATAGACGGCATTAAAAATGTACAGGTGTTTGCCACCAAAGCGGGTATTATCAGAACCAAAACCGATTTTGAAGGCATCATTTTTAAAGGCGTGGGGCAGGAGTACGACTGGACTTTCTTTAAAGAATACCTCACCAAAGGAAGATTGCCCAATTTTTCTAAAGAAGTTGCTAACGAAGTGCTCATTTCAGAAGAAATTTCCAATAGGCTCGATATACATCTTGATGATGAATTTAACATTCTTTTTGTAAAGGATGATCCGGCAAAAGCGCCCTGGATTCGTGTGGTTAACGTGGTGGGAATCTATAATTCCGGCTTTCAGGAATTTGATGAAAATTTTGTGATTGCTGATATCAGGCACATCCAAAAAATGAATCGCTGGAACGATGATGAAGTGGGAGGATTTGAAGTATTATTAAATAATTTCGACGAGATTCAGCAAAAAAGCGACCAGATTTATTTGCAAACGGCTTCGGTTTTAAACAGTAAAAGCGTTATTGAAAAATATCCTTCCATCTTTGAATGGATTAGTTTGTTCGACAATAATATGTATCTGATTATTGCCATTATGATTTTGGTTGCCGGCATCAATATGATTACCGCTTTGTTGGTGCTTATATTGGAAAGAACCCAAATGGTGGGCATTTTAAAAGCGCTGGGTGGTTCTAATTTCAGCATCAGAAAAATATTTTTGTACAATGCGGCCTACCTTATAATAAAAGGCTTGTTTTGGGGAAACCTTATTGGGCTCACGCTGCTATTTGTTCAAAAATATTTTGGTGTTTTAACCTTAGATCCTTCAACGTACTATGTAAATACGGTTCCGGTCTATATTGATTTTGGGTATATTCTCCTATTAAATATAGGTACATTGTTACTTTGTTTGTCTATGCTAATTATCCCTTCCATCATCATCGCAAAAATAAATCCGGCAAAATCCATTAAGTTTGAATAAAGCCCCCTACCCCCCGAAATGGAAATAAAGAAGTTCAAATTGTATAAATTATAATTCCAAATTAAGCTTAATTTCTCCCGATAAGCTATCAGGAGACGGGGGATAGTAAAGTATCCAAAACACCAATTATACAAAAATCGTATATTTGCATTCGAAAACTAAACAGATGAAACGAGCATAATAAATTTTGATTTACAACCGAATGATTAATAGCGAACCAGCCAGCCGGCAGCAGATGTTACCGCTAAAAAAATAAAATCTAAACAGATGAAACGAGCCATAACAAATTTTGATGCACACAGAAATGATTAATGGCGAACAGCAGCTGTACCAATAAAAAATAAATAATAAACAGATGAAATACGCTAAAAATATACTGGAAACCATTGGCAACACCCCAATGGTTAAACTCAATAAAATTGTAAAAGAAATTGATGCCTTGGTATTGGCTAAGGTGGAAACCTTTAATCCGGGAAATTCTGTGAAGGACCGAATGGCCGTAAAAATGATTGAAGATGCCGAAAAACAAGGGGTGTTAAAGCCTGGAGGTACCATTATTGAAGGTACATCGGGAAATACAGGAATGGGATTGGCTTTGGTGGCCATTATTAAAGGGTATAAATTGATTTGTGTCATCAGCGACAAACAATCCAAAGAAAAAATGGATATTTTAAGGGCTGTGGGTGCTGTGGTGGTGGTGTGTCCGACGAATGTAGGACCCGATGATCCGCGATCTTATTATTCTGTTTCGAAACGTTTGGCTGAAGAAACCCCAAATTCTTGGTACGTAAACCAATACGACAATCCATCGAATTCTTTGGCGCATTATGAACAAACCGGACCAGAAATATGGGAACAAACCGATGGAAAAATTACCCATTTTGTTACGGGTGTTGGCACCGGAGGAACTGTTTCGGGTGTTGGAAAATATTTAAAAGAGAAAAATCCTGCCATTAAAATCTGGGGAATAGATACTTATGGCTCGGTTTTTAAAAAGTACCACGAAACGGGCATTTTCGACGAGAATGAAATTTATCCATACATCACCGAAGGTATCGGAGAAGATATTCTGCCTAAAAACGTGGATTTCAACGTAATCGACGGATTTACCAAAGTCACCGACAAGGATGCGGCGGTTTATACACGCAAAATTGCCAAGGAAGAAGGCATATTTGTGGGGAATTCAGCGGGTTCCGCGGTAAAAGGATTGTTGCAGTTGAAAGAACATTTCACCAAAGACGATGTGGTGGTGGTGCTTTTTCACGACCATGGCAGCCGCTATGTGGCGAAAATATTTAACGACGAATGGATGCGGGAACGTGGTTTTTTGGACGATGAAAAAAAAGTGGCCATCGATTTAATCAGAGACCGGATAGATATTCCTATGATTACCGTAAAAACGGAAGAATTGGTTTCCCACGCCATTGAGCGTATGCGCCATAATGATATTTCCCAAATACCGGTTACTGATGTAGACGGCTTTGTGGGGTCGGTGGATGAAAGTGATTTGTTTCGTTTGTATTTCGACGACAAGAACATCGCCAGCAAACCCATTAAAGAAGTGATGCGTGCACCTTTTCCAATAGTGAAAAGCGATACTTCCATCGACCAGATTTCAAAACTCATCAACCGAGACAATGGTGCTGTGCTGGTAAATCTGGGCAACGATAAATTTCACATTATTACCAAACACGATGTGGTGAGGGCGATTCAGTAAAAGAGTTAAATGTTATATGTTAAAAAAATGTTTCGAAACTTGAACCGACAACCTATTAAAATTCTTTTTACTAAAATAGTGGAGAACTTCAACAAACCGACAACCAAAAACAATCCTGTCTAGTTTTTAGTATGGTATATTAAGAGGTGTTTAAGACCGGAATTTATTATTGCTTTATTTTGTTTCAAACATCAAATTTTCTGTTAAATAGTATGTAAAAACCTTTATTTTTTTAAGGCAGGAATGAATTTAAAGTCTTTTTTTTGTAAAAAAAGTATAAAAATTGTTTTTTTTAAATAATAATACTTGTTAATACACGAATTATTATATATTTGATATAAATATGCTAATTATAAAATATCTAAGAATCAATCCATGCTGTATTTTAGATTTAAAGTATTTCAATTTCTCTTCTTTTTTCTTATGGTTGCTTATGCAAATGGGCAATGTACTGTAACTGCAACAGTTAAAGCGGTAAGTTGTTTTGGAGGTTCTGATGGTGAAGCCACTGCTATAGGAGCTGGTGGAACTGGACCCTATACCTATTTATGGGACGTTAATGCTGGTTCACAAACCACGGCAACAGCAACCGGTTTAGCTGCTGGGACATATACGGTAACAGTAAGAGATTCGGCTACGCCTACAAGTTGCACGGATACGGCACAAATAACAATCACCCAGCCAGCAACTGTTTTAGCGGCAACAGCCATTCAAAATAGTTCTGTAAAATGCTTTGGAGGGTCTGATGGATCAGCCACTGTGACCGCTTCTGGAGGAACATCACCTTATACATATGATTGGGGATTGAGTAGTAGTTCAAAACTTGTTACAGCAGCAGATTTAGCTGCAGGATTACATACCGTTACAATTACAGACAAGAATGGTTGTAAAATATCTACTACAGTAACAATTACTGAACCAACATTGTTAACAGCAACAGCAACTCAAAACAGCCCGGTAAAATGTAAAGGAGAATCAAATGGAAAAGCCACGGTTACAGTTTCCGGTGGTACAGGTACATACACGTATGTTTGGGATAGAAGCACATCAACAAGTGCAACAGCTTTAGATTTAGCAGTAGGGCTGCATACCATTACCGTAACTGATTCTAATGGTTGTAAAGCAACAGCTTTAGTAACGATTACTGAACCAGCAGTTTTATTGGCGACAGCTGTCCAAAACAGCCAGGTAAAATGCAAAGGGGAGTTTAATGGCGTAGCAACAGTAACAGTTACGGGAGGAACAACCCCGTATAGTTTTTCTTGGGATAAAAGTACGGCAACAACTGCTCAAGCAACAAATTTAGGTGCTGGATTTCATACTGTTACAATAACAGATATAAATGGTTGTAAAGCAACTGCTACGGTAACAATTACTGAACCAACTATTTTAGCGGCATCAGCAATTCAAAACAGTCCGGTAAAATGCAAGGGAGGTTCTGACGGAGTCGCTACAGTTACTGTTTCCGGCGGGACAACTCCATATATGTTTACATGGGATAAAAGTTTATCCACCAGCGCCACAGCTTCAGACTTAGTGGCAGGAATCCATACTATTACCATCAAAGACGCAAATGATTGTGAAATTAAGGCTTTTGTAACCATTACTGAACCAACAACTATTTTATCTGCAACAGCCATTCAAAATAGTTCTGTAAAATGCTTTGGAGGGTCAGATGGATCAGCCACTGTGACCGCTTCTGGAGGAACATCTCCCTATACCTATATTTGGGAAAATAGTTCATCAACAATTAATACAGCTACAGATTTAGCTGCAGGCGTGCACAATATTACCATTAGGGATGCAAATGGCTGTGAAACATCCACAATTGTGCTTATTAATGAACCAACGGTTTTAACGGCAACGGCTACTCAATATAAATCGGTGGTATGTAACGGGGCATCTAATGGGTCAGCTACAGTAACCGCTATCGGCGGAACACTTCCATATTCTTATTCTTGGGATAAAAGTTCATCCATAAGTGCTGTCGCTTCAGATTTGGCGGCGGGAATTCACACTGTTACGGTAAAAGACAAGAATGGCTGTGAAATAAAAGCCAATGTGGAGATTACCGAGCCGTCTGATTTAAAAGCAACAGTGACTCAAAATAGTCCTGCAAAATGTAAAGGAGCCTTAAATGGATTAGCAACAGTGACAGTTGAAGGCGGAACAACACCTTATACCTATGTTTGGCAAAATAGCGCAGCAACAACCGATACTGCTTCAGATTTATCGGCAGGAACACATAACATTACCGTCAAGGATGCAAATGGTTGCATAAAAACAATTTCAGTAATCATCACGGAACCAGCGCTTTTAGAGGCAACAGCAATTCAAAACAGTCCGGTAAAATGCAAGGGAGAGTCCAATGGATCAGCAACAGTAACTGCTGTTGGCGGCACAACACCCTATACATATTATTGGGATAATAAAGCAGCAACAAGTGCTACAGTTTCAGATTTATCTGCAGGAACTCATTCTGTTAAGGTTGTAGATGGAAATGGTTGTGAAACTACAACAACAGTGACAATTACCGAACCAATAGTTTTAACGGCGACAGCAACTCAAAACAGTCCGGTACTATGTAAAGGAGCCTCAAACGGAACGGCAACAGTAACAGTTGTTGGCGGCACGCCTCCATATATTTATTCTTGGGATAAAAGCGCTTCTTCAAGTGATGTAGCAATTGATTTATCTGCCGGATCACATACTATTACAATCAGGGATGCAAATGATTGTGTAACAACAGCTACCGTAATGATTACTGAATTGGTTTCTATAACGGCTGCTGCAGTTCAACTTAAAGCAGTAACCTGCAATGGAAGCGCTGATGGTTCAGCTACAGTAACAGCTTCTGGCGGAAAACTTCCATATACCTTTTTTTGGGATGGCAGTAATTCGGCAGCAAGTGCTACAGCTACAAATTTAACTGCAGGAACTCATACTGTAAAAGTAGTAGATGCAAATTTATGCGAAACAATTGTTTCTGTATTAATTACTGAACCTGCTGTTTTATCGGCAAATGCCACTCAGAACAGTCCGGTAAAATGTAAAGGGGAGAGTAACGGAGTAGCAACTGTAATACCAACAGGTGGAGTGGAACCTTACAAGTATGATTGGGGTTTAAGCAGTACTTTAACAAGTGCAACTGCATCAAATTTAAAAGCGGGTAAACATACAATAACCATTACCGATAAGAATGGTTGTACGACTTCAGCAGAAGTAATAATAACAGAGCCAAATGCATTGGCACTTACTGAAAACGTGCAGCCTATTATTTGTAATAAAGGCGGTTCAATTACCGTTCAGGTGACCGGAGGGGTAAGCACAAACTATTTTTATGTTTGGACAGGGCCTTCCTCTTTTTCACAATCCGGCGCTAATTTAAAATCGATTACGAATCTTTTAAATGCTGGGAATTATACACTTACTGTTTCTGATGACAATGGCTGTGCCATTACTAAAAATTTCACTCTGGATGCTTATGTGCCATTAGAATTTACAGGGACTACCACAATTGAATTTGACACTTGCAACAGTAACCCTACATTTGGAATAGATGCGGTTGATATAAGAGGCGGAATACCATACAGGGATGGCAATGGGAATCCTTATTATTTATTTGAGTGGTTTGGACCCAATAATTATCATTCTAACGAAGCAATTATCCCAATTGGACCCGGAAATTATATAGCTATTATTAGCGACAGCGTAAATTGTAAAAGCAGCCCCATAAGTTTTACATTTACAACCCCTTACACACCAATTGTTGTCAATAATATTATTGGCAATGTAAGTTGCGATTCAGAAAATGCCGATGGTTACATAGCAGTCGCTATTAATGGAGGAAAAATACCCTATAGCATTTTATGGGAGCGAGAAATTCCAAGTACGAACGCCGGTAATCCAAATCCGACGTATACCGTAATTGGTCAAAATATATTAAGGGTAAATAATTTAATGGAGGGCAGATACAGGCTAACAGTTATAAGTAATTTGTTTAATTGTTCAGATAGCAATCCAGCCTATAAATTTCAAACGATTTATACAGTCAGCACACAAAATTCAATTAGAATTTTAGAAAATCCGGTGTTGGACAGTAATTTATGTAAAGGAAATGCAGGGACTTTGACTGTTAAAGTGATCGATGAAAATAATGGCCCGGTTAGTTTTTACTACAATGGCATTGTGGCAAATGCTGATAATTTAGGCAGCAACAATTATTTGGTTTATATTGATAATTTTGTTACTGATGGCGTTCTGAATATTGTCAATGAATATGGGTGTGGTGAAACCGTTACTATCGACATCAAAGTAGTTACGCCTTCATTCGAAATAAGCTCTGTCGGCTATAATATAAATGGGATTATTAATATAAATGAAGCTGTTACTTTTAGAAATACATCAGCACTGCCTTATACAAGATTGGAGTGGGATTTTGGTGACGGTTCCGATTTATCCGAGGAAGAATCTCCGGTACATAGCTTTGTTGTATCCGGAATACGGGATGTGACGCTAAGGATTTATAATGACTTGGGATGCTATAAGGAATACACTGAAAAAATTAGTGTGGGTAAAGGATATCTAGCTATGTTTCCTGATATTTTCACACCCAACAGTGATGGCATAAATGATTACTTCCAAGGGGAATTAGTAGGTTTCAACAGTTTTGAATTTGAGATATACGATATTTGGAATAACTTGCTTTTTGCCACAGCCGCCAATGTGGTCAGCAATAATAATTGGGGTTGGGACGGCAATTTGCGTGATGGTACCCCATTTAATGGAAAGATATTTAAATATGTTTTTAAAGGAATAGATAATTTTGGCAAAGAAGTAATTGTAAGTAATCAAGCATTATTATTAAGATGAGAAAAAGAACTTTTACAATCATTGCGTTTTTAACTATTTGTGGGATTCAATTTTCATTTGGGCAAGATCAAATTATTGATAATTTAAATAAAATGCCAAATTTTCTAAATCCCAGTTTTTATGGGTTTAAAAACACAACAAAAATTGGTGTTGTAAATAAATTTCCGGGAAAGACTTTTGACAGTAAATTGGAACAACGCTACCTTTTTGCAAATACATATTTTGAATACAGCAATTTCAGCTTGGGGGTTGATGTGTATAACAGCAAACTCAGTAATTCAGGTTATTCAAATACACAGGCCTCTGTGAGTTATGTATACCACCTGGAAATGTCCAATTATTGGCTTGTATACGCAGGTTTAACCGCTGGTTTTTCAACGGCCAGTTTTAACTTTAATGAAATGGTTTTTCAGGACCAAATCAATTTATTTACGGGCCAAATCAATTCTGTCACCTTTGATCCTTTGGCAGAAAGCGGCAAAATCAATTATCTGGATATGGGCGCATCATTTACGATTAGCAACGATGAAAATTTATTTTTCGGCCTGTCGTTAAAGCATTTAAACAGGCCCAAAAATTCGGTGGAAGAAGACGAAAAGTTTAAGTTGGAAACGCTTGTTTCTGCACAGCTGGGATATGAAATTGACATTAACAGATACAATCAAAATATGTTGCCGAGATATTCCTATTTATATCTGTTTGGGGCAGCTTCAAAACAGGCAAATAAGTACCGATTGGATTTCTATCAGGAATTAAATTTATCTACTTTCGCCATTGGCATAAGCCAACATTTTAATTATATGGATGATATTAATGTGCATGAATTTGGTGTAAACGCTGCTTTGCATATGGAAATATTTGATTTTGGACTCAATTATAAAATGCCTTTCAGTAAGGAAGCAGATTACTTTGTCAATAACTCTATCAATGCCTTTTTTATATTTGATTTAGATCCCTACAGAAGCGGAAGAAGAGGGGATTTCAGTATTTTTTATTAAGAATTTAATGATCTTTGAATAGCAAAGGTATTATTTATACAAAGCTTAAATAATCCTGGATTTATAAAGCCTAACCGAAGAAGGAAGACCTCAACGCATCAAGATAATTAATAATTCAACATTTAAAACCTGCCGACATCAACCTGGTTCAATAGCCAAAATTCTCTTGATCCCACGGCTGCAAGAGCACACAATTGGTAAATAAAATTAAATAAATAAACAATTGCCGAATTTAACTGCAATTCTATATATTTACCAAGATTAAATTGCTTCACAAAAGCCAAAAATAAAACCAAAACAAATTAGAAGCCTTAAAGCGTTGATTATTAATTCATTTTATGCAAAATACCATTGAAAATAATAGTGATTGGCTGTTTGAAATAACCCCAAAAAACAAGCTTTTCAGTTTAAATTTAAAAGAAGTTTGGCAATACCGCGATTTGTTGATGCTTTTTGTGAAAAGAAACATCATTACAGCTTATAAACAAACTGTTCTCGGACCTTTGTGGTATTTAATTCAGCCATTATTCACCTCGGTAATATTTACCCTTATTTTTAACAATGTTGCCAATATTTCAACAGGAACAGTGCCTCCATTTTTATTCAATTTGGCAGGAATCACCATTTGGAACTATTTCACGGCCTGCTTTTCGGGAACTTCAAATACGTTTTCGGCCAATGCGGGCATCTTCGGAAAAGTCTATTTTCCGCGCTTAATTATGCCATTAGTCGCCGTAATATCAAATTTGGTGAGGTTTGGAATTCAACTTTTTATTTTTATGGCATTTTTTGGGTTTTACTATTATAAAGGCGCCGACATCAGCATCAATAAATATGCGTTGTTGTTTCCAGTAATGGTGTTGATTATGGGAATGTTGGGATTGGGATTGGGAATGATTATATCTGCAATGGTAACCAAATACAGGGATTTAAGTATATTGGTGGGATTTGGGATGCAACTCTTGATGTATATCTCGGCAGTGATGTATCCTGTGGCTTATTTTGTGGAAAAATTGCCAAAATATGCCTGGGTGGTACAGTACAATCCATTATCCTTTGTGATTGAATCGGTTCGCTTTATGCTACTTAATACAGGTGTTTTTGATATCGGAATGTTTATTTATACCTTAATAACTACCACTGTTGTGCTGTTTTTGGGGATATTAATTTTTAACAGGGCGGAAAAGAATTTTATTGATACGATTTAAAAGGTGGATACACGAAAGGCCGATGACCAAAATCAAAAACCTGACTGCGGCTGGCAGGTCATCAAGCGTAACTAGAATTGCCCTTCGACTCCGCTCCTTTAGATTTTCCTTTTTGCGAAGTAAAAAGTTTGGAACAAAAAAACCGACGCCCACCAAAAAGCTCGGTTGGCACACAAAAAAGGCGAGCAGGCCAAAAAAAGTATTTTTAGAATTTATAAACTTTATGGAAATAAACAAAAAACAAAATTTTATTTCTCAAAAATATTAGTATTTTTGCGCTTTGTACCACATAAAGTCTCAAAAGTTCTTTAAATGATAAACAGAAGACATATTAGAATAAAAGTAATGCAATCGGTTTATGCGTTGCTTCAGTCTAAAAGTGATAACCTTAAAAAGGAGGAAGAATTTTTATATATCAGCATTGAAAAAATGCACGATTTATATGTGCTGATGCTTCGTTTGCTTGTTGAGGTTAAGAATATGGAGAAAAAACATATTGAAATTTCAGGCAAAAAATATTTGGCCACTTCACAAGATTTAAATCCGAATTGCAAATTTATTAACAATCAAATTTTTAGGGTATTGGAGGAAAGCGCTTCCTTAAATACTTATTTGGAAGAAAAAAAGCTTAATTATTGGCGTTTGGACAATGAATATGTCCACGAAATTTTGAGGCTGGTGAAAGAAAGCAGCATTTATGCAGCTTATTTGAAATCTGAAAAATCTTCTTTTGAAGAAGACCGGGATTTTGTGGTTGCGCTGTTTAAAAATGTGGTGGCCCCAAATGAAAAATTGGCAGAATATTTTGAAGACAAAACCATTAGTTGGGTGGATGACATACCTTTTGTAAATACCTGGATTGTTAAATCGTTGAATCAAATGAAGCCAAAACAGACTTTTTTGTTGGGTGATATTTATAAAGATGATGACGACAAAAAATTTGTGGTGGACTTATTCAGAAAAGTGGTGTTGAACCATAAGGAATTTGAAAAGGAAATTGAAAATAAAACGCCGAATTGGGACACAGACCGAATTGCGGAAATTGATATGATATTGATTAAAATGGCAATCAGCGAGTTTTTGAAATTTCCCTCTATTCCAACCAGTGTCACCATTAATGAATATATTGAAATTTCCAAAGATTATTCATCGGAAAAAAGCAGTTTTTTTATAAACGGTGTCATAGACAAAATTTTAAAAGATTTTACGGCCTCAAAAAGATTGAATAAAATTGGGCGGGGATTGATGTAATTTCATATTTTTACACTTTAAAATATATAACCATGAGAAAAAATAGTATTGTAATAGTTGCTTTATTGAGTTTGGCATTTGTTTCTTGCAAAGACAACGCATCAGCAAAAATAGATGCGGCAAATTTAGAAACCGCAAAAGAAAGAGACGCAAAAATTAGTATAGGAACTGCCATTATTGAGTTTGACACAAAAGATTACGATTTTGGCACTGTGAATGAAGGCGAAGTTGTGGAAGGCATATTTAAAATATCCAACAAAGGAAAAACCGATTTAATCATTACAAATGCATCAGCATCTTGCGGTTGCACAGTTCCTGAATGGCCTAAAGATCCTATTAAACCTGGAGATTCAGGAGAGTTAAAGTTTTCGTTTGATTCAAAAGGAAGAACAGGGAAACAAAGCAAAACAATCACTTTGCAAACCAATACAGCTGATGTAACCGAAACGTTGCGCATTGGAGGAACCGTAACTCCAAAAAAATAATCAGTAAATTAATTAAAATATAAAATATGTATACAACAATCGCTTTACAAAGTGCAAGCTCATTAACAAGTATGCTTCCTTTCTTATTAATGTTTGTGGTTATTTATCTATTTATGATAAGACCGCAAATTAAACGTCAGAAAAACGAAAAGAAATTTCAAACATCTATTGCAAAAGGCAATAAAATAGTAACCAGCAGTGGTATTCACGGTAAAATTGTTGATATTGTGGATAGCGACAATACCGTAATTATTGAAACAAGCGCTGGGAAAATTAAATTTGAGCGTTCAGCTATTTCTATGGAATTGAGCAAAAAATACCAAGTTCCTGAAGAGGTTAAATAAAAAAGGAACACTTCTTAAAAAAGTGAGCTGATTGGCTCACTTTTTTTGTATATTTATTTTGTTATATTCCTAAAATGAAAACAACAACAGCTTCGGCAATTAAATCGATTAAAAATAACAGAAAAATAAAAGTTTTTTTATTTTTTTTGGTATTGTCCGCCATTATATGGGTGTTGATGAGATTGTCTAATACTTTTATTTCGCCAGTTGTGTTTAAGGTGGAATATACAGATTTGCCAAAGGATAAAATGGTTCAGAAAAAGCCTATTTCTGAGGTGGAATTGCAAATAAAGGCTCCTGGATTTATGTTGCTGAAATATAAATTCAAAAAGCGTAAAATATTATTGAACTTAAAAAATATTGCCAGATCCAAATCTTCCTATTACATATTGCCAAACAAGCAAATTGCATTCTTAAACTCACAATTTTCAAATGAAATAGAAATTATGAGCGTGTTAAAAGATAGTATTTTTATTGAAATAGGCAATTCAATTTCTAAAAAAGTTCCTATAATTCCCAATCTCGACATTCAATATAAAGCAGGGTATAATTTGGTGGAAAAATTAGTAATGATACCGGATTCCGTGACGGTTTCAGGTGCAAAAAAACTCATTGATTCCATTGCCGGAATTACCACAAGTCCGTTAAAATTAAATGATGTTTTTGAAGATATTGCGGTAGATTTGGTATTAAAATCGCCCTATAAATCAGAACAAATAAAAATGTCGGCCATAAAAGTTAAGGTGAATGGGAAGGTCGATAAATTTACGGAAGGTACTTTTAAGATTCCGGTGACCATAATTAATGTGCCATTTGGCGTTACAGTCACTACTTTTCCTAAAGAAATTGAAGTGATTTATCAGGCTGGACTTTCAAATTTCAGTAAAATTACCCAAAATGATGTTTCGGTGGTATTTGATTACAGACAATATGAAAGTGACACGTTAATCACTTATTTAACACCCATAATAACGAAAAAAAGCGATTTTGTTTATGCCTTGAAAATAAATCCGCCACAATTGGAATTTTTAATTCAGAAATGAAAATAATTGGATTAACAGGCGGCATCGGCAGTGGAAAAAGCACTGTTTTGGCACTTTTTAAAGCGCTGGGCGCAGTTACTTATGTGGCAGATACAGAGGCGAAGAAGTTGATGAATACTGATGAAGAATTAAAAAATCAGATTGTAAAATTATTTGGTGAAAAAGCTTATGAACAAGGGGAATTGAACAGAAGCTATATTTCATCGATTGTTTTTAACAATGAAGAAAAATTAAACGCGTTGAATGCCTTGGTGCATCCTAAAGTTCGTGAAGATTTTCAACATTTTATAAAAAACCAAAAAGCGGATTTCGTGATTTATGAAACGGCCATTTTATTTGAAAGCGGCAGTGATCAATTTTGTGATTACGTTATAACGGTTATTGCCGAAATGGCGCATAAAATTGAAAGAATTATGAAACGCGACTCAGTTTCTGAAACACAAGTTTTAGAGCGGATGAAAAACCAGTCTACCGATGATTTTAAAATAAAAAAATCGGATTTTGTGATTAGAAACAATCATTTAGAAGACACAAAAAATCAAATTTTTACTATTTTTGAATTGCTTAAAAAATTAAAATTAAAATAAATATTTTCTTAATAAATTGTTAAAGAAATAATAAAGATGTTAATCTACGTTAAATAACAATGAATATATCGTTAAACGTGTAATTTTGGGTGATGAGGAAAAGGATATTTGTGCTCATCGTTATTTTAATGAGCGTTGCCTTAATTGGCATCATCTCAGTGCAGGTTTTTTGGATAAAAAATACGGTGCAAATAACGGAAGAGCAATTTTCGGCAAATGTTAAGTTTGCTTTGGCAAAAGTTTCAGACGACATTAAACAGCGAGAGTTTAACGATTTTTATTTTAAAATAGAAGAACTTTATAAAGAAGGTGATAAATTAAAGGTTTCTGACGTCAGTAAATTTATTTTTGAAAAAATAGATACTGCCAACAATGAAAAATTCACTTATTCTCAAAGCATCATTGAGTCCAATTATAAAGTGCCTACTGAGTTCTTTGAAAATGACAGTGTAAATTTTAAGGAGATTTACAGCAAAGAAGAAATTGTGATTGTAAAAGATCAAGTGTTGGATAAAACTGCGGGTGGCCTTGAACCACCGGAAGAACGATATGTAAAAGTAGGCAGGTTTAAAGCTGCCGAAAAATCGTATTTGGAAGGGCAATTTGATATTTATACAAGCAGACTTCCGGTTCACAGAAGGGTAAGCAATAGGGAAATTACTTTTAGGCTGGCCAATGAGTTGAATTCCAAAGGAATTAGTACTAATTTTAAATATGGGATTTACAGCAACGGATTGGCCACTCCGGTAAAATCGGGATATTTCAGAAAAGAAGTTGGAAAAAGCTATATGGTGCCTATGTTTGCTGATGCGGAAGGAAACAGCAATTATCAATTATATGTGACATTTCCTCAAAAGAAAAATTACATTTTAGCTTCAATTTTTAAAATATTGCTGTTGTCAGTTTTCTTTATATTGATTATTATTTTAGCGTTTGCAAGTGCGTTGTATCAATTAATTAAACAAAAACAAGTTTCAGAAATTAAAACGGATTTTATCAACAATATGACGCATGAATTTAAAACGCCCTTAGCGACCATTAATTTAGCGTTGGATGCCATTAAAAATCCGAAAGTAATTGGCGACGAGGAAAAAGTGATGCGCTATGTGAAAATGATTCGTGAGGAAAACAAACGGATGAATGCCCAAGTTGAAAACGTGTTGCGAATTTCCAAACTTGAAAAAAATCAGTTGGATGTCAACAAAGAAAAAGTGGCTGTGCACGACTTAATAAAAGAAGCCGTAAAGCACGTAGATTTATTGGTTAATGATAAAGAAGGTTATATTAAAACGAATTTAAATGCAGAAGCAACTGAAATCTTAGCCGATCATTTTCATTTTACCAATGTAATTGTCAATATGTTGGACAACGCCATAAAATATTCCGATAGGGCGCCAAAAATTGATATTACTACAGAAAATACAGCCAAACATATCATTATTAAAGTAAAAGATCAAGGTATTGGAATGGCTAAAAGCGTTCAAAAGAATGTTTTTAAGAAGTTTTATAGAGAAGAAACAGGAAATATACACAATGTAAAAGGCCACGGTTTAGGACTTGCATACGTGAAAAAAATTGTTGAAATTCATCAAGGCGAAGTTTATGTGGAAAGTGAAAAAGGTATTGGAAGCACTTTCACCATTAAACTGCCTTTAATTTAAAATTAAAAAAAATGGAAAATAATAGAATTTTATTGGTGGAAGACGATCCCAATTTTGGGACTGTTTTGAAAGATTATCTATCATTGAACGATTATAAAGTGACCTTGGCCAAAGATGGTTTGGAAGGATTGATTATGTTTAAAAATGACGATTTCGATCTTTGTATTTTGGATGTAATGATGCCAAGAAAAGATGGTTTTTCATTGGCAAAAGACATCAGGGCTACCAATTCGGAAGTGCCAATTATTTTTTTAACGGCCAGAACTATGAAAGAAGATGTGCTGAAAGGATACCAATCTGGAGGCGATGATTATTTAAACAAGCCTTTCGATTCTGAAGTGTTGTTGTATAAAATTAAAGCCATTTTACAGCGCAAAGAAACCGAGCAAACGATTGAAGAAGATGTTTTTGAATATAAAATCGGAAAATTTGAGTTCAATTCAAAATTGCGACATTTATCTTTTGATGGCGGTGAAATTCAGAAACTTTCCCCAAAAGAAAGCAAATTATTGAAATTGTTGGCCACGCATAAAAACGATCTAATGCCTCGTGAATTGGCGCTGACTAAAATTTGGAGAGACGACAATTATTTCACTTCACGAAGTATGGATGTATATATCGCCAAACTTCGAAAATATTTAAAACCTGATCCAAATGTGGAAATTTTAAACATTCACGGAGAAGGATTCAGGTTGGTAGAGAAGCCCTAAAAATAAAACTTTCGCAATTTAAGTGTTTGTATATGTCAGAGTTAATTAAAATATATAATGAAAATCCGAATGAACGTGAAATTGACAAAGTTGTCAAGGTTTTACAAAAAGGCGGTATCATTATTTACCCAACGGATACCGTTTATGGGTTAGGCTGTGACATTACCAACACCAAAGCGATGGAGAGAGTGGCGCAGCTGAAAGGTTTAAAATTGGACAAAGCGAATTTTTCTTTTATTTGTTATGATTTAAGCAATTTGTCCGATTATGTAAAACAAATTGATACGCCAGCTTACAAAATATTAAAAAAAGCCTTACCGGGGCCCTATACTTTTATATTGCCGTCGAGCACCAACTTGCCAAAAGCGTTTAAAAATAAAAAAACGGTGGGAATTCGTATTCCCGACAATAATATTATCAGAGAATTGGTAAAGAAATTGGGAAATCCAATTGTTTCTACTTCTATTTATGATGAAGACGATTTGTTGGAATATACCACCGACCCTGAATTGATATTCGAAAAGTGGGAAAATAAAGTGGATATTGTGATTGATGGCGGTTATGGAAGCAATGTTCCATCGACAGTGGTCGATTTATCTGAAGGAGAAATCACTATTTTGCGTGAAGGATTGGGAAGTGTGGAGGCGTTGTTATAGCAATTCTTTATATTTTTTTTTGCCCAAAACAAAGTATTGCCAAACAATACTTTTAATCGCATAATAATCAGCTTTTTTGGCGGATTTTTTTCTTTTTTTGAGCATTTTGGAAAAATGGTTGTAAAAATTAAAGTGCGCTTTAAGTATTGCCAAAAAATGCAAAGGCTTCAATTCCGCTAAAAATTTTATTCCGGCAAATCCATCCAATATAAGTCGGGCAAAAATGATTGGAATTAACTTGTTTTCGGGCAAATTTTTAACCAAACTATACAAACTGTTTCTGAAATTCAAGAATGTTTTTGTTGGATTTGCTTCTTTTAAGGTTGCGCCACCAACGTGATAAACAGTCGATGAACCAATATATTTAATGGATTTGGACGAATTTTTAGCCCTCCAGCACAAATCTATTTCTTCCTGATGCGCAAAATAATCTTCATCAAAACCATTGAGCTGGTGGTAAACTGCTGAACGAATAAAAAAACAAGCGCCCGATGCCCAAAATATTTCTGTTTCATCGTTAAATTGATTTTGATCGGTTTCTAACTCAGAAAAAATTCGGCCCCGGCAAAATGGATACCCAAACTTGTCAATAAATCCACCAGCTGCACCGGCATATTCAAACTTGTTTTTATTTTTATAATCCAGTATTTTTGGCTGGATAATGGCTGTATTTGGCTCAATATCAAAAATGGAGACAACACGATTTAGCCAGCCTTCGGTCACTTCAATATCCGAATTTACCAAAGCATAAATATCGGCATCAACGTGTTGCAAAGCATCGTTATATCCTTTTGCAAATCCGCCGTTTATGCTATTTTGAATGATTTTAATCTGAGGATACATTGACTTCACAAAAGCAACAGAATCATCGGAAGAATCATTATCGGCCACATAAATTTCAGCAAATTCGAAATCGCTGTATTTTACGATGGAAGGAAGGAATTTTTCCAGCAAATGTTTTCCGTTCCAGTTTAAGATGACAATGGCTATTTTCACGTATGCAAACTTAATTAAAAAG
>Ga0209643_1001623_pt1 | contig 19642 bp, 18 predicted proteins | sample AutmiccBRH37_all_FD_187383 | JGI IMG/M metagenome (GOLD analysis project Ga0209643, IMG submission 187383) | Deep subsurface microbial communities from Mt. Terri, Switzerland - Autotrophic microbial communities BRH/37_all (SPAdes) (version 2) | ecosystem: Environmental > Aquatic > Deep... | reverse complement strand
TATTACGGTATCATTAAACCATTCAATCATTGTACATCCTCCTTTCATTTCCTCCAGTCTTAATAACTACGATTCGGGGGGGGTTGTTTTCTTTCCTCGGATAAATCCCTATAGGCATCACCTCCTGCTTTATGAGTCCCAAAACTTACAGTAAACCTTATGATTTGTAAAAAATTAAGGCCGGTTCTCCGCATTTAAGCTAGAGAACCGGCCTATCGTTGTTCGATTCAGCCTCTTCCTGAAATCGTATTATTATTCTATTACCATTACTATACCAGAGGTAGTTTGTGCTGTCAATCACAAAGTCCTTTAATTCTTACCGGGATTTTTCCATCGGGGACAATAATACCTTACTCATAACCCGGCCGAAGATTTCTGCCGATTTGGCGCCACCCCACGCCTTAAGGTAATGCTGCTGATCCATATCCTTTTCATCATATCCCACCCAGACTGCACAGGTATACCTGTCAACGTACCCCACGAACCATGCATCCTTGTTACCTTTTATTCCGTTAAACTGACCGTTTGCCGGAAGCTCCGTGGTGCCTGTCTTTCCGGCCACTTCGTATCCGCTAACCCCGGCCTCGGTACCTATTCCGGCCCGCACCACAGTTTTCAGAACCTCAGTCATCTGTGAGGCAGTGGTTTCCTTCATCACGGGGGTGGCGTTGGGAGGCCGGTAAATCACCTTTCCTGAGGCATCTTCAATCAGGGTTATGGCATGGGGGGGATTGTAATTCCCCCCATTGGCAAAACATGTGTAGGCTCCAGCCATTTCCAGTGGAGATACCCCCTTGGTCAGCCCCCCAAGGGCCAGGGCCAGGTTCCGGTCTCCCTCATCAAGCTTTATGCCCAACTTACGGGTAAAGAAGTAGCCCTGATCCAACCCAATCTTGTCCAAAAGCCAGACGGCAGCAATATTTCTGGACCACTGCACCGCCCTTTCCACCGTGATTTTGCCCCAACTTTCATCATCATAATTTCTGGGGGTATAGCCTGACCAGGAATGGGCTGTATCCTCCACCTGCGAATCCGGGCGGTAACCCAATTCAAAGGCCGGAGCGTATACAGCAATAGGCTTAAGAGTGCTTCCAGGTTGTCTTTTCAGTTGAGTTGCCCGGTTAAAACCCCTGGTGGCCTCATAACTTCTTCCTCCCACAATGGCTATTATTTCCCCTTTTTTACTGTCAAGGAGGACCAGTGAATATTGTATCTTATCGTCCTGGAAGGGTTCTTCCGACAAAACCCTGTCCACCGTCATTTGCACTGTTGGCTCAAAGCAACTCCTGATCTTCAGCCCGCCCCCGTACACAGCCTCCTTCCCCACAAGCCTGATGGCCTCTTCAACCACATAATCAATATAATAAGACTGTCCGGACCTTTTCACGGGCTGGTCTCTTTTCCTTATCTCCAGGGGCGCATTACGGGCCTCTTCAGCTGTCGTCCACTCCAACATGCCCTGTGCCAACATCTTGTCCAGTATAACCCCACGGCGCCCCTTCAGTCCCCTTGGATTTACATAAGGATTATAGTGCCCGGGGGCCCTGGCCAATCCCGCCAGCACTACGCCCTCGGCCAGACTCAAATCCTTTACATCCTTGTCGAAGTATACTCTGGAGGCTGCCTGGACCCCGTATGCCCCTTCCCCCAGGTAGATTCCGTTTAAATAAAGCTCCAGTATTTCAGTTTTGTCATGGGTGTTTTCAAACTGAAGGGCCAGTAAAGCCTCCCTTACTTTTCTGGCATAAGTTTTCTCCGAGGACAGATAATAAATCTTTATTACCTGCTGGGTAATTGTACTTCCTCCCTGGAAAATACCTCCTTGCTGAATATTGCCGTAAAAGGCCCGGGCAATGGCCTTCAGGTCTATTCCCGAATGATAGTAAAACCGCTCATCCTCCACGGACACAAAGGCGTTTCGAACGTGTTCAGGTATCTGAACCAGGGGGACCGGGACTCTGCTAATATTCCCCTGCAGTTCTCCCATCTTTTTACCGTTATGGTCATAGATAATAGAATTGCTTTCAAGATTTGGCAGACCTACGGGCTCGCTGACCACATAAAAAGTATATATATATATACCCGAGAATTCCAATATCAGCACAACAACAAGAAAGATAAGGAATATTTTAACATTTCTAAGCATTACACACCCCTGCCCGCGTTGAAAAATATGACAGGATACCTCAAAATATTATTTATAGCAACAATACAAAATACCTCTTTTATTCCAGAGGAATATTTTAGCTTAAGTTCAGACTCTCAGGCCACAAACAAGAGACCTCCAAGGAGAATGAAAGTTGATATTCTGCTGATTTCCATTTTTTATAGCTGAGGGCTGGTCGGCTGCAATCTGTTCTTAAAATAAAAAACCCCCGAACAAACCCGGAGGCATGGTTAAAAGTCTATGAAAAGCTATAAAGCTTTCATTATCTTTTCATTTCAATGGTTTTGTACCCGGGCTCACCGGGCATTATAAGCCAGGCCACAAAATAAAGAATCAGTGGAATTCCATGTAGAATCAGGGCCAGCACCACAAAGAGAAGCCTTATTATGGTGCTGTCCACCCCCATGTAACGGGCTATACCTCCGCATACTCCAAAAATTTTTCTGTCCAGATCGGAAAGATATATCTTTTTCATTGCAATCCTCACCACCAAATAACAATTAACAAAATTATAACTGAATAAAACATTTAGATCAAATTAAGGTTTATATGTTATAATTAGACAATCTACCAGTTAGGAGTGGTGTCTGTGGATATGAACAGCGAGCTAAGCTATTTGTCCATGAGCCTGGGGCTGCATAAATTCGGCTGTGCCTCGGCTTCGGCCTACGAAGAAGCCCCTGCTACCCACCGGCCCGGGGATATTCTACCTGGAGCCAGAAGCGTGGTCACCTTTACATACAAATTAAATAACGGGGCTGTTGAAAACCTTCCTAAAACAAGAAACCAGTACATGCTTGAATTTACTGCGGCAAACCAAATACTGACCCAGGCGGCTCATAAAATAACCCGTTTCTTTGAAGACAAGGGATTTGTTTCCATCGGTATCGGGCCCGAGGCCGACATTGGAGACTACGCCCGGCTTAAGGGTGATTTTTCCCACAAGCACTCGGCAGTTATATGTGGACTTGGCACCTTCGGAATAAACAATATATTGCTGACAGAAAAGGCCGGCCCCCGGGTGAGACTGGCCTCGGTAATCACCACAGCCACGCTGCAATACAGTCATGCCGTTCCGGAAAGCAGCTGCATATCATGTGGAGAATGCGTAGCCAGGTGCCCTTCGGGTGCCCTAAGCCGATGGGAGGGTAACTACTCACCCCAAACCGGCTGGGTTATCGACAAGGAAAGATGCGCCCATTACATGTTTGTCACCAGCTCCGGGAAAAGGTGCGGCATATGTGTGGCTGCCTGCCCGGTTGGGAGGTGAGACGCGGGAAGTGAGAAGTGATAAAAAAGCAGAAGGGGATATCTTGTATACCCCCTTGCTGCTTTAAATTCTTTGTTAAGTATTTAGGTTTCCAGTGCCTTGCCCATTATGTTGTAAATACGGTCGATCATTTTGAGCCGGTCACCGGGGAGACCGGCGGCCAGGAAAGCGTTGTCAGCTATCTGAAGGGCGCAGGACCTGAGAAATTCCTCATCGGCCCCGGAGTTCCTTAATCTGGCCAGACGGACTATAACCCTGTTTTTAGGGTTGATTTCCAGAACCTTGGATCTTACTCCGGCAAAATCCCTATTGGTTGCCATAAGTACACGCTGCATGCTGGTGGTCATCATGCGGTCGGGATTTACGGCCACAGCCGGGCTGTCCACCAGCCTGCGGGATTCCAGCACCTCGCTGACCAGATCTCCCAGTACTTCCTTCATCCAGCCGATAAATGTCGTCACCTCTTCAGGCGAAAGGAAATCTCCCTCTATATCGGGTGATTCCGCCCCTTCCTCCTTTTTGTTTAATGGAGGCAGATCTAGGTCGGACTGATCGGCCGAGATGAGTTTTTTACCCTGAAATTCTACAAGGGAGGTCATAACAAAGTCATCCACCGGGTCCATCAGGTATAGCACCTCAATATCCCTCTCCCGAAAGGCTTCCATATACGGGCCCGCCTCAATTACCTGACGGTCAGGGCCATTGATGTAGTACACCGATTCCTGACCTTCCTTCATCCCGGCGATATATTCCGAAAGTGAAACCATGTTGTCATCCTGGCTCCCACTGGATTTAAAGCGCAGAAGTTTGGCCAGCTGCTCCCGGTTATCCGGATCGCTGACACATCCTTCCTTGATGAATACTGAAAACAGGTCCCAGAACTTCTTGTATTTTTCCTTATCCCTGTTGGACTCGTCCTCCAGGAAGGAGATTATGCGCTTGGTCAGAAACTTGCTTATTTTTTTGATCAGGCGGCTATTCTGGGCTGTTTCTCTGGAAACATTCAGGGGGAGATCCTCGGAATCCACCACACCTTTAATAAAACGCATATACTCAGGCAGTATATCCCTGGCATTGGGCTGAATCAAGACCTTTCGGCTATACAGGTTGACACCCGGCTCAAGGCGGCCCAGTCCAAAGAGCTCCATATTTTCACCGGCAACGAACAAAAGAGCATTCAGCTGTATAGGAGCATCTGAAGACAGATGCAGGCGGTATACCGGGTCGGAGAAGGCGTTGGTCAAAAATCTGTAAAACTCATTGTACTCCTGATCGCTGATTTCGCTTTTATTCTGAGTCCAAATGGCCCGAATTGTATTGGCCTGCTTGCCATTTACTTTTATTTCAAAGGGAACAAAGTTGGAGTATTGTTTAATTATTTTTTGAACATTATCTTCCCGGGCAAACTCGTGGCCATCCTCTTTCAGGTGGATTATTATCCTGGTTCCCCGCTTTAGTCCCTCCACCGGAGAAATTGTATAACTTCCGGAACCGTCCGAGGACCATTCGAAACCACCCTCCCCGGGCTTGTACGATCGGGTCAGAACCCTGACCCTTGAAGCCACCATGAAGGCGGAATAAAAGCCCACACCGAATTGCCCGATGAGCTGCGAATCCTTATTCAGGCCCTGGGCCAGGCTCTTCAAAAACTCCCTGGACCCTGAATGCGCTATGGTTCCCAGATTTTCAATCAGTTCTTCCCTGGTCATGCCTACACCGGTATCTTCAATGGTAAGGGTATGATCTTTCTCATCGGTTGTTACTAATATCTCCAATGGTGTGTCTTTGTCAGCATAGCCGGCCTCCATAAGTGAGACCAGACGAAATTTTTCCAGGGCATCCGAGGAATTGGATATAAGTTCCCGCATGAAAATTTCCTTCTCGGTGTAAAGTGAGTGGATAACTATATCCAATAACTGTTTAACTTCGGCCTGGAACTCCAATGACTGAGCTTCTTGCTTGATTTCTGCTCCGCTCACCAGCTTTTTCATCCTCCTTTATAAAATCAGTTGGTATTTAAACCTCCCTGGCTTTGAAAGAGTTCCAAAAGTTTGATAAACTGCATATTAAGCAGTTCATTAAAGGGCACTCCGGTATCCTTTGATCTCTTCTCTATTATCGATAACTGCCTCTGAAGATAATTGGTTATGATATACTCTATAATCTCATCTTCGTTGTGGCCTGTTAGCCTTGAGCACTCTTTGAGCTTTTCTCCGCTTTCTTCATTTAGTTCCAGCTCAAAGGCCTGTCCCTCTGCCATATTAACCCTCCCATTATAATACGCTTTTTATATCCATTTTCTCTTTTACACTACGCCAATTTACACAGATCTGACAAAGTCCGAAATATACCACTTTTTTTAAATACCTTTGCCGGAGTACATTGATTCGCAAATTTTTTAAGGCTGTCTTATTATGTCACTGTTTCCGATATTTTTTTCAAGCAGACTTTGTATACCAGACAGCCTTTTCAGCGCGCTAACAATTTCCGTGTGCCCAAATCTGACTCTCCTAAGTCTTTTCAGCATATTCCTCTATTTCCAAAGGTGTTTTCCTTGAGGCCATAGCTTTACCGCCGGCAAATATAATCCCAGGTGCTGTTGCCTGGGCCGGAGCCCCTCCTTCAGTGCTCCGCACAAAACAGTGGTAAGCCCAGACGAGTGCCAGTCAAAGCCCACGACACACCCCAGGGACTGGAACCAGAAGGGATCCGACATCCGCCTTAAGATTTCATCAGGACCGTATTCTTCAACCACTACCTCCACAATGGCGGTGCTGAGCCTTACCATCCGGTCAAAAAGCCAGCGCGGGCAGTGGTGGCCATGCAGTGGAAGATTGGCCATGCCAGTTCTCACAATAGGATCACCCGGTTTATTATACAACAAACATGTGTTCTTTTAAAGCTATTATTGGTAATTTCTATATTCTCACTGTCTATAAAAAGTCACCGGTTATATCCGGTGACCAAGTTTCCTCATTTTAATTTGTCTCGAATCCATTTCCAAAAAGCGTCGACACCTTACCCCGTTGTCTTATTTGACCCTCTCCCATAACAATAACATTATCCGTTAAATAAGGAATTTCTCTATAATCGTGAGTTACAAAAATAGCGGTGGTATTGGATTCCTTTAATATACTACCCATATCTTTCAATAATGAAGCTTTGGTGGAATGATCAAGGGCGGTGAAAGGCTCGTCAAGGAATAAAACCTCTGGCTTGAGCACCATGGCCCTGGCAATATTTACCCTTTGCGCTTCGCCCCCTGACAAAAACCTTGGCAAGCGGTGCGCCAGATGAGAAACCCCCAGTCTGTCCAGCCATAAATTTACACCTGACGGTATCTCGTCTCTGCTATGTCCTCTCAACTTCAATCCCTGGGCAACATTGTTAAAAACGGTGGTATTGAGAAGCAGTGATTCCTGAAAAACCACTGCCATTCTGCGCCTGAAGCCAAGGGCATTTTTTTTATTAACGGTGTACCCGCGAAACAAAACCGCCCCGTCTGCCGGCTGCTGAAGAAGCGCCAAAACCTGCAGGAGAGTGCTTTTGCCGGCCCCGTTGGGGCCGACAACAGCCAGCACTTCACCTTCTTGCAGGCCAAACTGCCCCACACTGAGAATCTCTCTGTTTCCTTTTTTAAGAACTATGTCTCTGGCTTCCAGTAAGCACTCCATTATTTTTTACCCAAATCCTCGGTTTTTTTTCCAGCATCGGCATAAAACAAAGCTTCGCCGTATTTGTCTTTTCCAAAATCGCTGATCAGTTTCTGTGTTTCCGGGCTAACCATATAGTCCACCAAAGCCCTTGCCCCGGCACCGTTGACTTTGGGGAATTTCTCGGGGTTTATCTGCATTACGTGGTATATGTTCAGCAGCGCTTTGTCTCCCTGGGCAACTATGACCAGTTTCAGATTCTTTTTCTGGGCAAGGTAGGTGGCGCGGTCAGTAAGAGTATAGCCTTGCTTTTCATTTGCGACATTAAGTGTCTGCCCCATACCACTGCCGGATTCCTGATACCATTTCATCCCTTTCGGAGTGATGCCGTCACCTTTCCAGATTAACAACTCCTGCTTATGAGTGCCGGAGTCATCTCCCCTGGAGACAAATACCGTTTCTTTTCGGCAATCTTCTTGAATGCCCCGGCGCTGTCTTTGGCCTGCTTAACTCCCGCCGGGTCGCTTTCAGGCCCAACCACAACAAAGTCATTGTGCATCACAAGTTTATAGTTCACCGCAACACCCGAGTCAACCAGAGGCTTTTCCGAACTCATGGCGTGGGTCAGCAGCACGTCTGCCTCGCCTTTTTCTCCCATTTTAAGAGCCTGGCCGGTTCCAACAGCGATGGGCTTTACTTTGTATCCGGTTTTCTTCTCAAAGTCGGGAATCAGAACATCCAGTAACCCGCTGTCCTGGGTGCTGGTAGTGGTAGCCAGAATCACGTCCTTTACTGCAGGTGGTTTTGCCGCCTCCTGGGAAACTTTTTCTGTTTTTGACTGGCACCCGGCAAGGGCCAGGACAAACAATACTATCGCTGTTATAACCAGGTTTCTTTTTAACATTTTACTAACAACACCCCTTTTGTTTTTACATAAAGTTACTATTCTAATTCATGAGTAGAAAAAACAACATATGGTACTAGAAATATATCGTTGCAAAACGAATATAAACAACCCAGCAAAGGAATTAGGATTATTTGGTCAATAAAAAGGTTTGTTCAAAAAACATCTCTCCTTTCCACAATGGGAGGCATACCAGTTTCCCGGTATACCCTATCGGTCAGCCCACCGTGGCAAAAAGCGTTAGGCGGGTAGACTCGGAGACTGGGTTTTTATAATAAAATAAGCCCTTCATTGCATCCGGAAAAGGCAATGAAGGGCTTAAAAACCCTGATACCTCTCCTTTCCACAACGGGAGGCATACCAGTTTCCCGGTATACCCTATCGGTCAGCCTGTCCTGGCAAGAGCTTTAGACAGACAAACTCGGAGACTCTGTTATTAATCTAAATTATTATTCTTTAAAAAAATGAAAAATCCTTTATGTTTTTTCTATCTTTAACAATGACGGGATGTAATCCTCCTCCTAAGTAATTGGACCGTTACAAATATTTCAGATAAATTTTTGACAAAAAAGCCATTCTCCTGTAGGTCCGGCGGAATGTGGGGGACGACATTCGGTAGTTTTCCAAAACCTCCAGGAAGAATTTTTCCGCACCTTTTTTTTGTCCGTACCTTCTGAAAAGCTTCCCGGCCTGAAAAAAAGAATGAACTGACCCAGACCTTAGAAGGCAGGCTTCCCATGTTTCGGTGCTTCCGCCTTCCCTGTTGTCAAGTACCGACCTGATCAAATAAATATAAGGCATGCCCCGCGAGATCTTTGGATTCATATCCACTGCTTTCTGTATTTCCATAAGCCCTTTTGCCCTGTGACCGGTTTCATAAAGGGAAGCCCCCAGGTAAAAATGAACGTCCGGCCAATCCTTCATTTTAGAGTAGGCTTTCTCCAAAACATCCACTGCATTTCTGAATTTACCTCTTTCAAAATAATGCACCCCCAGCTCAAGAAGGGCGTCGCCATTATGAGGATTGGCCCGGACAATCCTTTCCAGTTCACTTATACGCATCCGCCTCCTCCAGGAAGCTGCAAAATCCGGCAGTAACCCAATAAATCTACGATCGATAAAAAAATATATAATTACGATTACAGCCAGAGCCAATAAAGGGTTCCCCGTAAAGAGGGTTATTAATGAAAAAATTATTAAACCTTTCATTTCAATTCCCCCTTTTAATTATTATTATTATTATATTCATGGCTGCGGCCCAGCACAAATTTATCACCACAACGGCTGGCAAAGCAATAGCTAAAATACTCCTCTAATCTAACAATTACTTAACTATACCTTAACATTTTCTTAACAGGTATTTCAACTGAGGTAAAGAATAGAAAAATAAATGGAAAATTAAAAAAGCGTTCAACCTAACCATCCAGGAGGCTGTTTTAGCATGAACAAGCTTTTATTCCTTACTGCGGTTGTGTTAGTAATGACACTGTCCCTCACCGGATGCGGAAACAACGGGGAGAAACAGGATAGCAATTCAGCGGTTATAAGGATTGGCGGCTCTACATCAATGATGCCGGTTTCTCAAAAGCTTGCCGGAGCCTATGAAAAAACCCATCCAGGGGTAAAAATACACATTGAAGGCGGTGATTCCAGCCTTGGTATCAAGGGGGCCGCAAAAGGCATAGTGGAAATAGGATCGGTATCCCGTCCGCTTACTCCAGAAGAGAGCAAAATGCTTAAATACTATAAAATAACCGAAGACAGTATAAGTATAGTTGTTAATGAAAAAAACCCGGTCAGATTTTTAACCATTTCTGAAATAAGGGAGGTTTTCGGAGGCAGAATAAACAACTGGAGTCAGGTTGGGGGGTTGGATAAGCCCATAACGGTAATCGGCAGAGAACAAGGTTCCGGTACTTACACTGTTTTTGAGGACACCGTAATGGGTACTGCCATGGCTGACGAAAGATCACTGGTAATGACCTCCACCGGTGCCGTACTGAGTACTGTAGTGGGTGATATAAACTCTATTGGCTATGTTTCGTCAAATTACAACGCCAAAGGGGTAAAAATTCTGGAAATCCATTCCGGTGAGAACCGGGCCTTTGTCCTTAGCAGGCCGCTATTGTACGTGACCCCGGAAAAAACCAGCGGGCTGACTCTGGACTATCTTAACTTCTGTTCCAGAGAAGAAGGTAGGGAGACCATCTCCACACTTCGGGAAAATCATTAATTTTTAAGGGGAAACGAAGAATGTTTAATCTAAAAGGTCTGTTCAAAAGGAAGCAAAACATCTTCTACGAGTATTTTTTGCTCATTGCCAAGAACATTGTCCTGGCCAACGACTCCTTTCAGGACGAGATGAAAAATCTGGACAACCCCGCCAAGGCTGAGAATATTTCCCTGCAGGTAAAAACCGTCGAGCAGATGGGGGATCAATATACCCACGAAGTTATACTGGAGCTGAACAAGTCCTTCATTACCCCACTGGAAAGGGAGGACATAATGGAGCTAACCCTACATCTTGATGACGTACTGGACAGCCTGGAAGGCTGCGCCTCCCATCTGGTGTTATACAACGTAAGGGAAGCTGACGATTATATGCGCCTGTTCACCAGAAACATCCAGATGTGTGTACAGGAACTGTATTCTGCAATAGAGCTTCTTTCGCAAAACAGATTAAGGGAAATTAGCAGGCACGCGCACAAGATAAACGATTTGGAGAATGCCGCCGACGAATTATTGAGGGACGGCCTCCGGAGCCTTTTCGCTACCTATTCCGACCCCATAGAAATAATGAAGAAAAAAGAAATCTATACAATGATGGAGTCTTTCTCAGATTTCTGTGAAGATGTGGCCGATATATTGGAAGGCATAATTATGAGAAACTCATAGGAGTATTTAAAATATGGAAACGTCTCTTTTACTGACGGTTATAGTAGTGCTGCTGGCACTTTCCTTCGATTTCATAAACGGCTTTCATGACACCGCCAACGCCATAGCAACCTCAATATCCACCAAGGCACTGCCCCCCCGGACAGCCATTGCGCTGGCATCCACCATGAATCTAGTGGGAGCGCTTACCTTTACAGGGGTGGCAAAGACCATCGGCGGCCAAATAGCCGATCCTTTTAAGCTGAATAATGGGTTATATATTGTTGCTGCCGCCCTTATCGCAGCCATTGCCTGGAACTTGATTACCTGGTACTACGGTATTCCCAGCAGCTCTTCCCACGCACTGATCGGATCACTGGCCGGGGCTGTCGTAATGGCAGCCGGATTTCAGGCGGTTAATTTCGCCGGTTTCTTTAAAATACTTCAGGCCCTTGTGGTTTCTCCCATACTGGCCTTCATTATGGGTTATCTGATAATGAGCCTGATTAAAATAATTTTTCGTAAAGCCAACCCTTCCAAAATAAACAGGCGCTTCAGGAACCTTCAGGTGTTCACGGCCGCCTGGCAAGCCTTTAGCCACGGCACCAACGACGCTCAGAAATCAATGGGTATAATCACCTTTGCCCTGATAGCTGGTGGCTTTCAACAAAACATGGATATCCCCTTCTGGGTCAAAATATCCTGCGCCATCGCCATGGCGTTAGGCACATCGGTGGGGGGATGGAGAATCATAAAAACGGTAGGAACCAGGATAATGAAAATTGAACCTTCAAATGGATTCGCAGCTGACTTTGCCTCAGCCCTGGTAATCCTGGGGGCGACACTGATGAAACTTCCGGTAAGCACCACCCATGTTATTTCGTCTTCTATAATGGGTGTAGGATCAGCCAAGAGATTCTATCAGGTAAAATGGGGCACGGCCCAAAAGATTGTGTCTGCGTGGCTTATCACACTTCCGATTACCTTTGTACTTGCCGCAGCGTGTTATGCTTTTTTTGCAGTTATAATGTCGATATTAATATAAAAAAAGCTGTCAGCAATAAGCCGTCAGCTCTCAGTTTATTATTTAGAAGCCTCTTCAAACAAAAGGTGGGCTTAGTGATACTTATATAGTAATTTTTATACATACTGCCCTGTTCTAGCGGGTGGACTTTACTTCATGAATATATGAATCCAGACAGCGATCAACATTTTCCAGCATGTACACCAGCAAATCAATGGAAGGATCATCCAGTTCATCGAAAACCCTTTTCAGCAATTCTATCCTGTCGGTGTTAATCTTTTCCACCAACTCCAATCCTGCTTCGGTTGGTATTATATTAACCACCCTTCTGTCTTCCTCTCCCCTTTCCCTTATAACATAACCTTTTCCATTAAGACGGTCAGTGAGATTGGTGACGGTACCGGGGGTTACTCCCAGCAGGGGAGCCAGAGAAGTCACCGATCGGCCTCCCTTTTTGCGGAGTATTTCCATAAGGTAAACCTCTGCCGGGGTTAGCCCGTAACAGGTGGGGTTGTTGATGTATTGGTAATATTTCGGGAATACACTCTCCAGTTTTTGATAAACCCTTTTCATCCTGTTCATGTTAATCTCCATTCACCCAAAAAAATTCACATAAATATATATAGTATCCTCCATTTGTCGGAACAAATCAAGATCAGTCGGATATCAGCATTCTCTTCGCAGGGCTATTATTTCCATGTGGTTTCAAGAAGTTTTAAGCTAAAGGTCTGTATTTTGCCGCTACTGCCTCGGCCACCCTTATGCCGTCCACTGCGGAGGATATAATTCCGCCAGCATACCCCGCTCCCTCACCGGCAGGGTATAATCCTCCGGCGGAAGATTCGTATGCCTCATTTCTTAGTATCCTTACCGGAGATGAACTCCTGGTTTCCACCCCGGTAAGTATCGCTTCAGGAAGGGCAAAACCCTTTATTTTACCTTCAAAATCAGTAATGGCTCTTTTAATGGTATCTATGATATAAACAGGAAGGCAGAGATTTAAATCCGCCGGGGTAACCCCCCGGGTATACGATGGAACCACCGAGCCCAGCGCCGTTGTGGCCCTTCCCTCCAACAAATCCCCCACCAGCTGCGCCGGGGCAACATATTTACCGCCCCCCAGTAAAAAAGCTTTCCTTTCATACTTTCTCTGCATTTCTATTCCGGCCAGAGGATGATCGCTTCCGAAATCTTCAGGTGTAACGCCAACCAAAAGGGCGCTGTTTGCGTTTATCCCGTCCCTGGCATAAAGGCTCATCCCATTGGTTACGACACCTCCGCTTTCAGACGCGGCGGCCACTACCACTCCCCCGGGACACATGCAGAATGTGTAGCAGGACCGGCCTGTCTTGTCATGGTAAACCAGTTTGTAATCAGCGGCGCCCAACCTGCCGTGACCCGCCAACCGCTTATACTGGGCTTTGTCAATCAAACTCTGGGGATGCTCCACCCTTACACCCATGGAAAAGGCCTTGGGTGTCATTGTTACCCCCCTTTGGTGCAACATGTGGAAGGTATCCCTGGCGCTGTGTCCTATTGCCAAAATAACGACAGTGGTAGTTATTTGCTCTGACCCATTGACCACCACACCCACTGCCCGCCCGTTGCTGACCGGAATATCTGTAACCAGGCTGTTAAACCTGAACTCACCACCCAGACTTATTATTTTTTTTCTGATATTCTTTACCACAATCTTAAGCATATCGGTTCCAACATGGGGCTTGTTAATGAATATTATCTCTTCCGGAGCCCCGGCCAGAACCAACTCTTCAAGCACCTTTCTGCATCTCAGATCCCTGATCAGTGTGGTGAGCTTTCCGTCAGAAAAAGTCCCCGCCCCGCCCTCACCAAACTGCACATTACATTCAGGGTCCAGGGTACTGGTTTTCCAGAAAAGGTCCACTGCCTTCGTTCTGCTGTCCACATCCCCGCCCCTTTCCAGCACCAGGGGCTGGTATCCCATCTCGGCCAAAATCAGAGCGGCAAAAAATCCTGCCGGTCCTGATCCCACAATAACAGGCCTGCCTTCCATTCTCAAAGCTCCGGTGGCCGCATAATGATAGACCAGATCGGGAGTGGCGCTTATACCCTTATCTCTGGACCTTGTCAATACCCGGGCCTCGTCGGCAAGCAAAACATCAACCGTATAAATAAAGTAAATAGCATCTTCTTTATTAGATTTACTCCTGGCGTCCACCGACTGCCTGAATATTTTAAAGTCAATGATTTCCCGGTCCGAAACCTTTAGCCTTCTGACCAATTCCTTCCGGATGGCCTCACTTCCATCTGCGTCAATGGATAGCTTTATATCAGTCACCCTAATCAATGGCAAAACCTCACCCTTTATGTGTTTTGAATAAAAAAATTGTATAATATTAAAAGAATAAATGCATTAAATATTTTATACATAAAAATATTATTTACAATCCGCAGGAAATTAGTTAGCATTAATTATAATTACAATTTGTCATATTATTACCATAATCCTTTTAGCTACACCAGTATAACTAAATAACCGGAAGGTCAAAAGTCAAACCCGCAAATTACAATCAAGAGGTGATGCACAATGAATAAAAGCACGACCCCCATAAGTACACTGGAGCCTTTTTTCAATCCCAAATCCATTGCCATAATAGGAGCTTCCAATAATCCCTTCAAACCGGGGGGAAGACCCATTGACGCCCTTCTAAGCAAGGGTTTTAGAGGCAAAATATATCCGGTGAACCCATCCCACACAACCATAAACGGAATACCCTGCCACCCTTCGCTTATGGATATTCCGGACTCCGTAGATCTTGTAATCGTCAGCATAACAGCCGATAAGGTATACCGTGCCCTGGAGGAATGCGTGGACAAAGGAGTCAAAGCCGCGATTATTTTTAGCTCCGGCTTTGCTGAAACCGGGCCTGTGGGCCTTGCCGAACAGGAAAGAATAGCCGGGCTGTCAAAAAAAACGGGACTCCGCATACTTGGGCCCAACTGCCTGGGAATTGTCAACACCATGAACGGGGTTATGGCCTCCTTCGCCTTTATAGTTGACCTTCCGCCGGTAGAGCCCAGGGTTTTAGGCTTTGTATCCCAGAGCGGGGCCTTCGGCTCTGTTATTTACGCCGCCTCCCTGGACAAAGGAGTTGGCTTTAACTACTTTATAAGTGTTGGAAATGAGGCAGACCTGGAGTTCACAGATTTTCTGGAATACATGGTTCACGACCCCAACACCAGGCTGGCCGGGGGGTACCTTGAGGGCTCCAAAAATGGAGATAAACTCAGGAGAGTGGCCGAAGAGGCCCTGGAAAAGGAAAAACCTGTCTTGATCATGAAAGTGGGGCGCAGTTCTGCAGGAAGCCTTGCGGCAGCCTCCCACACCGGATCTCTGGCCGGTTCAGACATTATTTACGATGCCTTTTTCAAGCAGACAGGAATTATCAGGATAGATAGCTATACTGACCTTATCGCCTTCACCCCCCTGTTCCAGACCGGGAAACTGCCCAGGGGCAGAAATACAGCTATAATAGCCACCTCTGGGGGAGCAGGGGTTGCCCTCACAGACCTGTGTGAATCCGTAGGGCTGAAAGTTGTGCCCCTGGGCGAGGAAACCAGAGAAAAGATGGACAGAGTACTACCTTTCTTTGCGTCATCCCGCAACCCCATCGACCTGACGGCCGCGTTCCTGACAGAGCCGGAAATCACAGCCGTGGTTTTAAAGGCTCTGTGTGAAGACCCCAATGTAGACATAATCATAGGCAGCTTAAACTTCCCTCTTCCTACGGATCATCCCGTGGTTGAGAAGATTATCGATATCTGCAATAATACTGACAAATTTATATTAATTTCTCCATTCAATTTTCCCGGCGCTCCTATGGATCCTCCCATAGTTGAATTCAAAAGGGCTGGCATACCGGTTATCAGCGAAACATCTGATGCTATAAAAGCAATATCAAACCTGGTAACATACAAAGAAACACTACAAAAGAGAAAACTGAGTGAATACCATGTTATACCCCGAAGCGGGTCAAAACCGGACCTGGATTACCTCTTAAAGCCCGGGGAAATACTGGGTGAAAGCCACTCCAAGGAAGCTCTGGAGAAGTACGGCATTCCAGTCACCCGCCAGGCCCTGGCAACAACCCCGGAGGAAGCAGTTACCCAGGCCCGGAATATAGGTTACCCGGTGGCGCTGAAGATAGATTCCCCCGATATTCCTCACAAAACAGAGGCTGGAGGACTAAAACTAAATCTCGAAAATGATGACCAGGCGCGTGGAGCTTTTGATGAAATTATCCGCAGCGTAAAGCTGTACAAGCCTGATGCCCGTATAAGCGGAGTTTCTGTACAGGAAATGCTCCCCGGGGGAGTTGAAGTAATAATCGGGGTAACCACAGATCCTGTGTTCGGCCCCACCATAATGTTCGGACTGGGGGGAATTTTTGTAGAGGTACTAAAAGATGTTTCCTTCAGAATAGCACCTGTCAGCCCCGGAGACGCCCGGGACATGATCGAAGAAATTAAGGGATCGGCCTTGCTAAAGGGTGTCAGAGGGCAACCCCCGGTGGATGTCGAGGCTATTGCCGGGGCAATTCTAAAGGTTTCTGACATGGTTACCGACTATAGGGACAAAATTGAAGAGCTTGATATCAACCCGCTTATAGTTTACCCCAAAGGAATCAAAGTTGCAGATGCCATGCTGGTGGTCAGAAAATGAAAATCCCGCTTTGTGAAGGATATTTACTGTTCGGTATAGAACTCAAAAATCTGGAGGTGGATTTATATGCCTATTTATGAATATAAGTGTCAAGCCTGCGGTAAAGTTTTCGAGAAGCTTATTTTAAGTGGTGGTAAAGAGGAAGATGTGCGCTGCCCTGAATGCAGTTGCGATAATCTAAAAAAATTGGTTTCGGCTCCCTTTCTGCCAAGTTCGGTAGGAAAGCCGGCCAATGACACCACCCCGGGATCTTGCTGCGGAAGCAGCCCGGATAAGGAAAAATGCCAGCCGGGGTCCTGCTGTGGTAAGGATTGTAATTGATGATAAATCTGGGGAAGAGCGGGTCGACAGCATAAAACATGGTTAATCCGTGCCAATTGCAAAATTAAATATGAAGAAGCCACGAAAAGGAAATCAGGGATTAGGTGTTAAGGTATTGTCTTTTAAGAATAAGCTAATAGGAAGATTTCCGGATGTGGACATCTGCTCGTATAAAAACGGATAGAAATACCCCTTGGTAAAAAACCACCAAGATTACCAACATATTTGATAATTACGCAGCCTTCAGGGCGTTACAATATTGAATTTGCACAACTGTACCAGCCAGAAAAGTTATGAGGGAAATCATTACGTCGGTAAATGCTTTGTTAATCCCTCGTCTGGCCAATTTTTCCATATTAAGGTTGGTTTTAAGTACAGAAAACAATCTCTCTATAGAACTTCGCTGTCTGTAAAGCTTATTCCAGTTGTGAGTATCCCTGTGCGGGCTGCAAAACAGCCTGGGGTTATCCTTTATGGATATTCTTTTGGTGTATCCATAAGAATTGGTACAACCACATTCAATCTGGCAATTAACTTCCTGTCCGCCAGTTTTGGGACATCGGAATTTATTGAGCAATTTTTTCTTTTCCGTCCCACAGTATATCATCGGGTGTCCTGCAGGGCAGTAAGGAGTACCATTTTCTGTGAACTCGGTTGATTTATTCTCATGTCCCCGGTGATTCAACTTGATAATTGCCTGGCCTTTTTGGTCAAGTGCTTGTTTATATATGTAGCCGGCGTCATATCCGGCATCCATAAGGTAGTAAAGGGGATCCCTGCCAAGTATGTTCCGGTGGAATTCACAGGACTCCTCCATCAGTGCCGGGGCAATTTCTACGTCTGAGCAATTGGCCGGGGCTACCCTGGCGGATACCGGTATTGGGCCGATGTCAGTATTTATAGCTGCAAGGTGTATTTTATAGCCGTAAAACATTTCCGCTTCTCCGGTAGAGGCGGTACGGTGTCCGAAGTTTGCGCCGGTATCACTGCTTTTAACAGCCTTTTCATGGGCTGGTATATCAGAACTGTCGATTACTATCTGTTCTTTTGAGCCGGTAATAGCAAGAATTTCAGTTGCCAGTTTTTCAGCGGTTTCAGCCAGCATTGCCTGCAATTCGGGCCTATCAGCCATTTCAGCGCCGAAGCGGGAGAAGGTGCTTTCCGAAGGTAGTTTTTTAGTCAAATCAAAGCCACACCAGTAAGAAAGAACCCGTGAGTATAACAAACACTTGCGCAAAGATTTTACGTTGACAAGCCCCATTAACCTTTTAAGAACAAGTGCTCTAAAAATTGCCTTTCTGTCGGCTGGTTTGCGGCCACAGCCCGTATGCCAGTAATAGTGATCTAATTGTTGGGGGTTGATTTTAGAAATGACCTGATAAATTTTATCATCCTCAGAAAAAGATTCCGCCAAAACTTCAAAGGGAAAAAGCATTTCATCCAGAAAATACATAACAGGGGTTTCACCTCGCTTGTGTGTGTTTTGTGGTCAACTTACACTTCTACAAGCTAAAGGGTGAAACCTCCTTTTTTAGCGGTTTGTGTCAATTTTTCCAGGTTTATGTGGTGGGTAAGTCTCTTTTATGCCACCGTATATCCCTTGTGTTTAAAGGGTCTGTGATTTTGAAATTGGCTCTAATCCAGGAAGGAAGCACACAATTGCTTCCTTCTTCAATTTGTATAACATGTTGCAGGTAATAAAAAGAAGACCGTCATAGGACCGCCTTCTAATTTTAAAACCAAAATATATTATATCTAAACAATTACCCCACTATCTCTTTGCTATCGGAGCCTTCCCAGGCTGTCCTTTTCGATCTGGCTTTGTGCTCATGGTGAGTATCATAATGAATTTCCAGATGGTAAATATTTTTGTAACCACGGCGCAGCTCGTCGTTTACACTGACAACCTTTTTGTTAAAATCCAATTGATCTTTAGTCACCTCCGGAAGATTAATTACCTCTTCCTGTAACTCAAGCATCTTACCGGAAGGCACCATGGTATTATCCGGCAGGCTAACCTTTGTAACCAGAGCACAGTGGGATATGTAACAGTTATCCCCCACCCGGGCCTGATGAACCACCGCATTAAAACCCACAAAAGTATCCTTTCCGATAACACAAGGGCCGTGTATAACAGCACCGTGGGCAATACTGCAATTACTGCCTATCTCAATAGAGCTGCCCTGCAGGCCGTGGAAAACAACTCTGTCTTGAATGTTTGTTCCTTCATTTATTATTATGGGAGATCCTTCATCGGCCCTCATCACCACTCCAGGACATATTGTAACATTTTTTCCTATCCGCACGTCACCAATCAGTACCGCAGTGTGGTGTATATAGGCTGTTGCGTGTATCTGGGGTCTATTTACTTCCCCCCGCCACGTTGTTACAGGCGCGCTTTCAATAAGCATATTTTCACACTCTCCCCAAAAAACATTATGCCTCAAAATAAACCCGTAATGGCCACTACTTTTTTTCTTTAGTGAAATCTGTCACACTAACGGGTCAAAATAAAACAGGCTTGTGATCTTTGCTATGGCGGGCCTGCTGGTTTCCTGTCCTCCTTATCCGGGAAACAAAGGCATCCATTAACTCGCGGTGTTAGTCACTACATTTTGCCTGCTTGTGATATATTATACATTAAGCTCTTAATCTCCACAACTCTTTTTTAATAATTAATTATTACTAAATTTAAAACAATGCAGCTGTGCTGGAAAATCCTTATTG
>Ga0209643_1001617_pt1 | contig 19755 bp, 20 predicted proteins | sample AutmiccBRH37_all_FD_187383 | JGI IMG/M metagenome (GOLD analysis project Ga0209643, IMG submission 187383) | Deep subsurface microbial communities from Mt. Terri, Switzerland - Autotrophic microbial communities BRH/37_all (SPAdes) (version 2) | ecosystem: Environmental > Aquatic > Deep... | reverse complement strand
ATGAACGTCTTCTACTGTCTGGCAATTTTTAGCAAGTTCCCTTATTGTCTTATCCTGCATGTTTTCCATAAATGGCCAACTCCTTTTAGTTGAGTTTAACCATTTACACAAATCTTAATACGTCCTCCAAAAAACACAATCTGCTCCACAACCACATCTCTGAGTTTTTACTAATAAATCAATACTAGTCTCAAAACTGTCACCAACCTGATAACTAATACTAGCTTTAGATCTGTTACTAATCTTAACCTGCGTGCCTCATTACATTTTTGTAACGGGGCCACAAATATTTACAAAATATAATTGCAGAAAACTCTTTTACTGAGATTATGTCTGCTCACATTATCCCTCCGCTTACAAGGGCCGCAGCTTTCTTAGCCAGTTCCCATGCTTCCTGATAAAGCTTAGTTAAAGTCACTTATCTATACTTTTCATCAATTCATTTGCAATATTGGGGCTTTCAAGCCGCATGATACTTTCTTCAGCACTCCCAAAGCTAAGTAAATTTATACTCCCATACCACACTATACTTTGATCAATAACTGCAAATTTCTGATGTATATTTGATTTAAATAACATATTAATTCCTTCATTCTTCAATATATCCAAAGTAATTTCCAAAGCTGACTTATCCTTCTCTTCAAAATCTTCAGCCGGTCTTGTTATTACAATTACTTTAACCTGCTTGCCTACTGCTGCACCTAAATATTGAAGCATTTGTGTAACTCGCCTTTTAGTAACAAATGGACTGACTATTAAGACCTCTCTTGAAGCATTCACAATATCGTTAATATAAACCGGTAAAAAGCTGTTCTTGTCAAAAATAATATCTACCGACTCTGCTGCAACATTTTCTCCTTTCGCTTTATACCCAATTGAGGCGTAGCCATTAAGCCTTTTGTTGTACATTTTTTAATATCTGCTCAAAACTAAAGGCCGGAATGAGATGACACTCATCGACAATTACCATTCCATAATTTTTAACACATTCCTTAACTTCACCGCCTCTATTTAAAGACTGCATAACTGCGACATCAATAATGCCACCTAAATTGTCTTTTCCTGCCCCGATTTGGCCAATTAGTCTTTGGATCTTTTTTCTGCCCCGCTTTTTTTCTAATACCGGTAATCCCTCGTTAATATTTAGAAAAACCGATAATCTGCTAACCCACTGAGAAAGCAGTTGTTGTCTATGTACTAACACAAGTGTATTTACCTTTCGTTTGGCAATAAGCCTAGGAGGCTGTTGAAAAAGTCCATCTGCGGCGTTGCGGCGGCGGCTTCAATGCTCAACGTACAAGGAGTACGCCTCCGCTTGAAGCCTTGCCGCGCCTTGCATCTGGAGCTTTTTGAACAGCCTCCGGTTGTAGTCGAATAAGTACTTTGTTGACCTCTTAATATAGTTTTGCAACACTCTCCTAGCTGCAACAACTGTTTTTCCAAAGGCTGTGGTTGCTGAAAGTACACCGTTATCATATTTTATCAGCTCATTTAATGCAAGCTGCTGATCTTCTCTGAGCTTTCCGTTAAATTCAACATCAATAGTTCTACCACAATTGGTTTTATCCATCCAGTCAATATCAACCTTATATCCATTTAGCAAACCTTTTACGTCTTCTTCACAGCCTCTTGGCAAACACAGATACTCCTCTGTTTCATCGGAACAGGATATTACCCTCGGCTTGTTATAAGTCGGCATACGCATGGCCTGCGCTTTGTAAAACTCCGGATTTTTGAAAGCGGCTAAACGCTTTATAGTATTTAACGCCCTTTGTGATATACCCACCTTTAAAACATATAGCATATTTGCTTTAACCAGATTAATTTTCTTTGGAAAATCATCCTTTGAGAATTTCACCCGCTTTGTTTCCCACGGTTTTTGCACTTCTTCATCATCGTTCTTCAACAGCCCTAATTCATTCCTATGAGCAATGAGCGATACTTCTCAAATAACTCCTTATAATCCACAGTAAACTCCTTGTTCCCGCCGATTGAATTACAATCCACCGCCCGGTTCTACTCTCTCTTTCACCGGCAACATACTATCATTATACCCCATAGGAACTAGAGTCGCTCGACCCATATAATATTTTGCGGGTCTACGATCTCGTTTTAACCCTTAAAAAACAGGATAAAACAATTCAGCCAAAACCAAATAATGGTTATATGCGTGCCCGCCTTGCTTTGAAAAATTGCAAAGGTTCACTTAGTAATGACATTATAAAAGAGAAAAATGACCGTATATGAATTCTTCTTATAAAAAAACCTCACGAAAAATTCGCAGGACGTACCCATAACATCCTCCCAAGAGAGAACCGCATAAATTGAATTTATATGGCTTTTCAGGTATTATTGTATTGAGGTGATTAATCATGGCCGCCAACCTTGATCGCTTGGTTGAAGAAATAAAGAGTTTATCGCCGGCTGAAAAATCCGAACTTGCCCGCAGGCTTGACGAGGAAGCCGTTTTCAATGATCAGTCTTGGTACTGGACACCGGAATGGCAGGCGGCAGAAAAAGAAGCCGATGAGGATTTTTCCTCCGGTCGCGTTCATCGGTTTGAAAACGTAGATGAAGCCATCAAATTTTTGCACCAGCAAGCCGAAAAAGCTGACGGAGATTGATGCATGTACTTCTTGGAATTTAGCACGAAGTTTGCTCGGGCATATAGAAAACTTGACCAGCAAACACGTTCCCAAGTTGATAATACGTTGCAGCTTTTAGTTAATACCACCAAACATCCATCACTACGCTTGAAAAGAGTACAAGGTACAAAAGATATATGGGAAATTAGTGTGAACATGTCTGTTCGAATTACTTTACGTTTTTCAGAAAATATCATTAAACTGAGAAACGTCGGCACACACGACCAGGTTTTCAAACCACCTTACTGAAAAAATCTTTCTACCGGTTTTTCTACCATCAGACTTTTTTAACCCAATATTTTTGTGTTAAAACAAATATCGCTGAGTCGTCCAAACCGCGTAAAATAAGGACTCAGCGATATTGCTTTTAAAGCCATGGTATATGCATATCACTTTATTTGCATATTTGAAAGCCTGACCCCAGTTTTACATTTTTGAACCGTTTGCCGCTTTATATACCAGGAAACCAATAGAGATACCGGCTATAATCATGCAGGCAACCAATAACAACCCTGGCACAGCCATTTGTTTCATTTCCAGTGCGACCTCACGGGTAATACCCAAGCCAATCATCATTCCTACCATTATTTGCAGAACATACGATGTTCCAGCCGGCAATGTCGCAAAACGCAAGCCGAATACCTGCGCCGCGGCTACTGCCACCATCGCACCTACCAGTCCCCCAGCCGGCAATTTCAGTTTTATTCCGACAACCCCTCCGGCAACAGCCAAGGCAAGGGTTACTACAACGTCCATTACTTTTCTTTTCCCTTTTTTAATATTTAACTTGACATTACCTGCATCCATCTCAATACTGCCTCCCGGCTCGAGGGACCGTATATCATTCATTTGATCAACGTTTTTCTTCTGCTACACCGATTATTAATTTACAAATGGTTCTACCTATTTCGCTTTTTGTACCACTTTAGGAAGTAGGGCAGCAACACCCCAAAAGCTGACAGAATGAAAAGAATCAGGCTGATGGGGCGGGTAAATAAGACCGACCACTCGCCGGCGAACCGCTGGTACGTTTTGAGCAGCTCCACGTCGGCGATTGGCCCCAGGATAATGCCCAGGATAACTGCGATCACCGGGTAATCATACTTGATCATGAAGTAGCCGATGATTGAAAATATCAGGGTAACATAGATATCGAAAACGTAATTCCTCACCGCATAGGTGCCGATGACCGAAAAGACCATGATTACCGGCACCAGGATCTTGGTGGGTATGGTTATTATTTTAGCGCAGTAATAAGAAATAACAAGCCCAATTACAATGAGAAACACCGTGGACAGAAACATTGACAGCATCACCCCGTACACCAGGGGCATATTGTCGATGAACAGCCTGGGCCCCGGAATCAGCCCCTGCAGCATCAGGGCGCCGATAAGCACCGCCGTGGCCGTGCCGCCAGGTATACCCAAAGCCAGCATGCAGGCGGTGGCCCCCCCCCTCCGAGGAGTTGTTGGCCGCCTCCGAGGCAACGATGCCGTCCGGCTCCCCGGCGCCGTACCGCTCGGGGTGCTTCGACCAGCGCTTGGCTTCGTTGTAGCTGATGATGCTGGCGATGGTGGCCCCAGCCCCGGGCAGCGCCCCCACGATAATGCCGATGATGCTTGACCGCAGGATGGTCACCCGGTGCTTCAAGGCCAGCCGGAAGCCGTAAATAAGTCTGCCCCAGTTGGGCCCCAGCTTGACGCCCGACAGGTCGGTGACGAATTCCTTCTCCAACATCCGGTAAAGCTCCGGCAGGCCGATGAATCCAATCAGGGCCGGTACGATGGGTATCCCGTCCATCAGGTGCATGAAGCCGAAGGTCCCCCGGATCACCCCGGTAGCGGTCATGCCGATGGTTCCCAGCAGAACTCCGAAAAGTCCGGCCAGGAGTCCTTTAACCAGCCCCCCCTCCTGCAGGGAGGCGATGATGGTGAGCCCGAACACCGCCACCATGAACATCTCGGCCGGCCCGAATCTCAGTGTTATATTCACCAGGGGCTGCATCACCAGGAGTAAAAAGATGGCGCCCAGCAGCGTCCCCATGGTGGACGCCCCCACAGCCAGTCCCAGGGCCTCGTTGGCCTTGCCCTGCTGGCTCATGGGGTAGCCGTCAGTGGCGGTGACCACGGCCTGGGGGGTGCCGGGTATGCCCAGCAAAATAGCCGAGATGGACCCCCCGAAACACCCGCCGGTATATATGCCCATCAGAAAAACTATTGATTCCATGATGGGCATTTTATAGGTGATGGGCAGCATCATGGCGATGGCCAGGGATGTGGTGAACCCCGGTATGGCGCCGGTGATAATGCCGAAGGCACCCCCAAGTATGACCAGGATAAAGTTTTCCACCGTCAGCAGCATTTTCAGCCCTTCCAGAAAAGATCCCCACTCAATCATAATTCTTCACCTGCCTTATGTCTTTTAAAATCCGAAAATACCCTTGGGGATCGTTATGTTCAGCCAGGTTTCAAACATCAGCGCCAAGCCGATAAGTGAAATCAGGGGAAGAAGCACCAGCACTTTGACGTTTCGGACTCCCAACTGCAGCATGGTTCCCACCATGTAAAGGGCGCTGGCCAGGACGAACCCCAGCAGGCTGATTAAAGGCAGGTAGATCGCCGTCTGCAGGATGAACAGCAAAAACCTCCGGTTTTCCCGGATGACCTGTCTCAATTGCAGCGATTTGACCTCCGGCCCTTCAGAGCCGTCCTCCCCGGAGGGCTCCCGGCGCAGGTTTGCGATAAAGTGTAAGGCGACCAAAACAACGATGGCGTAAACCACCGGTCGGATCAACAGATTATGTACTTCGGGATGCGGCAGCCGGATGGTTTCAAAATAATAGTATATAGTATAAATCAAAATAAGCAGCGGAATAAACCAGCCTTTGTCATTGAAGACCAAACGGTATTTTCCTATTTTCATTGTCAATTCCCCATTTCTGCTTTTTAGGGTTCTGCAGGGCCGGCAAGCCGGCCCTGCAGAACCAGCGGCCGGTTTACCAGCCGGACAGAAGATGCTTGTATGTGTTTACCAGTTCGTGCTGTTCCTTCATGAACTCCTTTGACTTGTCCGGGCCCAACATGGCGGAAATGGTGTCAAGCTTCTGGGTCTTCAAATAATTCTGATACTCCTGGCTGTTAAAGGTCTTCTCGTAAGTTTCCTTGAGCTTTTTCCAGCGGTCCGGGTATTTTTCCACAAAGGCCTTGGGCAACGCTATAAACCGGGAGTCACCGATTTCCCTGCCGATGGACTTGTTGTACTTGGTCAGGAGACTGTCCAAGGTGGGGGCGTTGGGGAAGAAGGACACCGGCTTTTTGCTGGCCACCGCCAGCACCCGGACCTTGTCCCCCGCAGTCAGGTCGCTGGAAGCGCCGCTGACGGCAAAGTCCACCTGTTTTCCAAGAATGGCCGTACGCACCCCGCCTCCGCTGTTGTAGGTGACTGTGCGCACCTTCCAGCCCAGGGTGTCGGACAGCACCACTCCCAGTAGCCCGGTGCCGTTGCCCAGGACGGCTCCCATGGACATTTTTCCGGGATTGGCCATAATGGCCTGGTGCAGGTCGTCAAAGGTCTTGTACGGCGAGTCGGCCGGGACGATGACATCGGCGTAGTCAATTTGCTCCACGTTCAAGACCACGAAATCGTCCAGTTTGAAGCCGGCGTTTTGCAAGTGGATGTTGAAGCTCAGGCTGGGCTGGACACCCATGAACATGGTCTGCCCGTCCGGGGCTGCCTTGGCGATCTCGCTGGCGCCCAGCATGCCGCCGGCGCCGGCCTTGTTATCCACCACCATGGACACTCCCAACTCCTTGGACCAGTAGGTGGTCAGACCCCGGGCCATGCGGTCCACGCTGCCACCGGCGCCGAAAGGCACGATCACCTTGATGGTTTCGGTGGGCCACACTTCTGCCTTTTTCTGCTCCCCACCGCAGCCGGCAAGGGTTAACATCGCCATTAAACCAGCCAGAACGGCAATAACTTTAAGGCTCTTCATTTATTGTACTCCTTTCATTAAAGCGAAATGAATTAACGTCATGTATTAAGGTATTGCAACACATCGTCCAGGGGTAGAACGTCCGCATACTTGGCCTGGAGGTCAAACAAATTTGCCTGGTGAGGCCCCTGCGCCCTATCCCCCACGCATTCTTCGGGAATGATGGTGCGAAAACCGTACTGCAGGGAGTCGACGGCAGAGGCGCGGACACAGCCACTGGTTGTACAGCCGGTGACAATAACGGTGTCGATCCCCTGCCCGGTGAATAACGACGCAATGTTGGTACCGAAAAAGGCGCTGGCAAATTTTTTCACCACCAAGTGGTCACCGGGGCGTGGACCCAGGCGCAGATCCACCTTTGTTTCCAGGGACCCAATCTTCAGTGCGCGCAGAGCAGGCACCTTATGAATGAAGAACCCGCCGTCCCGGTAGTCCGGCTCATAGGCCACCGTGGTGAAGACAACCAACGCCCCTTTTTTGCGGGCTACCGACAGCAGAGCGCTGGTAGCCTCCACCTCCCGGTCGAAATTTGCGCCCAACGGTGAAGCGGTGTCGGTAAAAGCGTTGATAAAATCGATCACCAGCACGGCGGGTTTTTTACCAAAGCCTACCCGTCCGGAAAAACCCCTGCCATAACTGGGTTTGTCTCCCATATTATCCCCCCTTTTTTTAAGTCATGTCATCCTAACTGACACGAACACGGGCCACCGTCAAACTGCTGATCATGCACAGTACTTGGGGCCGAAATCAAAGTCCTTGACCGGTCCGCGTTCCTTCTTCATCTTTTCCCTCAAGGCGTCCGAAGCCGCAGTGTCCAACTCCATGGTGGATCTGTCGATCACCACGCCGTAGTCCTGTTCTGCTTTTTCGACAGAAACCAGGCCCCGCCGGACGTCCTTCACCACCCGGTCATACTCCCGGTCCAGGGGATCCCCCCAGCCGCCGCTGCCGCCGGTGATGAACAGCACCCGGTCACCCTTCTTCACCATTACGCCGTCAACTTTTGATCCCAGTTCCTCCTCGGCGCCGTCATTTCTGATCAGCACCTTTCTGGAGCAGGACCCGTACCGGCCTCCGTTAATACCCCAGGGGTGGATCTTGGCCCTGTCGTCGTGGATGGAAACCTTTCCGTCGGCCAGGCAGACATACATTTTTTCATTGCAGTTGCCTCCCCGGTTGTACCCAGCCCCGCCTGAATCCCGGCCGGTCCTGTAAAACTCGACCCGCAGCGGGTAATAGGTCTCCAGGTACTCCGTCGGTATGTTTTCAAAGGCAGGCCACCAGGAATGGCCGTCAAACCCATCGCCGTTGGGCCGCCCCGGCAGCCCCCCGTACTGGACCTCCATCAGGTGAAAATACCGCCCGGCCTGATCATGGCCCGAATAGATAAAGTACGGGCTGGTCCCGTAGCCGGCCGCCGGGCTGCTGGCCGGCGACTTGATGGACAGGGCGCCGCTTAAAACGTCGAACAGCCGGCTCAGCACGTGGGTGCGACAGCCCAGGGCGGAGGGAAATTTCGGGCGAACCAGGCTCCCCTCGGGGGTGATGATGTGCAGCAGGTCGTAAAACCCGTCGTTAAACATGATGGCCGGGTCAAAGGCGCTGATCAGGAAGGCCCCGATGAACATCTTGAACATGTTGTCGCTCAGGTAATAATTTATCGGACCGGGAGACTGGGGGTCGGTTCCCGTCCAGTCGAAATACCCGTGGTCTCCCTCACGCCATATGGTCAGCTTCATTTTGAACGGCCCGTTGCCCAGCCCGTCATCATCGATATAATCCTCGAAACTTACCGGTTCGGTGGGCAGGAAGCTACCTATCAGCTGACTCATCATGCGGTAGGTTCGGTCCAGCAGCGCATCCAGGGCAGTCAGGTACGTGTCCCTGCCAAACCTGTCGCACAGTTCCACCACCCGGCCCTGCGCCGTCCTGCACGAGGCCACAAGGGCCATAATATCGCTGTAAATCTCCACCGGCATGCGGGTGTTGGCCTGTACAATATCAATTACCAGGCGGTTGAGTTTTCCACCTTCATACAACTTTACCGGAGGTATGCGGAAACCCTCTCCGAAAATAGTTTCCGCCTTGACCGGCAGGCTGGCCGGCTCGGGCCCGCCCACGTCCATCACGTGGCCGAACATCGAGGCGTAGCCTACCAGCACACCCTCATGGTAGATGGGCACAATAACCATCATGTCATTGATATGGGATATCGATCCCCCGCAACTGTATGGATCGCTCATCAATAGCACGTCCCCGTCGGAAAGCCCTTCAGGAAACCTCTCCGCTATAACCTCCCTGACACAGGACCCGAAGTTCCCCACCACCATCTTCCCATCGGGGGTGGTGATCATGGGAAAGGCGTCGTGCTGCTCGCGAATCACAGGGGACATGGCCGACCTGAACAGGATGGCTTCCATTTCCTCTTTGACGTTCTTCAAGGCGTTTTCCATGATATCTACGGTGATTGAATCCAGTATCCTTCCCTGGGTCATCATTGCTCAACCCCCTTGTTAATCAATATATTCATGAACTCGTCCACTTCACCCTTGAAGCCCGGCAGTATAACCGTCGTAGCGTCGCTCTGAACCACTACGGCGGGTCCCGGGATCACATTCCCCGGCTCCATGAGCCCCCGGTCATAAACCGGTGTTTTGAGGAATTTACCGTTAAAGTACGCCTGATGATCCTTGTTAATTACGGCCCTGTCGGCATCGGGCCCGCCCTTGTCTTTGCAAGGGAGCTCAACATGGGGTGTATTGCCTGTGGCCACGGCCCGGAGGTTGACGATCTCCACTTCGATGTCCATTTTAAAGCCGTACAACTGCTCATGAATACGGCTGAAGCGGTCCCTCAGGACACCCGCACCCTTTTCTTTCAATTCTGCCAGTTGAACCCGGATGGGTATTTCATAACCCTGCCGGAAATACCTCACGTCAACTTCATAATCAATCTGCTGTTTATCCGCCTCTATTCTCTCCTCATTCAGCCACTGCCTTCCTTTTAGGCCCAGTTTTCCCAGTTCGTCCGCCAGGTAATTCCCGTCAACGGCGCTCAACACGTCGATGAGGGTACGGGAAAATTCGTTGCGCACGTTGGCCTGCAAAAACCCCAGGGCCGAAAGCACTCCCGGAGTGGGCGGAATGATCACCGGAAAGGATCCGGAAAGTATGCCCAAGCCGTTGGCGTGAATGGGGCCGGCGCCACCCAGGGCCAGCAGGGCAAAATTACGGGGGTCATAGCCCTTTTCCACCGACACCACCCTCAGGCCCCCCAGCATGTTCTCATTGACTATGGAGTGAATTCCCTGGGCCGCCTGGTACAGATCCATGTTCAGCTTGTCCGCTATCTTCTGCACTGCTTCCCTGGCCTTTTCCATATCCAATTTCAGGTCTCCGCCGGCTAAATTCCCGGGCAGGTACCCCAGCACCACATTGGCGTCGGTCACCGTGGCCTCGGTCCCGCCGATTCCGTAACTGGCAGGCCCGGGATCGGCCCCGGCGCTCTGGGGACCTACCCTCAAGGCCCCGGTAATCGGCACGTGGGCAATGGAACCCCCGCCGGCGCCAATACTTACCACATCCAGTGAAGGAGCCTTCACCGGGAAGACCCCAACCCTGGTTTCACGCGAAACGCGCGGCACAGCGTTTAAGGTGAGGGCCACGTCGGTGGATGTGCCTCCCATATCGAAGGATATGACATTAAGATTTCCCGTCTGCCGGCCGATTAACGCCGATGCGGTGACCCCGCCCGAAGGGCCTGAAAGCATTGTATTTACAGGAATTGAAGCCGCGGCATCCACGCTCATCAGCCCGCCGTCCGAACGGACGATGCTGATGCGCGGCGACGATCCGTTCTGCTTTACCTTATCCTCCAGGTTCTTCAGGTAACGCTGCATTACCGGCCGTACGTAGGCGTTCATTACAGTGGTCAGGGTCCGCTCGTATTCCCGGAATTCGGGCAGAACGTCATGCGAAATCGAGACAGGAATGTCCTTGTTGATTTCCATGGCGATGCTCCTAATCCGCTTTTCATGTTCAGGATTGATGTACGAATTCAGCAGGCTGACGGTCAGAGACTCCACGCCCCGCGCGTAAAGATCCTCGATGTCTTTACGCACAGCCTTTTCGTCCAGGGGGATCAAAACCTCTCCTTTTGCGCTTATCCGCTCCCCGGCCCCCCGGGTCAGCTCAAGGTCGGCCAGGGGCTCGGGCTTCTGGAAGGCCATCCAGGCGCATACGGGGGCCGGTGTCCAGGACCGCGCCACATGGAGTATGTGCTCGAATCCCGCTGTGGTAATCAAACCCACACAGGCCCCCTTATTTTCCAGAACAGCGTTTGTGGCCACGGTCATGCCGTGAATTATACTTCTGATATCTTCAAGGGAAACACCCGTCTGTTCACATATCTTCCGCATGCCGTTAACCAGGCCGATGGATTGGTCCTTCGGGGTGGAGGGCACTTTGGCAGTATAAATCTTTCCGTTTTTTTCATTCTGCAGGACCACATCCGTGAATGTGCCGCCTACGTCAATGGAGATCCTGTACAAGATAAAAACCTCCCTAATTTGTTGTATTATTACCTACAACCTGAATATTACAGCAATTTAACTCCAACCCTAATTTTGTCAACCCCGATTAGTTAATTAAGCTCGCCAAATGTCAGCATTTCCTCCATACTATTATAGACCCCGGTAATTTTAGTCTTTCGTTCACCCGCATTCCACACCCGGGACTTACGGGGCCCGGCTTGCCCCATACCGCTTCTGCGAAAGGCATCCTTGCCGGATACCAACCTCCAATCCATTATTTTAAAAGCTAAAACTACATATACGACAGTCTATTATTAAATTACCCCCCTGGCTTTGTACTGGTCCAGCTCTTCTTTTGACAGCTCCAAAACACCGCTGAACACATCCTCGTTATGCTCGCCCTTGCTTCTGGGACCCGTCCATTTAACCTCGCCTGGAGTCAGGCTTAATTTCGGAATAATACCCGGGACTTTCAGCTCTCCCAATTCAGGGTCAACTACTGAAAGGATCATCTCCCTGGCCAGATAGTGCGGGTCCTTGGCAATGTCAGCTGCGTTGTATATGGCCGCCGCCGGCACCCCCGCCTTGTCCAGGATCTCAAGTATTTCATCCATCGCGCGATCCTTTGTCCAATCGTTGACAATCCCGTCTATTGCCTCCGCATTATTGCCGCGCGCCGTATGCGACTTGAAGCGTTCATCCTCCGCCAGTTCAGGTTTACCCATAGCGGCGGCCAAACGGCGAAACACATTGTCTGCGTTGCCGGCAATCAAAACCCACTTTTCATCTTTCGTCCAGTAAATATTTGACGGGGCGACTCCCGGCAAAGTACTTCCCGTGCGCTCCCTGATTGAGCCAACCTTGAAATACTCGGTGGTGATGCTTTCCATAAGTGCAAAGACCGCCTCGTGAAGGGCCACGTCAATACATTGCCCCTTGCCGGTTTTGTTGCGGTGATTTAATGCCATTAATGTGCCAATAACCCCGAAAAGAGACGCCGTAGAGTCTTCTACGCTTATCCCCACACGGGTGGGCGGCCGGTCGGGATACCCGGTCAGATAGCGCAGCCCGCTCATCGCGCCGGCTGCAGATCCAAAGCCTGCCCTCTCTTTATAAGGGCCTGTCTGACCGTAGCCGGAGATACGGGTTAATATAATACCCGGGTTTATCCTTGACATTTCCTCATAACCCAAATTCCATTTTTCAAGCGTTCCCGGACGGAAATTCTCCACCACCACGTCACTTTCGGCAATAAGCCGCTTGAGCAGTTCCTGACCTTCCGGCAGACGCAGGTTAAGAGTGACGCACTTTTTGTTTCTGGCCTGTATGGGCCACAACAAGCTATGTCCATCATATTTCACGTGACCCCAAACGCGTAATATGTCCCCCTCTTCGGGCTGCTCAATTTTTATTACCTCAGCCCCAAAATCAGCCAGTATCCTGCAGCAAAAAGGGCCGGCCAAAAGAGAACCCAACTCGATAACCCTTATGCCGTTAAGCGCTCCTTCTTTCACGCCAGTCACAAATATCCTCTCCTTCCAACATTTCAACAACTTTATATTTCTACTGGATAATTAATTCTGAACGGAACCGGACCGGCCTTCATGATCTGGCCCGGCAGCTCATAACCGAGCACTTTTTCCACCTCCAGTGAAATTGCCAACAGTTTTCCCAGATTTATTCCGGTTTCTATACCCATACCCCACAGCATGTGCGCCAGATCCTCGGTGGAGATGTTGCCCACAGCCCTGGGAGCAAAAGGACATCCTCCAACACCTCCGACGCAGGACTCGAACATTGTGACTCCCGCTTTCAGGCCGCCGAGAACATTGGCCAGGCCTGACCCCCTGGTGTTATGAAAGTGCAGCACCAGCGGCATCTCCGGCCACCTGTCCTTGAATCTGGAGCTTAATTCGTACACCTGCCTTGGATTGGCTATGCCCGTCGTATCCGCAAAGTTAACCGCCGTTACTCCCATGCTTATAAGCTCACCTGCTATTGCCAGCACCCTCTGATCGGGAATTTCCCCCTCAAACGGGCACCCGAAAGCGGTGCCCATCACCCCCCACATTTTAACTCCCGCCTTATGGGCTTCCTCAGCCACCGATCTGAAATTGGCAAGGGACTCGTCAGTGGTCATCCTGCTGTTTTTCTGGTTGAATGTGTCGCTGGCAGTCAAAGTCATATGGACTTCCTCAATCTGCGCCTCGATGGCCCGTTTAACCCCTGTTAAATTGAGCACCAGAGCGGCATAAACCGTATCGGGATACTTTTTAATCTGCCTGGACACCTCTGAACAATCACTCATTTGCGGAATTACTTTGGGATTTACAAAGGACGTTATCTGAATCCTTGTCAGGCCGGCCTCGGAAAGCTTATTTATAATATTAACCTTATCATCGGTATCGATAAATTTCTTTTCATTTTGAAGCCCGTCCCTTGGACCCACCTCGCATACAGTTACTCTCTGGGGCAACATTTTCATCACTCCCTACCCTTTTTTACTGGACGAAATTTAACTTTGAATTTTTAACATGCAAACTTTTTCTTTGCGGTTATCACATCCTTCGGTTTTTTGATACTATTTGCAAATACTATGCCAACTCCGGCTATCCCGCAGACGGGACAGCCTCCTTTCAGAGGCGCCTCCCGCCAATTCCTTGTCTTACCGGCCAGGCACCAGAGCAGGCCCTCATCTTTTAAGGTTCCATGGCGCCAATTAGCCGGCGAAAAAAAGGCGGGCCATTCTGCTTTATGCCTTTGGCCCGACTCTTTTCCCGTCGTGGTGTTTCTTTATGTGTTTCCCTATCTTCTCGATAACGTTTCATATAGTTTCACTTGTTCCGGATCCGCCTATCCCCTCCAGGGGCTTTCCTTAAGTCTCCGCCAGAGGGTAGTACGGCTTATACCAAGCCTCCTTGCGGCCTCGGCCTTGTTTCCCCGCACCTCCTTCAGCAAACACATGATCTCCTGGTAATCGCCGCCATCGAGCCTATCATTGTTTTTCCTTTCAAACAAGGGTACTATCAGCGATGGAAAATCGCCCACTGCCGGATAGAGCACCGCAAACCTCCCCACCAGCAAAGACACATCGGAAATGTGCGTCTTCAGCGGCGGCAGGCGGAGTTCCAGGACATTAAGACGGCAGTAATATCATTGGCCAGCATCACATCCAGCCTGGCATTCACAATATCTCCCGGCTCCACCCGGTCTCTGCCGGCGTGGTCAGCCAGAATTTTTTCTGTAATGGTCATTCCCACAAGTACTCCCACCTTATATTTAATTAAAGTTATATTATGCTAAATTCATGCCAGGAAAAACAAAAAGAAAAAAGGCGCATCCGTCTTTTGTTCACCTGCACATCAGATGTTCTCTGTTTCTCTAGTCGTTAACACCCGTTCAATACATGTTTAAACATGTTTTATATTGTTTCGTAAAACCATATAGCAATCTTTGGCAATTTTCTTTTAGTTTCCTCCAGAGAGTAGTGCGGCTGATGCTAAGCCTACAGAACCGTTTAAGAAAAATAGCGGCCGGTTTTTCACACCGGCCAGCTCGAAAATATCACGCCCCGTAATAATCCCTGAAAAATTTCAGGATATTAAGCCTCTCCAGCACTTCCGCCGGCAGCACCAGGATAAATTTCTCCCCTTTTCATATAACCATATGTTTCCGGAGCGATCAGAATTTCACCCCTTATCAGCAATTCACTAAATCTTTTACTCATTTCTTTGCTCATTTAAAGTCGTCCTTCACGGGAGAATATGGAGAACCTAATTTATTCGCCTGGAAGCAGGTTTAAATAATTTACTGTTTCATCAACCGGCGCCAAGTACGCATACTTGATCCCCATACCAAAAAGGTGTCAGTGTCGGTGTCAAACTGGCTTTTTAATGCTTTTCAGACTTTAAACTTTTTTACCAGATCGTCCAAAACAAGAGCCATTTCATTAATTTTTTCGGTTGCCACCGAAACTTCTTCAATGGCTGCTGTCTGTTCCTCAGTGTTGCTGGCAACATTCTGTATTCGTTCGGATATTTCCACTGACACAACAGCAATACCCTGGATTTGATCCACCAGTTCCTCTATTGAGCCTATAATTTTTTTCAGCCTGTTTCCAACCTCTTTTACGACAGCGGATCCTTCATTAACCTGTCTGTTGGTTTCATTCACAGCAGATGCGGCCTTATTGGAACCGGCCACAACCTGGTCGATAAGCTGATTTATGTCCTTGGCGGCGCTTGCTGACTGTTCCGCCAGCATTCTAACCTCTACCGCCACAACCGCAAAACCTCGTCCCTGTTCTCCGGCCCTCGCTGCTTCAATTGCAGCGTTTAGGGCAAAAAGATTTGTCCGTTCGGAAATATTGGTGATAAGTTCAACTATTTGGTTTACCTTGTTCAAAACATCCGCAAGCGTTCCGACGACGTTTGCCGTTTCAGTGCTGGAACCTGCAATTACCTCCATTTGCCCGGTTATTCGCTCCACATCCTGCGCACCGCTTACAGCTTCTTTGAATGCTTCTTTTGACAGGGCCGCAACCTCCTGTGCGATTTGTGACACCTGACTGATTGATGATGCCACCTCAGATACCGTGGCTGCGGTTTCCGTGGCAGCAACTTGTGTTTGCTCTGCGTTTGCAGCCACTTGCCTGGACGTGACGGCCAGATCGCCGGCGCCATTGCTTACTTCAGACATATCCATAAGGCCTTTGAGCTTTTCAAGTTCTTCCCGGACAACCGCCTCTTCTCTAGTAAGGCCGGACAGGTATTTTTCAAAGGAGTCCTCGCCCTTGCCCCACAGGAGTATGTTTTTCCATTCCAGGACCTGCTCCTTGAATTCTAACTGTGCCCTCCTGGCGGTTGCAGCCGACTCATTTATTATTTTTCCGGCATCCAGGCTGGAAGCCAGCCTTTGTTTTGAACTTCCGAGGTATATCAGACCCAAAATACCAATAACTATTGAGATTGCCAATACAAAACCGGTAAGCAAATACAGCCTGGTCCCTATCTTTAAGTTACCCGGCATTAATAAATACCTCCTGCCTGACGGAGTTTCAGGAAAAGCACGCCAAACCACCGGGGCGCTGATCACTTTGCTGTTTAAATATGCTTCACATCTCCTGAGCGGCCTGCGTATCTTTTATTGGCAATTTTCTTTCAGCTTCCTCCAGAGGGTGGTGCGGCTGATGCCAAGCTTTCTCGCGGCCTCGGCCTTATTTCCCCGGACCTCCTTTAATACACGCATAATTTCATAATGGCCGCCGTAACCGGCTTTTTCTTCGTTCTCTCTCTGGAACAGGGACGTTATCACCGATGAGCAGTTACTCCCCGCCTGGTATAAAACTGAAAACCTTTCAAGCATATTCTTAAGTTCCCGCACATTTCCGGGCCAGTGGTATGATTTAAACGCAGGGTGCCCGGCTATCTCTTGAATCTCCTCCGTTCCCAGGTCCCCCCGCAATTCAGAGAGAAACTTTTCAACCAGTAAAGGTATGTCGCCCATACGCGTCCTTAACGGTGGAATGCGGAGCTCCAATACATTCAGCCGGTAATACAAATCCTTGCGGAATCCTCCCTGCTCCACCATTTCCCACAGGTTTTTGTTGGTGGCGGCGATGACCCTGATATTCACCGGCAGTATCCGGTCCCCGCCGATGCGCAAAACCTCCCGCTCCTCCAGCACCCGCAAAAGGCGCGACTGAAGCGGCAGGGGCATCTCTCCCACCTCGTCCAGTAAGATTGTCCCCCCGTGGGCCAGTTCAAAAAGACCCGGTTTTCCACCTTTTCTGGCGCCGGTAAAGGCTCCTTCCTCATAGCCGAAAAGCTCGCTCTCCAGCAAGCTTTCAGGGAGGGCCGCACAATTGACGGCCACGAAGGGGCGCTTGGACCTGACGCTGGCATTGTGAATCCCCTGGGCAAAGAGCTCCTTTCCCGTCCCGGATTCTCCCATGATCAGCACGGTGGAGCCGCTTTGGGCGTATAGGAAGGCTTCCCTTTTAGCTTTCTGGATGGATTCGCCGCCACCCAGTATATCGTCCATGGAAGTCTTGACGAGAAAACCTTTTTTGCACATCCGCCGCCTAATTTTTTCCTCCGCTTCCTGAATTGTGCCTATATCCTGGAATGTGGCCACCGCCCCTGAGACTACTCCGTTCACCACAATGGGCACCCGGTTGGTTAAAATCTTGATGTCCCCGAGAGACTGGATCTGGTTTAATTCAGGCTGGCCGCTATGCATAACCCCGATCAGCCTGGCGCCGGGAATAACCGCTTCGATGGAGCGGCCGACGGCCTTTTGCCGGGGAATGCCGGTAATCTTTTCGGCGCTGGGATTAAATACTTTTATTTTTGCATTTTTGTCGGTGGCGATGATGCCCCCGTAAGTAAAATCCAGGATCGTCCGGAGTTCCTCCGCCTTTTCAGCCTCCGCCTTCTTCGACAGGGCAATTTGCACTGCGGCGTCCAGCGCCCGGGTTACCCCGTCGGCGGAGTAAATGATTGTGCCGTCCATACCTTTTTGATGGGCCACTTCCAGTACCAGGCTAGCCCCGACAACCGTCCGGATCCCCTCGGCAATCAGGCCGTCCAATACCCGTTCCAATTCGTCAAGATGGCCGTAGGTGACCTGCCGAACCGAAACCGTCAGCATTTCCAGGATATCATCCAGGTAGGGGATTTTATTCAGATAAGTAACCACGGCAATCCGGCCGGAGTATTGACTGGCTCTTTTTAAAGACAGCAGAACGTCAAACCCGGTCACCTTAATTTCCACAAGGGGGTTCTTCAGACCCTCTGACAAAAGTTTAGCGTTGCCCCCGCCGGAAACGAAAACATCCGCTTCCCTGTTCTCCTCCATTTTTCTGGCCAGATGAAGAGCGTCCTCCAGTATGGTTTCCACAATTGTTATCCTGACAGGTTCCGGGGCTGTATACTGAACTGTTTCGATCAGGGAAGTCAGGCTTTTATAGCTCATCACTGCGATGGTGGTCTTGATTGATATCCCTCCCCTCCTAAAAAAACTCATTAGAGACGACACTGCAAAAGTATACGGAGAATTCTTGATCAGCCAGAATTTTAGTGTTTTCGCCGGAATGATAATTAATAAAACTATTAATATAAATTGTATCTGAATAGCATAATAACATCAATCATTTAAGTCTGCACCGCTCAGAACAAAAAAATTCACCTGAGACACTTGCTGCCATGAATAAACCTGGTAAATTATACATTTCGCAAAATAGCCCTCTGGTTGATATTTACAAATACCGTTATTATGGGTGGGATATGAATTCGGAAGATCTACTCTTAGCGCAAGCAACAAACTCAAGGCAAAACCCAGAGACAGAAGCAGGCTAAAGACGACCAATTCGCGCCAGTATTGCCTTTGTAACAGCCTTGGAATTTCGAAAAAAGCTATAACTCCGAAGACGATAACCAGCAGAAATACCAAACTAGTATTCCTCCCGGGGCAATTTGCGTACGATAGCCAAAAGCAGCGTGAGTAACGGTAGCCCGGGCAACATCGCAGGCCCGCAGTTGGATACAAGCTACCTTGACTCTCATCTAAAGCCCCCTTAAAGTTAGACTTTTCCCATGCTTCACTAAATTCCGCCAAAAAGAAGGCATTCCTTTGTAGGAATGCCTTAAAAATTTATTGAGTTATTTGTTGGCCTGCAACAATCAGCGGCTTGGCCGCATATTCCAGGGCCGTTTGAGAAAAGGCGCGGCCTGTTTTTAACACCTGCCCGCCCAAAAATCTTAGGCCCCGTAATGATCCCTGAAAAATTTCAGTATATTAAGCCTTTCCAGCACTTCAACCGGCGTCAGCATGGTCACCTGCACCACGCCGGGCAACCGGCCGATTTGAATGTCACCCGTGATGGTGGTCCTGTTCTTGACCTCGGCCACCGGCAAGCCGGTCAGCGCCGACATCCTTTCCAGGCCGTTGGCCGTTGCCATGTCCAGGTCCGGGCCAGATAAGGCAGATCCTCCGGGCTGGGAAGGATAATGGGGCCGTCCAGCGCCAATACTTTATTTGTCGCCCCTTGTCGGTTTCTGCATTGGCGGACATTCTTGATAAAACCGAGATGTCTCTGCCGATTACCGGCTGCATCTCTGTCAGCGAATAGCCTGCCCTTTTTGCTATTGCTATCAATACCCCCCGGGCAATCCTTAGCCCCTCACTCAAGATACTCAAGACGGTCTGCATCTTCAAGAAAAATGTTCTGTCGCTGATTTCCACGGACTATAATGTGATAAAAAGCACCGGAATATTGAATATGCGGTTTTCTAGCCATGGTATATGCATATCACTTTATTTGCATATTTGAAAGACTGACCCTCGTTTTACCCACCCGAATAAAGAAGAGTAATTTAATCCCCGATATAACAATAAAATAACCGCCTTGCAGACGGCGGAATCCAGAAGCCAGGAGCCAGAATCCAGAAAAAGCAAGCGTGACCCTCAAGCGACATGCAGTGAGGGGGAGGGGTTTTAGTCCAGGCGGATGTTCCGGAGGCTGTTATCTGGCTCTTGGCGACAGAGCCGTACGGACTGCCGAACCGGCTGCAGGACGCAGCCGG
>Ga0209643_1001616_pt1 | contig 19776 bp, 18 predicted proteins | sample AutmiccBRH37_all_FD_187383 | JGI IMG/M metagenome (GOLD analysis project Ga0209643, IMG submission 187383) | Deep subsurface microbial communities from Mt. Terri, Switzerland - Autotrophic microbial communities BRH/37_all (SPAdes) (version 2) | ecosystem: Environmental > Aquatic > Deep... | reverse complement strand
CGTTGGTCTCGATGGAGGCGGCGGACACGTGAATCAGCGGCAGCAGGGCGGTGTTCGCATCGGCGCGCAGCTGGCGGGCGATGTCGAAGCCGCTCATGTCCGGCAGGTTGACGTCGAGGATCAGCGCGTCCGGCGCGGCGTTGGCCACCAGTTCCAGGCCTTCGCTGCCGGTGCCGGCTTCCAGCACCTGATAGCCATGGCGTTCCAGTACCCGGCGCATCGCATAGCGCGTCGGGGCGTTGTCGTCGACGATCAACAGACGGCTGTCACGCTCCATCGGAAGGCTCCGTATCAATCGCCAGAGGCAGGACTACATAGAACTCCGAGCCCTTGCCTGGTTCGCTTTCCACACCGACACGGCCGCCGAGCAGTTCGGCGAAACGCTTGCACAACGCCAGGCCGAGGCCGGTGCCGCGCAGGCGCTTCTGCAGCGGCGAGTCGACCTGGGCGAAGTCTTCGAAAAGCCGGTCGTGCAGCTCGGGGGCAATGCCGATACCGGTGTCGCTGACGGCGAAGCGGACCTGCTGCGGGTTTTCCATCCGTGCCGACACGCGCACCACCCCCTGGGGCGTGAACTTCACCGCGTTGGAGATGAAGTTGCGCAGGATCTGCGCCAGCTTCTTGTCATCGGTATAGAGCCGCGGAATGCCTTCGGGCTCTTCGAAGATGAGGTCGATCGGTGAGCCCTCGACGATGGGGCGGAACATGCCGCGCAACGCCGAGAACAAGTCGAGCATGTCGAACCAGGCCGGGGAAATGCTGACGCGGCCGGCTTCGATCTTGGCCAGGTCGAGCAGATCATCGACCATTTCGCTCAGCTCGCTGGCGGCCGAGCTGACGAAACGCACCTGCGTGTGCTGTTCCGGGCTCAACGGGCCGTCCAGTTCGTCGCTGAGCAGGCGGGTGATGCTGAGGATCGAGCCCAGCGGCGTACGGAACTCGTGGCTCATGTACGACAGGAAGCGGCTCTTCAGGTCCGAGGCCTGGCGCAGCTGCTCGGCCTGGGTGTCCAGTTCGGCATACAGCGCCAGTACACCCTGATTGGTTTCTTCCAGTTCGGCGCGCAGCGATTCATTCGCCCGGCGCAGCTGTTCGAGCTGGCCGGCGTCGCCGGTCTCGGGGGACGTCGGATCAGCCACGGGGAGCCTCCAGGTTGAGTGCCAGCACGGTCACGTCGTCGCGACCGCGGCAGAAGTCGCGATGCAACAGTGCGGCGATGATGGCCGGGTGACGGTGAACGAGACCGGGGTAGTCGCGCAGATTCCAGCGTGTTTGCAGGCCATCGCTGTAGAACACCAGGAGCCGCGCCTCGCCCAGCGGGTAGTCGAAGACATGCGCCTTGCGAAAGCGCACGCCGACGATGCCAGGATGCGAGGCCAGGCCACGCGAGCCCTCGCTAGCGATCAGGCTGGCGCCGATATTGCCGATGCCGGCGAAATCCAGCGTCTGACGCTGGCCGTCGAAGTGCGCGATGGCTGCGGCGCCGCCACGAGTGCCGTTCATCGCCTGGTGCATGTTGCTGAACAGGGCAAAAGGGGAATCCAGTGGGGATTCTGAAAACGCCACCGCACCTGCCAGTGCGGCCTGTTGGGCAAGCTCGCCATGGCCGATGCCATCGATGACCAGGGCGCTGCAGCGCTGCCCGTCGAAGGCCAGCTGCCAGGCGTCGCCACAGGCTGTTTCGCCTGGATAGGGATGCTGGCTGACGCCGTAGCGCCACGGCGGCGGCTGCACGCCGCGAGGAAACAGCTGCGCCAGCACCACCGAGCCGCGGGCATCGGAATAGGCGTCGAACACCTGGGCCTGACGCGCCAGCGCGCCGAGTCCGATGCCCTGGGTGCCGCGGGTGGAAAAGCCATCGGTCAGGCACTGATCGAGGTCGAAGCCCGGTCCGCGGTCGACCGCGATGATTTCGACGCCGCGCCCCTCTCGTCCAGGAATTACGCGCAAGTGCAGTTCGCCGCGCCCGGCGTGCTTGAGCAGGTTACTGCCCAACTCGGTGGCGAGCAGGGCGACGCGCCCGGCATCGGTGGTGTCGAAGTCGTGCTGTTCGGCCAGCCGCTGGGCGACCCGGCGGGCGTGGCCGATCTGGCTGTTGTCTTCGATCAGCAGGACTTGGGTGACGCTTCCCTGAACGTTCATGTCCACCGCGTGATGGTGATTCGGGTGCCCGCGCCGACCGTGCTGTCGAGTTCGAACTCGTCAACCAGCCGCTTGGCGCCGGTCAGCCCCAGGCCGAGGCCGCTACCGGACGTCCAGCCGTCGGTCATGGCCAGCTTGATGTCGGCGATTCCCGGGCCTTCGTCGCGAAAGGTCAGGCGCACGCCGACCCGCGTGCCGTCCTCGATCAGCTGCCAATCCATGTCGCCACCGCCGCCGTAGACCACGGTGTTGCGCGCCAGCTCGCTGACCGCCGTGACCAGCTTGGTCTGGTCGATCAGGCGCATGGCGCATTCCTGGGTCAGCTTGCGCACGGTCTGCCGGGCCAGCACGACATCCTGTTCGAGGCGCACCGGCTGGCTGCCGCTGCTGCGCACGATCATTGCGCGGCCACGCGGGCGCGCAGCAGCTGCATGCCACGCTCGACGTTCAGCGCGGTGCTGACGCCGGGCAGTTCGAGGCCGAGTTCGACCAGGGTGATGGCCACGGCGGGCTGCATCCCGACCACCACGGTCTCGGCATCCATGATCCGCGACAGGCCGGAGATGGTGCCGATCATGCGGCCGATGAAGGAGTCGACCATGTCCAGCGCGGAGATGTCGATCAGCACGGCCTTTGCCGACGTCGCGCTGATGCGTTCGGCCAGGTCGTCCTGCAGGGTCATCGCCAGTTGGTCGTGCATGTCGACCTGGATGGTGACGAGCAGAAACTCGCCCATCCGCAGAATGGGTATGCGATCCATTAGACGGCCTTCGTCACGGTGAGGCCGGAACGGCGCAGGGCCAGGGCCAGGGCGTCGGCCAGGCTGGCCTTGGTGACGATGCCTTGCAGGTCCAGGCCCAGGTGCACGATGGTCTGCGCGATCTGTGGACGCACGCCGCTGATAATGCAGTCAGCACCCATCAGGCGAATCGCGGTGACCGTCTTCAGCAGATGCTGGGCGACCAGGGTGTCGACCGTCGGCACACCGGTGATATCGATGATGGCGATTTCCGAACCGGTATCGACGATGCGCTGCAGCAGCGATTCCATCACCACCTGGGTGCGCTGCGAGTCGAGGGTGCCGATCATCGGCAGGGCGAGCACGCCATCCCACAGTTTGACCACCGGAGTCGACAGCTCCAGCAGCTCTTCCTGCTGACGCTTGATCACTTCTTCGCGGGACTTCTGGAAGGTGCGCACGGTGTACAGACCCAGGCTGTCGATCAGCTCGGATACCGCCCACAGCTGTTCGGCGAATACTGCCGGCTCATTGGCGTACTCGCTCTGCAGCAGGGCCATCAGCGGACGCTTGATGGCGAAGATGAAGCCGGCGGTCTGTTGCGAATCCATGCCCAGCAGTGCGCGGCTGCGCGAGAGTTTTTCCAGATACAGACGCATGCCGTCCCAGGCCGGACCGTTGATATCGGCCGAGCCGTCTGCCGTTCCGCTGATCAGCTGACGGATGAAGTCGACGGTCTGCTGGGCCAGTTCTTCGGGCTTGACGTTGTGATAGCTGCCCAGATTCTGCAGGTCGGACTTCCAGCTGCTGAGCAGTTCGGCCTGATTGCGAGTGATGGTGTCGGTGGTACGTTGCAGCAGGGCCGCCATAGGTCTAGCTCCGGATTTGATTTGATCGTCCATGTTCACCATGGCGCATTAGCAAGAGTAGATATCCACCTTGCTGCGATGTTCCGCGCAGCCGGCCGCAGTCGCCTGCTTTCGGGAAATTCCCGACGGAAACGCTGGGAGATACTAGCAAATGGATATTAGCCAGGCGCGAGATTCGTTGCGCTCGATTCGCGCCTCAGCCAGGCGCCACGGCGTCGATCTGCTCGATCAGCCATTGCAGCGCCGAGTCGTTCTGTCGCTGTGCGACGCTGACGATATCCAGCGCGAAGGTGCCGAGATCGAACGGCAGATCGAAGGTTTGCAGCGGTAGCAGCGTGGCGAAATAGCGCGCCAACTGGGTCGGCAGTACGGCAGCGAGGTCGCTGCTGGCGACGATATGCGCGGCCTGCAGGTAGTTCGGCGTGGTGTAGACAACCTTGCGTTCAAGCCCTTGGGCTTCCAGCCACTGGTCGACCATGCCGCGGGTCTGGCCGCCATGCACCCACAGATGACGCAGGCGCAGAAAGGCATCCAGATCCAGCCCCGCCTTGACCAGTGGATGCTCACGCCGCAGCGCTACCTGCAATGTCTCGCTGGCCCAGCGGCGTACATGAAAGCGTGACGGCACCTCGAGAAAGCGCCCGAGCACCAAGTCGACCTCGCCGTTGTCCAGCGCTTCGACCGGCAGCGTCGGCGTCAGGTGCTGGATCGCCAGCTGGATGCCGGGTGCGTGCTCGGCCAGGCGCCGCATCAGCGCGGGCATGCAGATCAGCTCCACATAGTCGGTCACGGCGATGCGGAAACGCTGGTGGCTGCGCGCCGGATCGAAGGCTTCGCCGGCAATCAGGCTGTGCTCGATCTGCTGCAGCGCGTGACGGATCGGTGCTTCCAGTGCCAGCGCCCTTGGTGTCGGCTGCATGGCTCGGCCGGCACGCACCAGAAGCGGGTCGTCGAGCAACTCACGCAAGCGATTGAGCGCGTTGCTGACTGCCGGCTGGCTGAGCGACAGCCGCTCCGCCGCCCGCGAGACGTTGCGCTCGCGCAGCAGGGCGTCCAGCACACGGAGCAGGTTGAGGTCGAAGTTGTAGATATTCATTTGGTGAATCCGAAACATCACAAGACTAAATTTCAAAAATAGTAGCGTCTTCGTCTATGCTTGGTCTCCAGTTTTTCCAGCCTTGCAACGAGGACAGCTGCAATGAGCCAAACCCGCTTCGATATCCAGACCGCCGCCGTGATCGGCGCGGGCACCATGGGCCGCGGTATCGTCATGAGCCTGGCCAACGCCGGCGTGCAGGTGCGCTGGCTGGACAACAATCCCGAGATGCTGGAGCAGGCGCTGAACGTGGTGGCTGACACCTACGCGCACAATGTGCGGCAGGGCCGGATCGACGAGACTCAGGCGCAGGCGCGCCGGGCCTGCATCAGCAAGGCGGCCGATTACCAGGCGCTGGCCGATGTGGATCTGGTGATCGAAGCGGTCTACGAAAACCTCGAGCTCAAGCAGAACATCTTCCGCGAGCTGGACGGCATCGTGAAGGCGAGCGGCATCCTTGCCAGCAATACCTCCGCGCTGGATATCGACGCCATCGCCGCGGTCACCAAGCGCCCGGAGCAGGTTGTAGGTCTGCACTTCTTCAGCCCGGCGCACATCATGAAGCTGCTGGAGATCGTCCGCGGCGCGAAGACTTCCAAGGCCGTGCTAGACGCCTCCACCGAACTGGGCAAGCGCATGGGCAAGGTCAGCGTGGTCGCCGGCAATTGCCCGGGCTTCATCGGCAACCGCATGCTCGCCACCTATGTGCGCGAGGCGCGGATGATGCTGCTCGAAGGCGCCTATCCCCATCAGGTGGACGCCGCGCTGCAGGGCTTCGGTTTTGCCATGGGCCCGTTCCGCATGTACGACGTGGTCGGTATCGATCTGGAGTGGCGCGCCCGCGAACTGGCCGGCAAGGGCCAGGATGAGCCTGAGGTGCAGGTCGACAATCGTCTCTGCGAGCTGGACCGCTTCGGCCAGAAATCGCGCATGGGCTACTACCGCTACGCCGACGGCAGTCGCCAGGCCGAGCACGACCCGGAAGTGGACGCGCTGGTGCAGCGAGAGTCCGAGCGGCTCGGCTATGAGCGTCGTGAGATTGGCAGTGAGGAAGTCCTCGAGCGCTGCCTGCTGGCACTCGTCAACGAAGGCGCGAAGATCCTCGAGGAAGGCATGGCCGAGTCCAGCGCCGATATCGACACCGTCTACCTCTATGGTTACGGCTTCCCCGCCGAAGTTGGCGGCCCGATGACCTGGGCCGATCAGCAGGGCCTGCCGGCCATTCGTGATCGCCTGAACTCGCTGGCCCAGCAGCACGGCGAGCACTGGAAGCCTGCCGAACTGATCGACAGCCTGGCCACCCTTGGCGGTCGTTTCGCTGACCACAAGAAGGAGGCTTGAGCATGGAATACAAGGCCCCCCTGCGTGACATGCGCTTCGTGCTGCACGAGCTGTTCGACGCCACCGGCCATTGCGAGCTGCTCGGCAACGGCCTGGACCGCGAGCTGATCGACGGCGTGCTGGAAGAAGCGGCGCGCTACACCGGCGGCGAGATCGCGCCGCTCAATCGCAACAGCGACGAAGAAGGCGTGACCCTGGAAAACGGCGAAGTGCGCACGCCGCAGGGCTTCGTCGAGGCCTACAAGCAGTACGTCGACAACGGCTGGGCGAGCATGACCGGGCCGACCGAATACGGTGGCCAGGGCTTCCCACAGCTGGTGGCCTGCAACTTCCACGAGATGCTGATGGGCGCTTCACTGTCCTTCCGCATCTATTCCGGCCTGACCGAAGGTGCGGTGCTGGCGCTGTACAAGCACGGCAGCGACGAGTTGAAAGATGCCTATCTGGGGAAGCTGGTCAGCGGCAGTTGGAGCGGCACCATGTGCCTCACCGAGCCGCAGGCTGGCACCGACCTCGCGCTGCTGCGCACCCGGGCCGAACCCCAGGCGGACGGCAGCTACAAGGTCAGCGGCAGCAAGATCTTCATCTCCGGCGGCGAGCACGACATGAGCGAGAACATCGTGCATCTGGTGCTGGCGCGCCTGCCGGATGCGCCGGCCGGTGTTAAAGGCATCAGCCTGCTGCTGGTCCCCAAGTTCATCGCCAACGCCGATGGCACGCCGGGCGTTCGCAACGCGCTGTCCTGTGGTGCCGTCGAGCACAAGATGGGCATCAAGGGTGCGGCGACCTGCGTGATGAACTTCGATGGCGCCACCGGCTGGGTCGTCGGCGAGCCCAACCAGGGACTGGCGTGCATGTTCACCATGATGAATGACGCGCGCTTCCAGGTCGGACTGCAGGGCCTCGGGATCGCCGAGCAGGCGTATCAGGGGTCGCTGGCGTATGCGCGTGAGCGTCTGCAATCGCGCGGACTGGCTGGCGCGCAGCACCCGGACAAAGTGGCTGACCCGATCATCGTGCATCCGGACGTGCGGCGCATGCTGCTGACGCAGAAAACCCTGGTCGAGGGGAGCCGCATGCTCGCCGCCTATTGCGCCCGGCAGTTGGACCTCGAACACGGCCATCCCGAGCCGACTTATCGCAAGGCGGCGAGCAAGCGCGCGGCGCTGCTGATCCCCATCGTCAAAGCCTTCTTCACCGATATGGGCCAGGAAGTCGCCAGCCTCGGCGTGCAGGTCTACGGCGGCCACGGCTATATCCGCGAGTGGGGCATGGAGCAGTTGATGCGCGACAGCCGCATCACCCAGCTCTACGAGGGCACCAACGGCATCCAGGCGCTGGACTATATACGCCGCAAGTTGCTCGGCGATGGCGGCGCGGAGTTGTCGGCGTTGCAGGCGGAGTTCAGTGAGGTCTGTGATCGGCAGATCGACCGGCCGGCACTGCACGACATGGCCAGCAAGGTGCAGGCACGTATCGGCGAATGGCGCGAGCTGAGTGCCGAGATCATTGCGGCGACCGGGCGCGATCCGCAGGAGATCGGCGCGGTTTCGGTGGATTTCCTCCAGTACTCCGCCTATGTCTTATTGTCCGGGCTGTGGCTGCAGGCCGCGGCGAGCGCACAGGATGCGCTGGAGCAGGGGACCGGTGAAGAGGCGTTCTATCAGGCCAAACTAGCCAGTGCGGACTTCTATCTGCGTCGTGTACTGCCGCGGGCCAGTTCGCATCGGGAAGCGATTCAGGGTGGGGCCGAATGTTTGATGGCGCTGCCGGAGACGGATTTTGCGTTTTGAGTGAGGCTGACCCGCGCGGGGCTCGCAGTAGATCAAAGTCGGTTTACTGGCGATGCCTAGTTTTGTCCGAGGCCATTCCTTGCTCCCTTCACCCCTAAGCCGGGCGCCCCAGCCCTCTCCGCAGTGGGGAGAAGGATTGACGAGTGACGGTAGGACGCGGTGTTGGGCTACAACACAGAACTACCCCCTCTCCCTCCGGGAGAGGGCTGGGGTGAGGGCGCTTTTTTTCACTTTGACTGCCTTTGCCAAAGCCGAATAGAAAACAGTCAGGAGGCAGCATGCATCCGTTCAGCTTTGCCACAACCGCGCAATTGATCTGTGAGCCCGGCTCTTCTCGCCGTCTGGCTAGCCTCTGCAAGGAGCGCGGGGCGCGTTCCGTATTGGTCGTCACCGATCCGGGTATTACCCGTTTCGGCTTGCTCAATGAGGTCTTGCCTGGCTTCGAAAGCGAGGGCCTGTCGGTTGCCGTCTACGATCAGGTCATCGCCGACCCGCCGGAACACATCGTCATGACGGCGGTGGAGCAGGCTCGGGCAGTGGGAGCCGATCTGATCATCGGCTTCGGTGGCGGCAGCTCCATGGACGTCGCCAAGCTGGTGGCGTTGCTGGCGCATCCGGCCTGTGCGCAATCACTGCAGGACATCTACGGGGTCGGCAATGCCAAGGGCCAGCGCCTGCCGCTTATTCAGGTGCCGACCACCGCCGGCACCGGCTCGGAAGTCACGCAGATCGCCATCATCACCACCGGCGAGACGACCAAGATGGGTGTGGTATCGACCCTGTTGCTGCCCGATCTGGCGCTGCTCGATGCCGATCTCACCCTCGGTTTGCCACCTGCAGTCACCGCAGCCACCGGCATCGACGCCATGGTGCATGCCATCGAGGCATACACCAGCGCATTGAAAAAGAATCCGATGTCGGACCTGCTGGCCCGTGAAGCCCTGCGTCTATTGGCGGCCAACCTCGACGAGGCGGTGCACAACGGCAGCAACCGTGAGGCGCGCCAAGCCATGCTGCTCGGCGCCTGCCTGGCCGGGCAGGCGTTCGCCAATGCGCCAGTAGCGGCGGTGCATGCCTTGGCCTATCCGCTGGGTGGCAATTTCCATATCCCGCACGGGCTGTCGAACGCGCTGGTACTGCCGCAGGTGCTGCGATTCAACGTCAGCGCGGCGACCACGCATTACGGCGAGCTGGCGCCGATCATCCTCGGCGACCGGCTGCGCACGGACGACCCATCGACCTACGCCGAACAGCTGATCGAGGAGTTCGAGCAGATGAGCGCACGCGTTGGCCTGCCGACCCGGCTGCGCGATGCCGGCGTGCCGGAGGAGATGCTGCCGCAGCTGGCCAAGGAGGCCATGCTGCAGCAGCGCCTGCTGGTCAACAACCCGCGCGAAGTCACCGAAGCCGATGCGCTGGCAATCTATCAGGCGGCGTATTGAGCGCCTTTTTACTACTGCACGCGGAAACCACCCATGCCTGAGCAACCCAAGCACCTGCGCCACGATTACCGGCATTTCCAGCCGATCACCACGCGCTGGCACGACAACGATATCTATGGCCACGTGAACAACGTCGTCTATTACGGTTTCTTCGACACCGCGGTGAACAACTATCTGATCCAGCAGGGCGGGCTGGATATCCAGGGCGGTGAGATCGTCGGTTTCGTGGTCAGCTCCGCCTGCGACTACTTTGCGTCGATCGCTTATCCGGACGTCATCGAGGTCGGGCTGCGGGTGGCCAGGCTGGGCAACTCGTCGGTGCAATACGAGCTGGCTATCTTCCGCGAGGGTGAGCAGGAGGCCTGCGCCGCGGGCCGCTTCGTGCATGTCTTCGTCGAACGCGCAAGCAACCGTCCCATCACCATTCCCGGGCGATTGCGCGCCGCGCTGGAAGCCTTGAGCTAACCCGCTCGGCGCATACAGCAGAAGCCGTAAAAAACTAGATCGCCCGGAGCGGCTGGGCCGGTCCGGGCGATGCGGTGGCGCTGCGAGACGGCAATGCCTGCCGTCTGCGGCCCTCAGTGATGCTTGTGTTTGTGCTTGTAATGACCTTTGGCTTTGCCTGGATGGCCGTAGTAGCGGCGATCATCCCGGTAGCGACGGTCACGCCGGTAGTCATCATCATCGTCGCCGTAGGCATTGCCGATCGCGCCGCCAGCGCCGCCGCCCACGGCTGCGCCGATCAGCCCACCCGTGCTGCCACCGACCTGCTGGCCGATGACATTACCGCCAGCGGCGCCGAGGCCACCACCAATGGCCGCTTCGGTACGGCTGCGTTTGTCTGCACCGACCATGCCACCAGCCGCGCCGCCAACGCCGGCACCGATGGTGGCGCCGGTCGAGCCCCCCAGATGCTCTCCCACCACTGAACCCAGTGCACCGCCAAGCGCGCCGCCGACGGCAGCTTCGGTGTTGCTGCCGGCGAAGGCTGCCGCGCTGAGCAGGCTGGTGGACAACAGGAAAATCGAGGCGTACTTCATGGAGTGATCCCGTATGTGGATTGCGCCGCGATCCTCACGCGCCGCTGCGCTTGCGGCAAGAGCGTTCCGATGAAATGCGTGATCCGGTTGGCGTTTGCTAACTATTTGATTTCGCTAAGGAACAAGAGCATGTTTCGAATGGTCTCAAGTCGCTTGTGGGGCCTGAGCGCAGCGCCTTTACCCGCTCGGAATCAGCATCAGCCTTGCGCGCGCACCGCTGCGGCAGGGCTGTAGATCCGCGGCGGGCTGTGCTGCGGCAGGTGGATGAGGTTGAGGTTATGTCGCTGCGCCCACTGGGCAGCCAGGCCAGTGGGTGAAGACAGGCTCACCAGCGCTGGAATCCCGGCCCGCTGCACTTTCTGCACCAGCTCCAGGCTGCAGCGGCTGGTGACGATCGCCAGACCACCGGCCGCTGCACAGCCGGAGCGGGCCATGGCACCGATCAGCTTGTCCAGCGCGTTATGCCGCCCGATATCCTCGCGGCCCAGGCGGATCTCGCCGTTGGCGTCCATGAACAATGCGGCGTGCACCGCCCCGCAGTCGCGCCCCAGCGGTTGAAACGCTTCGATTCGTTGACGCAGGTCCCGCAACCAGTGCGAGGGCGGCAGTGGCGCTGCCGGCATGACGGGCAGGCGCGGCAGTGCCTGCTCCAGCGCTTCGACCCCGCAGAGCCCGCAGCTGCTGTTGCCGGGTAGCTGGCGGCGTTGCTGCTTGAGGCGCCAGAACGCGCGGCTGGCGATGTCCAATTCGGCGCGCCGCGCACTGCCGCTGCCGTGCAGGCGAATGTCGTAGATATCATCCAGCGACTCGACGAAGCCATTGGCCAGGCTGAAACCAACCACGAAATCTTCCAGATCGGCCGGCGAGATCATCATCACCGCCTGGCTCAGCCCGTTGTAGGCGATCGCCAGCGCGCACTCCTCGGCAAGATCGACTGCGCATTGCGCGACATCGTCGATTGGCTGGTAGCAGTAGCGCTGGCTGGCGCCGGCAGGTGGTTGCGCGGCACTGGCGACGCCGGCATTCAGGCGAGACGGGACGTTCATCGGCGATTCGGTCCGGTTAGTGGCCTGTTTAGTAGTTCGGTTGGTCAATTTCGGCGTCCATGGCCCCGATACTGGGTTACTGCTCCTTGCCATAGCACGCTATGACTCGTCGCAGCGCCTTGTCTCGGAGCATTTACATCCGAACTTGCCTCAACCCACTCACCGCACAGGACACGAGGTCTGACGAGACCGGCGTTCTGCATCGCTGCAACTGCAGTGCATGCTCACCGCCGGTGGATAGGTTTATGACCCCAGCCGGCTGCGGACGATTCACCGCTGGTCGTTATCCGCCAGCATGTCGCGTACGCGCTTGGCCAGCGCATCGAGGTTGAACGGCTTGCTGATCATGTCCATGCCCGGTTCGAGGAAGTCCGCGCTGGCGGCCTGCTTGGCATAGCCGGTCATGAACAGCACCGGCAGATCGGGGCGATGCTGGCGCGCGACATCCGCCAGTTGCCGGCCGTTCATGCCGGGCAGTCCGACATCGGTGACCAGCATGTCGATGGTGGGCGTGCTCTCAAGCAGGCGGATCGCCGCATTGCCGTCGGCGGCTTCCAACGTCTGATAGCCGAGCATCTGTAGCACGTCGACGACCAGCAGGCGCACCGCCGGATCATCCTCGACCACCAGCACGGTTTCACCTTGCTGGGCCTGAAGCGGGCCGTCTTCTTCGCCGGCTGGCGCGACGCTGACGCCTTGGTCCTCGAATACGGGAAGGTACAGGCTGACCTGGGTGCCTTCGCCCGGTTCGCTGGCGATCTGGATATGGCCGCCGGCCTGCCGGGTGAAGCCGTAGACCATGGAAAGTCCGAGCCCGGTGCCCTGGCCGATGGGTTTGGTGGTGAAGAACGGTTCGAAGACGCTGGCCAGCACCTTGGGGCTCATGCCGCAGCCGCTGTCGGTCAGGCAGAGGATGACGTAGCGCCCGGCGGCCAGATCGCCCACATCGCCTTGCCTGTACAGTTCGACATTGCGAGTTTCCAGCAGCAGGGTGCCGCCGTCAGCCATGGCGTCGCGGGCGTTGATGACCAGGTTGAGCAGCGCGCTTTCCAGCTGGTTTTCGTCGCTGGAAACCGGCCACAGACCTTGCTGCAACTGATTGCGGATGTGGATGTGGCTGCCCAGCGTGCGGCTGAGCAGGTCGTGCATCGACTCGATCAGCTGGTTCAGCTCGACACGCTTGAGATTCAGCGGCTGGCGCCGGGCGAAGGCGAGCAGGCGGTGGGTCAGTGCCGCGGCGCGATTGGCCGAGGTAACCGCGGCATCGATGAAGCGCTGGGTTTCGCCGTGGCGGCCGGACTGGATGTAGCGCTGGATCAGGTCCAGGCCGCCGATGATGCCGGTCAGCATGTTGTTGAAGTCGTGGGCGATGCCGCCGGTCAGCTGGCCGACTGCTTCCATCTTCTGCGCCTGACGCAGCGCTTCCTGTGCCTGCTCGCGGCTGGCCATTTCCTTGAGCAGGCGTTCGTAGACTTCCGCCAGTGCCTGGGTGCGCTCCTGAATACGGCTTTCCAGTGTCTCGTTGAGTTCGCGCAGAGCCTGTTCGGCGCGCCAGCGCTCGGTGACATCCAGTGCCATGACGAAGAAGCCGAGCACGTTGCCCTGGCCGTCACGGCGCGGCAGGTAGTGCACCAGCATGCGTCGGGGCTGGCCGTCACGGTGCGGGCTATGGGCCTCGAAGGTCACGTCGCGGCCGGCGAGGGCGTCACGGATGCTTGTCTGGCGCTCGGCATAGCCGCGTTCACCGAGCACTTCGCGGGCGGTCTTGCCCAGCAGCCATTCGGTCGAGTGGCCGAACCAGTCGGAGTAGTAGCGGTTGTTGAAGCGAAAACGTTCCTCGGCGTCGACGTAGCCGATGAGCACCGGCAGAGCGTCGGTGACCATCTTCAACTCGGCTTCGCTCTGGCGCAGGGCATCCTCGCTGGCCTGCTGTCCGGTGATGTTCATCACTGCGCCGGGGAAGCGCTGTGGCCAGCCCTGCTCATCGCAATGGCAGCGCCCGCGCGCCAGCGCCCAACGGGTGGCGCCATCGTCGCTGCGCAGCCTGTAGCGCTCGTCGAGCGTACCGCGCTCGACGATGCAGCGCTCCAGCGCGGCGCGCAGGCGTGGCACGTCGTCGGGATGGACATGATCGAAAAAGGCTTCGCTGCTCAGGCCGTTCGGCCCGGACTGGGCCACCGGCAGGATGCGGGAAAGCTCCGCGCCCGTCGGAATCTCGCTGGCCTGGATGGCCCAGTCCCAGATGCCGATCAGATCGCTGGCCTCGAGCGCCAGTTGCAGGCGCTGTTCGCTGGCGCGGTGCACCTCGGCGCTGAGTTTGTAGTGCAGGGCGGTCTGCGACAGGCGGGTTTCGGTGCGCACGCGTTCGCTGGTTTCGCTGAGGCACAGCAGCAGACCGCCGATGCCGTGCGAGGCGTTGCGAATGGGGCTCAGGGCGAGGTCGAACCAGGCTTCCGCCAGGGCGCCATCGCGTTCGATGACCAGTTGCTGATTGCGCAGTACCCGTGGCTCACCGCGGCGGGCAGTGTCGCAGGCCGGCTCCAGCAGGGCCCAGGTCGCGCCCCAGCGGTGGCAAGCGGGCTGGCCGAGTTCGGCCGGGTGGCGATCGCCGATCAGTGCGGCGTGGGCGTCGTTGTACAACTGCAGCGCCTGGTCGCCCCAAAGGATGCACATCGGCAGGGGCGCTTCGAGAATGGTGTCCAGCAGCAGCCGTAGCGAAGCCGGCCAGGCGTCAGGAGTTCCGAGCGCAGTCGCACCCCAGTCATGCCGGCGGATTCGCTCGCTCATCTCGCTGTGACTATGGGGCCAGAATTCGGCGCCTACTGCTGCCATGTTGCTTCCTATCGATCATCCGTGGGCGAACTACGAGCGGCAGGGCATGTGCTGCGCACCGCTGCGCTGTTTCGATGCGTGCCGGCCCGGGCTCATCCTGAGCCGGTTCCCGCCGACGGCAACTGTTGCGTAGTGTAAAGCTTCCGGCTGCCTGAAGGCAGCGCCAGCCGTCACGCTGGACCGCCGTGCAGGCTGCGGATCAGGTCGAGGTAATCGTCAACCGCGGCGAATTCCTCGGTGTCCTTCGGTGCGCGGCGGCTGTCCGGCTCGCGCACCGCCAGCAGATGCGCGATGCCGAAGCGCTGCGCACTGCGCAGGATCGGCAGGCTATCGTCGATGAACAGTGCGCGTGCGGGCTCGAACTCCAGATCCTGGCGCAGTGCGTGCCAGAACTGCGGCTCCTCCTTCGGATAGCCGTAGTCGTGGGAGCTGATCAGGCGGTCGAACCAGAGCGCCAGTTCGATCTTCTCCAGCTTCAGCGACAACGAGTCGCGGTGCGCATTGGTGATCAGCACCACGCGCTTGCCGGTCTGGCGCAACGCGGCGAGAAATTCGTCGGCATTTGGTCGAAGGGCGATCAGCTCGGCGATCTCGCGTTTCATGTCGCGGATCGGCAGGTTGAGTTCGCGGGTCCAGTAGTCCAGGCAATACCAGGTGAGTTTGCCGACGTGCTCGTTGAACAGTGGCGCCAGTTCCAGCTCGGCCATGGCGCGGCTGATGCCGTGCAGCTCGGCGTAGCGTTGCGGCAGCAGTTCGAGCCAGAAATGATTGTCGAAGTGGAGATCCAGCAGCGTGCCGTCCATGTCGAGCAGGACGGTATCGATGTCGGACCAGGGCAGGTTGGCGGTCATGTGCGGGCTCGCGTCAGCGGTGTATGGACGGGACGGCGTCGGTCAGCTGGTCGTAAAGCACTCACGGCCAGCGCAAAAAGCCGGGTTATGATAGCCGCTCGCGTTTCCAGGAGTTTCCCATGCGCCAGAAACCCACCGTGCTAGCCCGTGAGATCGTCGCCAGCAGCCGACTGTTCCGTGTCGAGGAGCTGCAGCTGCGTTTTTCCAATGGTGTCGAGCGCACCTATGAACGCCTGGTCGGCAAGGGCAGCGGTTACGGCGCGGTGATGATCGTGGCGCTGGCCGATGCGGAGAATGCACTGCTGGTCGAAGAATATTGCGGCGGCACCGACACCTATGAGCTGTCGCTGCCCAAGGGCCTGATCGAGCCGGGTGAAGACGTGCTCGAAGCTGCCAACCGCGAACTCAAGGAGGAGGCCGGCTTCGGTGCGCGCCGCCTTGAGCTGCTTACCGAGCTGTCGTTGTCGCCCGGTTACATGAGCCAGAAGATTCAGGTGGTGCTGGCGCGCGATCTGTATCCGGAGCAGCTGCCCGGCGACGAGCCGGAGCCGATGCGGCTCGACAAGGTCAACCTGCACGAACTGTCCAGTCTGGTGCAGCATCCGCAGTTCAGCGAGGGGCGCGCATTGGCCGCGTTGTACCTGGCCAAGGATCTGTTGACCCAGCGCGGAGAGTTCGGCCAATGAGTCATCCCTATCTGTCGTCGGTCATCGATCTGGTGCGTCAGGCGGGCGAGGCGATCCTGCCGCACTGGCGCAGCGAGCTGGATGTCCAGACCAAGACCGACGAATCGCCGGTGACCGTCGCTGATATGGCGGCGCATCAGGTGTTACTGGACGGCCTGCTGGCGCTGGATAGCGCCATCCCGGTGCTGTCCGAGGAGGATTGCGAGGTGCCGCTGAGCGAGCGCGCCGGCTGGACGCGCTGGTGGCTGGTTGACCCGCTGGATGGCACCAAGGAATTCATCGCCGGCAGCGAGGAGTTCACGGTCAACGTCGCGCTGATCGAGGCGGGCAAGGTGCGCTTCGGCGTCGTCGGCATTCCGGCATCCGGACGCTGTTACTACGGTGGTGAGGATTTCGGCGCCTGGCGCAGCGAAGTGTCCGGCGCGACTCAGCCGCTGCGCGTGCGCCAGCAGCCGGAGGAAGCGTTTACCGTGGTCGCCAGCCGGCGCCACAGCAGTCCGGCGCAGGAGCAGCTGTTGAGTCGTCTGGGCGAACGTTTCGGTGAGCTGGCGCTGGCGAATGTCGGCAGTTCGCTGAAATTCTGCCTGCTGGCCGAAGGTGCTGCGGATTGCTACCCGCGCCTGGCGCCGACCTCGCAGTGGGATACCGCTGCCGCGCAGGGGGTGCTGGAAGGTGCCGGTGGCGAGGTGCTGGATGTCAGTGGTGCGGCGCTGCGCTATGACGCGCGGGAAAGCTATCTGAACCCATCTTTCCTGGCCCTGCCCAGAGGCGTCGACTGGCGCGACTGGCTGATCGAACTGGCCAATCGCGAGTAACCCCGGCGCGCCTGCCTGGAGCGGGCATTGCGCCGACTGAGCAAGCCGCCGCAGACGCGTGCAATGTAATCCTTCGCTTATTTGTGCAGCACGAACTGCCCGGTGAAGCGCACCGCGTCACGGCCGTCGGCCGCCAGGATGCGGCTTTTCAGCTCCAGCCGCGAACGGCCACGGCGACGATAGATCGATTCGAAGCGCTCCCAGGCCTCGGGGCTCGGCGCTGAACAGATGGCGATTGCATCGTCCACCACCGGCAGCGGGTACTCGATCTGCCCTTCGTGGATGACAATGTGCCCATCCTCGATGCCCGCCTCGCGCAGCCGCAGATGCAGCCAGCCCCAGCCTGCCAGCACCGAAGCGCAATACAGACTGCCGCCGAACATACTGCTCTTGTGGTTGATGTTCGGCTGCAGCGGTACCTGCAGGCGCAACTCGTGGTTTTCCCACTGCTCGACGCGCAGCCCGAGCGAGCGGGTCAGCGGAATGTCGTGATGGAGGATGGCTTCCAGGTAGCGGCTATCGCGGCTCATGCCGGGGAGGTTCCTAAACGTTACGAAGATACAGACAGACGCCAAGCATGACTCCTGAGTCACGCTTTGGCCAGTCCGTTCAGGCTATCCGTGGCGACGAATCCGGGCCACGCCGCGCTGCTGTCTGCGGTGTTCCGCATCGGTGCTGGCGGGTGCAGCGGCGATGTCCGATGGTGCGCCGCGTCAGCCGGCGGTTTTGCTTCGGTAGGCGCAATAACCTGGGCGCGGGCCGATACGCGGGTGGTTGCGGCAGGTGTCCGGGCGCTTGGCATAGACCGTGCAAAGCCGGGTCTTGCGGTCCAGATAGAGACAGTCGCCATTGGCCAGGCGGGTCAGCGTGAAGATCTCGTGCTTGTGATTGAAGTGCTCGACGATGCCCGCCTTGCTCAGGCGCTTGGCGATGTTCTTTGCCGGCTCGTCGCGCTCGAAGGCATCGACCAGCTCCAGCCGGATCAGGTCGTCGATGCGTACCTCCACCGGCAGGGTGCAGCAGGTCGCATGGCAGTCGCGGCACAGGCCGGCGCTGTAGCGCACCCAGGTTTCCAGGCGTTCCGGGTCGGCGGAGGCGATCAATCTTGTCTTCACGGGCAGTCTTCGGTGCGTTCGGGCGCGCGGATCATAACGAGTCGCGCGGCGATTACCAGCGTCTTCCGACGGCGGCGACCGGACGGGCGGTAGCGCAGATGTAAAGGAAACCTGCAACGCTTTTTCTGGAATGTCGAATGGAGGTGAACGGGCATGGCTGCCGCGAGTCCCTCTTGTGTGTCTTCGCTAACCGAGGTCTGTCCATGACGCAGGAAACAGCCATTGCCACCGCCGAAGAAATTGCCGCTTTCCGTGAGCGAGTGTTGCGCAAGCTCACCTACTCGGTTGGCAAGGATCCGGAGAACGCCTCCGATTACGACTGGTTCCATGCGGTAGCCCTGGCTACTCGCGACAGCACCATCGACCGCTGGATGGATTGCACGCGCGAGGCTTACACCAGCGGGCAGAAGCGGGTGTATTACCTCTCTCTGGAGTTTCTCATCGGCCGCCTGCTGGTCGACAGCCTGAGCAACCTCGGTCTGTTCGACGTGGCGCGTGAAGCGCTCGCCGGGCTCGACGTGGATATCGAACGCATCCGCCTGCTGGAGCCTGACGCGGCGCTCGGCAATGGCGGCCTCGGCCGGCTCGCGGCCTGCTTCATGGAGAGCATGGCGACCCTCGGCGTGGTCTCCCATGGTTACGGCATCCGTTATGACCACGGCCTGTTCCGCCAGGCCATCGTCGATGGCTGGCAACACGAGCAGACCGAGACCTGGCTGGATTTCGGCAACCCCTGGGAGTTCGAGCGCTCCGAGGTGAAGTATCTGATCGGCTTCGGCGGCAGCGTCACGGCGGCCACCAACGAGAAAGGCGAGGTCCAGCACTTCTGGCACTGGGCCGAAGGGGTACGGGCGATCGCCTATGACACCCCCATCGTCGGTTGGCGCGGCGCCGGGGTGAACACGCTGCGCCTCTGGCGTGCGCGACCCGAGGCGGATTTCCATCTGGCGCGCTTCAACGCCGGTGACCATATCGGTGCAGCGGCCGAAGAGGCCCGCGCCGAAAGCATTTCACGGGTGCTCTATCCGGCCGACAGCACCGAGGCCGGGCAGGAGCTGCGCCTGCGCCAGGAGTATTTCTTCGTCGCCGCCTCGCTGCAGGACCTGCTGCGTCGCCACATCAAGCAGCGCGGTTCGCTGGACAGCCTGCCCGAGTACACCGCCATCCAGCTCAACGACACCCACCCGGCGATTGCCGTGGCCGAGCTGATGCGCCTGCTGGTCGACGTCCATAGTTACGAGTGGCAGCACGCCTGGCGGCTGACCACGGCGACGCTGTCGTACACCAACCACACGCTGCTGCCCGAAGCGCTGGAAACCTGGCCGGTGGGCCTGATGGAGCGCCTGCTGCCGCGGCACATGCAGATCATCTACCTGATCAATGCCTACCATCTCGACCAGCTGCGCGAGCGCGGCGTCCACGATGCCGAGCTGCTGCGCTCGGTATCGCTGATCGAGGAAGATCACGGTCGCCGGGTGCGCATGGGCAATCTGGCCTTCCTCGGTTCGCACAGCACCAATGGCGTATCCGGGCTGCACACCCAGCTGATGCGCAAGACCGTGTTCACCGATCTGCACAGCCTTTATCCGCAGCGGATCAACAGCAAGACCAACGGTATCACCTTCCGCCGCTGGCTCTACCAGGCCAATCCGCAGCTGACCCAGTTGCTGGTGGAGCATGTCGGCGAGGAGGTACTCGATGAGCCGGAAACCCGCCTGCGCGAGCTCGAACCCTTTGCCGAACAGGCCGCGTTCCGCCAGCGCTTCGCCGAACAGCGGCTGGCCAACAAGCGTCATCTGGCCAATGTGATCCAGGAGCGGCTGGGTATCAGCGTCGACCCGGCCGCGCTATTCGACGTGCACGTCAAACGCATCCACGAGTACAAGCGCCAGTTGCTCAACCTGCTGCACACCGTCGCGTTGTACCAGGCGATTCGCTCCGATCCGGGCGGCAACTGGGTGCCGCGGGT
>Ga0209643_1001614_pt1 | contig 19813 bp, 26 predicted proteins | sample AutmiccBRH37_all_FD_187383 | JGI IMG/M metagenome (GOLD analysis project Ga0209643, IMG submission 187383) | Deep subsurface microbial communities from Mt. Terri, Switzerland - Autotrophic microbial communities BRH/37_all (SPAdes) (version 2) | ecosystem: Environmental > Aquatic > Deep... | reverse complement strand
CCGCGCGCGTGAGATGGACCTTGGCGACGCCCTGGTCCTTCTGGATGACCGTCGCGATTACGGCGAGCCACGCTGGCGGGCCTATGGTATGATCGAAGGTCGGCTGCACATGCTGGCTTTTGCGGTTTGGCAGGGGACGTTGAGAGCCATCAGCTTGCGACGAGCGAACGCCAAGGAGACCAGACGCTATGGCTGATCCGAAGCTCAGCCTTGATCCGAGCGACTACGAAGATGTCGAGGTCGACGATCAGGACAATCCGGAATGGACCGAAGAGGACTTCGCCAAGGCGCAGCCTCTGCGGGAGACGCTGCCCGATCTCTACGCCCAAATCGTCGCCGAGCGTGAGGTGGGATTGAAACTGCCCGCCGCCACCATCCGCGCCTTCGCCGAAGAGGGCGAGGACTGGCGTGAACGGATGGCCGAGGCCCTGACGGAAGCGGCGCGCAAGAAGCACGCCGCCTGATCCCGGCCTGATCGATGCAGCGACGAGAGGCCTTTCCGTCCTTTTCCCGGCCGCTCAGGGTGGTCCTGTTCGGCCTGATCGCCGTCGTCGCCGCCGGTTGGGGGGTGTGGATGATGACCCATGGATCGCGCATCGCGCCGCCGGAGCCGCCGTTGGAACGCACGACGCGTCAGGTCCGCGAACAACTGGGGACCGGGGCCGAGCTGCGCTATTCCGAGATCGGTCAGAAGCGGGCGGTGTGCGGCTATGTCGGGCGGACGCGCGGCGGGGCGGCGGTCGGGTTCATTTCCCTGCCCAACCGCATCCTGTTCAGCGACGATCCGCTGCCGGCCGAGTTTCGCGACATGCGCGACCGCCATTGTCCGGGCTTTCTGATCACCCCGCCCAGGCGTTAGACTGGGGTCATGAGCGATCTTCCCACCGCAGGCCGTTTCGACGGGCGCGACCACCTGTTGCCGGTGCGCGTCTATTACGAGGACACCGATTTCACGGGCCTGGTCTATCACGCCAACTATGTCCGCTATTTCGAGCGGGGGCGGTCGGACTTCCTGCGCGCCATCGGCGTCGGTCATGCCGATCTGCTGGAACAGGACGAGCCCCTGGCCTTCGTCCTGTCGGAGCTGAACATCCGCTATCTGAAGCCGGCCCGGATTGACGACGCCCTGGTGGTGCGCACGATCTACGAGGCGGTGAAGGGCGTGCGGCTGATCATCCGTCAGAGCGTGGAGCGGGCCGGGGAGGTGCTGTGCCGTGCCGATGTGACGGCGGTCTGCATCCACCTGGACGGTCGGCCGCGCAGGCCGTCGAAAGGCCTGATCGAGAAGGTCACGCCGTGGCTGGCGGGAAGCGCCGAGCCCGCCTAGGATCGCGGCGATTAGGGAAGGGCGACAATGCAGAACCAGGGAATATCCGCCAGCGCGGTGATCGTGATCATCAGCCTGCGCGCGCCGGTCGCCGTGGCCGTGGACCCCAATCGCACCCCGAACGAGTAACCGTAATGACGCGCCTGTCAGGTGACGGGCGTCCAAGGCGACGTTAGAAGCGCGCCGCCATACAATAGTCACGGCCGCTGGCTGCAACAGCGGACGTGCTGAACCCTGATCCCGCCCGGAGCGCCTGAATGACCACGCCCGTCGACGCCTCGATGATGAATCCCGTCGAGCTGTTCCTGACCGCCGACTGGGTGGTGAAGACGGTGATGATCGGCCTGGCGGCGGCGTCGCTGTGGTCGTGGACCATCATCATCGACAAGGCCTTCCGTTTCACGGCCCTGAACAAGCAGGCCGACGACTTCGAAAAGGCGGTCCAGTCCGGGCGGTCGCTTGAGGACGTGGCGGCCCAGGCCGGTCCCGCGCCGGAACACGCCCTGCCGCGCATGCTGGTGATCGCCCTGTCCGACTGGCGCGAGGCGCGTCAGCGCGGGGCGCTGAACGACCACCAGGGCGACCTGCTGATGACCCGGATCGACCGGGCGCTGAACAGCCTGATCTCGCGCGAGGGCCAGAGGATCGAAAACGGGCTGGGCGTGCTGTCGGTCGTGGCCACGGCCTCGCCCTTCATCGGCCTGTTCGGCACGGTCTGGGGCATCATGAACGCCTTCGGCCGGATCGCGGCGGCGGGCAACACCAATCTGACCACTGTGGCGCCGGCCATCGCCGAGGCCCTGTTCGCCACGGCCATCGGCCTGGCGGCGGCCATCCCGGCCTATATCGCCTACAACAAGTTCTCGATCGACGCGGGCAAGTTCACCGGCCGGCTGGACGCCTTCGCCGACGACCTGCAGGCGGCCGTGGCGCGTCGTCTGGGCAGTACGGCGACGCCGCCGCCCGCCGCCCCGAATTCGGGCATCAATCTGAACCGGAGCGTCTGAGCCATGGCCCTGGGCGGTGGCGGCGGCGGCGGGTCGCGTCGAGGACGGCGGGGGCGCAGAGGCCCGCTGACCGAAATCAACGTCACGCCCCTGGTGGACGTGATGCTGGTGCTGTTGATCATCTTCATGATCTCGGCGCCTTTGCTGACGGTCGGGGTTCCGGTGGAACTGCCCAAGACCGAGGCCAGCGCGGTAGAGACCAATAACGAACCCCTGTCGGTCAGCATCGACCAGGAGGGGGCCATCTTCATCGGCGAGAGCGAGACCCGTTTCGAGGATCTGGCCGTGCGGCTGCTGACCGAGGCCGGCGGGTCGGATCAGGCGTCCGAGCGGCCGGTGTTCGTGCGGGCCGACGGGCGGGCGCCCTATCAGGCGGTGGCGCGGGTGATGGCGCGGCTGTCGGCCTCGGGCTTCACCAAGCTGAACCTGATCACCGACACGGCGCCGGAGGCCTGATCGCTTGCGTCGTCCGAGCCCCGCCATACTCGGATCCATCGCCCTGCACGCGGGGGTGGTCGCGCTCGCCTTCGTGTCCTTCTCGCAAAAGACCGAGGACTCCCCGCCGCTGGTGAATTCGGTGCCTGTGTCGATCGTCTCGGAGACGGTGATCGAGGCCGCCGCCGCAGACAATCCGCAGCCCGAGCCCTCGCCCGACGACGCCGCCACCGCGCCGGTCAGCGCGCCGGAAGAGCCCACGCCCCCGGTCCCGGAACCGACCCCGCCGCCGCCCACGCCGACGCCCGCGCCGCCGCGTCCGACGCCTCGCCCGACTCCGACGCCGCGTCCCACGCCTCCCCGGCCCGCGCCGCCGACCCCCGAAAAGGCCCGCCCGACCCCGCCGCGTCCCACCCCGACTCCGGCCCGTCCGGCGCCCAAGCGCGACGAGCCGAGCCTGGACCTGGACGCCCTGGCCGGACCGACGCGGCCCAACAACAATCGCGGACGACCGGCGACGGGCCAGCAGGGGGCGGGCAGCGCCTCTCAGGCGACCGGGCCGCAACTGGCGGCGCTGGCTGGCCAGGTTAACCCGCACTGGAACCTGAACTGCGATTTGCCGGGCATGGACGCGATGACTATTCGGGTGACGGTGCGACTGACCTCTGACGGTCAGATCGTCGGCTCGCCCCGGCTAGAACAGCCGCGGAATGACGCGACCTGGCGGGCGGCGTCCGACGCCATGCTGCGGGCGTTACGCGCGGCAGCGCCTTTTGACGTGCCGTCCGGCTTTCAGGCTCAGGAAGTGCCGTTCCGTTTTGAAACTGCACGAAAATGCGGAAATCGCTAAACATCCCGTGACGGATGTCTGACTAGACCGAATGTCGCCCCAATCGCCGGGAAGCTGGCGATTGTCATAACGTCCAGCGATAAGGACGAGACTGTCTTTCCAAGCGTGGGAGCAAAACATGCGTCTGAACCTACTTCTGGCTTCGGCCGCCGTTGCTGTCATGGCCGCACCGATGATGCACAGCCCGGTTCATGCTCAATCGGGCGCCCAGGGCGCGCCGATGCAGGATGTCGTCGTGGACGACGGCGTGCTGCGGCCGCTGCAGATCGCCATCGTGCCCTTCACCGGCGACCACGGGGCGGATATCTCGAACGTGGTCAGCGGCAATCTGCGGCGGTCGGGCTTCTTCGAGCCGCTGAACCCCGCCGGATTCATCGAGACCGGCCTGACACTGGCCAATGCCCCCAACTATCCGCAGTGGACCCAGATCGGGGCCCAGGCGGTGCTGTACGGGGCGGTCACGCCGCGCGCGGACAACCGGCTGGACGTCGGCTTCCGCCTGTACGACCCGTACCGCCAGTGCCAGCTGGTCAGCTATCAGTTCACCGCCACCCAGGAACAATGGCGCCGGATCGCGCACAAGATTTCGGACGTCATCTATCAGCGGATGACCGGCGAGAGCGGCTTCTTCGATTCCCGCGTGCTGTTCGTCTCGGAAGAGGGGACGCAGCTGAACCGGATCAACCGCCTGACCATCGCCGACCAGGACGGGTTCAACCCCACCTATCTGACCCAGGGCGACGAGGTGATCATGTCGCCGCGCTTCTCGACCTCGCGGCCCGATGAGATCACCTATGTGGCGCTGGGCAAGGATTACAGCCGGATCTATCTGCGCAACCTGACCACCGGCCGCACCGAGAGCCTGGGCGAGTTCGACGGCCAGGTGCTGGCGCCGCGCTTCTCGAACGACGGCAACAAGATCGCCTTCTCGATCATCCGCAACGGCAATACCGACATCTATGTGATGGATCTGCGCAGCCGGCAGCTGTCGCGCCTGACGTCGGATCCGGGCATCGACACCTCGCCGTCGTTCAGCCCGGACGGCGGCCAGATCGTGTTCAACTCGGACCGATCGGGCCAGGCGCGCCTGTATGTGATGCGGTCTGACGGCTCGGGCCAACGGCCGATCTCGCGCGGCGGCGGAACCTATACGGCGCCCTCGTGGAGCCCGACCGGAAACCTGATCGCCTTCACCAAGAGCGGGGGCGGACGGTTCTCGACCGGGGTGATGAACGCCGACGGATCGGGCGAGCGCATCCTGTCGTCCAGCTATTTCGAAGAGGGGCCGAACTGGGCTCCGAACGGCCGCTATGTGATGTTCGCGCGCCAGACGCGGGGCGGGGACACCCGGCTTTGGACCGTGGACCTGTCCGGGCGTGTGGTGGCCCAGGCGGGCTACAACGGGCGGGGCACCGACCCGGCCTGGTCGCCGCTGCTGGACGCGCCGCCGTCGAACCTGGGCTTCGGCCAAGGCCCCGACAGCTGCCCGGCCTGAGGTCCGGACGACATCGTTCGATCAAGCGGGAGCCATCCGGCTCAAGATTGTGTTATCGGGTCTGGCGCCCAAAATCCGCCCGAGGCAGAAACCAAGGCAAAGCTTGAGGCAGCCGTCCTCAACATACAGTTTCAGGAGACGACCCAATGAAGACGTCACGCATCATCACCCTGGCCATGGTCGGCTGCGCCGTCGCCGCCATGGCCGCCTGCGCCCGCAAGCCGGTCGAAGGCGCGGTTCCCGCCGCCCCGGCCGAGCCGACCGGTCCCGCCTATCCGACCGCGCCGACGTCTCCGGTCACCGGCGGCAACATGGGCGCCGCGGCCCCCGGCTCGGAACAGGACTTCGTCGTCAACGTCGGCGACCGGATCTATTTCGACCTGGACTCCTATGAAGTCCGTTCGGAAGCCATGCCGCGTCTGGACGCCCAGGCCCAGTGGCTGATGCGCTATCCGCAGGTCACCGTCCGTATCGAAGGCAACGCCGACGAGCGCGGCACCCGCGAGTACAACCTGGCCCTGGGCGCCCGCCGCGCCGAGGCCGTTCGCACCTATCTGATCAATCGCGGCATCCCGGCCGCCCGGATCGACACCATCAGCTACGGCAAGGAGCGCCCGATCGCCGAAGGGTCGACCGAGGACGCCTGGGCCCGCAACCGCAACGCCCACACCGCCATCGTCTCGGGCGCCCCGCGCTGAGGACGGCGGTCCCTCGGGACTGAAACGAACGGAGGCGTCGGCGCAGGCCGGCGCCTCCTTTTTTCTTTGGAGGCGGGAAGCCGTTGACGCCTTGCGGCGGCCCCAAATCGGTGGAACCTAGCGACCCATGATGTCCAAGCTCTCCTTCCTGCGCACGCGCGCCTTCACCGCCACGGCCGTCGGCCTGGTCCTGGTCGCCGGGGCGGCCGTCGCCCAGCAGGCGGCGCCGAACATCATGCAGCCGATCGAGTGGGACAAACGCCGGCTGGATCAGCTGGACCGCAACGTCCGCCGCCTCGAGCGCGCCCTCACCCAGCGCAACGCCGCCGGCGAGCCGGTGCTGGTCGAGACGGACCCCGAGGTGGTCACCCTGCAGAGCCAGTTCGGTCTGATGAACCAGCGGCTGGGCGACCTGGAGGCCACGGTGCGCCGGATCAACGGCGACAACGAACGGCTGACCTTCCAACTGGACGAGGCCCAGCGCGACAACACCGCCCTGCGCAACCGGCTGGTGGACGCCGAGGGACGGATCGAGAAGCTGGAGACGGCGGCCGAGCTGAACGCCCCGATCGAGGCCAATTCCCCGACCGGCGACGCGGGTCAGGATCTGGCCGCCGCCGTGCGGCTGATGGGCAGCGACCGGGCGCGCGGCGCGCGGGCGCTGGAGACCGTGATCGCCACCTGGCCCGACACGCCCCAGGCGCGCGAGGCCAATTCCCGCCTGGGCGACGTTCGGGTTTCGTCGAACGACAAGGCGGGGGCCGTGCCGTTTTACGCCGCCGCCCTGAAGGACTGGCCGCGCATCGGCTGGGCCGCCGACACGACGCTGAAACTGGCCGACGCCCTGTTCGCCACCGATCGCAAGACCCAGGGCTGCGCCGCCCTGGGCGAGTTCACGCGCCGCTACGCCCCTGCGGCCTCGGACGCCCAGAAGGCCCGCGCGACCCAGTTGCGCACCACGGGCGGGTGCAGCTGACACCCGACATCGGGGCGGACGAAACGGGCCTCGAGGGCCGGCTGTTTGCGCGGCTGGACCGGCGGCTGAGACGGGATGACGACCGGCCGGTGGTCCTGGCCCTGTCCGGGGGCGGGGATTCCGTCGCCCTGCTGCGGCTGGCGGCGGACTGGGCCGAGGCACGGGGGCGGCCGCTGCTGGCTCTGACCGTGGATCACAGGCTCAATCCCGACAGCGCCGCCTGGACCCGGTTCGCAGGCGAGGCGGCGCGGGCGTCGGGCGCCGACTGGCGCGCCCTGGCCTGGGACGGTGAAAAACCGAGCGTCGGGCTGACGGCGGCGGCGCGGGCGGCGCGGCATCGGCTGATCGCCGAGGCGGCGCGAGAGGCCGGGGCGCGGGTGGTCCTGTTCGCCCATACCGCCGACGACATCGCCGAAGCGGACCTGATGCGGGCCGAGGGCTCGACCCTGGGGCGGGTGCGCGAATGGTCGCCGTCGCCGGTCTGGCCCGAGGGGCGGGGGCTGATGCTGCTTCGGCCCCTGCTGGAGGAAAGACGCGAGACGCTGCGGGCCTGGCTGGCGGTCCAGGGCGCGGACTGGATCGAGGATCCCGCCAACGTCGATCCGCGCTTTGGCCGCAGCCGGGCGCGGCGCGCGCTGGCTGGGACGATGGGCGAGACGATGGGCGGGACGATTCCGGCGGCCGCGCGCGGGACGGACGAGGCCGTGGCGGGGGGAGGCGACATCGAGGTTGATGAGGACGAAGGGGCGGTCCGGGTCGCTCGCCCCGTGCGGGGGCGGGCGATGGCGGCGGCGCTGGTCTGCGTGGGGGGCGGGGCGACGCCGCCGCGCGGGGACCGGCTGGAACGGCTGGTCGAGCGGTTGCGGGCGGGCGAGGATTTCACCGCCGTCCTGTGCGGGGCGCGCGTGGAGGCCCGAGGCGAGGCGGTACTGATCCTGCGCGAGGCGGGCGAACTGGCGCGGCGCCCGCCGGCGCCTCTGGCGTTGCGGCCGGGGGTGGAGGCGGTTTGGGACGGACGGTTCGTGTTCAAGGCGCGCGAGGCCGGATGGTCCGTCGTTCCGGCGCGAGGGCGGCTGTCGAGCCTGTCGGAGGCGGATCGGCGCGTGATCCGTAGCCTGCCCCCGGCAGGGCGCGGCGCGGTTCCTGTCCTGGTCCGGGACGGCGAAACCGCCCCGGTTCTTGCAAGCCCGGAGGTGAAAAGGCGCGGTCTTGTCGCGGAACGGCTCAGGCTGGCCGTGGACGAAACGACGCACGAAGACGATCTGATTCATCCGCCCAATGGCGTAAAGCCACGGAAGCTCCTATTTTCCGTGACAGACAATCCAGACCGTGGGCTCAATCCGGGCAAACGGACGACCGAGGACTTCAATGAACCTGCGTAATCTGGCGATCACGGGCGTCATCATCCTGGCCCTTCTCGCAGCCTATGCCGCCGTGTCGCAAGGCGGGGCCATGACCGGAATGGCGACCCAGGGCGCCGCCGGCGCCGGCCGCCCCGAGACCATCACCTATTCCCAGCTGGTCCAGCGGGTCGAGGCGGGCGACATCAAGGAAGCCACCGTGCGCGGCGACCAGGTGACCGGCGTCTACAAGAACAACGGCCGCTTCACCGCCACCACCCCCTATCCGAACGAGCAGCTGGTCAACTCCATGCTGGGCGCCGGCGTCAACGTCGACGCCAAGACCACGCGCCAGTCGATCTGGATGAGCCTGCTGATGGGCATCCTGCCTATCGCGCTGCTGGTCGGGGTGTGGATCTTCTTCATGCGCCAGATGCAGGGCGGGGCGCGGGGCGCCATGGGCTTCGGCAAGTCCAAGGCCAAGCTGCTGACCGAGCACAAGGGCCGCAAGACCTTTGACGACGTCGCCGGCGTGGACGAGGCCAAGGACGAACTGCAGGAGGTCGTCGACTTCCTGAAGGATCCGGGCAAGTTCCAGCGCCTCGGCGGCAAGATCCCCAAGGGCGCCCTGCTGGTCGGCCCTCCCGGCACCGGCAAGACGCTGCTGGCCCGCGCCGTGGCGGGTGAAGCGGGCGTGCCCTTCTTCTCGATCTCGGGTTCGGACTTCGTGGAAATGTTCGTCGGCGTCGGCGCCAGCCGCGTGCGCGACATGTTCGAACAGGCCAAGAAGAACGCCCCCTGCATCATCTTCATCGACGAGATCGACGCCGTCGGTCGTCATCGCGGCGCCGGCCTGGGCGGCGGCAATGACGAGCGCGAACAGACGCTGAACCAGCTGCTGGTCGAGATGGACGGGTTCGAGGCCTCCGAGAACATCATCCTGATCGCCGCCACCAACCGTCCCGACGTGCTGGACCCGGCCCTGCTGCGTCCCGGCCGGTTCGACCGTCAGGTGGTGGTGCCGAACCCCGACGTCTCGGGCCGCGAGCGTATCCTGCGCGTCCATATGAAGGACGTGCCCCTGGCCGCCGACGTCAACGTCAAGACCATCGCGCGCGGCACGCCCGGCTTCTCGGGCGCCGACCTGGCCAATCTGGTCAATGAGGCGGCCCTGACGGCGGCGCGCAAGGATCGTCGCATGGTCACCCATCGCGACTTCGAGGACGCCAAGGACAAGGTGCTGATGGGCTCGGAGCGTCGCTCGATGGCGATGAACGAGGAAGAAAAGCGTCTGACCGCCTATCACGAGGCCGGTCACGCCATCGTCGCCATGAACGTCAAGATGGCCGATCCGGTGCACAAGGCCACCATCGTGCCGCGCGGCCGCGCCCTGGGCATGGTGATGCAACTGCCGGAAGGCGACCGCTATTCGATGAAATACCAGCAGATGATCGACCGGATCGCCATTATGGCCGGCGGCCGGGTGGCCGAGGAACTGATCTTCGGCAAGGAGAACATCACCTCGGGCGCGTCGTCGGACATCGAACAGGCGACCAAGCTGGCCCGCGCCATGGTCACCCGCTGGGGCTTCTCCGAGAAGCTGGGCACGGTGGCCTATGGCGAGAACCAGGAAGAGGTCTTCCTGGGCCATTCGGTTGCGCGCAGCCAGAACGTCTCGGAAGAGACGGCCCGGACCATCGACGAGGAGGTCCGCCGTCTGGTCTCCTCGGGCTGGGACGAGGCCCGCACCATCCTGACGACCAAGGCCGAGGACCACGAGAAACTGTCCCAGGCCCTGCTGGAATACGAAACCCTGTCGGGCGAGGAGATCAAGGACCTGCTGGAGAAGGGCGTCGCGCCGAACCGCGACGAGAACAACTTCCCTAACGCCGGGCCGTCGGTCTCGGTGCCGGTGACGCCGGTGTCGGACGGCACCGACATCGAGGTTCCGGTGTCGGCGCCTGCCCCCACGAGCGTGCCGACGGTGCACTGACGACGGGCGCTGCTCGCTGAAATGATGAAGATGGACCCGCCGGTGGAGTGATCCCCGGCGGGTTTTTCGTGGGCGGTGGGGCAAAGGGGCCTTAATGGCCTGCTGTGTGAACTAGTTTGCATTTTAGACTAGTCTGTGAGATATGACCTTATCCACAAGGGAGGGGTTCTCATGTCGGCATCCGAAATCGATCGTTCCGAGCGTCTTCACGGGCTCGACGCGCTGAGGGGCGGGGCCCTGCTGCTGGGGGTGGTGCTGCACGGCGCCATGTCCTTCTTTCCGACCCAGATCTGGATCGTCGCCGACGATCAGCGCTCGGTCTGGGCCAGCGGTCTGTTCTTCGTCATCCACCTGTTCCGCATGGCGACCTTCTTCCTGATCGCCGGCCTGTTCGCCCATATGATGCTGCAGCGTCGCGGCGTCGGCGGCTTTGTCATCAATCGGCTGATCCGGATCGCGGGGCCGCTGGTCGTGTTCTGGCCGCTGGCCATGGCGGGGATCATCGCCGTGGTGATCTGGATCGGCGTGCGGATGAACCTGACGGCCGCCGATGCGCCGCCGCCGCCGGCCTTCACCGTGGCGACTGTTCCGCTGACCCACCTGTGGTTCCTGTGGGTGCTGCTGATCTTCTATGCGGGTCTGCTGGTGTTGCGTCTGCCGTTCGCGGCGCTGGATCGTTCGGGAGGCTGGGGACGGGCGGTCGACCGGGTCACGGCGGGGCTGATCGGGCCGTGGGGACCGCTTGTTTTGGGCGCGCCGCTGGCCCTGGCCCTGTGGCTGCATCCGAACTGGATCGCCTTCTTCGGCGTGCCGACCCCGGATGCCGGCCTGATCCCCAATACGCCCGCCCTGGTCGGGTTTGGTGTGGCCTTCGGCTTCGGCGTGCTGCTGGACCGGCGGCGCGACCTGCTGGAGCGGATCAGGGGCTGGACCCCGGCCTATCTGGGTCTGGCCGTCGGCGCGGGCGCCGTGGCGATGATGACGGCGGGCGGGCCGACGCCGCAGCTGACGCCCCTGACCGATCCGCAGACGAAGGCCCTGGCGGCCGCCGCCTTCGGCCTGGGGGTCTATGCCTCGGTCTTCGCCGCCGTGGGTCTGGCCCTGACCTTCTTCTCCGGACACAGTCCCATAAGGCGCTATGTCGCCGACGCATCCTACTGGATCTATATCGTCCATCTGCCGCTGGTGATGGCCGCCCAGGTCTGGGTGCAGCATCTGGCCTGGCCCTGGCCGGTCAAGCTGGCGTTGGTTGTCGGCGGGGTGCTGGCCGTGGCGTTCGCCAGCTACGAACTGCTGATCCGGCACAGTTTCATGGGCCGATGGCTGAACGGTCGCCGGGTTCCGTGGCGGCGGGCGCCCGCGTCCGCCCTGTCCCCCGCCGAATAGCTTGCCAACCCCGGCCGCCGCGTCCATCCGAGGGACGCGCCCGCCGCAGAGGAATCATCGATGATCGACACGTCCCGCAGCACGCCCGAGGCCGACCTGGCCTTTCTCCGCTCCATCGTCCAGGGCGGGGGCGACCCTCGGGCCTCCCTGACCATGGGGGTGCTCTATCTGGCCAGCGGCATCCTGTATGGCCTGCAGTGCCTGGTCCACATCGGACAATCCTGGGGCGTGATCCGCTGGTCGGGTCCGGTCAGTCTGGTCTTCGTGACGGGGATCACCGTCGCCTTCCTGGTGGTGATGGTCTGGGCCATCCGCGAGGACCGCAAGAGGAACAAGGCCGGTCCCATCGCGACCCGGACCCTGAACGCGGCCTTCAGCGGCGCCGGCATGGCCAATCTGGCGATCATCATCGTCTTCGGCTTCGGCTCGGCGCGGGATCAGGATTTCGCCGTCTGGCTCTATTATCCGGCCATGATCTTCGCGCTTCAGTCGGCCGCCTGGTTCGTGGCCTGGAGCCTGAAGAAGAAGTCGTGGATGCTGGCCGCCTCGCTGGGCGGCTGGGCGACGGCGGTGGCCCTTGGCCTGCTGGTGCGCCAGCCGCTGATCTATCTGTATGTCGCCACCGCTGCCCTGTTCCTGCTGTTCGCCGGCCCCGGCTGGATCATCACGCGCGAGGCCCTGGCCAAGCGCGACGTCGATTCGGACGCCGGCTGATCCATGGGACTGCAAGATCTCGGACGGATCGACGAGGTGATTCACGGCCGCATGCGGCTGGGGATCATGGTCTATCTGGCCGACGCCGAGGCCGCCGACTTCACCGAGCTGAAGACGGTGCTGGAGGCGACCCAGGGCAATCTGTCGGTCCATCTGAAGAAGCTGGAGGAGGCGGGCTATGTCGCCATTTCCAAGAGCTTCGTGAACAACAAGCCCCTGACGCGCGCCGCGATCACGCCCGAGGGGCGCAAGGCCTTCGCGGCCTATCTGGAGGCGCTGGGCGGACTGATCGGGAGACCGGCATGACGGTTCGGGTCATGGGCATCGTCAATGTGACCCCGGACAGTTTCTCGGACGGGGGGCGATGGGCTTCGACCGAGGGGGCGGTGGAGCAGGCGCTGCGGCTGGTCGAACAGGGGGCGGCGGTGCTGGACGTCGGCGGGGAGAGCACCCGCCCCGGCGCCGATCCGGTGAGCGAGGCCGAGGAGATCGCGCGGACGGCGCCGGTGATCGCGGCCGTTCGCGCGCGCTGGGGCGGGGCGATCAGCATCGACACGATGAAGCCGGCCGTAGCCCGCGCCGCCGTCGCGGCCGGGGCGACGATGTGGAACGACGTGACGGCCCTGACGCACGCGCCCGACAGCCTGGCGGTCGCCGCCGACCTAGGGTGCGAGGTGGTGCTGATGCACATGAAGGGCGAGCCCCGGACGATGCAGGCCGATCCGCAGTATGAGGACGTGGCGGCCGAGGTGCGGGATTACCTGGCCGGGCGGGCCGAGGCGGCGATGGCGGCGGGCGTGGCGCGCGAGAAGATCTGGCTGGATCCCGGTATCGGCTTCGGCAAGACGGCGGCGCACAATATGACGCTGACGGCGCGGCTGGAGGTTCTGGTCGAAATGGGCTTCCCGGTGCTTTACGCCGCCAGTCGCAAGCGGACGATCCAGGCCATCGACCCCATGGCGGTCGAGGCGACCGACCGGCTGGGCGGCTCGCTGGCCCTGGCGCTGGAAGGGGCGCGGCGCGGGGCGCGGATGGTGCGGGTCCACGACGTGCGCGAGACGGTGCAGGCGTTGAAGGTCCAGGCGGCGGTGGCGGCCGGGGCGGAGATCAGGCCGCGTTGATCTGCCACGAGACGCCGAACCGGTCCTGCACCCAGCCGAAGCGACGCGAGAAGCCGTATTCGCCGGGCGGCATCAACGCCTGACCGCCCTCGCCCAGGGCCGACGCGAGGGCGTCGACCTGTTCGGGTTCGTCGACCGTCAGGAAGATCGAGAACGACGGGGTGAAGTCGAAGGCGTGCACCGGCGGCGAATCATTGGCCATGATCTCCAGCCCCGCCACCGACAGGCGCGCCATGGCCACGCCGCGCCCGTCCGGATGACGGTCGAGCGAAACCACCCGCGTGTCGGGCGCCGTCTCGGCATAGAAGTTCAGGGCCTCTTCGCAACGGCCCTGGAACATCAGAAAGGGAGCGGCGGTGGTCACGCCGCCGCCTCGACAGCCTCGATCCGGGCGGCGTAGGCGTCGCGCAGGGCGAACCAGCGGTCCCAGTCCCAGGGGTGCGGCACGCCCAGGGCGGCGTCGTCCAGACCCTCCATATGGTGCTGCCAGCCGGCCAGGACATTGCGACGCGAGTCCTTCCACGACTGGGGAATACGGTGGATCAGGGTCAGGCGTGTGCCGTCGCCGTCGGGCTCCAGCCGCCAGCAGACGACCGATTCCGGATTGCTGCCGAAAGTGTGTTCGAACCGGCTGAAGGGTTGGGCCAGCAGGACCTCGTTGGCCTGGGTGCGGACCTCGGGCCGGTCGGGCATGAACTCATGGTCCGGCTGGCGGAAGTTCAGCGTCATACGGCCGCCGGGAACCAGATCGATGTCGGCCTCGGCCAGCCAGCATCTCAGCCCCTCGGGCGTGGTCAGGGCCTTCCAGACGCGCTCGGGCGAATGGCGCAGGCGGCGTTCGAAACGCACCTCCCAGCCGCCGTCGATCTCGGTCAGCTGACCCTGGTCGTCGCGGGAAAGGATGTCGGTCATTGGGGAAACTCCTTGTCGAGATGGGCCTCGAGCGCATCGAGGCGGTCGGTCCAGAAGCGGCGATAGGGGGCCAGCCAGGCGTCGAGCTCGGCCAGGGGGGCGGGGTTCAGGCTGTAGAGGCGGCGGTTGGCGTCCTTGCGCACCGAGACCAGGCCGGCGTCGCGCAGGACGGACAGATGTTTCGACACCGTCGGCTGGCCGATGGGCAGGGCGTCGACGAAATCGCCGGCAGGCCGCTCGCCGTCCGCCAGCATGGCGACGATGGCCATGCGGTGCGGCTCGGACAGAGCCAGAAGGGGGGCTTGGAGGGCGGGGTTCATAAAGATCGCCTATCAGCAATATTGCCATATAGCAATATATTGAATCGACGGCCCGCTTGCCCCGGAGGGCGGCTTGTCCCATCTGGACGCCATGTCCTGGGTGATGTCGATCAATCCGTGGGCGACGCTGGTCGTCGCCGGTCTGCTGGAAGTGCTGTGGGCGTCCGGTCTGAAGAATGTCGGGCTTCAGCGGCCGTTGACGTCGCTGGGGGTGCTGGCGGCGCTGGCGGCCAGCATGATCCTGTTGTGGGTGGCGACGCAGAAGCTGCCGATCGGCACGGCCTATGCGGTCTGGACCGGGATCGGGGCGGTGGGCGCGGCCCTGGTCGGGATCGTCGTCTATGGCGAGCCGGCGACCGCGGTGCGGGCGGTCTGCATCCTGCTGATCGTCGCGGGGATCGTCGGGCTGAAACTGTTCTCGGGAGCCCACGCATGAGCGTGCTTCATCAGGGCCGTGTGTTGATCCTGGCAGGGTCGGATTCGGGCGGCGGCGCCGGGGTTCAGGCCGACATCAAGGCCGTGACGATGATGGGCGGCTTCGCCGCGACCGCGATCACGGCGATCACGGTGCAGAACACCCTGGGCGTTCACGGGGTCCATCCGCTGCCGCTGGCGCTGATCGCGGCCCAGGCGCGGGCGGTGCTGGAGGATATCGGCACGGACGCCTTCAAGACCGGCATGCTGGGTTCGGTCGAGGTGGTGGAGACGGTCGCCGCCCTGCTGGACGAGGCCGACGCCCCGGCCGTGGTCGATCCGGTCATGGTCGCCAAGGGGGGGCATCCCCTGCTGCCGGATGCGGCGGTGGAGGCGGTGAAGGCGCTGATGATCCCGCGCGCGACCCTGCTGACGCCCAATGCGCCCGAGGCCGAGGCCCTGACCGGGTTCTCCGTCCACGACCTGGACGGCCAGAGGCGGGCGGGCGAGGCGCTGCTGGCCATGGGGGCCAAGGCCGTGCTGATGAAGGGCGGTCATGTCGACGGGCCGATGGTGGTTGATCTGCTGATGACCGTGGACGGCGAGACGGTGCTGGAGGCCGAACGGATCGACACCCGCCACACCCACGGCACCGGCTGCACTCTGGCGAGCGCGTGTGCGGCGGGCCTGGCCCTGGGGCGGCCGCTGGAGGTCGCGGTGGCCGAGGCCTGGGCCTATGTCGGCGAGGCCATCCGGCGCGCGCCGGGCCTGGGTGGCGGGCACGGGCCGCTGGATCACGGATGGCCGGTGCGGGGCTAGGGGCGAATGGCGTGGCGCTGAAACAGGGCGCCATTTGTTCCATTTCCCGTAAGTCCATGGGTTGAAAGCGAAAATTTCCATGGCGCAATGGCGCTGTGTCACGTGGCGACTTCTATGGCGTCTGGCGATGTCAAAGACCGAGCCGCCATTATAAGCGGGCCGGAAAGGGCGCCGGGCATTTCGCCGAATAAATCTGCAAGTCTTTGAACTGCTGAAGCCTTGTCTCGAAAATTGTGCGCGTAAGGGCCGGTCGGCGGTCGGCGGTCGGCGGTCGGGATGACGGGTGTAGGGTGGCGCGCATCTGGGGATGAAAGCGGGCGACGTCTCCCGTTGATCGGACGGGGAGGCTAAGGGTGGGCAATGAGCGACGCCCTGATCCCCCAATCGGCTGAAAGACTGATCGACATCATCCGCGCCGATCCCGGCCTGATGCACGTCTTGCGGACGGTGCGGGGGCTGGACCTGCCCGACTGGCGGCTGGTGTCGGGGGCCGTCTATCAGGCGGTGTGGAACGCGAAGACGGGCCGGCCGGCGGGATACGGGATCAAGGATTACGACCTGGCCTATTTCGACGGATCGGACCTGTCCTATGAGGCCGAGGATGTCGTGATCAAACAGGTCGCGGCCGCCTTCGACGAGCCGTTCCGCGGCCAGGTCGAGGTCCGCAACCAGGCGCGGGTGCATCTGTGGTTCCAGAATCGGTTCGGGGAGCCCTACGAGCCCTTGCACTCGACCGACGAGGCCCTGGGGCGGTTCGTGGCGCCGACCTTCGCGGTGGGGGTGCGGCTGGAGGCGGACGACGCGATCACCGTGGCGGCGCCCTTCGGGCTGGAGGATGTGTTCGCCATGACGGTGCGGCCCAATCCGAACCGACCGTTGGCCAAGGGGTGGGCCAAGACCGTCGAAAATGCGAGAGGGCGGTGGCCGGAGTTGACGGTGGTTCAGGTGTAAGTGAGCCTAGATCGTTCAGGCTTCTGAAGCTGGTTCAATGTCCAAGTTTTCGCTCCCAACTCCTCAAAGCTTGGGTCGAAGCTGATCCCCGACGCCAGCAGGTCAAACTCGTCGTCGATTCCATAGAAGACATCGAGCACCCCGTCATAGCCGGGAAGATCGTGAAACTCCGATGCGAGCAGCATGCCTTCTCTCGCCTGTTCTTGAGGGTCTGCGCCGTTCTCGATAGCCAGGACGATCTGGGATCGAATGATATGCAACAGACGCGGCTTGTTGGTAGGGTCGACGGACAACTCTCGCAGAATGGCGTCAACGAGCGGTTCGGTTTCGTTCCACTCTTCATCACGCAGGATGGCGAGAGCGACCACGGAGTCGGACGTCAGTCCAAGCGCCAGAAGGTCGTCCGCCCAGCGACGCTCGACGTCGATGCCTAGAATGCCTTTTGTGCGATTGCGGATGACAAATCTCGCCCAGGGCGACTGCAACGCGGGAAGGAGATCCACTTCGACCATAACGCCAGTTAACGGCGGGATGGTCTGGCGCACAACAAGAGTTCTAACGCTAGCTGGAGCTTGACGTCGGTCATAGGCCATCCATCGTTGGACCGTCGCCGTATCACCCCCATGACCCTGACCGACATCCTCATTCTGCTGGGACTGAATCTGGCCCTGATCGTCGCTGTGATGCTGGGCCTGTGGCTGGTGGCGTTACGGCTGAAGGACGTCAGCTTCATCGATGCGGTCTGGCCGCTGGGCATGTTGCTGCTGGCGCTGGCGACCCTGCCGCGCACCGAGGGCGATCCGGCGCGCAAGGCGCTGCTGGTCGGGTTGTGCGCGGTCTGGGCGCTGCGGCTGGGGCTTCATCTGTTCCGGCGCTGGCGGGCCAGCGGGGCGGATGGGCGGTATGTGCAGATCGTCGAGGATCAGGAGCGGAACAAGGGCTGGTCGTTCGGCAAGACGGCGCTGTTGTTCGTGTTCCTGCCCCAGGCGGTGCTGGCCTGGCTGACGTCTCTGCCGGTGCAGATGGGGCAGGTCGCAGCACAGCCCCTGAGCGTGATCGCCGGGGTCGGGGCGGTGCTGGCGGTGGTCGGGATCGTGTTCGAGAGCGTCGGCGACGCTCAGTTGGCGGCGTTCAAGCGCGATCCGGCCAACAAGGGCAAGGTGCTGGATACCGGCCTGTGGCGCTATACGCGGCACCCGAACTATTTCGGCGACGCCTGCGTCTGGTGGGGGCTGTGGCTGATCGCGGCGGAGACGGGCGTGGGCCTGTGGTCGATCGCGGGGCCGATCTTCCTGACCTTCACCCTGACGCGGTGGTCGGGGATCGGGATTACGGAGAAGGCGACCCATTCGTCGCGGCCGGGCTATGGCGACTATGTCAAGCGGACCAGCGCCTTCGTGCCGTGGCCGCCGAAGACATAGGGCCTTCCCAGCATCGTCATCCTCCGGTCAGGCCCGAGGATGACGGCGAGGAATGATCCTCGGGGCAGCCCCGAGGATCACGCCAGGCGCCGACCTTAGTTGGTCGTCGGGGTGTTGTGGGTGGTCATGCCGCCGTCGGGGTTGCCGCCCTGTTGTTCGATCTGGTCGGCCTTGCGGTCGGCGTTTTCCTCGACCTGATCGGCGCGGCGGTTCAGGGCGTCTTCCTGAGCGTCGGTCGGGGCGGCGTCTGCCTGGGCTTCCAGCTGGTCGGCGCGGGCTTCGCCCTGGGCCTCGACGGCGTCGGCCTGATTTTCGGCGGCGCGGTCGGCGGCGCTTTCACCGCAGGCGGCGACGCCCGACAGGACGAACAGCGAGGCGGCGGCGATGGCGATCTTTTTCATGACATTTCCTTCCGAAGTTGAGCGGAGGAAACGTCACGGCGGCGCTGGGGTTCACGCCGCCGTGAGCTTTTCGTGAGGATCAGCCCTCGGCTTCGGCGAAGGCGACGCGGGCGGCGCCCAGAAGGGCGGCGTGTTTGTGCATGATCACCTTGGTCGGAATATCGGCCATATAATCCTTGAACCGACCCTTGCGCTCGAACCTCTGGCGGAACGGGCTGGCCTTGATGAAGGGCAGGATGCGGGGGACGATGCCGCCGGCGATATAGACGCCGCCGCGCGCGCCGGTGGTCAGGGCGATGTCGCCGGCGACCGCGCCCAGGATGGCGCAGAAACGGGCCAGGGTCGCTCCGCACGGGCTGTTCGGATCGGCCATCGCCGTTTCGGTGATCTGGGCCGGGTCGTCGATATGGGTCTCGCGGCCGTCGATCTCGGCCAGGGCGCGGTGCATGTTCAAGAGGCCGGGGCCGCAGATCAGGCGTTCGATGGACACGCGGTCATAGCGGCGGCGCAGGATGCGCAGGATCTCGTCCTCGACCGGATCGCCGGGGGGGAAACAGGCGTGGCCGCCCTCGGACGGCATGGCCATCTCCTTGCCGTGGGCGTCGCGCACCAGGGCCGAGACGCCGAAGCCGGTGCCCGGACCCAGGACGGCCACGGTGCAGTGGGGATCGCCGTCGACGGGACCGCCCAGGCTTTCCAGCTGGTCTTCCGGCACCACGGGGGCGCCCCAGGCCAGGGCCTCGAAGTCGTTGATCAGCTTGACCGGCTTCAGACCCAGGGTCTGAAGCTCGGCCTCGGACACCTGCCAGGGCGAGTTGGTCAGGTCGATGGCGCCGTCGGTGACCGGGCCGGCCACGGCGATGACACCGCCGGTCGGCTTGACCTCGCAGCCGTCGATGAAGGCGGCGACCCCCTTCAGGAAGGTGGGATAGCGTTCGGCCGGGAAGCTTTCGTGATGGTCCAGCACGGGCTTGCCGTCGACCATGCGGGCCACGGCGAAGCGAGCATTGGTGCCGCCGACGTCACCGACGAGGAGGGTCTTGTCATTCATGAGGCGTTTCCTGGGTCGGTGCGGAGGGTCAGGCGTCCACGGTCCGGTCGACGAAGTTGGGATCGAACGCACTGTCCGTATTCGATTGGGCGCCGATCGGGAAGGCGAAGCAGACGGTGGCTCCCTCTTCCGCGGTGGTGACGACGTGGCGGAAGGCGCCGAACAGTTCGCGCCCATAGCCC
>Ga0209643_1001612_pt1 | contig 19834 bp, 16 predicted proteins | sample AutmiccBRH37_all_FD_187383 | JGI IMG/M metagenome (GOLD analysis project Ga0209643, IMG submission 187383) | Deep subsurface microbial communities from Mt. Terri, Switzerland - Autotrophic microbial communities BRH/37_all (SPAdes) (version 2) | ecosystem: Environmental > Aquatic > Deep... | reverse complement strand
AAACCGGCCAAAAGCAAATCTGTAAAAGAAACAGGTAAATCCAAACCGGGTTTAAATATCAATCCTAAATAGAAAGGATATTTTTCGCGCCCTTTTACCCCAATGTCATTAAGTTAAGACTTTGATGCCCATTTTTTTGTCCTGCCGAGGTACGAGGAATCTCATAATGATTAGCTAGTTTGATGCGATTCCTCCTTTGTCGGAATGACAAATATCCTTAACTTAATGACATTGCCCTTCACCCCTTTTAAAATTGAAATAATTTTTTAAGGGGTTTTGTTTTGACAAATAGCTGTAAAAATTGTTCCAATTACACTTCAATCTCACCTTATTATAGTGAGTGACTTTTATAAATGCAAAAAAACAGCGCCTAAAAAGTAAAATAGGCAAAAATATGGGCGGTTAAACCAACATATAACCTAAATAAAGCATTGTTAAGCCACTTATTGGTATTTCCTCAGTGAAAACTTATAAAAAAGTGGTGTAAATCAGCAAAAAAACCTTTAAAAACCCACGAAAAATGGGGAAAAACAAGAAATTAAACCATCAATCAAAAAATAAAAACAACACTTCATTCGCATTAACTGCTTATTTTTTAACATATTATGTAGGAATAATCAAAAATATTATTATTTTAGCATTAAAAATAAAAGGTTTTGACAAATCAATTATTGCATAATAAAAATTATATATGTAGTTTTGTTACTAATTGTGGAAACACAATTGTGTTAACCTATTTAAATTTAAAAGAATATTAATTAAAAAGTTACAAAATGAAACATTTAAAAAAATTGTCGGTAGTCCTAATGCTGACTGCCCTATTTAGTGTAACCTTCACGTCTTGTATAGACAACGAAGTTTCCCCCCTAGTTGAAGCCATTTATGAGGCTCAAGCTGATTTAATTGCTGCACAAGCCGGTGTGCAAAATGCTGAAGCCGCTTTATTGTTGGCACAAGCAGAAGCTACGCAAGCACAAGCCGATTACACTGCCGCTCAAACTGCACAAGTTGAGGTTGAAACAGCAGGTATGGAAGCAGACAATGCTTATGAAGCTGCACAACGTGAACAGTACCTTTTAAAATTAGTTGCTGAAACTAATTTAGCTGTTGCCACTGCGCAAAATGACTTAGCCCTAGCGCAAGTTCAATTTGATATTGATATGGCCGCTGCAATAGCTGCTATGGAAGCCGCCGGCGCACAATTGGCTGTTGGTTATGCTTGGGATTATGCATTAGCCATGAACCATGCAAATGATCTTATGCAAGATTTATTACAGGCTCAAGCTGATTTAGCTAGTGCTGAATTAATGCAAAACGGTAATGTTTCTTGGGAATATTACTTAGCGCAATTACAAGGTGATGTTGCTGTCAATATGGCTGCCAAAGCTAATTTAGAAACTGCTATTGCTGATTTAGAAGCGTACATCGCAAACCCAACTACACCGGAAGCCATCATTTCAGGTTTAAAAGCCCAAAATGAAGCATATCATGATGCAATGGATGCCAAAGAAATTGAAATGCAAGTGCAATGGAATAAAATAATGGCTATTTATGAGCAAGATGACATTAGAGATGACGTTGTTTCCAGAACTTATGATTCATTGGATGAACACAATGATGCTGTAGACGATAAAAACGACCGATTAGATTGGATTGAAACTGCGGAAGACAATATTGATATGTGGCAACTTGCCATTGATGATTATGATGCTACTTTACTTGCTTTCCAAACGGCTGTAGATGACGCACAAACTGCTTATGATGCTGCTGTTACCGCTGAAGCTACTGCAGAAGCAAATTCTGATGCTGCTGACGCTTTAGAAGCTGCTGAATTGGCTGAATTGACCCTAATACAAAACGACATTGCTGATTTGTATTTAAGCCTTCAAAATGCAATTACTTTATTGGCTACTTTAGAAGCCGGTGAAGCGCCCTTATTAGCTACTAAAGCTGCTGCAGATGCTGCTTTAATTGCTGCTCAAGCAGCTCAAGTTGTTGCTCAAGGTGAATACGACTTAAGAAAAGCCAATTTTGAAGCAAACCCTGCCGGGGTTACTTGGTTTGCAGGTGCTGACGGAATTATGGGAGACCATACTGATGCTCTTACATCTTATTTATATGTTGTCACTGCTAACGCATATCCTACTGCAAACGCTACAGGAACAAGTACGGTTACTCCAGGTTCTGCGCCACTAACTGGTGCTGCTGTTTCCTTAGAAGCTGTAGTTGATGATTCAGTTGGTGCTTGGAACGATGTTGCTGTTGCCGGTGACTATTATAATGTAGAAGCTGATGATACTTCAGACACAAATGCTAATTTATTAAACATAGAAGTTGCTGACTTAGATGCAGCCAAAGCTATTACTGCTGCTGCCCAACTTGCTGTTGATAATGCGCAAGCTGCTCTTGATACTTATGCTGATGATTTACTTGCCGCGCAAGAAGATTATTTGTATAAAAAAGGATTGTATGAAGACGGTGTAGCTATTGAAGCTGCTGCCCAAGCTGAATATGATGCTGCTGCTGCTGCTGCTGTTACTGCCCAAGATATTGAGGATGATGCCGAAGCTTTAGTAATTTCTACTGATGCCGACTTAACTGATGCAAATAACGATTTAGCTACTTTCTTATTGCTACCTGATGAAGATGGTTTGCAAGCCTTAATTGATGCTGCAATATTGGATATAGCTGGTTGGAACCAAGACATAGCAAATATTCAACCAATCATTGATGCTAAATTTGTAGTTGTTTCCGGTTTATTGGTTGAGTTAACTGATGCCGGTGTTGAGTACACATTTGAGATGGAAGTTGATGGTACAGGTACTTTGGTAATTACTAATTTTGGTGTACTTTCTTCATTATACCCAGATATTCACGCTCAAATTATTGCTGAATGGCAAGTGTACTGGACTATGGAACAAGAATTAGAAGCTTTAGACAACGCACATGACTTAAATGCTGATTTAATTAGCGCTTATGGATGGGGGTCTGATGATTTAGAGGATCTTGCTGATTATTTAGCTGACTTACAAGATGATCTTGCAACTGCTATCTATGATATCGAAGTAGCTGAACAAGCGTTAGCTTCTGCCCAAGTTGAAGAAAATGCTGCTGAAGCTTACATTTCTTACTTAGAAGCATTGGTGACGACATTAGAACAAAGACATGCAAATACTTTAGCAATTGCTGCTAAATACAAAGCTTTAATGGACGCTGCTTTGGCATCTTAAGATTCTTTAAGAAAATTAACTAAAGGGCTGCCTCACAGCAGCCCTTTTAAAACAAAAATTTAACTCTTAAAGAACTAAAACATATGAAAAAATATTTAATTTTATGCTTTATCTTCGTCTTTGCGCTAACAAGTGCAAATGCACAGGATAGAGATTCAGAACACCACCACTATAAAGGGGATACCTGTAAAGTTGGGCCTAGATTTGCCCCGCAAGCAGGAGATTTCACTGTGGCGATGATTTTTGGACGCGGAGCATTTCTTGAAGATGGTTTGGTTGTTCCCAGTTCAACTGCAGCGGTTTCCGGTGCGGCACCGTATGACAGTACTGTAGAGGCCAATGACAACCGAATTAACAATATGGTTGGTGGAGAAGCAAGATATTACGCTTCAAATAGGTTTGCCATCACTTTAAGTGGTGCGGCTATTTGGAGAAATACACCTTCACAACTTGCCATACCGGCTGTTATTGACGGAGAAGGAAATACCATTATTCCTGCTTACAATCCGGTTGTGGAAGCCGAAAGTATCGACGCACGAATCTCATTGGGCGGACAATGGTTGTTTAATACCAAAAATGATCGCTTATTTCCTTATGTAGGATTTGCGTTGCCTTTTAACTATGCAAGACGATCTATGTTTGAACCAATCACAATTGATTCAGGCGGAAATCTTGCTGTCAACGATTTAGGCGCACGCCACGTAGACATTACTGCTTTCGGAGTACAAGCTGTTGCTGGGGTTGATTATTATATCTTTAAAGATGTGTTCTTTGGATTTGATATCAAACCAGTGTCTTATACATACGCCGTAAGTACGAAAACGCCAGGACCAGGATTATTTAACTTGGAATCTGACACAAATACATTATCATTTTTTGCTCAATTTAACTTTAAAGTTGGGTTTAAATTTTAATTTGTAGGTTAATAAATTGATAAGGAAGGGTTGCATTTGCAGCCCTTTTTTTATGCCTAATTTTTTCATTTGCTGGTGCGAGCGTCCCGCTCGTACCCATAATGCTGACAAATAGCTCGAACTCATATGCAGACACAGTCACGAGCGAGACGCTCGCGTTAAAGAGAGACTTTTTGTCTTCCGTCTTCCGTCTTCGGACTTCTGACTATTCCCTATTCAAAGAAAGCTGTATCCGTTTTCTGGCAATGTCAACCTCCAAAACTTTTACAATCACGTGTTGCTGCAAAGTTACTATGGCATTTACATCGCTCACAAAAGTGTCCGACAAATTGGAGATGTGCACTAAACCGCTTTCTTTGATGCCAATATCCACAAAACAGCCAAAATTGGTGATGTTATTGACATCCGCTGGTGCGAGCATCACGCTCGTACCCATAATGCTGGCCAAGTCACGATTGCGACGCTCGCTTAAGCGAATGCGGCACATAAGATAATTTTAGTTATTTTTACTTAAAAAGGCTATGAGTAGAAAATATAAATTTTGCGAGAAATCTGGGGCGTATTTTATAAGTTTTGCTACAGTGTATTGGATAGATGTGTTTACAAGGGACGCCTATTTTTGGAGTATAATAGAATCCTTAGACTACTGTAGAAAAAATAAAGGAATGGAAATATACGGGTATTGCATTATGTCGAATCATGTACATTTAATATTTCGCTCTTCATTCAATAATCCATCTGGTTTAATTAGGGATTTTAAAGGTTTTACATCAAGAAAATTATTAAAATTAATCGAAGAGAATCCACAAGAAAGCAGAAAAGAATGGTTGCTTTGGATGTTTGAAAAGGCCGGAAAACAAAACAGTAACGTTAAATTTAGACAGTTTTGGCAACAAAATAATATGCCAATTGAAATTTGGTCTCTCAAAGTTTTTGAACAAAAATTGGAATATATTCATAAAAATCCGCTTGAAGCTGGATTTGTAATCGATCCAATAGACTGGAAATACAGCAGTGCCAGAAATTATGGAAATGATGACCACACAATTTTAGAAATAGATTTGAATTGATTATATATTGAAATATGGCGTGTCGATTGTAACTATAATAATCGCAAAGTCACGAGCGAGACGCTCGCGCTAGCAATTAGCAAATCAAATCTCAACGCTAACGAAATACTTTTTTGTCTTCCGTCTTCCGTCTTCCGTCTTCGGACTTCTGACTCCTGACTATTCCCTATTCAAAGAAAGCTGTATCCGTTTTCTGGCAATGTCAACTTCCAACACTTTCACAATCACGTGTTGCTGCAAAGTTACTATGGCACTCACATCACTCACAAAAGTGTCCGACAAATTGGAGATGTGCACCAAACCGCTTTCTTTGATGCCGATATCCACAAAACAGCCAAAATTGGTAATGTTATTGACAATTCCGGGCAATAATTGTCCTTCTCTTAAATCATTGATGGAGGTGATGTTTTGATTAAATGTAAAAACCTTTGCCTTTTGGCGCGGATCCAATCCTGGTTTTTCCATTTCTTTTAGGATGTCTTTTAGCGTTGGAAGTCCAATCGTTGAGCTGCAATAATTTTCCAAAACTATCTTTTTCAGCATTTCTTTATGCCCTAACAAATCTGAAATTTTTAACTTCAAATCTTTGGCCATTTTGTTGACAATGGCATAACTTTCGGGATGCACCGCAGAATCATCCAAAGGATTTTCTCCATTTTTGATTCTTAAAAATCCTGCGCTTTGCTCAAAAGCTTTATCGCCCAAACGGGGCACTCTTTTAATGTCATTTCTTGAATTAAAAGATTCATTTTCATTTCGAAAAGCCACAATAGTTGCAGCCAATTTTGGTCCGATTCCAGACACATAACTCAACAAAGATTCACTCGCCGTATTGATATTTACACCAACCATATTCACGCAGCTTTCCACAGTGTTGTCCAGCGCATTTTTTAGTTTGGCTTGATCAACATCGTGTTGGTATTGGCCAACACCAATAGATTTTGCATCAATTTTTACCAATTCGGCCAATGGATCGGCCAATCTTCTGCCAATTGAAACAGCACCTCGTACAGTCACATCATAATTTGGAAACTCGTCACGGGCAATTTTTGAAGCTGAATAGATTGATGCACCGGCTTCACTTACCACATAAACCTCAATGTCCTTATAAAATTTAATGTTTTTAATAAATTGTTCCGTTTCCCGTGACGCGGTTCCGTTCCCGATGGCAATCGCTTCAATTTTATAGGCATTCACTAACGAACTGATTTTACCAGAGGCGACTTTTAAGTCATTTTGTGGTGCATTTGGATAAAAATAGTCTCATTATAAACCAAACCGCCCTGAGCGTTCAGGCAAACAACTTTACAGCCCGATTTGAATCCGGGGTCTATGGCCAAAATATTTTTTTCGCCCAATGGTGCACCTAACAATAATTGTTTTAAATTTTTTGTGAAAACTTGAATCGCTGCATCATCTGCTTTTTCTCTGGCAAGCATTAAAATTTCATTGGATAATGCAGGATATAACAATCGTTTATAAGAATCTTGAATCGCCAATTTAATATGAACCGCGCACTCATTTTTTGAATTGATAATTCTGTCTTCTATTTTACTAATGGCTTTCTCATCATCAATTTCAATTTTCACGCGAATAAAACTTTCGTTTTCCGCCCTTAAAATCGCCAGCAATCGATGAGACGGACAACGGTTTAACGCTTCGGAAAAATCAAAATAATCTCGATATTTTTGGGCTTTTTCTTCTGCTGATTTTGTTTTAATTACGGAGGTGGAAATAAGGGCAAACTTTTCCAATTGATGGCGAATGCCATTTCTGATATCAGTCCGTTCATTAATCCACTCCTCAATAATATAGCGCGCACCTTCAAAAGCTGCTTCTGGGGTTTCAACTTCTTTATTTAGGTATTTTGAAGCAATGGATTTAAGGTCTGTGGCTCGTTGGCCCATCATAATTTTAGCCAATGGCTCCAAACCTTGATTTCGCGCGGTTTCCGCTTTTGTTTTTCGTTTTTTCTTAAAAGGAAGATAAAGATCTTCCAAAGCAATTAAATCATTGGAAGATGTAATTTTTGCTTTTAATTCATCGGTTAAAACTTCTTGCTCATCTAACGTTTTCAGAATGGCAATTTTACGCTTTTCCAACACTTCAAACAGCAATTTATACTTTACAATTTCACCAATTTGAACCTCATCCAAATCTCCTGTCATTTCTTTTCTGTAACGCGAAATAAAAGGAATGGTACAATCGTCATTTAACAATTGTACCGTATTTTGAATGCCTTTATCGGGAAGTTGGGTAAAGGATTTTATATAGTTGAGTAGTTGCATTGTTGATTTTAGTTTTCATTGGCGGTTTCAGTTTGCAGGCACAATTTCAGTCGCAGTTTGAACTGTTTACTGTAACTGTGAACTACATATTTAACTAATTTGCTCGCCGTTAGCTACCGAGTCATTTTCCGGTTCAATAAAGGCCAGTTTGCCATCGGGCGTATTGGTCATTAAAATCATTCCCATACTATCGATGCCCTTTAAATTTCTCGGCGCCAAATTTATTAAAACCGTCACTTTTTGTCCGATGATGTCTTCCGCATTAAAACTTTCCGCAATGCCCGAAACGATGGTGCGGACATCAATACCAACATCAACTTTTAACTGCAACAATTTTTTGGTTTTCGGTACTTTTATCGCTTCAATAATAGTCCCAACCCTGATATCCAATTTTGTGAAATCATCAAATTCGATGGTTTCTTTTTGTGGTTCCGTTATTTTATTTTCAGCTTCATTTGTTAATTTTGTAGCTTCCAGTCTGTTTAGTTGCGCCTGAATTTCTTCATCTTCAATCTTCGCAAATAACAATTCCCCCTTTCCAATTTGGTGATTTGGAGGCAGTAGTTCGTCTTTATCTTCCACATCATTCCATACCATCTCGACTGCGCTCGATGTGACGGATGAATCGTCATTGCGAGACGCATTTTTTTGCGTTGTGGCAATCTCTTGGTATTGACCGATATTTAATATCTTTTTCAACTTCTCTGAAGTAAACGGCAAAAAAGGTTCGCTCAAAACCGACAAAGCGCTTGCAATTTGCAAAGCAATGTACATCACCGTTTTTACGCGTTTTTCATCAACCTTTATCATTTTCCAAGGTTCTTCATCTGCCAGATATTTATTTCCCAATCGGGCTAAATTCAGCAACTCTTGAGAAGCTTCCCGAAACCTGTAACGATCGATTGAATTGCCAATGATGGAAGGAAATTTGTGCATCTTTTCCAAAGTTTCATTATCGATATCGGAAAACTCATTTGGTTCAGGAACAATGCCGTTGTAATATTTTTCGGATAAAACCACCACCCTGTTGATGAAATTGCCGAAAATTGCCACCAACTCATTGTTATTTCTTGCCTGAAAATCTTTCCAGGTAAAATCGTTGTCCTTTGTTTCCGGCGCATTGGCCGTTAAGGCATAGCGCAACACATCTTGTTTGTTTGGGAAATCTTCCAAATATTCGTGTAACCAAACCGCCCAATTTTTTGAAGTGGAAATTTTATTGCCTTCCAAATTTAAAAATTCATTTGCAGGCACATTTTCTGGCAAAATATAGGTGCCTTCGGCTTTTAGCATCGCCGGAAAAATGATGCAATGAAACACAATATTGTCTTTGCCAATAAAATGAATCAGTTTTGTGTCTTTGTCTTTCCAATAAGGTTCCCAGTCTTTTCCTTCGCGCGCCGCCCATTCTTTGGTGGATGAAATATAGCCAATTGGCGCGTCAAACCAAACGTAAAGCACTTTTCCCTCTGCATTTTCAACCGGCACGGGAATTCCCCAATCCAAGTCGCGCGTTACTGCCCTAGGTTTTAATCCATCGTCCAACCACGATTTAACTTGTCCCAGCACATTCGATTTCCAGTCATTTTTATGGCCTTCCACGATCCATTCACGCAACCATTTTTCATATTTTTCCAATGGCAAATACCAATGTTTTGTCATTTTTTTGGTGGGAACATTTCCCGTAATGGCCGATTTCGGATTGATTAAATCGGTGGCATTATGGCTTGTACCGCATTTTTCGCATTGATCGCCGTAACTTTCTTCGTTTCCGCATTTCGGACAAGTGCCAACCACAAATCGGTCTGCCAAAAACTGGTTCGCTTCTTCGTCATACAATTGCTCGCTGGTTTCTTCAATAAATTTTCCTTCATCATACAATTTCCTGAAAAATTCTGAAGCGGTTTTATGATGAATTTTTGCGGAAGTCCGTGAATAATTATCAAAGGAAATTCCGAAATCCTGAAAAGATTTTTTAATGATGGCGTGGTATTTATCCACCACATCCTGCGGCGATATACCTTCTTTTTTTGCTTTAATGGTAATGGGAACACCGTGTTCATCTGATCCACAAATGTAAATCACATCATTTCCAGTTAACCGTAAATAACGTGCATAAATATCGGCTGGAACATAAACACCCGCCAAATGGCCGATATGAACCGGACCGTTGGTGTAAGGCAGCGCTGCCGTAATGGTATATCTTTTTGCCTTAGTGGCTGGATTTTTGGAATTGCTCATCAAAATTTATTTAAGAGCCACAAAAATAAGGATTGTTTACTAGAAAAGTGAATAGTTGATTCGGTTTTCGTAATTTGCAATCTATTTTATTAAATTTCAAGATGATTCAACCCGACTATTTAAAAAAAGGCGATACTGTTGCCATTGTTTCAACAGCCAGAAAAATATCTTCGGATCAAATTATTGCCGCCATTAAACTGCTTGAAAAATGGGGATTAAATGTGGTAATAGGAAACACCATTGGTTCGGAAGAAAATCAATTTGCCGGAAATGATGAAGCGCGTATAAACGATTTTCAACAACTGTTAAACAACCCAAAAGTAAAGGCAATTTGGTGTGCACGAGGCGGTTATGGAACGGTAAGAATTGTTGATAAACTTGATTTTTCGGAATTTAAAAAACATCCGAAATGGATCATAGGCTATTCCGACATTACGGTTTTACACAGCCATATTCACAATTTAGGCATTGAAACGTTACACGCAACAATGCCCATTAATATTGAAAAAAGCAGCAAACTATCTATAGAAACTCTTAAAAAAAGTCTCTTCGGAAAAAATCTGTCATATGAAATTTCTGCGGATGAAAAAAATAAATTGGGAAATGCTGAAGGAGAAATTGTCGGCGGAAATTTATCGGTTTTATATAGTTTATTGGGAAGCAATTCATCAATAAAAACAAATGGTAAAATGCTGTTTATTGAAGATTTGGATGAATATTTATACCATATTGACCGAATGCTGATGAACCTGAAACGAAATGGTTATTTCAACAATTTGAAGGGCTTAATTATTGGCGGAATGACAAATATGCACGACAATGAAATACCATTTGGCAAAACTTCGGAAGAAATTATTTTAGATTGTGTAGCGGAATACGATTTTCCTGTGGTTTTTAATTTTCCTGCCGGTCATTTGGATGATAATCGTGCACTGATTTTAGGCCGAAAAGCAATTTTGGAAGTTGGGGAAATCAAAAGTAAAATCACGTTCTTGTAAAAAAAACAATAAACTTAACCGCAAGGGGCGCAAAGAAAAAACGCAAAGTGCGCAAAAAATTAAAAATAATAAAAAACATAGCGAGCTTTGCAAAAAAACTTTGCGAACTTAGCGGTTAAAATGCGCAACTAATTTTAAAAAAATGGCTAAACACAACGAATTAGGGGAATTGGGTGAAGATCTTGCGGTGGAAGAACTTGAAAAAAAGGGCTACGAAATTGTGGAACGCAACTGGCGCTATAAAAAAGCGGAAATCGACATTATTGCGCGTAAAGATGAGGTGTTGGCCATTGTTGAAGTAAAAACCCGCTCGTCTGATTATTTTGGGGATCCGCAGGATTTTGTGAATACAAAAAAAATTAAAATGTTGGTGGAAGCCGTGAATGAATATGTTAATTCAAAAGATTTGGAAGTTGAAGTACGTTTTGACATTATGGCCATTATCATAAACAAAAACAAGCTTACCATTGAACATTTAGAGGATGCTTTTTTTCATTTTTAATGATTTTAAACAGCATTACAGCTTTTTGAATCTTAGTTTATTTTCTTTGTGGGTTATTGTTTTTGTATTTCACAAATGAGCCCAGTGAAAAATTAAATAATTTAGTAATGAAAGCCCCATCGTGGGGCGACCTGTTTGTATTAAAAATATAATCGAACATCAATATTCTTTAAATTCCAAAAATAAAACAAATGAAAAAACTGCTGACCTTGCTGCTTTTAATCATTGTATCGTGCAAGTCGACTAAAAATATGACCACTGATTTTGTTGTAAATGAAGCCATTTTGATCAATACCATAAATTGTCCGGAAAATGGAGATTGTACCATTGAATTGCTGCCAAACACTTCCTTGGAATTTAAGAAAGACGAATTTGGGAATTTATATCCCGTGATTTCTGAAGGAAGTAAAACGATTTTTAAGTTTATTTACACCAGAAAATCCATTCCGAATACCCAAGACAGCAATTATTCTGAAGTCGTTTTTGCCGAATTTGATGCAACCATATCAGAAAAAACATTCACCAATGAAACCCTGAAGGATGCAAAAATCCACTTTGGCCGATTGTGCTATTGCAAAGGCGAAACCGGCTACTATCCCATTAAAAACGGCGAATTTAACATCACAAAATCTTCTAAAAACGCCTTTAAAATAGATTTTAATTTTAAGATTGATGAAGTGCCTCAAATTATTTCAGCCATCAATGAAACTGTTTGTGCAAAATCAAATGCAACTAATTAACATCCATTGACCGCAATTTGTTAAATTTGCCTTTTAATTAAAGGATAAAACCAATGTTACAAGTAGCGTTTATTAGAGAAAACAGGGAAACTGTTTTAAAAGGTTTGGCAAAAAGAAATTTTAAAAATGCCGAAGAAATGGTCGATAAAACCATTTTGGCTGATGAAGAAAGAAGGGCCATTCAAACAGAACTGGACGCTATTTTAGCCGAATCCAATAAACTTTCTAAAGACATTGGCGATTTATTTAAATTGGGCGAAACCCAAAAAGCCGCTATTTTAAAACAAAAAACCGTTCAGCTAAAAGATAAATCAAAAGAATTAACTGAAAATCTTCAGCAAAAAGCAACCGAGTTACAGGAATTGCTATACTTAATTCCAAATATTCCAAATGAAATTGTGCCTGAAGGAACTTCTGCAGAAGACAACCTAAATATTTTTCAGGAAGGCGAAATTCCTAAATTGCACGAAGGCGCGATGCCGCACTGGGAATTGGCAAAAAAATACGACATTATCGATTTTGAACTGGGCAATAAAATTTCAGGCGCAGGTTTTCCTGTTTACAAAGGAAAAGGCGCAAAATTGCAACGCGCATTGATCAATTATTTTTTGGATAAAAATACCGCTGCCGGTTATGAGGAAGTTCAGGTGCCGCATTTGGTGAATGAAGCTTCTGGATTTGGTACCGGTCAATTGCCAGATAAAGAAGGGCAAATGTATCACGACGCCACGGATAATTTATATTTAATTCCCACTGCGGAAGTTCCCGTCACCAATATTTACAGAGATGTTATTTTAAAAGAATCCGAATTTCCCATTCTTAAAACAGCTTACACGCCTTGTTTTAGAAGAGAAGCCGGTTCTTACGGCGCGCACGTTCGCGGACTGAACAGATTGCACCAATTTGACAAAGTAGAAATTGTGCGGATTGAACATCCGTCAAATTCCTATGCGGCTTTGGAATTGATGGTAAATCACGTAAAAGGGATTTTGCAGGAATTGAAATTGCCTTACAGAATATTGCGTTTGTGTGGTGGTGATATGGGATTTACCTCGGCATTGACCTACGATTTTGAGGTATTTTCAACAGCGCAGGATCGTTGGCTGGAGATTAGTTCGGTGTCAAATTTCGAAACATTTCAGGCAAACCGATTGAAACTTCGATTTAAAAACAAAGAAGGAAAAATCGAACTGGCACATACGCTCAACGGAAGTTCATTGGCGTTACCGCGCGTTTTGGCAGGGCTATTGGAAAATTGCCAAACGCCGGAAGGAATAAAAATTCCGGATGCTTTGGTGCCATATTGCGGATTTGAATTCATTAATTAACGCAAATAGTATACATATATTTTTTGTAATTGTTCATTTCAATCAATGCTTCAAAATAAGCGTTTAATTGTCCGTTTTTCATTAAATTTAAGGCGCTATTCTTCTTTGTTTCGTAATTTTCTACTTGTGTTTTCATTCGCTAAAATTTAAATTGTTCTTTCTAGAAAGACTTTTTTCGGATAAATTTGCAACAGCGCTTTAGTGAAAACAGCTTTATTTATTAAAACTTTAACACTTGTTTGGTTATCTTTGAAAAATGTAAAAATCACCTTATGCGAAGCGCTTTAATCCTTCTTGTCTGTTGTTTTTCCCTGCAAATTTATGCACAGGAACCGCAATTGGCATCGCAGTATTTTAGAAATGGCGAATATGAAAAAGCGGCCTCACTCTATAAAACTTTGTTTGAAAAAAATCCCTATAACGCCAATTATTTAAACGCATTAATCGATTGCTATCAACAGTTGGAAAAATTTGAAGAAGTGACTCAAATTGTTGTGAAACAATTAAATAGTTATCCAACTCAGGAGTATTTGTATGTGGAATTGGGCTACAATGAGCAATTGCAGAATTTTCCTGACAAGGCTGCGCATTATTATGAAAAAGCATTACTTTCCATAGATAAATTCCCTGCATTGGGTTATGTTGTCGCAAAAACTTTTCAAGATAATTTCCTGCTTGATTATGCACTTTTGGCCTACAAAAAAGCGATGGCTATGAATCCAAATGCCGATTACAACTTTCAAATTGCTTTAATTTACAGTGAAAAAGGGGAACTTGAAAATATGTTCAACACTTATTTGAATCTTATAGAAGCGAATGAAAATTATGAATCGGTTGCGAAAAGTTATATCGGAAAATTTATTACGAATGATTCAGAAAGTGAACCCAATATTTTATTGAAAAAACTTCTGTTAAAACGTTCTCAAAACAATCCAAAAAACAGCTGGAATGAGTTGTTGAGCTGGCTTTTTATCCAACAAAAAGAGTACGATAAAGCACTTATTCAGGAAAAAGCCCTGCACAAGAGGAATTTGGGCAATTTAAACGGTATCCTGAATTTAGGAAAAATCACTTTTGAGAACAATGATTTTGAAGCCACAAAAAACTGCTTCAACTATGTGCTGGAAAACCCACAAAATTTAGAAAATGAATTGATTGCCAAGCTGTATTTGCTTGAAGTAAATATGAAAACAAATGTACCTGTCGAAACTGTTGAAGCCCAATTTCAACAATTGTTTAAACAATATGGAAAAAATGTGTCCACTTTGAGTATCCAAACCATTTATGCAGAATTTTTGGCCTTCAAAAAAAACGAATCTGAACAAGCGATTTTGGTGTTGAAAGACGCGCTTAAATTGCCCGTTAACGAATTTCAAAAAGGATATTTAAAAATAAAATTGGCCGATATTTTGGTGTTTGAAAACAAATTCAGCAGTGCGTTAATTTATTATACGCAGGTTCAAAACGATTTAAAAAATCAGCCTATCGGACAAACAGCGCGGTTTAAAATTGCGCAAACTTCCTATTTTAAAGGCGATTTTGAATGGGCGCAATCGCAGCTCGGCGTTTTGAAAAACTCCACCTCGCAACTCATTGCAAACGATGCTTTGGCTTTGAATCTGTTGATTACGGACAATGCGGTAAAAGACAGTTTGAAAATAGCCCTGAAAAAATACGCCGTTGCCGATTTGCATTCCTACCAGAATAAAAATCAGCAGGCCCTTGATACTTTACAATTGGTTTTGAACCAATACAAAGGGCATCCCATTGAAGATGAGGTACTTTTTAAGAAAGCGCAATTGTTTGAAAAAATAAATCAGTTCACTAATGCAGAAAACAGCTATCTACAAATTATCAGCTTAAATAAAGATGATATTTTAGCCGATGACGCCCATTATTATTTGGCTGAATTGTATTTAAATAAATTAAACAGTCCGGAAAAAGCCAAAGAATACTATCAAAAAATGATATTTGACTATCCGTCGAGCATTTATGTGGTCGATGCCCGGAAAAAATTCAGGAAACTGCGGGGCGATAAGGTGAATTAGGAAAAAGCAAATCCTATCCCCAACCCTTTCCAAAGGAAAGGGAGTTTGATTTAAAATTATAATAATATTTGCAAAAAACTTTTAATATCTAATATTTAATTTTTAATATGTACATCTACAGCGTTACCACAAATATAGAAGAATCGATTCACGACGAATGGCTGAAATGGATGAAAGAAAAACACATTCCCGATATGCTTTCAACCGGAAAATTTAGTTACGCTAAAATGAGCCAGGTGATGATTGAGGAAGATATGGGCGGAACAACGTATTCCGTGCAATATACCACCGATAGTTTGGAATCTTTACAGGATTATTATAAAGAGGACGCCGCGAGGTTGCGCGAAGAGGCAACCAAACTTTTTTGTGGTAAATTTGTTGCTTTCAGGACCGAATTAAAAATAATCAGCGAGCAATTTAGTATGAGCGTGAAAAACTAATTTTATGAGTGTAAGAGCAAAAAAACACCTTGGACAACATTTTTTGAAAGACGAGCAAATTGCACAAAATATTGCCGACAGCTTAACGGAAAATGGCTATAAAAACGTGTTGGAAATTGGTCCGGGAATGGGTGTTTTAACCAAATATATTCTTAAAAAGGACTTGGTTGTGCACGTTATTGAAATTGACACAGAGTCGGTGGATTATTTAAAAGCAAACTATTTAAACTTGGCCGACAGAATTATTTTAAAAGACTTTCTAAAAATAAACCTGTCCGATTATTTTGGGGAGGAACAGGTAGCAATTATAGGCAACTTTCCCTATAACATTTCCACGCAAATTGTTTTTAAAACACTGGAAAACCGGCATCAAATCCCTGAATTTTCAGGAATGTTCCAAAAAGAAGTCGCCCAACGCATCGCAGAAAAAGAAGGCAGTAAAGTGTACGGAATTTTATCCGTTTTAACCCAGGCTTTTTACGATGTGGAATATTTATTTACGGTGCCGCCAACGGTATTTAATCCGCCGCCAAAAGTGGATTCTGGCGTAATTCGACTTACCAGAAAAGAAAATTTTAACTTGCCCGTGAACGAAAAATTGTTCTACACCGTTGTTAAAACCGCTTTCAACCAGCGCAGAAAAACAATGCGCAACAGTTTAAAAACGCTCAATTTATCCGATAATTTAAGAGAAGACCCTATCTTTGCCAAACGTCCGGAACAATTATCTGTGCAAGAATTTATTAGTCTGACCTCTAAAATAGAAAATGATGTCGTTTGAAATAACAGCAAAATACATTGATGAAATTCAGCAATTAATTGCTGACGGAAAAGATGAGGCGATTTTAATGCTTCTGGAAGAAGTGCATTATGCCGATATTGCTGAAATTATTGAAGACTTAACCATTGAGGAGGGCATTTATTTAATAAAATTACTGGATAGCGACGTCACTGCGGATGTAATTACCGAATTGGATGAAGATACGCGTGAAAAAATCTTGGGCGGACTTTCATCCAAAGAAATTGCGGAGGAAATTTCGGAATTGGACACCGATGATGCTGCCGATATTATTTCTGAACTTACCGATAAACAACAGGAGGAAGTAATTTCCCATATCGAAGATGAAGAACACGCCAAGGACATTCGGGATCTTTTGCGGTATGATGAAAATTCTGCAGGTGGTTTAATGGCCAAAGAACTTATAAAAGTCAATGAAAATTGGAATGTGCTTACCTGCGTTAAAGAAATGCGCTCCCAGGCTGAAGAAGTATCTCGGGTGCATTCCATTTATGTTGTTGACGACCACGACATATTAAAAGGACGATTGTCTTTAAAAGATTTATTGACAACCTCAACCAGAACTGCCATTAAAGATGTTTTTATTAAAAAAGTGGATTTTGTCCACGTTGATGATAAAGCCGAAGATGTAGCTAGAATTATGCAGAAATACGATTTAGAAGCCATTCCGGTGGTGGATAAAATGGGTCGTTTGGTGGGAAGAATCACCATTGATGATATTATTGACGTTATTAAGGACGAAGCGGAAAAAGATTACCAAATGGCTGCTGGGATTTCACAGGATGTAGAAGCCGATGATACCATTTGGGAATTGACAAAAGCGCGTTTACCTTGGCTTATTCTTGCGCTTTTTGGTGGATTTGTGAGTGTTTCCATCTTGGGCGGATTTGCGACAGCGATGGAAAAATACAAAGAACTTTTCTTTTTTACCCCTTTAATTGCCGCAATGGCCGGAAATGTAGGCGTACAATCATCCGCAATTATCCTTCAAGGTTTGGCCAACGACAGTTTAAGAGGTTCCTGGTGGAAAAGATTGATCAAGGAAGTTTCATTAAGCTTGTTAAATGGGTTGGTGCTTGCCGCCCTGTTAATGTCTGCAGGAATGTATTTTTTAGGCTTCGAAATTAAAGTTGGGCTTACTGTCGCCATATCACTGGTTTCTGTAATCATAATTGCCTCCATAATTGGCACTTTTGTCCCAATCATTTTAGACAAAAGAGGCATTGATCCGGCATTGGCCACTGGTCCTTTTATCACAACCAGCAACGACATTTTTGGAATCTTAATTTACTTTCTGATTGCAAAAATGATTTTAGGATTTTAAACGTTGGATAGATGATATCTGAAAATTGGTAATCGGTTTTTTTAACAAACTTTCAAAATCTTAAAGCGATTATGATACTTGAGCAACATTAAAAAACAAACAAAAAGCGCCATTTTCAAGGCGCTTTTTGTTTTAATATATTTAGTTAACCTATTCTTCCATTTTAGCCCAGCTGTCTCTCAACGGAACGGTTCTGTTAAAAACCAAATGGAATTCAGTGGTGTCTTTATCCACACAAAAATAACCCAAACGCTGAAACTGGAATCGGTCTAAAATGTTTGCCGTTTTTAAACTTGGTTCCACAAAAGCTTCCAAAACAGTTAAAGAATCCGGATTTAAAAAGTCTTTAAAATCTTTGTCCTTTTGGCTGTCTGGCGCTTCTTCTGTAAACAAACGGTCGTAAACCCGCACTTCTGCTTTTACGGCGTGTTTAATGGAAACCCAGTGCAGCGTGCCTTTAACTTTACGCTGACTTGCTTCTGTGCCGCTTCCGCTTAAACTGTCGGTATCGTAGGTGCAGTGAATTTCGGTAATTTCCCCGTTTTCGTCTTTTACCACCGATTCAGCTTTTATAATATAGGCATTTTTCAAACGCACTTCATTTCCTAATTTTAAGCGGAAGAACTTTTTGTTTGCCTCTTCCCTAAAATCTTCTTTTTCAATATAAATTTCTCGGCTAAATGGCACTTCTCTAAATCCGGCGCTTTCGTCTTCCTGGTTGTTTTCAGCAGTTAACCATTCTTCTTTTCCCTCAGGATAATTGGTTATTACAACTTTTACAGGATCTAAAACTGCCATAACTCTTGGCGCTGTTTTGTTTAAATCATCTTTTATGCAATATTCCAGCAACGCTACATCGGTTACATTATCGCGCTTCGAAATTCCTGCCGTTTCGCTAAAAGTTCTGATAGATTCTGGTGTGTAACCTCTTCTTCTTAAGCCCGAAATTGTTGGCATTCTTGGATCATCCCAACCCGAAACTATTTTTTCTTCAACCAATTGCAGTAATTTGCGTTTGCTCATCACCGTATAACTCAAATTTCTTCGTGCAAATTCACGTTGTTTCGGACGCAATTTCGCCGGATCGTAAACTTGGTCAACATACCAATCATATAAATCCCGGTGACTTTTAAACTCCAGCGTGCAAATAGAATGCGAAATTTGCTCTAAATAATCACTTTCGCCGTGCGTCCAGTCGTACATCGGATAAATACACCAATTATTTCCTGTTCTGTGGTGGTGTCTTTTCAAAATTCGGTACATAATGGGGTCACGCATATGCATATTTACGTGTTTCATGTCAATTTTTGCACGCAAAACGTGAGAACCTTCTTCAAAATCACCATTTTTCATTTTTAAAAACAACGCTAAATTTTCTTCTATTGTTTTGTTTCGGTTCTTACTGTCTGTTCCCGGTTCGGTTGGCGTTCCTTTTTGCAAAGCCATTTCTTCCGATGATTGGTCATCAACATACGCTTTTCCATTTTTTATCATTTGCACAGCCCAATCGTACAATTGCTGAAAATAGTCCGATGAATACAATTCTTTGTCCCATTTAAAACCCAGCCATTGCACGTCATGTTTTATGGAATCAACATATTCCTGTTCCTCTTTTGCCGGATTTGTATCGTCAAAACGCAGGTTCACTGGCGCATTGTATCGCAATCCCAAACCAAAATTCAAACAAATGGAAGCTGCGTGGCCAATATGCAAATAACCATTTGGCTCGGGCGGAAATCTAAATCGTAATTTATCTTGGGCCAAACCGTTTGCCAAATCATCTTCAATAATTTGCTCAATAAAATTCAGCGATTTTTTTTCTTCACTCATAATAACATCAGACTTATAAGTTGCAAAATTATTGATTTTTTTCGGCAATGCAACTACAAAATCACACTGCATATTCAACAAA
>Ga0209643_1001605_pt1 | contig 19940 bp, 20 predicted proteins | sample AutmiccBRH37_all_FD_187383 | JGI IMG/M metagenome (GOLD analysis project Ga0209643, IMG submission 187383) | Deep subsurface microbial communities from Mt. Terri, Switzerland - Autotrophic microbial communities BRH/37_all (SPAdes) (version 2) | ecosystem: Environmental > Aquatic > Deep... | reverse complement strand
GCTGTATCAGTCGTCGGTCGTCAGTCTTCAGTCGTAGGTCTTAAAGTCTTTTGACCAGAGGTAAAATGAAACTATTCCGACGTCTGAAGTCCTACGACTGACGACTATTCCAGCATCCGCCTGGACTAAAACCCCTCCCCCTCACTGCATGTCGCTGTGGGGTCTCTTGAGGGTCGCTTTTAAGGCAGGCTGTCACAATTCTGGCTTCTGGCTTCCGCCGTCTAAGCATCGGGGACATTCCTCTGACCCACGGAGGCAGTCACACTAGAGAGGTGTGTCCCCTTTCCTTAGCCGGCAACGCTCGTCAGGGCGTTTTTTGCTATGAATTCCTGCCATGTAGATCCAGGGCCGCCTGGGCGCCTGTACCTGTTTTGAAGTTATTAAAAACCATTTTTTCATAAGTTTTAAAATCCCTGTTCAGCACAGGAAAGTCAGGCAAATTGACCAGTAGATCGGCTTCCCACAGGATCTGAAAATCCATGCCGTCTATTTTCGACTTAAGGTGGTGGTTTCCAATGATATGGCAGACCCTTTCAATGGTATCCTCCGCCAGGCCGGTTTTTTTAAGGATGCTGCGGGCTATGGGCGGTCCTTCCAGGTGCTGGTAGGCTGGGGCGGACGAGTTATAAAGGGCCTCAGCCTGTTTTATGCCTATGTCATGAAGAACGGCGGCCAGTTCCACTGTCTTTTTTATTTCGGTACCAGCCGGGTATTCCGAATCACATAAGAAGGAGGCGCATTTTAGTACATCCAGGGCATGCTTTATCCTCCTGCTGTCGTCTCCGAAGACAATCTTCATTTGATCAAGTATTTTGTTCAGCATGTTCAGGCACCTCCGTTAAATATAACTATACTCTGAAGGGTCTAAAAAACAATTAATGGAAGGTATTGTATACAGTATAAATAACTTGAGTCAGCTTTTCTTATTTGTTTTTTAAAGTTGTATTAATATATCTTAATATATCTATGTAGTCTTTGAGGGATAATCCCTCGAAGCATATCTGGACAATATAGCGCCGGTAGCCCTGGCTTTTGGAATTGTACTGGGAAGTGTAGTCGGTAACTTTTTTTACATTGACAACCCTGCCCTTCGCCAGTAAAAATCTGCTGGAATATCCATCAGGAATGCTAAATTGGAAAATAAGAGCATCGCCTTCCTGATGGAACCTGGCGGAATAGATTCTGATACCTCCGTGGCTTATATTAATTGAATAAGTGGTATGCCAGACCTCCTCCGGAACCTTTTCCTCTATGTACTTAATCTTTGCCTCGCTGGATATGCGTATGCTTTTCCTTTTTTCAACATGGTCTTGCTTGGATGTGATTCTTATTTCCAGGGAGTCTGCAGACAGGTCTGTAATAGTGCCGCTGAACAGAACAGATCCTGCACCGGAAATTACCGGTAGTCTTAGCTCGACCCTTGTGTTTATCTCAAAGGGTTTTAGCATAAGAATAGGGGTGTTTATCACTATTTTGTCTTTATCTGCCTCAAGAACGGTGCACGAATAAAAAATGGAGGATCCTTTAAGTCTGAAACCTAACATTGATTGAGGAAATATTTCATCAATGTTTGGTGTGGTCATATAATTGTTCCTCCCATTGGCCGTGTGATAAGATGGATTGCGCCTCAGACTGTGAACGGCTTCAATAACCCCTGTTCTCATTATACCTTATTCCGCAATGGAAATTATAGATCGTTTGATTCAAAAAACAATGGCATGTTAGCAGACAAAAGAAAAATTCACCGGTGTTGGACATTATTTATACCGGCTTAGACACTATTTGAGGGTTTTGGCAATAAAAGGGTTTTTATTTGAGGCGATTATGGTATACTCATGTAAATTAACATAATTTAACATCAAAGGAGTGTTTTATTTGTCGGTTAAAACCAGGAATCTGGGGCTTGAGATATATTATTTGTTTAACGGAAGAGATTTCATTGTCAATGAAAACCTTAGCGATATGGAATTTCAGGATATTATGCACTTTTGCAGGGAAAATGATCCGGATTGCAAAAAAATAAACCTCAAAATATTTTTAATGGGGAAGAAACATTCTGAAGGAAAGAGTAATTAATTGTTGAAAATAAAATAGCGAGTATAACAATGGCCGGGAACTGATGGTGAGGAAGATAAAGATGAAGCAGTCAATGGCGGTCAAATTCTGGGGAGTTCGTGGTTCAATTCCCAGCCCGGGGGTATCTACAAAGAAATATGGGGGTAATACCTCCTGTGTCAGTATTCACCTGGATAATGAAAAAACGCTGATTCTTGATGCAGGGACGGGTATTCGTGAACTGGGCAAAAAACTGGTGGCGCAAAAAACAGATATATTTGTCATTGTAACGCATATTCACTGGGATCACATCCAGGGATTTCCTTTCTTTATACCTATCTTTCAAAAAGACAGGGTAATATATGTGTTTCCATATCAACAGGGCGAAACTATGTTTAATTCCCTGTTTAAGCAGATGGATGGCGCTCATTTTCCGGTCAGCATGGATCGCCTGCCGTCCAAATACCAGATTATCACCAGCGATATATCCGAGTTTATGGAAAAGCACGGTTTCTGTATTTCCCGCATAGCCACCAACCATCCGGGAGGAGCCTATGGTTATCGTATTGAGAATGACGGCCGAACGGTGGTATACCTTACAGACAATGAGCTGAATCCTCCCGAAGGGAAAGTAAATGATTTCGACTCTTTTGTCAGTTTTTGTAAAAATGCAGATTTGCTTATTCACGATGCCCAGTACACCCAGCAGGACATGCCACTGAAGCATGGGTGGGGGCACAGCATGATAAGCCAGTCCTGTGAGCTGGCTGTGGCTGCAGGAGTCAGGCGCCTGGTGCTATATCATCATGATCCTGACCGCACCGATGAACAGTTGGACCTGTTGCAGGAGGAAGCGCAGATCTGGTTTTTACAGAATAAGCATGATATACAGTGCGCCGCTGCATATGAGGGAATGGTGATTAATTTTTAAAAGACGGGACTCAGAACTCAGAATGGAAAAACCAAAGACTGTTATGCTGTTTAATCGAACCAGAATTCTGTCTCCTGAATTCTGAATTCTGGATTCCGCCGTCTGCAAGACGGCAACGCCGGCAAGGCGGTTATTTTAGTCGTCCCGGGTAGACAGCAGTATTTGCACTAATTTCCTCATATCATCGGGGCTTATTCCCTCGGCTGCAATTTCTTTGGTGAGCTTTATAAAGGGCAAATTTTTCAGGTCCATGAAAAACTTTATGTCATCTTCGGTGAGATAGGGAAAAATCTCCTCCGGGCCCACAACATTTTCATCCTTAAGATATAAGGGGTTGACCTCCAGTACCAGGGCAATTTTTTTTATGGTGTCCTCCGATGGCGCATAGCCTTCGGGGCTGTTCATCAGGCGGCTCATGGTGGCCCTGGATAAGCCCGCAGCCTTTCGGACATCGCCCAGAGTCAGGTTTCTGTATTTAAGCAATTCCAGTATTTTGTCCCGGCGTGTTTTTTGGTCTACCTTGATCAGATTTTTCATTTATGTTCTTAACTCCCGTCTTCTGGTTTGAAATTTTTTAAGATCTTCAGTGAGCGAAGCAGGTCCATTTTACTGATTCCCGTCCTCCTGGACAGCTCTTTAACCAGCAGTTCTTCATCCATTACAGCGGCTGCGGCGGTGTGAGCGGCCTGGCTGTGACTTGCCCCCACGGATTTTTTGATTATCATCACCACTGTTCCCACTGCATCCGGAAGATCCCGGAGGTTATAGCTGCAGGTAAAACCGGCGGCGTCTTCTTTTGCCAACAGGTCTCCAGCACCGGCCTTTGCCTTTCTGCAGATTAAAACATCCCCGCAGAAAATTCCCATTTCCGGTTTATCCGAGGTCACGGTAACTGCAAAGTCGGCCAGTAGGGGCCCGGCAATATCCAGGTAGCCCGTTGCTTTTCTTTTTTCATAGAGAGGGAGACGGTGTACCGGTATGACGACTTCCTTCACTCCTAAAGGCGATATCGCTTCATCACCTTTAGGAGTGTGGCCGTGTCCCGCCGGGGAAAGGCCGAAAAAATCCTCCAGGGCGTTTTTTAAATCTGTGCTGAATGACTGAATCTTGTCTCTCTCAATAAGCGAAAGGTATGAGTGGGAAAGTTTTACGCCATACATCTTTTCTATAAGAGAGGCCGCTTTCCTTTGGGACAAAAGCATTATTTTTCTTTTTGCGGCTATTTGGGATCCGTTCGCATGCATCTCATTCATATGTATACCTCATGTGTTATTATATCATTCTGTTGCACACAGAAGAAACTATACTGCTGCAATGGGAAGCCTAAAATGTTTAAAATATTTTAAAAATCTGTTGACTATAAGTATATGTCAGTATAAAATGTTTCTTAAGCGTGAAACATGCTGAAAGGAGGTATAACTTGGGAAGGCGACGGGAAACTTTGCCCCCGGTGCCCTTATTCATGCTCAGCAAACAGCAGCGGAAAGTTTATGATCTTGCTTTCAATTACGGTACCAGAGAAATATCAAGTATGCTTTCTATTTCAGAAAAACAGGTAAGGCAGGTATACTCGGTTATAAGGGGTAAGTCAAGGGAATTCATCAATAAATATGTCCCGTTGATGACTGGTGATAAGTCTGCCCTTTTATACCACAACGGTGAAACTGCAGCCTGCTGTGATGACTTTTTCAGGGAACTGATGGTAAATCATCAGGAAGATCTTTCAGCATCTGAACTCTTTGTGCTGGAGCATGTTAAAAAGGGGATTTCCATAGGGGAAATCTCAGGGTTAACCGGAAAAAGCGTTATTGCCATAAGAAAAACCCACCAGAGGGCAAAAAGAAAAATTATTAAAAAAAATATCTTTTTTGACGATAATTGTATCACAAAAATTGACACCGAAAAAACACCAGTTGGTATAAATTTCATTATAATCAGTGAGGCCATGGAACTGATGCAAATTACAAATGCCCGGTTGTCTAAAGATACCGGTATTTCAGTTGAAAGGCTGGAGGAGATTGAAAGGGAAAGGCAGCTTTATTATAATGAACTTTTTTCATTGATTAAGTATTTAAGAATAAACCCATACGGTCCCACCGAAAGAGATCTTCTGCTGAAAAAAGTAAACGATGTAAGTTGGATTAACATGATCAGGGAAGGGGAGACCGGTGAAGGGTATGTGAAAAATACCGAAGGCAAGAGAAAACACCGGGAGAAGGCGGTATTCCGCAACCGTGTGATTTACTACGGAACGGCTTGCTATCATTACAATTGCCACAATCGGAACAGGCCCATAATTGAGGATGGGAGAAATGGCCTTTTTCCTCTGACCCTGACCAGGGAGCAGCAGTCCCAGTGTCGCTGGCTATTGAAAAGATTAATGCTGAAGCCGGTGTATACATACAGGTACCCCGGGTTGGAGAAGGAGATAGAAAGGCTTGAGAAAATGATCGCCCATCAGCAGGAGGATGTTATAAGGGGCAGACGCAGCAGAGAGATACAGTATCTGAGGCAGGATATCCTGCCGGAAAATGGAAGGTCGATATTTCTTGTAAGCAAATACCAGATGAAGGTTATAAGTCAAGTCCTTTACGGACACTGACATTAACCATGATCCTTATTAAACATTTATGGGGGTGTCCCAATGAATATCAGGCTTAATCCAACGTATACAGCTGCCTTTATGCTTTTCATCATGATTGTATCGATAATGCCTCTTTTAACAATGCAGGGAGTAATAGATCCTGCCCAGGCAGAAACTTCCAGTCAGAAAGCCGACTATGACCTGTCCAAGGGGGTTAGCAGTCAGGGTGCTGATGAATTGAAAAATCAGGTGGGCAAAATAGGAGGGAGCATAGTTAATTCCGTCAGGACGCTGTTTATCACTTTCTTTGCCATTGCGGTTTTGTTTATGGGAGTTCAGGCTGCGGGGGGCGGGCTAAGGGATTCCAGGAAGGTTGAGATCATCAAAGGGGGCGGAGTAACAGCCACCCTTTCAGCGGTGCTGGTATACAAGGCAGAGGCAATAGTGGCTTTCGTGCTGGATATTTTGAATGTCCCACTCAATGATATCGTTAAATAGCTGAATTACCCAAATGCGCCGTAAAGCCCCGGCTTTTAAGCCTGGGGATGTAAGGCGCATCGGGCGAAGCCCGATTATCCCGTCATGTTGTATTATGTAACATTGCTGTCACTATTCTGGATTCTGGCTTCTGGATTCTGGATTCCGCCGTCTGCAAGACGGCACCGCCGATAGGCGGTTATTCTGTTGGAGGTGACATTTTTGTACGGAGACAGGCATCCTCTTATACAGAAAACCAGTGCCGAAAGGTTTATTTTCGGCATGACTTTGATTCAGCTGCTGGTTGTCATGGCCGCAGGCAAACTGAGCTACGAGCTGTCCAGAGTTATTCCCGATTTGCCTGTTGATAATTTTATGCTGAGGCATTTTCACCAGGGAATACCGCTTTATGCGGCGGCTGCCCTGGTATTTCTGGAGGATAACGTCACCGGCAGGATTATGGCGCCCAGCCTGTTTGATAAGCTTTCCTCCAGGTTTAGAAGACGGATATTTGTATACCGCCGGGAGGGTGATTGAGGTGGCCGATCTCTTATTCTTTTCAGGAGTTATCGCCTGCCTGTATTTCTTGATCTTCGGCATGAAAAAGGAAAAAAAGGCTGTTACCTGCCAGGATCTTTTGAGCTACAGGGAAATATACCCGGACGGTATCATAGAGCTGCCCGGGTTAAGATTCAGACTGGTGGTGGAGGTGGAGCCGGTAAATGAAAGCCTTAAATCCTTTAAGGAGCGGCAAAGCCTGTGGCTGGGATTTAGGAATCTGGTACAGACCATAAACATTCCCTACGCTCTTAAAATAGAAACCCGTTTTCTGGATTTAAGGGATTACCTTGACAGCATTAAAGATTGTTCGGGCAAAAAAATACCGCTGTTAAGGGAATATGGTTATGAGCTGTCCCAGTGGCTGGAGAAAAAATCGGAAAACAGGCAGAACAGGGATCGCAGGTGCTACATAATACTAAAGATTGATTCAGCTTCAAAGGGTATAGAGAGCGGTGTAAAGACCGGTAATCCATTGTTGAATAATGCCCTTTCCTCTTTGTCGGGGCTTCAGAAGTCGGGTATTCCGGAAAGGGATCTGCGCAGGATGGCGGTGGATGAGCTGAGGATCATGGGAGGGGTGGTCAGTTCCGCGCTGGAGGGAATGGATATTGTCTCCAGGAATCTGAATAGGCAGGAGGTTCTGGACATGATTTACAGCACCTTTAACCGGGATCTGGCACCCCATTTCAGTATTTCCGATGCTGACAGGGAGGATATTTTTTCCATTTTCATGACCTCGGATACACCACAATTTTTTTTGGAGGGTATGGATTATGAAGTTCTGGAAGAGAAAGACCGGAGAAGTCAGAGTGCCCGGAAACCAGCCCCCGGGCAAGGAGCAGCCTGACATAGTGATGGGTGCGGCCAATTACAGGGATTTTATGGCTCCTTCTGTTATAAGGGAAATAATCCCGGGAGATAAAAACCTCCTTGGTCAAAGAACCGGTGACTATTACGTGGAAATTGGAAGCACCACCGAGATGGCCAGGTATTTTCGCAACTTTTATGCCGCCCTGACCACCAGCTATACCCAGGCCGGAATGTTGAACGGCCTTTTAGCCGGTGATTTTGGTGAAGCCGACTGCGATGTGGCCATTCATGTTACGCCCACCGACCCCGAGAGGACCATGTGGAACCTGGAGCAAAAAATAGCCCAGAAAGAGGTGGCCTATAAGGAAGAGCCAAATCCGGCCAGGAAGCAGAGAATTATCAGGGAGATCCAGGATCTTCAGCGCCAGCACGTAAACCTGGTCTCCGGGGATGAGTCCATTATGAATACAGCGGTGCAGGTGCTGGCCTCGGCCACTGATATAGATGTTTTCGGCCGTTTTTGCAACATGCTGGTGAAAAGCTTTGCCGGTAAGGGTATTGTTTTACGGCCTGCCGATGGTAATCATCTGACAGCTTTATTGAATATGACCCCGCTGGACCCCGGCAGGATAAATTATCCCTTCAGGAACGCCGAGGCCTCCAATCTGGCTGACTGGTTTCCCTTTGGGGCGGGGGGGATAAGGCATAAAAGCGGTATTGTGATTGGTGAGGACAACCTGGGGAAATTGGTTTTTTTTAATCCGTGGCACCATAACAATGGTAATTACAATATTGTTATTTTTGGCAGGTCGGGCTTTGGTAAGAGTTTTTTAATCAAATTGATGGTGGCCAGGCTGCTGGTGACACCCATTTTAACCCAGTCGGGGTACAAGGATGTAAGGGTGGCCATTGTGGACCCGGCGCCCGAAAAAGAATACAGAAATCTGATGTGCGCCCTGGGCTTTCCCCATATCGAGCTTTCGCCCTACAGCCGTCACAGGATCAATATGTTTGACCTTTACGAGTCCGAGGATGAGGACGGGAAGGTAAGGGTCAATGTGGAGGAAACTGTAAAGGCTGTAAGAGCGGTGGTTTTCAGGATGATCAGGGGCTATGACAACAGGGATGAGATTCTCACCGGAAACGTGAAGATAAAAATTGAGTGCCTGATTAAAAAATTATACAGTGATAAAGGAATAACCGAAGACCTTGATGATTTGTATGAAACGGAGGAACCGGTCGACTCTGTATTTCATATGGAGAGGCGTAAGAAAACAATGCCGGAGCTTTCCGACCTCTATAATTTAATGCGGGAAGAGCCTGAGCTGGCAAAGGCCTCGGATATTCTTGAAACCTTCACCAGGTATGGAGGTTCCAGGTCAAATTCCATATTTGACTGCCAGTCAAACGTGGATATATCCAGGTGCCAGGCCTTTACAATCTGTGTGGCCGACCTGGATGAGGAGATATTGAGGCCTTTGGGTCTTTTTATAGCCACCAAGTGGACCTGGGAGATATTTGGCAGTGACCGATCCATTCTGAAAATGATTGTAACCGACGAATCTCAGCTAATAATGGATAAAAGTGTCCCCGAACTGGCCGGGTGGATGGAAAACGCTTTTCGCCGGGCCAGGAAAAAGAATATTTCCATGTGCAGCGCCACCCAGGGTTTTGAGGTCTTCCTGAGAGTTGAGCAGGGAATTGGAGTTCTTAAAAATTCTACCACGAAAATTTTATTAAAGCAGGACAGCGTTGATATTGAGGCGGTGCAGGAAAAATTCAACCTCAGTGAGGGTGAGGCGGCCTGCACTTTACTTTTTAGGAAGGGGCAGGGAATTATTAAGGTTGATAACGACTCCGCCCTTATCAATATAACCCATACACCCAGGGAGTACATGATGTTTACCAGTGATCCCAACGATGTGGTTGGGATTTTAAGGGGGGCTCCGGTCGATGCCAACTAGGAGGCTGGCTGCGCTTATTGTTTTTGCCGCCATCGCCGGTATATGTTCCGCAGCTTGGGCACAGACAGGAAGGCCGGTGATGTATCTGACGGTGGGCCTTGTGCGGGACAGAAATATAGTAAAGGTGATCTGGGAGCCCCAGCAGGGAGTGGCCGGCTACTCCGTTGAGAGGTGGGAGGCCAGGGGGACTGATTTCTGGCACTACAATATCAACAATACAATGAAGTCCGGGGATACAAGGTTAAAAATAGGGGATCTGGAGCTGGATCCCGTTGTTTTCAGCCATCCTGCAAACTCCGGGGAGTATATTGAGCTGTATGACGAGAATGTCAAGCCCTCCCACACATATTTCTACCGGGTCAACAGGGGTAATATCTATGTGGCTGAGACTAAAAGCCGGTCGGTTGTTTCCCAGGGTAACAGTGACAGGAAGGGGGAGGAACAGAATAAGGCCGATCAGGGGGGCGATAAAAAAGCAATAACCTGGAGAGACAGAGCAAAGGATGAGGGGAAGTCGGCAGACTATCCGGAAAGGATGGCTGCCGATCTGATCATGGCGTTGCCAAACTGGCTGGTCAAGGTAACCGGTCTGTATGATCCCCTGGAGTTGGTATTTGATATTGATCTGAAAGACTCTTACCGGCCCCGGGAGGACAGCGGGAAGAATAAAGAGCTCATCTGGGGTGTTTTTAACGTTAAAGAATTTGAGATGATCAGCGACTTTTACACCCATGCCAAAGAGGCGGCGCCGGTTTTCATGGCGGTGGCCGTTGTAATAGCAGGGGCCCTGGCCCTGTTTAGTTCCGCCAGCGCCGGTTCCGCCGACAGGGTGAGGGGATATATAACCGGTGTTTTGCTGTGTGCCCTTCTGCTGAAGCTGGGACCCTACCTTCTGGGTTTCTTTTTTGATGTAAACAGGGCAGTGGTAGCCCTTTGCCACGGTGTAATAGCTGACGAGGTTCACCAGTCTGTTTTGCGCACCATATACAACGAGGAAACCAGATCGTTGGGATCGGCCTTTATGGCTTTGCTGGCATGCCTGTCAGTGGGGGTGATAAACTTTCAGTTTGCCGTCCGGAAGGTATTTATCGCTATTTTGATAGGAATATTGCCCATCGCTTTAATTAATGCCATTTATCCGGGGAGGCGGAATGTCCTAACCGTATGGGTCAGGGAATTTGCCTCCTATGTTTTCATGCCTGCCGGCTTTGCCGTAGGCCTGGCATTCTTTATCCGTTTTCTATATAGTGGTGACTTCTGGGTTACACTGGTTTGTCTGCTGACCTTGCCCGCCATCAACAGCTTGGTGCGGGGGGCGCTGGGGTTATCCGAGGGAGGCTTTGTGGCCGGGATTGGCTCGGCTTTGGGAATGGGGGCCTTTTTCTCACTGGGAGGTATGTTAAGGAGTGGAGGTGGGGAAAAAGGCGGACCGGCAGGGTTGATGCCGGCAGGGGGAGCGGGGGGATCAGCCGGAGGGGCGCAGGGAGGTGCGGGGGTTAAAGGAGTAACTGGTGGTCAGATGAAAGGAGGGTTTTTTTCGGCGCCGGGCAGGGGAGTTCCCGGTGTTGCGGGATACCTTGCCAGAGGGGCGGTGGGACTGGGGGTTTCGGGTTTTGCGGCTATGGCGGGCAGCATGCTTTCGGGGGCTGCCACAGGGGAATCCGGTAGCGGGCTGCAAGCGGGGTTAAACATTGGCAAGTCGGCTTCCAGAGCTGTCAACAGTAGTGGGTACGGTGTAAAACAATTTATTTCGGAGGCAAGGGAAAAGGGTTTGGCCGGGGCCTCCGGAATAGTTGACAACTCAATGCTGTTGGATCCGGGTGTAACTGCAAGCCTTGCCAGAAGGGCACTGGGGGACAATGTTATAGGCAACACCGCTGCCGCCGCCGCAGCAACGGCATCCAGGGTTTCCAGGGCCATAGCGCCCCTGACGGCGCCCGAGGCCAGGGAGAGGCTGGATAGGGCCATGGAATTCACCGCATCGGCCCAATACCAAAAACACTCCACCAATGAAGGACAAACGGCCAGCCTGGGTAAGCAGTTTGATAAGATAAGGCAGGCGCAGGACTACAGGCAGATGTTTAATAAAATTAAAGGTGCGCAGCATAGCGGGGGATCAGGGGGTGCTGACTCCTGCTGGAGATAGGTATAAGAAGTCAGGGTATCAAGGATGGACGTCATCATGATTGAAAATATGGTGCGGGGATTGGCCGGAAGATTTGTATTGGCGCTGCTTAAAAGACTGGTTATCTGGCTGGCTGCCTACCTCTCTCCGGTGCTGTTAATAATACTGCTGTTCTTTTTTGTTTACTGCATTCTTTTTTTGATACCCAAATATATAGTTGAGGATGCGCTAAAAAATGGCGGCAGTCAGCAGGGCAGGGTGGTGGCTATTTTTAACACCGGTGAGAGGGATGACTGGAAGTTGGAAGATGACAGGGATTTATATGAAAGGTATATGGATTTGGACCGGAAATGGATGGGCAGTTTTATAGATCAGGGGACGCTGGATAATTCGCCGGTACAATATCATGGAGGTAACGGTGCTGATGGCAAGTCTACGGTAAAACAAATATGGGGCCGTTTTTATGATCAGGACAGCGGTATACCCGCCGAAAGATCCCAGGTAAAGCCGCACGGTGTGAGCTGGGCCCTGCTGGCGGCTGTGGACCGGGTGCTGGGAGATCCGGTAATAACCGGGCAGCCAGGCAGGAAGCCTGATCCCCGGGGGCATTTTAAAAGGCTCGAGCCGGAGTTGCAATGGCGGGACTTTGAACTTTACTATCGCCGTTCCTGGACGGAGCAACGGGGGAGCGGGGATAATAAAGAGCCTGAGAGATTCACCGCTGTGTACAGGCACAATATAAGGCTGCTTTCTGAGGTGAAGTCCTATGACGCCGAAAAAATAACCTACCAGTGGGAAAAAAAGAGATATTCTTCTAAAGATCCCCAGTCGGATTTGGTTGAAGAGGCAGTCTATCCTGTTTTTATGAATTCCCGCAACAGGGGACCTTATTTTCAAAAGCTCAGGGACTTGCTGGCCGAAAAGGATCTGGTTAAAATAAGTAACCTGGAGCTGATACTGCACCTGGCAATGAACTATGATGACGAATTTAAATATAATGTGAGCATAATTTCCGGAAATATGGCCGAGTTGATTATTGACACCGAGAACGCCAGCCCACTTAAGACAGGCCCATTGGGAAGGTTCCGGTGGCCCGCCGGCCAGTACAGAGAAATTACTTCGGGTTATGGCTGGAGAGATCATCCCATACTGGGGGGGATCAGGTTTCATAAGGGTGCTGACATAGCTCTTCCAAGGGGTGCGCCGGTTTTTTCGGCCTGGGACGGAGAGGTGATTTTGGCCGGCTGGGTAACTGGTTATGGTCAGACTGTCATTATTAACCACGGCAAATACAGAACCCTTTATGCCCACCTGATGTCTTTTTCGGTGCAGCCGGGCCAGGAGGTAAGGCGGGGACAGGAGATCGCCAGAGCTGATTCCACCGGCCTGTCCGACGGTGATCATCTTCATTTCGAGATCAGGTCGGGGGCGGGGGAAACGGAATACCATGACCCGGTGCTCTTATTTGGCTCTTTGCCCGGAGAGGAGGCTGTATCTAATTGAAAATATACCTGGTGGTGGGGGCCGGAATGAATGACAGTCTGGTTTCGGCTCTGGAAAAAAACGGTTTTAATGTCATTGGAAGCCAGTACACCATGGATGCCGCTGTTATTACACTGAAGAAAAAACCGCTGCACCCAGACCTCTTTATTGTAAACGGGCTGGCCCAGGCCTCGGGGACCAACGACGGGGTAATCAACCGGCTGCAGTCCATGCTGATTAAATTGAGGGATATAAGGCTGTTAGCCCCTAAGAGCAGAATTTTACTTATCCTGCCCAGCAGGAATACCCCAGAGGTGATAAAAAGAATAGTTTCTCTGGGAATTTATGATATTCGCCAGACATCACATTTTGACCAGGACACTCTGCTGAACTGGATTGAACAACCCATGTCCATTGCGGATTTTACAGATTTTGGCGCCGGGGAGGTGCCTGACTGCGAACAGGGGGAAATCAATTACGGGCCTGCAGAACAGAGTAATAAACCAGGCATTAAAAAGAAGGAAAGTATTAACATCGGCAGGGATCTGATTTCAAAGATTACATTATCCCTTGGGGGAGAAGAGTTCATCAGTGGTTCTAAAAAAGCCGCCGGGCCTTGTTTGGGGAAGCCCGGAGCCCTTCTGGCCATAGGGGATGTCCGGATTGAGGAATGGATCAGGGGGAATTTTTCGGATCATATGGATGTCCTGGCATCTCTGGCCGAGTCCGAGGAGGTAAGACAAAAAATAAGTCAACTGTCACCAGATATTTTTATTATTATGAGACAAAGCGCCATTGGAGGGATACCCGGGGCCGATGAGCTGGCCGCCTGGGCCTCCGGGCATGTGCCGGCGGTACTTTTCATAGTGGGGCAGATGGATGACGAGGGCAGGGCTATGGTTCACCGGGCCAGGTGCGCCGGGATACGCCATATGATCACCTGTGAGGTTGGAGGGCAGATTTACGGGGATGAGCTGGTCTATGTTCTTACAGCCATAATTAAGGAAATGCAGGGAACCGCAAGCCGTTTATCACCGGACAAGGTTTCCGGCCCTTCATTGGAGACAGAGCCCGGTAAAGCCGTCAATGCTTTGCTGCAGGGGGCGGGTAGGCTGGGCAGGGCCATGAAGCGGAGAGCAGGGAAGGTATCCGAAAAGAACGGGGAAAAGGCCGTAAAAAGCAAGGGAAGGCCCAGGATAAACAGGTCCGGGGGTATTCCCCTGGAGGAAGAAAGCAGTACCTTTACCCTGTATTTAAAGGATCCCACCGCCATAGTGCCGGGTGGGATCCTTGCCGTGGTGACTCCATGGAGGCCTGGCCTAGCCGGGAGGCTTTCCGCCCAGGCCGTAAAGATATTAGGTCAGGTGGAGGGGAGTGAGGTGGCTTACATAGGGGCATCCGCACAGAGCACCGGCGCTCTGTGGCTGGATCTGCCTGATGATGTGCTGATGATGTCCGACTGGCGGGTTCCCGGATCCAGCTATCCCATTGTACAAGATAATCTGAGGATATATGCGGTGGACCCGGTTAAGGGCCTGTCACCCGCTATTGACAATGAGCTGTGGGATCTTTTGAAGAAGGCCAGGCGAACGGCAGCCTATACAGTAATTGACTTTGCCGGGGATATTTCCTTGGCGCAAAAGGCGGCCCACCAGGGCCGTTCGGTTTTACTGGCAATAGTCTCTGGAAATGACCAGGTGGAGCTGAAAATTTCATCCCACTGGGTTAAAAACATAATGGACGGCAAGCAAAATGTGGTGACCGGCATTGATATGCGGGGGGTGGCCGCATCCATACCCGAAGGCCTGAAGCCAAAGGTGATCATCAGGAACAACCCGGCCGATGCCTTGATCATGGCCATGATCAAGAATAAGGATGATGAATTTATTTGGAATTGAGGTGATTGGTTGTCCAGTCTAAAAAAAATAGCACATATTTTGATAGCTGTTTTACTGGCCTCAATGGCCGGCGGGATGGTCTGGCACTATGTCAAAATAAACACCCCCAGTGAGAAGGTGGCGGTTGCGGCAGTCAAACTTCCAATCGGCGCCGTCATTGCGCCGGAACATGTGGTCCTGAAAGACTACCCGGCTTCTGTCTTACCCGAAGATGCTGAAAAATCACTGCAAGATTTACTGGGTAAAACGGTGGTTTCCGGGACCATATTCAAGGGGGAAATAATGCGAAGGGGGCATACAGCTTCGGATCTGGGGAGCTTAAAGGCCGTCCTCAATTCGGTGGCCCCGGGCAGAGAGGCAATGGACCTGCCGGCCGAGACCGCCAACGGGCTGAAAGGGGTGGCCGTGGGGGACAGGGTCAATGTGTTCAGTGAAATTTCCGTACAGATAGGCAAAGACGCCGCCAGCATGGTGGATTGTGTGGCCAAAGAGGCGGTCATTGTTAGGGTTCCGCCTGCTTCTTCCGAAAAGGACAATTCCCTGGGGGCCGCCACGGTAAAAGGGGCCTATATAATAGCCGTCACCCCTGAAGAGGCTAAAAAGGTTGCCGAGGGGATAGTCCGGGGCAAGAAGTTTTCCATCTCCCTCCTTCCTGTAAAAGGGGGGCAGTAACAGTGTTTTTTAAGAAAAAAGACAAACCCGGGCTGCAAGAGGAAGTGGTATTATGGAAGGCTGGCGAGGGCGGGCCAAAGATAATAGAACCCCAGGAAAAGAATACCAGGCTGTATAACATCCCGATAAGCCCTGACGCTTTGGCCGGGCAAGGTAAAATATACACCGTACAAAGTTCCGCCAAGGGGGACGGGGCCACAACGGTGGCTGTGAACATGGCCGCTTTGCTGGCCCTATCAAATCCGGAAAGGGTGGCTCTGATTGATCTTGACGGGTATGGAACCATAAGGAGCAGGATGGGGCTTCCGGCTGATCAGTGCCTGGTAAATATTCTGGACTGGGAAGACATACACGGCCCCAGGGACATTATCAGGGGGTTATACAACCACTCATCGGGGATCATGGTGGCGCCCGGGGTTATACACTACGACCACGAGGAGAAGGTTACTCCAACTCTGGTTTTTAAAATGCTGACACTTCTCAAAGAAACATATGATTATATAATACTGGACTGCCCGCCGGCCGGCACAGGCAACAACACATGGGCGGCTGCCCTTGTTTCTGATTTGATCCTTACTGTTTTCAAGCCGGACAGGGCAAGTCTGGACCTTCTCAATGAGAATAATTGTTTCATGGCCAGGCTGGGCTGCCAGGACAGAGTATACGCGGTATTAAACCAGGCCGGGATACCCGGAGGAATAAGGGCCGGGGAATTGGAGAGCGGCCTGGGACTGAATATTTTAGGTGTTATGCCCTATTCCGTGGCTGTGGCCGAAGAAAACAACCGGCGCCAGATGATGGTCCACAGCCGTGAGAGGGATGACTTTACCAGGGCGCTGCAGGTGCTGGCCGGAAGGCTGCCGGTTCGGGAAAGGGCGGTGTGATTGATTATGGACCTTGAATTAATTAAAAACCTGGCTCAAAGGTGCGGGGAATACGTCATAGAGGATACAGCAGAGATTGAAAAGGCGGAGGGGTATTCGCTTTTAATCAGCGAGAGAATACCGGGGCTTACCGAAGAGAAGTACAGGGCGATCCGGGGCTATGTCCAGACCACCCTGAGCAATATATTGAAGCCCGAGGAGAGGACAAAAAGCCGGGATCCCATAGTGCGGTCAAAGCTGAAGTCAATAGTTTTGAGGGGCCTGCTGGAAAAGGACATTCCCCTGGGCGAGGTGCAATCGAAGGTGCTGGTGGAGGAACTGGGCAACGATCTGCTGGGGTACGGGCCCATCGAGCCCTTTTTTTATGACCCGGAAGTCACTGAAATAAAGGCCGGCAAAGACATTGTGAGGGTGGAAAAAAAGGGGGTGGAACGTGTTGCCGAGGGTGTGAGATTCCGAGACGAGGAACATATCCGGGACGTGCTGGAAAGGATGCTGGCTCCCACCGGCAGGAAGATAGACATGGCCAACCCCAAGGTAAACGCCCGGCTCATCGACGGTTCCAGGATGATTGCCCACATACCTCCGGTGGCCGTGCACGGCACAATGTTTACCATACGCCGGTTCCGTAAAGACATGACACCCGAAAACCTGATTAACCGTAATGTCATTTCCCCGGAGGTAATGGATTTTTTAAAAGCCGCTGTTTTATCAAAACAAAACATAGTCATCAGCGGGGGCACAAGCTCCGGAAAAACCACCTTTTTAAACTGCCTGGCCTCCTTCATTCCGGAGGAGGAGAGCATTGTCACCATTGAGGATCCGGCCGAGCTGCAGCTCCAGCATTCAAATGTCAGAAGCCTGGAGGCCAGGCCGGCCACCGCAGACACAAAAATAGAGATAACCCAGAGGGATCTGGTGGTGGACGCCCTTAGAATGGCTCCCAAAAGGGTAATCCTGGGAGAGTGCAGGGCCGGTGAGACCTTTGACATGCTGCAGGCCATGAATACCGGCCACAAGGGGTCCATGACCACCGGCCACGCCAACTCTTCCAGGCACTGTACCAAGCGTTTGGTAAACATGGTTCAGATGGCCAAAATGGATATGCCCTACGACGGCATAGTGGAGCAGGTGGCAGACGCCGTGGACATTTTTATTCATGTTTTAAAAGACAGGACAGGCAGGCGCAGGATGGACCATATATGCGAGGTAATAGGCGCCGAAAGGTTGGACGGAGGGGTGCTTAATCTAAAACTAAACGTACTGTGGCAGTACAACCCCAAAGAAGACTCCTTTGAATGGGTGGCTGAGGAATTTCATCGACGGGAGGCCATGACCGACGAAGGGGGGTGGAATAAGTCGGTATAGTAATGTTGGCGGCTTTTTTAATGGCAGTGGCGGTTTTTTGGGCGGTAACCGGGAGTAAGATAAGGCTTAAAGCCCGGTCGGTAAGGCTCAGTGATGAAAAATTCGATACCCGGAAAGGGCCGGGAAAGTCCTCCCAGGACCTGATCATCACACTGGCCGGGGGGGTAGGGCTTGGCGGTATAGCCTATGCCATTACCGGGACGTGGTATTTTGCGGTGCCGGGCCTATGCTCCGGCACCTTTGTTTTAAAGTGGTGGAAAAACAAGCAGGAGGAGGATCGCAAGGAGCTTTTAAGCAGCCAGTTCGTAGACGTGCTGGGCCAGCTGGAAAGCGCCATGTACGGGGGGATGAACCCCTATCAGGCCCTGGAGGACGCCGTGCCCAACATGCCCCGGCCGGCCAGGGATGTTTTTTACGAGGTGATTCGCAGAACCAGGACAGGAGATACCCTGGCCCAGGCCATAGAGAGCGTGAGAAAGGAAACCGGCTGGGAGGATTTAAAAGCCCTTTCCATAGCCATAGGGCTTTACAACCGGGTGGGCTGCGACCTGGCGGAGATATGCCGCCACTCCATGGAAGCCTATGAAGATAAAGAAAGTTTTCGCAGTATTGTTTCAGCCGCCGTGTCCCAGAACATGATGACCATGAGGCTGCTAACGGGACTTCCCTTTCTTTTCATCGGTCTTGCCAGGGCAATGTCGCCGGAATTTACGGAGCCTATTTTCCATACGGCAGAAGGCAGCTTCGTATTTTTTATGTCCTCCGTCTGGATTATCCTTGGAAATGTATTTACCAGAAAGATCATAAAAAATTCCCTGGGACAGGGGGTGTAGTTTTTGCTGGGATACCTGGCTGAACGGATAAAAGAAGCCGACGTGGCCGTGCTGGCCGGAACACTGATGGCCTTATCGATCCTGGTGGCGGTGGCGGGAAACAGGTTAAAGCTCCCCGGAGGGGTCGAACTAAAAGGGAGCGCCGATGAACTGCTGCATAAAACCGGCAGGAAACTGGGCAATGATGTTTCCCTTACGGTACTGCAAAAAAAATTAATACAGGCCGATTTAAACATGCAGCCCGAATATTTTGCCGGATTGCGGTTTGCTTTACCAGTTATAGGGCTGGCCATTTTCATAGCGCCGGCGCTGTCGGGATGGATTGATTTTTACTGGGGTGTTCTGTCGGCTCTATTGTTGTACCTGGCTCCGGGGATATGGTTAAACAAAATGGTCAGGGCCAGGATCGGATCGATAAAAAAGGACATACCTGATTTCTGTATGCTTTTGGGCAATGCCTTAAAGGGGGCTGACCTGATCATGGCCCTGGAGGTGGTGGCCAGAACCATGCCGGGGGGGCTGTCCAAAGAAATCAACCGGGTGCTCACAGATATGGCCACCGGGGATAACAGGGCGGCGGCGTTGAATAAAATGTCACTTCGCTGCGGGATACCGGAACTTACCGGGCTGGTTAATAAAATACAGCAGGCAATGAGGTATGGAAGTCCCTTGGAGCCGGTGGTAAAACACCACGCTGAGAAGATTCTCGCCAGAAGGAAACAAGAGGCCCAAAAGATTGCTGGAGAACTGACCATTAAGCTGCTTATCCCAATCATAGTATTTATTCTTCTGCCGCTTTTCGCCATGATAGGCTTCCCGATTCTTTGGAATATGTTAACGGCTTTTGGTAGTTAAGGTATGTCAAAATCTCCAAAAAAGGCAGGTGACAATGCGTTATTCAAAATTATGACATGAAGGGGGTGAAAAGAGTGCTAAAAAGAATTACCGAACAAATCAAGAGTGTGCATCAGGATGAGCAGGGCCAGGGAATGGCGGAATACGGCCTTATTATAGCCCTTATCGCTGTAATTTGTATTGCTGGATTTTCCCTGCTGGGCGGAGGGGTCAAAAATAAAATTAAAGAAGCCTCGGACGCTCTTAAGTAATCAGGAAAAAACTTGGGGAACCTTATCTGTTAAGAATAAGGTTCCCCAAGTTTCAGGTGGTGATAGCGTGAAAACATGTACGGCAGCAGGAAAAAGTCCTTGAAGTGAAAAAACGGCACAGCAAACAAGCCCTGATGAGAGCAGAGCAAGAGAAAATCAAGCAGAAAAAGCAATATGCTCGGGAAGCACG
>Ga0209643_1001600_pt1 | contig 20029 bp, 20 predicted proteins | sample AutmiccBRH37_all_FD_187383 | JGI IMG/M metagenome (GOLD analysis project Ga0209643, IMG submission 187383) | Deep subsurface microbial communities from Mt. Terri, Switzerland - Autotrophic microbial communities BRH/37_all (SPAdes) (version 2) | ecosystem: Environmental > Aquatic > Deep... | reverse complement strand
CCAGCAATAGTCAATCCTAGCGTGGTCTTGCCGGCACCAGATTCTCCGACCACTGCCAATACTTCGCCTTTATTCAATTGCAGGTCGATTTCTTTAAGAACGGCCTTAGGTCCGAAACGAACTTGAAGTTCATGAATCTGCAGCATTAATTTTTTTTCCTCCAGAACGTGAGCTTTGTTCTTCAAGGCCATAGCCGATTAGAGTTACTGCCAAAAGGCTAAGGGACAGCATGCCAACAGTAGGAAGTAGCCACCATGCCCATACTTCAAGATAATAGAATTTTAAAGCGTTACTAATCATGCTCCCCCAACTGATGACATCTGGGTCGACAACACCAATAAAAGCGAGGCCTGCTTCTATAAAAACCGCTCTCCTCATCCCTTGTAATAGAAGGAAAAGCATAAGAGGAAAAAGCTGCGGCAACAGATGTCTATAAAAAACATAAAATTGACTGGCTCCAAAAAGCTTTGCTGCATAGATATGTGCCCTTTCTTTTAGCGTTAAGATTTGCATTCTAACAACTCTAGCCCCTTCCAACCAACCCAGAAAAGAGATAATGATAATCTCTAAAGCTAATGATGGACGGAAATATGAGGTTATCAGAATAATAATGATAATATTTGGTATGACCAAAAGGATATCTACAGTACGCATAATTAGCTTATCCGCCCATCTTCCAGCCATTGCTGCCCAAGATCCGAGAGTAACAGCTAATAATGTGCTTATAATTCCTACCCCTAACGCAACTATAAGAGAGCTTCTACCCCCAGTTAACAGCCTGCTGAAGATATCCTGACCAACGTCGTTTGTTCCTAACCAATGCATCCCACTCGGTGGTGAGAAGATTGTTAACGAAGTCGCTCCCGGATCAAAGGACAACAAGGTAGGTCCTACTGAAAACAACATCAGCAGGAAGATCCCCAAGCCGATTCCGACTACACTCTCCTTTTGTTGAACAATACTGAGCGAATACCTCCTGGACATACCTCAATCCTCCCTTAACCTGGGATCAAGCCTGAAAGCCAGCCTGTCGGCTAAAATATTGGCTAAGACTATCGTCAGTGCCATCACCAGAAAAATCCCCTGCAGCAACGGATAATCTCTGGACAATAAGGCGTGATGGGTAAGAGAGCCCATCCCAGGATAAGCGAACACCACTTCAACGAACAACGCTCCCGCTATAGCCCTGCCGGCGGATACTCCCAGTCTGGCTGTCACGGGCAGAAGCGAATTACGCCCGGCATGGCCGTATTTAATCCGGTACTTTTTCAATCCTTTACCCACTGCCGTACGGATATAAAGCGAATCGAGACTTCCCAGCATTGAGGAACGGGTAAGCAAAACAGTTTCCGAAAGCTGCGCCAGAGTAAGAGCTGTAACCGGCAGAACCAAGTGTCTAGCAACATCCCCTACCAACTGAATTCCGGTCCAGCCAGAATAGGGAGTCAGAGCTCCGCCCAATGGGAACCAGCCTAGCTGTACTCCAAAGACCAGCAGCAGGATAACTGCCATAATGAAATTCGGCAGACCGCTGACCCCGATTACAAGGAAAAGAATCCAACGATCCCTCTTCACCCCTTTATGCCACCCCGACTCTATGCCCAGGATGATACCAAGAAAAGTAGAAAGAATAAGCGCGCTTCCCACAAGCAAAAGCGTCCAGGGCAAAGTGCGGCCGACAACAGACCATACCGATGCATTCAGAGAATATGAGACTCCCAAATCGCCATGTAATAAAGCGGTCAGGTAGAGACCAAACTGAACCGGTAACGGCCGATCCAGCCCCATTTCGGAGATTAGTTCCTTTTTCATCTCCTCGCTTAAAGTGAGTGCTGCTTCCTGCCCGTAAATCGCCAGCAAAGGATCTCCCGGCATCAGACGGGGTAAAAAGAAGTTCAGAAGAATAAGGAAGATGAAAGCAGCAAGATAAGTAATTAGTTTATTTTTCATTCTTTTCCTCTGTGATATCTATTGAACAAAACTTAACTTATTGAGTGGAATCGGTACCCCAATCGCAATCCCCTCACTCGTATAATAGAGCGGTATCTTGCCGTCATGCGCCCAGTAAGAATTAGGATAATAGAGAGTCAGTACCGGCACATCCTCGGCATAAAGCTTCTGAATCTGCTGTACCATTTCTTTTCTTTCATCCTCGTCCATAATAGTTTTCTGTTTTTGGATTAATTCCACCAGGTGCGGGTTTTGATCATACCGGGCACTGTTAAAGTCTCCAACCAGGATAAATTTACTCAGGATCTCCGGGTCACCGCCCAGACCGCCATGCGAGTTCAAAGCCAGGTCGAAATCCCAGGAGAGGATTTTTGTATCTCTGACCTTCACTTCCACACTCTGAATTTCTAGCGAAAATCCCGCTGTTGCCAGCCGTTCCTGCAACACCTCTGCAACCCGTATCAGGTCAGAATCGCATAAAATGTTCAGCTTGACTTCTTGGCCGTCCTTTGTCCAGGAAGGGTTTGCTCTTCCTTCAGACGCCACCAGCTCGTATCCCAGTTCAGTCATCAGTTCCTGCACTTTTTGACCATTAGGGTCGTATTGGACAGCATCTCCCGCATACCACCGGTTTCCGGGAGCATAAATCCCTGGATTACCCTTAACCCCATATCCCCGCTGGGCTTTAGCCACGAGGTCTTCCTTATCGATGGCATAAGCCAATGCCTGACGGAATTCTTTGTCAGCCAAAGGTTCTTCAAGGTGGTTGAACATTAGTTTCACATTACTGGAGCCTGCTTCCTGGATGATTGTATATTTGTCTTGTAATTGACCGGCCATCTCCGGCTGAAGCGCCGCTGCATTGACTTCCCCTCGGCTCAGAGATGCAGCCGCCATCTGTGGATTGGCTTTGATAAACTTCAGTTCCTGAACCAGAACTTTCCCTCCATAATACTGATCGTTGGCTTGATAGAGGTAGGTTCCCTGTTCTTTATTGTAATCGACATAGCGGAAAGGGCCACTGCCGACAACCGCAGAGAGTTCGGTGAACTTCCCAGGTTCTTCAACCTTATCCCAGATATGTTGGGGAATAATCGGCACAGTTGCCGCTACATTGTTTAAAAAAGGTGCGAAATTACTGTTCAGCGTAATTTTAACCGTTTGTTCCCCTTCACTGCTTACTTGAGCGACACTGCTCAGATCACCCCAGGCATATGGATGTTGTTTTATGTACGCGAAGGTAAACACCACATCCTCTGCAGTCAGCTTCTGCCCGTCATGCCAGAGAATATTGTCTTTAAGAACAAAGGTATAGGTTTTATTATCCTGGTCATAGCTCCATTCAGAAGCCAGAGCAGGAACCAGTCCTTGGTCATCCTTCCAAACCAGGGTATCAAAGATCAAACTCATCCGTATATATCCAGGGCCCCGCTGATAATGTCCCCACGGAGAAGGAAAACCCCAGTCTCCAGCCGCATCAGCAATCGTATATACCGGTATGACTTCTTCCGGCTTTCTGGAATCCGCTGGCTGATCCGCACCATTACTGCATCCGGTAAAGAGAAGTCCGCTGATAAGAAGAACCAGCAGCCACCATACCATTTTCCTATCTTTCATCCCCAACATTGATTTCACTCCCTACGCGTTAAGCTATCTTTTTTCTTTTCTATCCGGCTATTTTTCTTTCTATCCGAGAATCAGGACCTGAGGAGCTACCAACCCCTGGAATATTCCTGATAACAGCCCAGACAAAGGATCTGCCCATCCACCAACCGTGCTTTGCCTTCAGAAAACGGTTCGCCGCACCTGAAACAAATCACGGTTTGGAAAAGGTGAGCCGGAGGTACCTCCGGAAATGCAACATCGGTAATCCTGAACAACTCGTCCTTTGTTAAGGAAAGAAATTCATCTACCCTCTCTGCCTGAATCTCCTCCCAGCGGGCCGTAACCTCAAGATCTGTTGTACCGTTGACAATCTGATCTCTCACCTCTTTAAAAGCTTCATCCTCATTCAGCGCGTCAGCCTTTAAAATGATCCGGACCGCTTTCCCCGTATTGCGGTCGGCCAGAGTCAACGCTTGTTTCCCTGTATTCTTATATATGAGATTCCCCTTGCCGATGGTACATCCGGTAAGAACCTGGATAGCATCTATCCCGCAAGCATCTGTTTCCACCACCGCCACCAGTTCTTCGTCTCCAGCTCGGATAACCCCCAGGGCTTCCATTGCGTGCACCGATTGTCTTACGCCGATTGCCAGCCCCAGACATTCATGACCGTGAAACTCGGCGCAGGTCTTCCATTTTGATTTTAGTTCACTCATGTGTATTTCCATCTTCTTTCCAACTATGATTTGTTTGAAAGTCTCTTATGACTTTTCTTCAACACAGTAAAGTACTTATTGCTTTTAAGATAGCAAAGCCAGTCTATCCCTACAATCCTAGGTAGGGGGATTAATTCCAAATATTAGATAATATATTTTAGATTTTTTTTAGAATTTGATTATAACAGGTTTAATATTGCAGGTTAAAATGACATCATCAATCAAAACAGGAGGTTGTTCAAATGAATAAGATTAAACTGATGTACGACATCGCTAAAACCATGAAGGAAAAGGAACTTTTCAACGGTTCTCTCCAGGTTGAGTGTGTAAAGGACCTTTCTACTGTATTCCAGATGAACAATGAATTTTCCAAGGACTTAAGCACTGGTCTTACTAAAGCCAACATCAAGACGAAACTGGACTACGAAGGTAAAAGCTTCAAACATGAAAGCAGCACAGAATTTACTCATCCTTGGAATTCTCATCCTCACGGTCACCGCAATAAGGGAAAACATCCTCATTTCTACCATTTCCGTCATTGCGGAAATGGACAATGCGGACATGGCCACAGCGGTCTGAAGGGAATTTTTTCCGGCCTTACTTTTGCATTTGATCTTCTGAACAGAACCGAGATTACAGAACAACCGGACAATACTATCCTAATGACCTTAGAAATGGATCAGTTGCCTAAAGAATTACAAAAAATGCTTACACACAAATTTAAGGAAGAATACGGTGAGGAGCAGGAACAAGAGGGCACATATCGCACACATCATCATGGACACTCTCTAATGAAAGAATTGCATGCGCTTGAAAATCCCAGTCTTAAGCTAATTTCTCGAATCAATAAAAACAATGAGATAGAGTCAATCGATGTCACCTTAAGTGGGAAGCAGATTGATGATCAACAAGAGATTCACGTTCTCAACCTTAATGCCAAGATTACCTTCCTCTATAACTAAACGGTATATGGTTATGAATAACGTTGCCAGTATGCCACCACCAAGCTATAACATCGCTTGACAAAATAATATAATGAAACAGTCATGGCATCCATAATCAGGGTTGTCCATGACTATTTCATTCTCTCCCGTTACGTTTTAACTCCCCCGCTTTTGAGTTATAATGAAGTAAAAAGGTTGCAGGAGAATCATGGATAGATATAAAAAATGCGACTCGGCTAAACATAAGTATGAATCATCTCATAAATTTTTTTACTCGTATAAGCACCAGATGCGTCATTACCGGCACCGGGACTTTGATTTATCTCACAAATCTCTTAAATTTCTACGCCCTGTTTTTATTTTGGTTATTATCTTACTAATCTATCTCATGTTTCAATTCCCAGCAAATAAGGTCTTCATGATTCTATTCGGCCTATTTATCGTTAACCAAGTCGTCCATTTGATCTGGCTAACGCACTTGGAAAAAAGGATTTTTAAGCCTATTACTCAACTTCAGGATGGCGTTAAAGAAATCGCCAACGGCAATTACAGTGTGAACTTAGACAATACCACGTCCAACGAAATCGGATTCTTAATAGATTCTTTCAATGATATGGCCGGGAAATTACATGAAAATGAAACTCTCAAGCAAGAGTATGAAGAAAACAGGAAAACACTGATTGCTAATATCTCACACGATTTAAAGACTCCAATCGCTGCTATTCAAGGTTATATCGAGGCTATTCAAGACGGTGTAGTTACTTCTCCTGAGAAAATGAATCAATACTTACAGATCATTAGTAAGAACACTGTCTATATCAACCGTCTGATTGATGATCTCTTCTTATTTTCCAAGCTAGATATGCACCAGCTGGAATTTCAGATGGAAAGTCTACCGATTAGAGCTTTCATGGCTGATCTCATGACAGAATTCAACTTTGAGCTTCAAGAAAAAGGCCTAAGCTTTCAATACTCCGATGAAACCGAAGAGGACTATCGCGTGTTCCTTGACAGGAAAAGGATTCATCAGGCAATCCGCAATATTATTGGCAATGCTGTCAAATACAGTTCGCCTGCAAGCCTCCGACTGGAAACCAGGCTATATAAGAAAGAAGAATTTATCTGCTTGGATATCCGTGATAACGGCCCGGGTATTCAGGCAGATAAACTCCATAAAATTTTTGACCGTTTCTACCGCATCGATAGTGAAAGAACGAAAGACTTAATGAGTACAGGTCTGGGTCTCTCCATTGCTAAAGAACTTATCAATGCTCATAGTGGCAAAATACTGGTAGAAAGTGTTGTTGATGAAGGTTCCTGTTTCACTCTGGCACTTCCCATACACACGGAGGAAAGGAGCTGCCCATGAAGCACATTCTAATAATCGAAGATGATCTACATATCGCAGAATTGGAAAGAGATTACCTACAGTTAAATGGTTATAAAGTGGATATCTCTCGTGACGGGGAGAAAGGGTTGCAAAAGGCATTAACTGGTATTTACGACGTTATTATCGTGGACTTGATGCTTCCAGGTAAAGACGGTTTCGAAATCGTCGAAGAAATCCGCAGGAATTATGAAATCCCGATACTCATCGTTTCAGCCAAAAGCGAAGATATCGATAAGATTAGAGGGTTAGGGTTCGGTGCAGACGATTATCTGACTAAGCCTTTTAGCTCTGCTGAACTAGTTGCCCGGGTGAAGTCTCACATTCACAGATATGAGCGCTTAGTGGGTCGAAAGACATCAGGCGATTTGATCAGCCATAAAGGCTTGGAAATTATTACTTCTTCTCATAAGGTGTCTGTGAATGGTAAAGAGATTATATTGACGACTAAAGAATATGAGATTCTGTTATTTCTTGCTTCCAATCCGAATATTGTGTTCAGCAAAGAACAGCTTTTTGACAGGGTATGGGGCGAAAACTTTTTTGGAGATCTGGCTACTATTGCTGTTCATATCCAGAAAATACGCAAGAAGATTGAAAAGGACCCTGCCAATCCACAATACATCGAGACTTTGTGGGGAACGGGTTATAGGTTTAATAGTTAATATGTAGATAAATCACTGTTTTGATATTTATTTGCACTTAGCCATAGGTAATCAGGTGCTATTTGGCCAATCAAATTTCTTACTTTTATTTTCGCAGAGCGAAAATCCTCGTACTTTATCTCAGAGGTGCTTATGTCCCTATAATAATTCCACCCTTTTATCTTTGCGAGTTTAAGTAAAGAATGCCCAATATATCCAAGAACATCTTTTAATGGATATCCGAGAAAGATACCTACTTCATGTGGTAAATCATTTTCTAAAAACTTGTTTGCCAAATGCTCCAGATAACAATTTAGGTTATAATCTTCTGGATAGCCACATTTTTTAGCCAATCTACCATACATTTCAGTTGTTGCAGTTCTCTGGTATTTTCCTGCAGAGTAGACTTCACTGGGCTTCACCTCTATTCTCATGATGTCCATCTTTTCAAATGATGTATTAATTGCATTCCCAGTTAAAAAGCAATCGAAAAATATTTTAGACGTCTTTGATTAGAGTACTATGGATATGAGACCAAGCCCTACGGGCAAATACTGTTCTTATCCCTTTTTCTCTGGTTTGTTCCTTAACTTTCCAGGCAAGATCATGATTGATGTAATCGATGAGAACCAGTACAACATCAGTCTTTTGGGGAATAATTAGTGATCTCCGATTACGTCCTGGATTATGTTCAATTTTATCAAAACCCATACCACTCAATTTCTGAGTAATATTTCCTAAGTAGTCTCCTCCAATTACCAATATTGACATGGTAACCCGCCCTTTCTTTATGCTTATGATTTACAAATCTATTTTTACAAACATAATATATTCATTCTTACGTCTATAATGATAATAAATATCAATCATATTGTTTAATTATAGCCCTTCATTTTTAAGGGCTTATACATTTTTAGTTGACGGAGAGAGCAGCACCGCCCTCTCCAAATGAGCTGTCGTTTACTCGCTTTTTGTCGAGCAGTCTCCTTGACAAGAGCAACCACTGCAGGACCCTTCTTTGACTGATTTCTTCATTTTGTATGCAATGAAAGTGACCGCTACGATTCCAATAATGACAAGAATAGTTTGTTCCATATTACCTACTCCTTCCTATCGTGATTAACTTACCCTAGACCAAGCAACGTTCCTCCCTGGTAAACGATGAAGGCTACTATCCATCCTAAGGCAAGGGTGTATCCAATAGTAAATCCTGTCCATTTCCAAGAGTTTGTTTCTCTCTTTATAGCTCCAATCGTCGCGACACAAGGTACATAAAGCAGGGTAAGCACCATGAATGAATAAGCTGCTAACGGTGTCCACATCTGAGTAATGGTTACGGCCAGGCCTTCTTCGCCTACCCCATAAATAACACCTAACGTACCGACGATAACTTCCTTAGCTAAGAGACCAAAGATTAGAGCTGCTGAAGCTTCCCAACTGCCAAAGCCCAAAGGAGCAAAGACAGGAGAAATAGCACTGCCAAACATTCCGATAAAACTATCCTGGCTCGCATATTCAACTCCCCAAGGCAGCGTAGCCAGAACCCAGATGAGGACGACAACTGCAAAGATAATTGTACCAGCTTTCCTAACAAATGAGCTTCCCTTTTCCCACATATGAATTAACATACCTTTTAAGGTAGGAACCCTATAAGGAGGAAGTTCCATTACAAAAGGAGCGGCTTCACCCGGGAATAGGAATTTTTTAAATATTTTGGCCATGATAATTGCCATTACTATACCGAGAATATATAAAGAAAAGATTACTGTACCTGCATTGTCCGGAAACAAAGCCCCGGCAAAAAGGACATAAACAGGGAGCCGAGCAGCACAAGACATAAATGGGTTGACCAAAATTGTTACCATTCTGTCCTTTTTGTTTTCCAAAGTACGGGTGGCCATTATAGCAGGTACATTACAACCAAACCCGATGAGGAGTGGAATAAAAGACTTCCCATGTAAGCCCAAGGAACGCATGAATTTATCCACGATATAAGCGACTCTGGACATGTAGCCGCTGTCTTCGAGGAGAGATATAGCGAAAAACAAGGTAAAGATGGGCGGAATGAATACAAAGATCGAACCAAGCCCGCCGATAATTCCGTCGACTATAAGGGAAGCAAGTAATTCATTACTAATCATTGCCCCTACAATTCCGCCAAACCATTCAAAGAGCATCTCCACATATCCAATGAGGGGATCGCCAATGACAAAGGTAAACTTAAAGATAGCCCACATGGTGAGAAGAAAAATGGGGATACCTAAAGTCTTGTTCAATACAACATTATCAATCTTATCGGATAGTGAAACACTGGCTTGAACATCTTTTTTTTGCTTGACTGTTTGTTTGACTACTCCTTCAATCAATCCATATCTTTTTTCAATGATTATAGTTTGGATATCTTCAGCAAAGACCTGATTTAGATGTTGGACAGCCTTCTCCCTAAGGGTAAAGATTGTCTGTATATTGGGGTATTTTTGGATATCATTAAGAATAACGTCTTCACCTTCGAGTATTTTAACTGCCAGCCAACGCGGATAATATCTCTGTGCAAGCTCACCATGTTCTGTAATCGCCTTTTGTAAAACGAGTATTTCATCCTCTATTTCCTGTCCATAATCCACAGTAAGCGGTTCGCGACTTTGACCCAAGGCTTGAATCGAACTTGATATAAGTTTCTCTATTCCTTGATTCTTAGTTCCAATCGTTTTGATTACTGGAACATTCAATATTTTGGCTAAAGTATTTTCATCAATCTCTATACCTTTTGCTTCAGCTTCATCCAACATATTTAAAGCCAAGACAATATTGGTATTCATCTCAAGCAGTTGAACCGTCAGATAAAGATTACGTCTAATATTGGCACTGTCGATAATATCAAGCACAACATCAGGATTCTCGAACAAAATATAATTGCGAGCAATGAGTTCATCTTCAGAGTAAGCACCGAGGCTATATGTTCCAGGTAGGTCTATTACGTGTACCTTAGAATCAGCTAAAAGCCTACCTTCTTTTTTCTCAACAGTAACTCCAGGCCAATTACCTACATGTTGTCTGGAACCTGTTAAAGCATTGAAAATAGTAGTCTTTCCTGCGTTGGGGTTTCCAATGAGAGCGATTGTCTGAGCATTAACTTGATCTGTGCTGATTTCTTTGGTTTCTTTGGTAACAGACATTCTTTGTCTCCTCCTTTATTGTATTCGGCCCTAACTTTATTTGTTAGGATATCCTAACTTTTATTTCTGAGTAATCTCTACTTTATGATTTCTCTTAGTTGATTTCGATAAGAATAGCAGCAGCTTCGTTCTTGCGCAAGGTCAGATTATACCCTTTTACGGTTATCTCAATAGGATCACCCATTGGGGCTACTCTTTTGACCTGAATATCATCGCCTGAAGTAACTCCCATTTCCATAAGCCGACGACGCAACTCCCCTGTAGCTTCAACTCGTTTAATTGTACCTTTAGTACCTGGGGCAAGGTTACTTAAAGAATTTGTTGATAGCAAAATTTTCACCTCCTCAATATCAATATCGTTATCTAAATAATTCTTGCTTTCCAGTAATTGGATTAAGGCCAGCATGGTTTCCACGCTTACAACATGTTCTATTAGACAGGCATCTTTTTCTGCTGTATCCGCAGTAACATTCAAGACATCTCTAAGAAATTTAGAGATTAAGAGATGCTTATATTTAAGTTTAGCAGCCTCTCTCTCCCCGTTTCTAGTCAGGGTAATCGGTCCGTATCTTTCTTTTTGAACAAGATTCTTCGCATGTAAAAGCTCAATTGCTTCGGTCACACTGGATTTGGCAACATTAAGTTTCCTTGCTATATCGGTAATTCTAACCTTGGAATCATGTTTGGATAAATCATGAATTACTTCCAGATAGTCCTGGATTGCTGGAGTTAAAGAATATGTCATATATAAACCTCCCTGCTTCTAATATTGTTAGTTTAACCTAACTTATTAGAAAAATAAACTCAGGTAGTTTTCTCAGCCATAATCTTCTGAGCCATTCCCCTACCAATTGCAACTCGACTGTCCATAACGGCAACAACCATTGGACCGGTTCCATCATTACGCAAAACATCAAGTATAGATCCTGATACAAATCCCATCTCTGCCAATTTGGTATTTATTCCCTTTCCACCTATTATATCCTTGATCTTTGCTTGACTCCCTGGTTCCAGGAAACTAAGAGGTTGTACCTTCATCTCTATTTTCACCCCCAGATCTTAAATGATAATAATTATCATTATCTACCTATTATTAAGATATTCCTTATGTTCCTAAATGTCAATAGCTTTTATATTTTTCATTAAAATTATAGCCTGTTTTGCGATTACACTATATAACTTGGCTTTCAGATTACAATAAAATTCTCTTCCCAGTCCAGATCCCATCAATCTTCTTGCCTAAGACCTCTTGCAATACTCCCAAGGCCTCTGTCCCGGTACAGTGCCCGGTATAGATTTGGTCAATATTATGTTTCTGAAGAGCTCGAGCAATATCTTTGACCGTCTCTTCTTCCTCTCTCATCCTCCCTGTGGTGGTATTCATGAGGTGGAAGCCGCCGATTAGAGATTGAATCTTTTTACCCGGAAATTCCTTCTCTACGGACATCACCATGTTTATAATGCCGTTATGCGAACAACCGGTGAAAACATGCAAGACGTCTATCTCTTTAATCACCATGATGATTTCATGTTCGTAACTATCCTCTACAAGAATCCCCTCTTCCTTCTTTAGAAGGATGGCACTGGGCTTAAATGTAGAATGTTCAGTATTCCTCAATAAGGTAATCCCGGAGGAAATCTCAGTCTTCTCTTTAATGTAATGTATCCTTTCACGATAGGTTTGGAGAACTGCATGATTTATACCGATATACTCCAGTTCCTTTCCCTCTCTTTGGATAAAGTATTCTCCCTGAGCGTAAGTATTTAAATACACTTGAGCCTTGGTGTTGATCTTTAGAAATTCTTCCAGACCGCCTCCGTGATCACCGTGAGCGTGGGAAATAACCAGGATGTCTACTTTACTTAGATCGATTCCCAGTGTCTGAGCATTCTCTAGAAAAGAAGCATCTGGCCCGACATCGAAGAGTAGCCTCTTGTCTTTAATCTCAATGTATAGACTTAGCCCGTGTTTGGCTATAAGTGACGAGTCCAGTTCCAGGGTATTCTCCAATAGAGTGATTATTTTCATCTGTTTATCTTCCTTTCCCGAAATTATTTCTCTCTTGTGCTGTTTTTAATTACTATGCATTCAAGTAAAGTAATATTTTAAATTACTTCCACTTCCTTATTATAGATGAACCATGCCTAATTCTCTAGATTTTGTTTGGAAATTATTTCTATTCATATATATACTTACACGAGTTAAAGTGGCAGATCACTTTCATTAAATATTCTTATCGTAATGACAGTAAGAAGAATCGATCCTGCTGTCAGCCCAATAATAGCTCTGGAAGGGTCAAACGTGCCTTCCAAGACTTCTTGAGGCTTGAAAAATCTAAAAATAGAGAACTTCCCAACCCAAGCTGATCTCTTGCTGAGCCCACCTATCACATCTAAGGCATAGAATCCAAATGTTAAACCATAGGCATAAGCCGAAGCTTTCTCTCCATCCTTAGCCCAAGCGGCGAATAAAAAACTATAACTGCTGATTAGAGAAAAGAAGGCTAAGGCGAGGGTACCCAGACTAATATAGCGAGAGTATCTAATTCTGATTCTGAACCAAAATGTACCTACACATAACCCTAGGACGGTAGCTGCTATCAGAGTAGCGTTACAACTGAGTAGTACGGCTGTTTGTGTGGTGAGAATATTCGTCCTTGATACAGGTGTGGATAGAGGAAAGACTAAAGATCCTTCATCAATTGGCTTGGAAAGCAAAGTATTGGCTGTATTTATTCCATATAAAGCTATAATAACAGACCAAATTCGAGCCAGAAACTGTGCCGATATAAATGCCTCGAAGGTATCTGCCCTAGCCTTTGGAGAAACTCCGAAAACTGTTTTGACTGTCGAAGGGATAGAATCTACAATATCGGTCACCGCCGAGTTCTTCGATATCAATGGATAAACCCAGGTTAAGAGTCCTTCATAAAGCACTATACCCGTAGAGAATTTGAGTAACTTGGGCCGCTGTTGTCTGAACATAGCACCAAAAAATGCTCGATTCAAGATGTTTCTCTCCCTTCCTTAGCGATAGTATTGGATAAAAGCCTCTTCTAATTCCAGAAAACGCTGACGAAACTTTTTGACCTTAATCCCTGAAAGTACTTGCCAAAGGGAATCAAAGTTACCAGTAATTTTGATTATAAAGCTTAGCCCTTTATCCCTGTACACTTCCAATCCACATTGATGCAAATATTCAGCATATTCTTCATTTTCGACTTCGACTTCAAAGGTATGGCATTCCATCTGCTTAATCCGATTAATATCTTGAACTGTAAGCAATTGCCCTTCCCTGATGATTCCCACTTGTTCACATGTTCGTTCAATCTCTTGAAACTGATGCGAAGACATGAAAATTGTCTTCCCTTTCTTTTTTTCTTCCAAAATTAAGTCTATAAATACTTGCTGCATCAAAGGATCAAGCCCTGATGTCGGTTCATCCATAATCAAAACCTCGAAATCCAGCATAAGAGCAGAAATAATACCTAATTTCTGTTTCATCCCCTTAGACATTTTACGGATCGATTGTTTCGTATCCAAATCCAGGTGTTCAGCCAATTGCTTACAATTGTTTTGAATCTCAAACTTCCCGCCATGCATTCGCCTCATTAGTTCCAGGAATTCCGAACCTAAGAAATAATCCGGGAAATGGAGTTCCCCCGGAAGATACCCAACAACGTGCTTAACCTCTGTTCTGTTCTGCCAGCAGTCCAGATCTTTGATCCTTGCTCCCCCGTTATCCGGCTGTAAGAGTCCCATCAGGACGCGAATAGTCGTAGTCTTTCCGGCCCCGTTGGGTCCCAGGAAGCCAAAGGCTCCCCCGTAAGGGATTTGTAGGTTAATATCCCTGATTCCTTTGCCACTTGGATATTGTTTTGTGAGGTGCTCAAGTCTAATCATAACTTCACCGTTTTTCTAATCGTGCAGAAGCTTATATTTTTCCAGAGCTCTTAGAGCTGTTAAGGCACTGGTAATAGGTTCTTCGTAGTTCCAGCCTTTGGCATAGATTCCTTGGTAGCATGGATCAAAAGACCCATCGGGTTGTTGCCACTTTAGAATTCTCTTTATTCCTTTGGATATGATATCCTCAGGGACTTTTTCTTCCCCTTTGTAATCAATTAATCCCGGTAGTACCAATGCTGTTTCAATCAGAGAAGAGCCCCAACTCCCATCAGAATTTTGTCTTGATAATAAAAACTTTACGGCCTTCTTTTGAGCATTACTTATTTTTTTAGCCAGAAGCCGATCCTGTTGTCCAAATTTCAAGTTACTGAAAAGTTCAAGAGTTTGGGCAGTACCGAAAATTTCTCCTTCAAACCAAACTCCCGGAAATTCTCCGGTCAGAAGCTGTCTTTCCAAAAGCCACTCCACCCCTTTTTTGATTGCCAATTGTCTGCTCTTAGTCGGTTGTGCTTGTAATGCGGCTAAGACATGTACCGTCACATCCGGACTCTTAATATACACCGGGAAAGTGCTTATAATATTGGGTGGGACTCCATCGAAGGATGGAAACGTTCCCCAGCTACCGTCTGGATTCTGTAAGCATAAGAGTAGATCAACAGTTGGATTGATATCTATTTCCGGAAAGCGTTGTAACCCCATCAAGGCTATGGATGTATCATCGAGATCAGGATGAGTGAATGGCGGCGTAGTTCCATAGCTACCGTCGGAGTTTCGAGCCGCCTTCAGCCACTGAGCTGCTTGTTTAAGCCATTCATCCTCTTCCAGAGTTGTGGGGAATTCTTTCAAGACTGTGATAGCCCACCCTATAGACCAGATATGAAGTTGATCAAATGCCGCCCAAGCTCCATTTTTATATTGTTTGCTTACCAACCAACGACCTGCTTTTATTGTACGTTCACTTTCTTTCTGGGCTCGAATCAACGCAATAATTGCCAGACTTGTTGTAACAATATCTTCCGACCATGAACCATCAGAGATTTGAGTCTTACTCAGATACTCAACCGCCTCTGCAACTCCATCTTGGTTCATATCCTTGGCCGCCAATAGTGATGCTGCTACAACAACTGGACGTCCATAAGTTGGGAGCTTCTGAAGGACTTTCTCATTTAAGACTTTGGGAAGATGAATTTCATCTGGTTCAGGTCCTTCTAAGCCGGGTATAGCTTGTTCTCCAAGACATAAAACCATTTTTGACAGATCCTCAGCTTGACTGAGTAAAAATAATTTATTGATTATACCTGGTTGACTTCCAATAAGAACAGTTTCTATTAAACGGGTTACTTCCGTGTCTATATCTCCACCCGGGAACCTGCCCCAGCCTTTGAGTTGGCGTTGTTGCCGCAGCCATTGTGCACCTAATTGTATCTGTTCTTCAAACTGGCCGCCAAGACCTATAAGAGCTAGAGTTGCTAAAGCCGCTGCTCCAGGGCTGGGAGATATACTATGGGCTGTATCCACACGTCCACTGAGTATTTGTTCTCCTCCCTCAAGTACATATTCCCTTGCCTTACGGATAGCTACATTAGCTTTATCTTTATTTTTCAATCACAACCACCTCATCCAGAATTTTCCTAATAATTGATTTTATGTTCTGGAATGAGAAAAGGTACCTGAGGAGTGCTAAGGAAAAATGCATTCTGCAAAATCTAACTCTTTTTGTTATAATAGATTAGTAGAAACTATGTGAAATATATCATAAGTCTTCGGGGGTAAGGAGAATGGATCAAAAAAAAAGTCCAGAATATGATGTCATAATCATCGGTGCAGGAGTAATCGGCAGTGCAATAGCCAGGGAAATCTCAAGATATGAACTGAAAATCGGGGTGCTGGAAAAAGAATTAGATGTCTGTTCCGAAACCAGCGGCAGAAACTCAGGGGTCCTGCATGCCGGATTTAACAATGAACCTGGCTCTCTTATGGCCAAATACTGTGTAGAGGGATGTCTAGGTTTTGATAAGGTAGCCGAAGAACTAGATATACCTTTCTCCAGAACCGGAAAAATCGTTGTAGGATTTGATGCAGAAGATAAAGACAAATTGATACGGTTAAAAGAACAAGGCGACCAAAATGGTGTTCCTGGTCTAGAAATCATCGGCAAAGAACGTATAAAAGAATTAGCTCCGTATGTCGATGGTGAGTTTGCGATGTATTCTCCCGCAACAGGAGTACTTAATCCTTTTATCTATACAATAGCCTTAGCAGAGAATGCCCATCATAACGGGGTAGATTTCTTTTTTAATAATGAAGTGATTGCTATCAAGCATCTGGAAAATACCAGTAAAAATGAAATCAATTCAGAGAAAAGCTATGAAATAAAAACAACCCAGGGCTGCTATGCAACCAAATGGGTCATTAATTGTGCAGGTCTAAATGCCGATAAAATTGCCCGTATGTTGGGAATCAATGATTACACCATCTACCCCTGCCGCGGTGAATATTTTATTCTCGATAAAAAGGCGGGTGAATTTTTAAAACTTCCTGCCTATCCCGTTCCTAACACTAAAGAAGGTGGACTCGGGATTCATCTGACCCCTACCATCGATGGCAATATCCTTATTGGACCCAGTACTGAATATATAGAAGAGCGAGACAATTATTCTTCTACCCAAGAGATTATGGATCTCCTCATTAAGGATGGCGGAAGAATCTTCCCTTATTTAAAAAGAGAGTTCTTCATTCGTAATTTCGCCGGAATCAGACCAAAACTTGTTAACAAAGACGTGGGTGGCTATGCTGATTTCGTGATTGAGGCAAGAGAAGAAGCCCCCCATACAATTCTCTTAATCGGGATGGAGTCGCCTGGATTGACCAGTGCTGTTCCCATCGCTAGAAGAGTGATAGAAATGATGAGTGAGAAGGAATATCTTATAGAGAAGGTTAATTACGACCCCTACAGAAAAGGAATTTTATGCTTTAATGAACAGCCGCTAGAAAAGAAAAGAAAGCTCATCCAACAGAATTCTAACTATGGTGAGATTATCTGTAGATGTGAAACCATAACGAAAGCAGAGATTTTAGAAGCCATTCACAATCCCCTCGGAGTCGAAACGGTGATTGGAATCAAGAACAGAACTCGGGCAATGATGGGCCGCTGCCAAGGGGGCTATTGCGAAACCAGAATCTCAGAGATTCTTATGCAAGAGAAAGACAAACCAGAAAATGAAGTAATCTATGCCCGCCAAGGAGGAAAAATGTTTGTAGGAAAGGTTAGAGACTAATGGTTATTAATAAGGATGTTATTATTGTAGGCGGAGGTCCTGCCGGACTGGCTACGGCCGCAAGACTAAAAGAGTTAGGTATACACGACATCTTAATTCTGGAGAGAGAAAAACTGGCTGGTGGAATTCTTAGACAGTGTATCCATGACGGTTTTGGTCTTACCCGTTTCAAGGAAGCCTTAAGCGGCCCAGAGTATGCGGCCAGGTTTATAGACCAAGTGAATAAGATGGGTATCGATTATCTTACAGATACTACAGTTCTAGAAATAGACAGCACTAAGCATGTGATAGCCGTTACCAAGAACGAACTCCTGGAATATCAGGCCAAGGCAATCATTATGACAACAGGATGCAGGGAAAGAACCCGAGGAGCTATCAGTATTCCTGGCACAAGACCTGCCGGTATATATACAGCAGGTGTCGCCCAAGCCTATGTAAATCTTAAAAACATAATGATCGGTAAAAAAGTCGTGATTCTGGGCTCTGGTGATATCGGACTTATCATGGCTAGAAGGATGACTTTAGAGGGTGCCCAAGTCCTAGCAGTTTTGGAGATTTTGCCTTATGCCAGCGGATTACCGCGTAATATTGAACAGTGTTTAAACGATTACGATATTCCTCTCTTATTAAGCCATACCGTAACCAATATTAAGGGCAAAGAGCGGCTGAAAAGAATTACTGTTAATAAAGTTGATGAGAACCTGAAACCTATCCCCGGTACCGAAATAGAGTATGACTGTGACACTCTGATATTATCGGTAGGACTTATCCCTGAAAATGAGCTGTCTTTGTTAGCGGGTGTAGAATTGGATAGTCGTACGCGGGGGCCAATTGTGGATGAGAATTACCAGACCAATATTAAGGGAATCTTTGTGGCCGGTAACGCCCTTCATGTTCATGATTTAGTTGATTTTGTATCCATAGAGGCAGAAAATTTAGCTGAAGCTGCTCTAACTTATATCCAAAAAGGTTCTATACCTGAATGTTCTGTCTTGGTGGAAACGGACGAAAGCGTAGGTTATACAGTTCCGCAGAAAATCAGCTGCGAAAAAGATATTACCCTATCTATGCGGGTGAAAAAACCTTTAAAAAATTGTGCTCTTCAAATTATTCAAGGTGATGACGTTATTAAGACCAAGAAGATGCGTAAGGCTCTTCCCGCCGAGATGATCCAAATAGGTCTAAAAAAAGAAGAGCTGCGCTCTTCAGAAAATATAAAGGTAGTTGTGAGACATGATTAGAGAATTTATCTGTGTGTTATGTCCAAATGGTTGTGAAATAAGCGTTGAACTAGATGAAAATAACTCTATCCTCGAGCTTGAAGGTGCTACATGTCAACGCGGTGGTGAGTATGTCCAGCAGGAACTTTTTGCTCCACAGAGAAACATCGCCACATCCATTAAAGTGATAAGAGGAAATATGCCTTTAGTAAGTGTAAGACTGACTGATGCTATTCCCAAAGAAAGAATTTTTGATGTGATGGATGAGATTAAAAAAGTAAAGTTGGAGGCCCCTGTCAACCTCGGCCAAGTAATTATTAAAGATGTTTTGGGGTTAAATCGAGATGTCATTGCCACCAAACAAGTCCTACGCAAATAATTCTATCTGATTAGCATCTGTGTTTAATCCTTCTTCTATCAATATGTCTATGAAGAACTCGACTATTTTCGGGTCGAACTGGGTACCGGCACATCTTTTTAATTCTTTCACGGCTTCCAGTTTGCTTAGGGCCTTACGGTAGGGCCTTTCCGTAATCATGGCATCAAAGGAGTCAACTACAGCTAAAATTCGGCACTCTATAGGAATCTCTTCCTTTTTAAGTCCCAGCGGATATCCCTTTCCATCCCATCTTTCGTGGTGTTTCATGATGAGCTCTGTAATATCAACCAAATTAGGAGAGATTGAAGCTATACGCGAACCTTTTTCAGGATGTAATCTTACCACGTTCCATTCTTCTTCATTAAGGGGCACCGGTTTGGTAAGGATGCTGTCGGGGATAGTTACATTACCAAGATCATGTACCTGAGCGAGCAGAGCCAAAGCCTTAAGTGTTCCCGAAGGCAGCTTGCTGGTTTGGGATACTCTGGCAAATAGCTTGAACAACCTTTCTGCATAGCCTTGAGACACATAATCCCTTTTCTCTAAGGAGGCCATGAAAGAACTAATGATTTGGCTTTGGCTGTTCTTTTTCTGGAAAAATTTATTGTTATACATATTTTCATCTGCTTTTTTAAGAACCTCTTCCAGATTCTCTCCTGGTTTATCCGCAGTTTCTAAACCCAGAGATATACTTAACGGAAGAATCAGGTTTTCTTCATTATATTGCTTGATATTCTCTCGTATTCGGCCAACAATCTTTTGGGCTGCTTCACTGTCTGTCCTAGGAAGGAAGATAATAAATTCATCTCCACCTACTCGAGCAA
>Ga0209643_1001599_pt1 | contig 20044 bp, 27 predicted proteins | sample AutmiccBRH37_all_FD_187383 | JGI IMG/M metagenome (GOLD analysis project Ga0209643, IMG submission 187383) | Deep subsurface microbial communities from Mt. Terri, Switzerland - Autotrophic microbial communities BRH/37_all (SPAdes) (version 2) | ecosystem: Environmental > Aquatic > Deep... | reverse complement strand
CCCGCGGCCGCGCTGAACGTGGGGGGCGCCGATGCCTTCTGTAATGGGGCCAGTGCTGTCAATGGGAAACTTCCAAACGAAAGCAGCCTCGAAGCTGAGCGCTTCGAGGGCATGGCTCGACGGAATGTACAAGGCTTGGCGGGCACCCCCCCTCTGGCGCTTTCGATGCCGTTCCATCGGTCATGATCCTACACCGGTTCGCGCTTCTGTCCGTGGTCGACGCAGTGGTCGCCAACTTGATGCGGGTTCGTAGCGGTTTCCGCGCGCCTATCTGAGATACGTGCTCGGAGCAGAAGCTTCGGCAACAAGGCATCGGGCGGCGTCGTCGGAAACCGCGTCCTGGTGAGGACCTCGATGGCCGGTTCTCAGGTCGGCCAGATTGTTGTTTTCATTCGCGGCGGCTCGACTGGCTTGCTTTAAACCTGTCTGGCGGCCTGGAATTCTGTGTTGTCGACCCACATGCGATGCAGGATTACGCCCATCCTGCGGGCCAGCGCGACCGCTGCCCGTTTCGCTCCACGCCGACGAACAACCCGTTCCGCCCATGCGCGCAACCAAGTCGGCTTTTTCGAACGGTGGATCACCACTGTGGCAGCTTGGTAGAGCGCGGTCCGCATATCCAGGTCGCCGGCTTTGGTGATACCGCCGACAATGTCCGTCTCTCCGGACTGGTAGCGACGAGGGGTCAAACCGATTGCCGGACCGACATCTTTCGACCGCCGGAACCTGCCGGGGTCATCGATGGAGGAACGGACAGTCAGAGCGACGACCGAGCCGACGCCGGGCATCGTCATCAGCAAGCGACAAACCGGATCCTCGCGCGTGATGTCCCGTGCCATGCGTTCAAGGCGCACAAGCTCGCTGCGCAACGCAGCTCGAGCCCTGAGCATCGGTTCGATTGAAAGCTGGATGAGCTTGTTGCCCTCGGTCAATTCGCGAACCCGGTCTTCAAAGCTGACTTTGCCGATCCGACCAAGTCGGAGTCCGAAATTGCGCAGCATGCCCCGAATAGACATCTCGATGTTGATAGCAGCGTCTTGCACCGATCGGCGTGCACCGAGAAGCACCCTCAGTTCCTGCGCGGAAAGCGACTTGCAATGGACCGGCCGGAACCAGCCCATCTGCAGCAAGCGGGCCAGGCCAGCAGCATCGCGGCGATCAGTCTTTACCGGCGCGGCCTTCAAGGCGGCTTTGACCTGCCGCGTCTCCATCAGCACCACTGGCAGTCCAAGGTCGGTCAAAGACTTATGAAGCCACTGGGACAAGGGTCCGGCTTCAATACCGATCGCTTCTACCACTCCCGGCATGCCCCTGATGCAGGCGTTCAATGCCGCAGGGTCACTCGCAACTTTCGTTTCTTTCACAAGCTTGCCGTGTTCGTCCACGGCGCAAACCGCAGAATTTTCGAGAGATACGTCAATGCCAACGAAAACACCCATAGATCATTCCCCTCTTGATCCCAATGACAGGCAGCCTGAATCAGGCAACGAAGCGCCCGAATTTCCCAGCGGGAAAAGTTCGGGTTCCGCTTCAGCGTCGGGCGGCCGCCCCATTACGGCATCTGAGGTCATCTGCACGACGGTCTACAAGTTCGCTGAACTTTCGGACGTGGCCAAGGAACAGGCTCGCAGTTGGTATCGCGAACTCGGGCCGCACGACGACTGGTGGGACGCGGTCTACGAGGATTTCGAGCGGGTCTGCGACATCCTCGGCATCCGCCTGAAGACCACCACGGTCCGCCTGATGGGCAGCGGCACGCGGGCCAAGCCCTGCATCTGGTTCTCCGGTTTCTGGAGCCAGGGCGACGGGGCCTGCTTCGAGGGCTATTGGGCCCACGCCAAGGGCGCGGCCGCGCGCATCCGGGACTACGCCCCGACGGACGCGACGCTGCATGGCATCGCCGACCGGCTGCAGGCCATCCAGCGGCGGAACTTCTACCAACTCGCCGCCGAGGCCAGCCACCGCGGTCGCTACTACCACGAATACACCATGTCGGTTGACGTCACGCGCGACAGTCCGACGTGGCAGCCCCCACCGAAGATGCCGAGGAGACTGTGACCGAGGCGCTGCGTGATCTCGCCCGCTGGCTCTACCGTCAGCTTCAGGCCGAATACGATCACCTCACATCGGACGAGGCCGTCGAGGAGGGGATCATCGTCAACGAGTACACTTTCACCGAAGCTGGGCGCCGGTTCGGGTGAGGATGAAGGACCGAAGAGTTCATTTGATCTTTACACGTGGCCCATATGAACTATTTTGAAGCCCTTGGAGGATGACATGCAAGTTGCAGAGAAGATTCGAGAACCTTCGCAGGTCAACGCCGTCGCGTTGAAGGCCTATGCCCGCGTGGCCGATGCGTGGGGTCTCAGCCTGAAGGAAGCGGCGGGCCTTGCCGACATGTCGGAGAGTACGTGGAAGCGTGCGAAGAAGCCGGATTTCGCGGGGGAGCTCACCAAGGACCAACTGTTGCGGCTCAGCGCTGTGATCGGCATCTACAAGTCGCTCGAACTCTATTTCTCCGAGCCGCTTGCGCGAAGCTGGTTCACCCGACCGAACACCGGTCCGCTGTTTGGTGGCAGCCGTCCGGTCGATACCGCCATCGACGGGGGCTTGCCGCAGATCCTCGCGGTGCGGACCTATCTTGACGCGTTGCGTGGTGGGGCATGAAGCAGACCGAGGTTTCAGATCGTGGTCTCGTTCGTCTCCTGCCCGCCACCTTCCACAAACCGCCATCCCTGCGCGGTCTCGTCGATACTGATGACGAGATGGAGATCCTGGCCGAGATCGAAGGACTGACCAGCGGCCGTCTTCTGGCGGAGCGTGGCCGCAATCCGCATCTGGACCCGCGCGAGCTCGCCTGGCAGCGCCGCAGCCGCGATCTGCGTATCTATGGCGACAGTCATGTCAACGCGGCCTTCACCTATACCCGGGCCGGCGGAAACCGCTTCAACACAGAGGCGCGCGGTGCCTGGTATTGCGCATGGGACGCTATGGTTTCCGTCAGCGAAGTGGTCTGGCACCGGACGCGGGAACTTGGTTTCGCGGGCGGCTACCACGACAGTGCCCGCTATGTGGAACTGCTGGCGGACTTCATCGGGGAGTTCGAAGATACGACCGACGAGCCGGGTCATCCGGCGCTGCATCCGGATCCGGCTGTCGGATATCCCGAGGGTCAAAGCCTCGCCCAACATCTACGCCGATCTGGATCTCGCGGACTGATCTATCCCTCGGTTCGGGCTCCGGCTCCCGGCGGAAACTGTCTGGTCTGCTTCGAGCCGCACGCCATCCAGAACGTCCGTCCGGGCGCGTCTTGGGATCTTGTTTGGGATGGGACGCCGCACTACTCGATTTCGGCTGTGGGCTGACCAGCTACAGAGCATCCGCTCTTGGAGGTCCGAAGAAATGAAAGCAGCAAGCGGCAACAGCCCTGACCTAACAAACTCGAAGCCATGCGACCATCAGGCGTTCTTCGAGGCTTTGGATTCTCCGTCTTCACTGACTGAAGCGCTGCGGGCAGCATTTCGCAGACCAAAGAAATCCCTCGGTGATCCGCGCACCAACACGCCATCCACCGAATGACACTCGTCACCTGTTCCCGTCGATCCACTTCGACATGAGCCCCTTGTCGCGGAAGCACTCGTCCGGGACGGCGCGCCGCTTGATCCGGGCGAGACGCTCGGCAAAGGCCACCTGTTTCGAGGTTGGGCGACTGTCTGTCGCCGAGACCGTCGCCAGCCTGGCCTGCGCCTCGATCCAGGCGCTCAGTGACCGCCGGTCCTGCTGAACGTCCCAAGGCAAGAGTGTCTGGTTGCGCAGGGCGAGCGACCGCGCATAGGCAATCTGCTTGGGCGTCGCAGGCAGGGCCTGGGTGGTGCTGTCCATCGCGAAACTCCCTTGCTGGCTTGGCCTTCAATGTAGAACAGAAAGGGAACAAAATCAAGCCAAGCGTCCGCACTGCGTCGGTTCGAGAGGAAGAGGGAGGCTGGGAAAGATCAGGCCTGAGGGTGCCAGAGAGAGGGTGCCCGGGCCGGATCCTGTCCCTCATGCCGGAGTTTCCCGATGACCTATCTCGCGCCTCTTGCGCCTCCCGTTCCTGTTCCGTCCGCTGAGCCCGCGCCTGCGATCATCGCCGTTGCCGAGGCGCTTCAGCCCGATCTGGCGAAGGGGTTTCAGATCGACGCGCTGCGTCTGCGGCTCGAGATGGAGCGCGCCTTTGGCGGCTTCGATGCCGATGGTGCCTGGGACTGGAAGCTCGCCTATGAGGCGGGCGAGGTGGCGCTGGTCCTCTTCCTGAGGAAATTCGGCCGCGCGTTGCTGGCCCGGGCCGGCTCGCCCGTCGCGCTGCTGCCGATCCTCGCCAAGGTGACGGGCCTGTTGCCAACCCATACCCGCCGCTCGGAGGAGATGGAGCGCTTCCAGCAGTTCTCAACGCCCCTCCCCATGGGTCTCGCAACCCTGGCGGCAGCGCGGATAGACCCCCGTGACCTGGTTCTCGAACCGTCGGCCGGGACCGGGCTTTTGGCGATCCTCGCCGAGATCGCAGGCGGCGGCCTCGCTCTGAACGAACTGGACGACACCCGCGCCGACCTTCTGCGCCTTCTGTTCCCGGGCCGCCCAGTCACTCGCTTTGATGCCGCGCAGATCGACGATCATCTCGACGCAGGCCTGCGCCCGAACGTCATCCTGATGAACCCGCCCTTCTCGGCGGTAGCGAATGTCGAAGGTCGGACGACCGAGGCGACGGCGCGGCATCTGCGCTCGGCGCTTGCCCGCCTTATGCCCGGTGGTCGTCTGGTCGCCATCACCGGGGCCGGTTTCGCGCCGGATGCGTTCGCTTGGTCCGAGACGTTCAGCCGTCTCACCGAGACCGCGCATCTGGTGTTTGCCGGCGCTGTGTCGGGTTCTGCCTTCGCCAAGCATGGCACCAGCTTCGCGACGCGCGTTTCCGTCTTCGACAAGTGCCGCGGTGGCGAGCGGGGCGGCATCACCGCCGATCTGGCCCGGCCCATCTCGCCCGACGTGGCGCACCTCCTATCCCGGATCGTGGCCGAGGTCCCTCCGCGCCTCGAGTTGTATGCGGGCGATGTCGCTCGATCCCGCTCCACTTCCCCCTTCCAGGGAATTCCTGCCCGTGCGTCCGGCTCCGTGGCTGGGAAATCGCGTGCAACGCCGTCGGCCAGCGCCGCAGCAAAAGTCTCCACGCCTGTTGCCGATGACCTCAGCTACACTCTGCGCGCGACGGCGGACGCCATCGGCACCGCGCGCCTGTCGGACGCCATCTACGAGACGTTCCGCCTGCAGGCGATCGCCATCCCCGGCGCGGCATCACACCCGACCAAGCTCGTGCAGTCGGCGGCCATGGCCTCCGTTGCGCCTCCGAAACCCTCCTACCGCCCCAAACTGCCCAAAGCCGTCCTGCGCGACGGCCTCCTCTCCGATGCCCAACTGGAGACGGTCATCTACGCTGGTGAAGCACATGGCGCCTATCTCGCGGGGTCGTGGACTGTCGATGAGACCGGCGACATGGTCTCGGCCGCGCCAGACGATTCCGCGGACGCCGTCCACTTTCGGCGCGGCTTCTTCCTTGGCGATGGCACCGGTGCCGGTAAGGGCCGCCAGTCGGCCGGGATCCTACTCGACAACTGGGCGCAGGGCCGGCGCAAGGCGCTCTGGATCTCGAAGAGCGACAAGCTGCTGGAGGATGCACAGCGCGACTGGTCGGCCCTCGGCCAGGAACGCCTGCTCGTGACGCCGCTGTCGCGCTTCGGGCAAGGCCGCGACATCCCGCTTACCGAGGGTATCCTCTTCACCACCTATGCGACGTTGCGCTCCGAAGAGCGCGGGGCCAGGAAATCCCGCGTCGACCAGATCGTCGACTGGCTGGGGGCGGATTTCGACGGGGTGATCCTGTTTGATGAAAGCCATGCCTTGGCGAATGCCGCCGGGTCGAAGGGCGAGCGCGGCGACACCGAGGCCTCGCAGCAGGGCAGGGCGGGCCTGCGCCTCCAGCACAAGCTGCCGAACGCTCGCGTGGTCTATGTCTCGGCAACGGGCGCGACGACGGTGCACAACCTCGCCTATGCGCAGCGCCTCGGGCTCTGGGGCGGGGAGGACTTCCCGTTTGCGACCCGAGCGGAATTCGTCGAGGCCATCGAAGCTGGCGGGGTGGCCGCGATGGAGGTTCTCGCCCGCGACCTACGGTCCCTTGGCCTCTACACTGCCCGCTCGCTCTCCTACGACGGTGTCGAGTACGAGATGCTGGAGCATGCGCTGACCCCCGAGCAGCGCGGCATCTATGATGCCTATGCGGGGGCCTTTGCCATCATCCACAACAACCTCGCCGCCGCGATGGAGGCCGCCAACATCACTGGCACGGCCAGCGCGACCGGCTCCAGCGCCACCTTGAACCGGCAGGCGAAATCCGCCGCGCGTTCTGCCTTCGAGTCAGCCAAGCAGCGTTTCTTCGGTCACCTTCTGACCTCGATGAAGACCCCCACGCTGATCACGAGCATCGATGCCGATCTTGCGGCGGGCCATGCGGCCGTCATCCAGATCGTCTCGACAGGAGAGGCGCTGATGGAGCGGCGACTCTCAGAGATCCCGACCGAAGAGTGGAACGACATCCGCGTCGACATCACGCCGCGGGAATATGTCCTCGACTACCTCGCCCATTCCTTCCCGGTGCAGCTCTTCGAGCCCTTCACCGACAGCGAGGGTAATTTGTCGTCCCGGCCCGTGGCGCGCGATGGCCAGCCAGTCGAATGCCGCGAGGCCGCCCGCAGGCGCGACGCGCTGATCGAGAAGCTGGCGTCACTGCCGCCCGTGCCGGGGGCGCTGGATCAGATCGTCCAGCGCTTCGGGACCGATCTGGTGGCGGAAGTGACAGGCCGCTCGCGCCGCATCGTGCGCAAGGGCGAGGGAGCTGCCGCGCGGCTCGTCGTCGAGTCCCGGGCCGGGTCTGCCAACCTCGCGGAAACTGCCGCCTTCATGGATGACCAGAAGCGCATCCTGATCTTCTCGGATGCCGGCGGCACGGGGCGCAGCTATCACGCCGATCTCGGGGCAAAGAACCAGCGTCTGCGGGTCCACTACCTGCTGGAACCCGGCTGGAAGGCAGATGCCGCCATTCAGGGCCTTGGGCGCACCAACCGGACCAATCAGGCGCAGCCGCCGCTGTTCCGGCCCGTGGCTACGGATGTGAAGGCAGAGAAGCGGTTCCTCTCGACCATCGCGCGCCGCCTCGACACGCTGGGTGCCATCACGCGGGGCCAGCGGCAGACTGGCGGGCAGGGGCTGTTCCGGCCCGAGGACAACCTCGAGTCGCCGTGTGCCCGCGACGCTCTGCGTCAGCTCTACCGGCGCATCTATCGCGGCGATGTGGCTGGCTGCTCGCTCGGGGCTTTCGAGGATGCCACCGGTCTGAGCCTGACCGATGACAACGGGTTGAAGGACGACCTACCGCCGATCACCACCTTCCTCAATCGCCTGCTCGCGCTGACGATCGACATGCAGGCCGTGCTCTTCTCGGCCTTCGAGGAATTACTCGACCAGCGGATCGAGGGCGCCATCGCGGCCGGGGTCTATGACCTCGGGCTCGAGACGCTCCGCGCCGAGAGCTTCCGTGTCACGGATGCGCGGGTGATCTACACCCATCCCGGCTCCGGCGCGGAAACCCAACTCCTGACCATCGCGGAGAGGCGGCGCAACACGCCGACCGCGCTCGCGGATGCGCTGGACTGGCTCGACGACCCGAAGGCGCGGCTTCTGGTCAATAGCCGCTCGGGCCGGGCCGCCGTGCAGGTGCCCGCGACCAGCCTGATGCTGGACGATGGCACCATCGAGCCCCGCTTGCGGTTGATCCGGCCAACCGAGGCGAGCACGGTTCCGGCGAAAATTATGGATGACACCCACTGGTTAGAAGCCGACCGCGCCGCCTTCATCGCCGCCTGGACCGCGGAACTTGCCGAGGTTCCGGAGTTTTCGGAAGCCACGCTGCACATCGTCGCGGGCCTCCTGCTGCCGATCTGGAAGCAGCTCCCGCAGGATGAGACCCGCGTCTACCGCCTGCAGACTGATGACGGCCAACGCATCATCGGTCGCCGGGTTACGCCTGCCTGGGTCGCGACTACACTTGCTGCCGATGCGCCGCAATTGACGACGGCGCAGGTGCATGCCCTCGTTCTGGAAGGCAAGACCGTGGTGCGGCTGGCCGATGGGATGGAACTCCACCGCTCCCGCGTCATGGGCGTGAACCGGATCGAGCTCTCCGGCTTCGCCGAAGCGCAGAAAGACCGCCTCAAAGCCGATGGCTTCTTCTCGGAAATCATCAGCTGGAAGCTGCGCCTGTTCTGCCCGACGGATGCGAGCGGAGTCAAAGTGCTGGATCGTCTGCTTGCACGTTGTCCTGTGACGAGACTACATGCACGCGAAGGTTGTTGAGCCATGTATTCCGAGACCGAATATGTGATCCGCGCTCTGGCGGAGAATGCCGAGAGCGTGTGTCGCGCCTACCTTCCCGCCGGACGGCGGGAAGGGTCCTACTGGATCGTGGGCGATCTGCAGAACAACCCCGGCCGGTCACTCTTCGTGCGGTTGACCGGGCCAACGTCTGGACCGGGGGCCCGTGGTAAATGGCAGGATGCGGCAGTCGGACTGCATGGTGATCTTCTGGACATCATCCGTGAGCGAACGGGGATCTCGCGCTTTCCCGATCTTCTGGCCGAAGCCCGAGCGCATCTGGGCCGTCCGCAGCCGGTCCTCCCGAATGCGCCACGCCCTAGTAAAGCCAACGCCCCCGGCGGTACACCAGCAGCGGCGGCGCGCTTGTTCGCAGCCTCCATGCCAGTCGCAGGCACGCTTGCCGACACCTACCTCCGCGACCGGGGCCTGACCCAAGGCAGCAAGATGAGCGCCCTGCGCTTCCACCCGAAGTGCTGGCATCGGGACGACGGTCAAACCCGGAGCGTCCTCAGACCGGCGTTGATCGCGGCGGTCACCGATGGGGCAGGGGCCCTGCAGGGCGTGCATCGGACCTGGCTGGCGCCTGACGGACAAGGGAAGGCGGCTGTCGAGACGCAGCGGCGTGCCATGGGTCACCTCTTGGGCAACGCCGTCAGGCTGGCCCCGCATGACGACATCCTCGTCGTCGGCGAGGGCATTGAGACCATGCTGTCCCTCGTCGAAGTAGTGCCGGGCCTTCCCGTCTGGGCAGCGCTCTCCTCGGGTCACCTCGGGGCGGTCCTGCTGCCGGAGGGGCTCCAGCACCTCTACATCGCCATCGACCGCGATCCCGCTGGCCAACGCGCGGCAGAGAGGTTGAGCGCCCGAGCAACCGAGGTCGGGATTGCCGTTCGGGTGCTGGAGCCGCGGCTCGGGGATTTCAACGATGATCTCCGGGCGAACGGCAAGGAGGCGCTGCGCCAGCATCTGGTGGGTCAGATCGGGCCCGAGGATCGGCATCGCCTGTCAGGCTGATCCGCATCACGCTGGGGGCGGTCCAGGAATGCGGGGCAGGGGTCACGGATCCCTGTCGTGGCTCTGGACCGTCGCTTTGCCTCTTCCCGGGCAAATCTCATCCACCCGTCCCCCGAGCGGCCTTCAAGAGATGGGCAGGCGGCCGTCAAAGGGGCCGCCCCTTCAAGGACGGTGGGCGACTGATTTCCGCCGGCGGCAGAGCCGCCTTTGCATCGCGAAAGTCAAATCAACCGCCCCCCGTCCTCCTCCACATGCGTTCCGGCCCCGAAGGCGGGGTGAAGGGGCGTCCCCAGTGACGGCTTTCGCAGCCCATGAAGGCCGCGCGGGATGACGCGCGGACGAGACAGGCCCGGAGGCAAGAAGCCGATGACGATCCATATCCACGACGATGCGTATGAACCCGCCCACACCGCATCCCAGACCGCCCATGCGCTCGACGAGCTGCAGCTCTATGGATACCGCCCCTTTGACGAGCCCGATCCCCGCCCGATGCCCGATGGGCATCGCCTCGCGGTCGCCGTCGCCGACATCTTCGATGCCCTCGTCGCGACCCTGGAAGACACCCGCATGGAACCCGACCTCGAGGAGGTGCTCTGGGGCCAAGTCAACCTCTTCCACCGCGCCACGGCCCGGATCGAGCGGTCGCTCGATGAGAATGAGCAGGCGCAGCGCCGCCTCCAGCGGGAACAGGACGGCTCAGAGGTGAAATCCACCGAGCTTGAGCGCCTGACGGCCGAAGGCCTAACGCTGATCGAACGGCGCAACTGCATGGACATGATGCGCGATCACGCCGCCACCGAGTTCGTCCATCACACGGGCTCGGCCTGGCGCCCCCGGACCGGCTCGATGGTGAACCGCCAGCACATGACCGCCTCGCTGATCGACAGCCGCGACTTCCTGGCCGCCAAGCGCCGCGCAGAGACCGAAGTGATGCTGCCCGCAGGCCCCAAGGTTGCCCTCACCGGCGGGACCGATTTCAACGATCACCGCCTGATCTGGGTAAAGCTCGATCAGGTCCTGACCAAGTATCCCGACATGGTCCTTCTCCACGGGGGAAGCCCGAAGGGCGCAGAACTCATCGCCGCCAGATGGGCCGAGGCCCGGGGCGTGACGCAGGTCGCCTTCAAACCCGACTGGACCAAACACGCCAAGGCAGCGCCCTTCAAGCGCAACGACGCAATGCTGGACGTGCTGCCGGTGGGTGTCCTCGTTTTCCCCGGCAATGGCATCCAGGAGAACCTCGCCGACAAGGCCAAGAAGCTGAGCATTCCGGTCATGAAGTTCGAGAAGGGGGCGTGAGCCCCCAAGCCTCGCTTCGGTCGAGGGTGTGTGGAAACTGCCTGCTGTGGTCGACTTCCGCAGGCGAGCAGGAGGCACAGATGGCGGGTTTCGTCGAGTGCGTGGACCGGGGTCAGACGGTGTTTTTCCGGATCGCCCGGAGGATTGGAGCGGCGATGACGCCCTGCTCAGCGTTGTTGATCTCTTCGTCGGTGAACTCGCGGGCCTTGGCTTCGTGCGCTCGACGGCCGTCCAGACCGGGCCCTCTGGCTATCATGCCGCCGTGCTGCTCAAGCTGTTCATCTATGGCTACCTCAACTGCATCCCGTCAAGCCGGCGTCTGGAGCGAGAGGCCGGTCGCAGCGTCGAGGTGATGTGGCCGCCGGCCGATTGGTGCTAGACCACAAGACCATCGCCGACTTCCGGCGCGACAACAGCTCCGCCATCCGCAGGACCTGCAATTCGTCGCGCTCTGCCGCCGGATCGGCACGCTAGGGCGATTCGCGACAAGAACTTCACAAAAGGCAAAATCGCCAACCGGTTGGCCCATCGTGAGGCCCATGTTGAACACTACATCATGGACATGGTGCGCATCGACCGGTGTGAAGAAGGCGAGTTGCGCGCCAAGAAGGTTCAGCATCTTGCTCGCCGAGATGGCCGCATCCGGCTGGAGATCGCCCGGCGCGCCGGGCGCGCGGTTCGCGCAAATTTCAAGCCGACGCCAGCTCTGGATCCTCTGACGTTTCTGCACATTCGCACTCTGCTGCTCGCCAAGAGCTCTCCATGCGTCTCGCTCGCGGCATAACCGCCGTAAGCACGCGGCTTCGATCGGTGTCTTTCCCGCCAGTTGCTATGGGGGCTCAAGGGCAATTTGAACGGAGATGGGCATGGATCGCCCGAAGGCCCTGTTCCCGTTCCCGACTCCTGCGCCAGTAGCAAGCGGCAAACCTTCCGAGTCCGAGTCCCTCATTCCAACCCGCGAGGATGACGCCGCATGACCCGTCGCCTTTCGCGCGCCACCTCCCGAGAAGCGCAAGGTAGCGGGCGGATGATGGCTTCATGGCTTCATGGCTTCATGGCGTCTTGCGTCGGGTCGGCCAAGTATCCTGAGCGGAGTGCATCGCGTCCAGGAAGGCGGCAGCAAGCGTGCCAGCCGGGGCATCTGCCGTCATCGGATCGCCCCGGCGGACATCCGCGAGGCTCGCCATCAGGGTGCCGATTTCTACCGTCTTCGCGGCGAGGGCGGTCGGGTCCGTCGCCGCGCCGAAGGCTCGCATCTGGTGTTCGATCTCCTGCAGGTCGGGCGGGGGACGGCCTGCGCCGATCCTGCGCCGGATGATGGCCACTTGATGATTCATGAGCTTGAGCGCGGACCTCACGTCCGCATCCAGCGCCTCGGGGCGCTGTTGGGCCTTCTTCGTCATTTTGATGATTCCCCCTAGTGTTCGCGCGCGATGGTGAGGCCGCCGTTTCCCTTTCTCATTTCGATGATTTCCCGGTCCCGACCGGGCGCCTCCTCCTTCTCGAGTGGACCCGCCGGGTAGTGCCGGTCGAACATCGTTTTGCGGCGCCCGTGCTGAGTTCAACATACTCCTGCGTCGTTTGTTCGACCGAGTCGCGTCGAAGCCTCTGTTCGGGTCAAGATTTCCGAACGCCGGGAAAGGGCCCAAGTGGGGCGCCTGCCCTTGTGCCGATCGCAACACGCATATAATTGAAACCTAGAGGGCGGCGGATGAGGAAACTCTGAGCACCCTCTACCTCCCTGTTGGACTTGGGCCGAGCATAGTCTCGGCCTATTTTTTCGGTGGTAATGCAATCGCAGATTGCATTACTGGACGGAACACATGCTGCGGCGCAAGGTTGACGGCCTGTCATTGGTGAACTGGATGCAGAATGCCGCACTCTGGATAACGCTTGCCTGTGCGGCTGCTGCTGCAGCGGATATCTGTGTACACCTCGTCAAGGCCAGAACGGCTGGGGGTCGGCGCCGTCTCAAGCCTAGGGTCAGGACCCATTGATCTGCTTGAGGTCGCCTCGACTGCGTGATTCAAGCTCCCGAACTGAAGGGGGTGACGATGAGCAATCTTTTCTGGCTGACGGACGCACAGATGGCCCGGCTTCGGCCGTTCTTCCCGAAGAGCCATGGTGTGCCGCGGGTCGATGACCGGCGTGTCCTGAGCGGCATTATCTTCATCAATCGCAATGGCTTGCGGTGGTGCGATGCTCCCAAGGAGTATGGTCCGCCGAAGACATTATACAACCGCTGGAAGCGGTGGGGGGAAATGGGGGTCTTCGCCCGGATCATGGAAGGGCTGGCCTCCGAGGCGGCTGTTCCCAAGACGGTGATGATCGATGCGACCTATCTCAAAGCGCACCGTACGGCGACCAGCCTGCGGTCGAAAAAGGGGGGCCCGGCGACCAGCGGGGCCGTCTGATCGGGCGCACGAAGGGCGGCATGAACACCAAGCTGCACGCGGTCACCGACGCCGAAGGTCGCCCGATCCGGTTCTTCATGACCGCGGGCCAGCTCAGCGATTACACAGGCGCTGCGGCCCTGCTGGGCAGCCTGCCAAAGGCGGAGTGGCTGCTGGCCGACCGGGGCTATGACGCTGACTGGTTCAGAGATGCCTTGGAAGACAAGGGGATAAAGCCTTGCATCCCGGGCCGGAAGTCTCGTGCAAAGCCTATCAAGCATGACAAGCGCCGCTACAAACGCCGCAACAGGATTGAGATCATGTTCGGGCGCTTGAAGGACTGGCGACGAGTGGCCACGCGCTACGACCGCTGCCCGAGGACCTTCCTCTCAGCCGTCGCCCTCGCCGACGCCCTTCAGGCTGCCGACAAAGAAGGTGTCGGCCGACAGAAGCTCGCCGGGCGCGCTTGATTCCACATGCCTTTCCTTGAAGCAGGGATTGAGCTTTTCCAGGAAGGCCGCCTGCTCGGGCGTGATCTCGATGACCCTCTCGGCGTTCTTCGCCTCCAGCGCCAGCCAGCGCTCGACCTTGGTGCCCAGGCCGTTGTCGTTGAGGATCTTCTGGATCGTGATCGCGGAGACGCGGATGCCTTCGAGCGCCAGCATGGCTTCATGGCGATTGCAGCCATAGGCCGGGTGCGCCAGTGCCAGGTCCCTGATCCGCTGAACGACCGGTTCGGGCGTCGTCTGCGGATGGGTCTTGTGGATCGGCGGCAGGTCCTTCAGGCCGTCGAAGCCCTGCGTCTGGAACCGTCGCTTCCATTCGTAGAAGCTGGTCCGGTCCAGCCCCCGCTGCCGACACGCCTCCGCGACGTTGCCAAGCTCCTTCGCCAGTTCCAGCACGCTCAGGCGACCCTGCGCCAGCTTCGTGTCAGCATCCCGTTTCTGCGGCTTCGCCGCCGTCGACGATTGTCCCATGGTCGGGTCCTCCTTTCCAAAAATAGCACGGAAAGAAGGTTAAGTGGACAGATGACGCGACGAGCGCGATCCAGGAGATGCGGTTTGTGCCCTCGGAAAGTACATTCGCCTACTTTCAGATGCTGGCGGGCTATTTGCGTTCCCATGGCAAGCCGGTGGCCTTCTATTCTGATAAGCACTCAGTGTTCCGGGTGGCCAAGGCAGACGCCAAATCTGGCCACCAGGCCACGCAGTTCGGCCGCGCGCTTCTCGAGCTAAACATCGGGATTCTCTGCGCAAATTCCAGCCAGGCCAAAGGTCGGGTGGAACGCAAGAACCGCACCCTTCAGGACCGTCTGGTCAAGGAGATGCGGCTGGACGGCGTGACGGGGATGACGGCGGGCAATGATTGGCTGCCAGGTTACATTCAGCGCCATAACCAGCAGTTTGCACGAACCCCTGCCCGTCCCGACAACCTCCACCGTGCCGAGACCGAGACCCCGGACCGCTTGAATGACATCCTGTGCTGGCGCGACGAACGCTATGTCGGCCAGCAGCTGACGTTTTCCTACGAGCGGAAGCGCATCATGCTGGAGGAGAGCGAGATCTCACGCGGCCTCGTGGGCAAATATGTCGACACCTATGCCTGGCCGGATGGGCGGTTCGAGGTGCGCTGGAAAGGGTTTTCGCTGCCCTACCGTGTTTTCGATCCCGACCAGCAACGCGTGACGCACGCCGCGATCACCGAGAACAAGCGCCTCTCGGAAGCTTTGGCCTTTGCCAAGGAGATTCAGGATGCCCGGCAAGCCGAACCGGTCAAGGTAGGCAAACAGCGAACGAAATACACGCCCACGGGCCGCAAGCCCCCTGGTCCGAAAGGCTGGGCCGAAAAGCGCGGTGACCTCCTCCGTGCCAAAGCGGCATCTCATGCCGCCGAATGAGGCTGACTGCAGGACCGGTCAGGCCTGCGATATCGGAGGTCTCCGCCCTGCCCGGCCCTGCTCCGACACACTGAACAACAGTTCTACTTTGCAGATCAGGCGACGCATAAACTTGGTGACAACATCTGGCGGCTGCTGGAGCATTCATAATCGAGCTGCGGAGCCGCCGCCTTAGCACGGGCCGTGCAGGAAGATGTGAGCCGACCGTCATTTGGCGTGCCGCCTTCCCGTCGGCCGGCTTCGCTCGAACAACAGGTCCGGTTCTGTCACACGTTCGAGTATCCACGGCGAAGCTTTGCCCGTATCAGCCGGGCGGCGCTCACCTGCGCCGCCTCCGCAGAGTTGCAGGTCTCGATCATCGCCTGCCCTCGCGTGCCAATCCGTCCCCAGCTACGCAGCACCGTGACCTCGCCGAAGAGGTTGGTTGCGAGATCGACGTGGTAGAAGCGTGCCATGTTTCTGGTGGCATCGACCTTGCGTAGATGGACGGCAGACATGGCGGCACCCCCTCTTCCGAGGATGGCCACAAGTGCGCGTTCCTGTCCAATTCCTATTCCGAATCCATCACGCCGCGTCGATTCAAATCTGTGATGCCTCGTCTTCGTCGGGGTTGGTGCTTAGCCGCAGCGGGGCGTATGTGATCGAACCGACCGGACCGGATAGCCAGAGCGGCTGGCGCTCGCCATTGTCCCATTCGTAAAGGTACCCTACCGTCTCTCCGCCCGTGTTCGACAGGATACGGAGCATAGGCCTCCCGAACAGCTTCGGCCGCGGCATCGGGGATTGGTCGGACCGAAGTGTTTCCGCAGACTCGGCAACTTCTGCTGCCCTGGCGTGCGGAACCTGGCTGTTAGCACACTCCGCCAAGCCCGCCGCGGTCATCTTCCGTTGCATCACTAGTGGCCCCTCCCGGGGACAAGACCGTTCCAAAGGCGCCTGAAGTGGCGCGCCTCGGTATGGTTCATCCGCAGTTCAAGGCATTCGGAAACGACCCGGACGGCATCGGCTCCTCCAAGCCGGTGGATCTGCAAGCCCGCTTCCAGAAGACGGCGGTAGGCAAGATCGTGCGCTAACTCGATATCAGACCGGTCAACACCGGCCCTGAGCACCTCGCCATAGGAGGCTCTTGCCGTTTCCCAGGCGTCGATGAAGGCGGCAAGATGTGCCGGATCGGCGGTGAGTTGCCGAGGCAGCGTTTCGGTTGAGCGGAATCTGGTTTCATACATCGGTGGGCTCCGTCATCGGGTCATGCGTCTTCTGATCCCGCAGCGAGTGTCTGCAAGGAGTGTTAAGGCGCTAACGTCTTGTCTGAGCAGAGATATTGGTGACAGCCGGGCCATTCCCATCTCATGCAAATGCAGATCTTGCACACACGCCGCAGTTGTTCCACCGCCTTACCACTTCTGGTAAATGTCTTCATCTCGGCCTCCCGTCCCGGTAGTACCCCGCGCAGGAGAGACTATGCTGCAAAACATCATCGACGACATGGAGGGGATGGACGCGCGCCTCATGTCCATCGGACCCAAGGGCTACATGCTCGCGCTCAACATCCGCTACTTCACGCCGGAGTTCTACCTGGCGACCTACCCGCCGCAATGGGTCGAAATCTATACCTCGCGCCGCTACGCCCTGTTCGATCCGGTGACGTTCTGGTGCCGCTTGAACGAAGGCACGACCCGGTGGAGCGAGATCGAGTTCGGTGCATTGCGCGGCCCTGGCAATCTCATCATGCAGCAGGCCGAGAGCCATGGGCTGAAGTTCGGAGGTGCGGCCGCGATCCGCAACGGCGCCGAGGCCAGGGTCAAGAGCGTACTGTGCGTCGCACGGGAGGATCGCGAGCTGACCGACGATGAGCTTGCGAGCCTCGCCGAAATCCTCGAACAGATCTCGGCCGCTGTCGGGCGACATGCCGGGCTTTCGGAACCCGAACTCGAGATCTTGCGCGATCTGGCGCTCGGGATGACTCACAACGAGATCGCAGATGCGAGGAAGATCAGCCCGGCGACGGTGAAGAAACGGCTCGAGCGGGCCCGGGTTGTTCTTGGGGCGCGCAATGGCGTGCATGCGGTGGCCATCGCTACGCGACGGGGTCTGATCCTGACCGATCCGACGTTCTGACAGGGCGGCAGGGCGCGCCTATTCCTCTTCAGCGGTGGGCATCTCGGGCTGATCTTCTTCGCGCGCCAGCTCCACCAGCAGTGCGTCGATTTCGGCCCAGACACGGGGCTCGACCTGGCCGCGGATCAATACCCACTTGCTGAGGACATCGAGGGGGTCATGCGCATGCAAGAGGGCAGCGAGAGCTGCGGCATCGACAGCCAGCGAGGTGCGCGCCCGCCATTCTGTGATCCGGGTCCGCTGCTCTTCTGATGGAGGGACAAAATCCGGTCCGAGCCGCCAGTTCTTGACCGCGCGGCGCAGGGCGGCGCGGATGACATGGGCGGGATCGACGCCGCAGTCGATAAGGGCTTCCTCCTGCCGTTCGAGCGCGTTCACACGGATGTCGATCTTGCGCGATGCCGCAATACGTCTGCTCCGGGGCGACGATGTCGTGGCGGGTGGCGCGCTCCCCGCGGTGGTTTCCTGCTTGGGCTGGGGCGTTGGGGCGAATGGTGCGCCGCGCCCTATAGCAAGGTCGTCTTTCGTCGCCACAGCCTTGACACTCACAGGCATCGGGGTTGCCTCAGCCGGATGAACCTCTTCCCTTCCCGGGTCTTCCTCCACCTCTGGACGCAGCGCGGCGGCATAGGCGGGATCGGGCCGGGTGATGGTCGGGATTTTCTTCCTCACCGCCCTGCCCTCACGCCGCCAGGATGTTGTTGAGGATGTCGGTCGCCTCTTCGAGGGCTTCGACCACATGACGCACATGCGGGCGCATCAGCGGGTTTGGATCGGCCTGCTTCTGCAGCGCCACGGCGTGCAGGAGGCCCTTCTCGTCCATCTCCTTGTAGACGTTGCGGCGCATCATCACGGTCTCGACGACCGGAAACCGTGCAATCGCTGTCTCGATCAGGGCGGCATCGGCGCGCGTGGTCTTGGGATCGACCATGTTCAGCACGACATGGTGACGGGGTAGGCTTGCGGGGTCATCGACGCGGGCGCGGAGCTTTTCGAACCAGTCGGCGGTCTGCGCGCCGACATCGATATCCGAGGTCGAGAGCATGACCGGGGTGACGATGTGGTCGGCCAGAACTGCGATCCCGTCTGACCACTCGGCCCCGACGCCCGCTGTGTCGATGAAGATGAAATCCGCCGAGTCCGCCGCATAGACCTGCTCGATCCAGCGCTCCACGGCACCCACGGTCTCGACGGTCGCCGAACGCAGAAGGGGTGAGCCGAGACCCGCCGCCTCTGCCCGCCTGTGCCAGGTGCCGAGCACACCGGTGCTGTCGGTATCGATCAGCAGGACCCGACGCCCGGCGGCAACGGCAGCGCTGATCAGGGCGCGCGAGAGCGTAGTTTTGCCACTTCCCCCTTTCCGGGCCATCGCGGCGATGACCACGAGATTGTCGTTCGGCATGGGGAGCTGCTTTCTGCAATAGTGCTGAACTGCGGCAAAGAGGTAGATATGTCGCTAACCTCCCCGTGCGACGGCGTCAAGCAGAAGACGGGATGCGCGGTCCCAGACGCGGGGTGCGGGGCGCACGGTGCATCGCACACGGGGCAGAAAGCACAGCGCGCGGGACAGAAGTCGTCATCCAGACGGCGGGGGGCAGGCCCCAGACGACAGGCGACATGCGACATTCACCATAGTCCGCGCCGCACAGAGCGCGATGCATCCTGCGCGGGACAGGACGCATCCGGCGCCATGCGCGATGCGGGCTACACGTGCCATTTGACGCTTGCCAGAAGACGTGCTGCGGGGCGCGAAAGACACCTGCATTGGACGCGATGCACGGTGCAGGTAACGCGGGACGCGTTGCATTGAGCGCGTTGCGCGCTGCGTTTGACAGAAGACGTCAAATCGGCCCGCGGGGCCTATTTTCTACATTGAGTACAAGCCCTTGATGCCTTCTCCGCTTGTGCTGGGAGAAGGCGGGCTTGTACGAAGTTGGCAAGAAATAGGAACGTATACTTCACATGGGCAGCAGTCGCAGACTGACCGATCAGGAGCGCCGTCAGATCGTCCGGGAGCGGGCGAAAGGCGTCTCGGTCAGTGCGATCAGCGCGGCCCTGAAGGTCTCGCCCAAGACGGTCTACAACGTGCTCGGCCGGGGCCGTTCCGCCGCATCGGCCAACGACAGCCGCACCCGCGTGCTGACCATGCGGGTCTCCGACCGCGACCTTCGAGGCTTCGACGCGGCCCTCGCGCGGCGCGGCATCGCCCATCGCTCGGGCGCCTTGCGCTGCCTGATCTTGGCTGCCGATGACATTCTGCGCCCGGATGAGGACATGACGGATGAGCTCAGAGGGCTGAGCGCGGCCCTGAACCGGGTCGGCAACAACGTCAACCAGGTTGCGCGCCGCCTGAACGAGGCGAAGCTCAAGGGGGAGCGGCTGCCCTACACGCCCGCCAGCCATGCCGAGATCCGCGATCTCGCGGCGTTCGTCTTCGACATGGCGGATCAGATTCAGGAGATGTTCCGTGCGCGTCGCCGGACATTGGACCGCGAGGTCACCAAAGCCCTCGCCGGTCTGGCGCGGCAGGAAACGGAGCAGGTGGCCGAGCATGGCGCGGAGTGAGGCCCGCGGTGTCGGGCCCGCCCTATTCGACCGCGACTGGAGCCGGGTCTCCGGCAGCTGGCACGGTCTCGCCAGGAATGCGCAGATGGTCCGCGCTGCGCGGGGCTATTCGCCGGCAATCTTCAAGCCGATCTCTAAAGGAGGCTGTCACACTGGCGTGCAGCTTCGGGCTGTCAACCGGCATGCAAAACTGACCCCCTATCGGCGTCCAAAATTGACCCCCCTTGCGACGTCGAGATCAGGGCCTGAGCCGACGGAACTGATCACAGAGTGGAGGCGGGTCAGGCCCTGATCGGGG
>Ga0209643_1001595_pt1 | contig 20074 bp, 16 predicted proteins | sample AutmiccBRH37_all_FD_187383 | JGI IMG/M metagenome (GOLD analysis project Ga0209643, IMG submission 187383) | Deep subsurface microbial communities from Mt. Terri, Switzerland - Autotrophic microbial communities BRH/37_all (SPAdes) (version 2) | ecosystem: Environmental > Aquatic > Deep... | reverse complement strand
GCAGTTGACGGAAGAGGCGCGCGAGGATCTGACCGTACTGGAGAACCTGCGGGTGCCCGCCACCGGCGGCGCCTCCGTGCCGCTCAGCGCCGTCGCCGACATCGAATTCGGCGCCGGCCCGGCCACTGTCACACGTCAGGATCGGTCGCGGATCGCTTCGATCAGCGCCGAACTGGACGGGATCACCACCGGGGCGGCGGGCACGGCGGTCAATCGTCTGCCGTCGGTACAGAACCTGCCGGCGGGCGTCCGTCAGGTGCCGGCCGGCGACACGGAGTTCATCCAGGAGATGCTGACCGGCTTCGCCATCGCCTTCGCCTCGGGCATACTGCTGATGTATGCGGTGCTGACCCTGCTGTTCAAAAGCTTCGCCTATCCGATCACCATCATGGCGGCGCTTCCACTGGCCATCGGGGGGGCCTTCATCGCCCTGGCCATCGGCGGCGCCAACTTCTCCATGTCGGCCCTGATCGGGGTGCTGATGCTGATGGGGATCGCGGCCAAGAACTCCATCCTGCTGGTCGACTATGTCATCATGGCCGAGAAGGATGGAATGCCGCGTCGCGAAGCGATCCTGGACGCCGCGCACAAGCGCGCCCGCCCGATCCTTATGACTACCTTCGCCATGGGGGCCGGCATGGTGCCGATCGCCCTGGGGGTCGGAGCCGACGTCCAGTTCCGCTCGCCCATGGCCATCGCGGTGCTGGGCGGGCTGATTTCCTCGACCTTCCTGTCCCTGCTCTACATCCCGGCCATCTTCACCATCGTCGACGACTTCGCCGGCTGGGCGCGACGCATCCTGCATCGCTCCACCGCCGGTCAGCGGGAACTGGCCAAGCCGAAGCAGGGCCCGTTGGTGGAGTGAGCCCGCTCGTCTCCTCCCCGTTCGCCGTTTGGCGAATGGGGAGGGGGACCCCGAAGGGGTGGAGGGCTCTTGAAGCGGGCGCCGCGTCCGGAGTGAAGAACCCCTCCGTCTCCTCGCGAAGAGCTCGGATCCACCTCCCCATCGCTCTGCGACGGGGAGGAGACGTTCACGAGTTCGGCTTGGGGTGGTTAGCGAGCATCGCATGCCGCCCGGCAGCATCTCAAGCCCCCCAAGAACTAAGAATACCCGGCAGCAGCCCGAACTATTTTCTAATCCTTGAAACCGTTATGAAGCCCAAAGAACGTTAGGGCCCTAGCTATTCACGCGAGGAATCAAGCCTAAACATTGTGTCCGGCTCTGCCGCTCGAAGAGGAAGAAATAGGTATGCATAGGCAGACTCTACGCGTCCAGAACATTGGTTTTCATCAAGGGCTGATGTTAATCGATCCAGCTTTCCCTGTTGTGATGCTGAAATAGAGGCCAGCAACATAGTTTTTGATCGCTCGTCTGTCTCAGCATCAAAATCACTACGCAAAGATTCTTCGACATCCTCCGCGCCGAGCCATTCATTGAGGTACGGCTGACAGAGAGCCGTTTGATAGGCTACATTCACCATGGCTGCCTCAAGCCACTCATCTGTGAATGGGCCCTGAGCAGACGCGACCTGAATATTAACGGCCGCAACGATCAATCCTACTAACATTTCGGCTCCGCTGGGTGATCGGGGCTTGTCTCGTTGCTAAAAAAGGCATCGACGATGAGCGCTTTGTTTCGAGGCAGGTAGCCTAGCATGCGACCGTAAGCGGTCCTTGCCGAGGTCCGCAATGGGTCGCAACAGGAACTACGCGAACGGCCTACAATCACACGCTCCCTTCCCCTCCCGATCTCACGAAAAAGGGCCGACCGGTTTCCCGGTCGGCCCTTCGTCGTTCCACCCTTTGAGCCTCACGGCCCGGGCGGCTGGACGATCAGTATTTGACCTTCAGCGTGACGCCCCAGGTGCGCGGCGCACCGAGGAAGGCGTTGTAGGTCGCCGTGTCGGTGGCGATATTATAATAGGTGCCGTCGGCCTGGGGCGTGGTCGTATTGGTGAAGGCCGTGCCCTGCAGCGGCGCGGCGAAGCCGACCTGGGTGTACTCCTCCTCCAGCAGGTTCTGGGCCCAGACGTCCACGGTCCAGCGCTCGTCTTCCGCACCGATGGTGATGCGGCCGTTGACGACGGTGAAGGCTTCCTGGTTCTTGTACGGCAACAGGTCCGAGCCGGTATTGTATTCGGTCGAATATTTGGCCGACAGGTTGAAGCCGCCACGCAGGCCGCCGCCCAGCGATCGGTCGAAGGCGAGGGCGCCGGTCAGCGACCATTCCGGGGCGAACGAGGCACGGGCGCCCGGCAGCAGGGACAGTTGCGGGAAGCGCGCCGGGTTCGACAGGTCATTGGCCGTGAAGTCCCCGTATTTGGCGTCGGTATAGGTCACCCCGCCCTGGAACATCAGGCCTTCCAGCGGCGTGAACCAGACCATGTCGGCGTCGACGCCTCGCGACGTCAGCTCCGGGATGGATTCCACGACGAAGGCGGTGCCGAGGAAGGTGTTGAGCTGGAAGTTCTCGAACTTCTGGTCGAAGTAGGTGATGTTCAGCAGCATGGAGCGGTCGAACAGCGTCGTCTTCACGCCGACCTCGTAGCTGTCCACCGTCTCTGCTTCGAAGAACAGCGAGGCGTCCGGGGTCACACCCGTCTGCACCCGGTCCATGTTGTAGCCCGCGCCCTTATAACCCCGCGCATAGGAGGCGTAGGCCATGATGGCCTCGTTGAACCGGTACGAGCCCTTGAAGGTGCCGCTGATGTCGGTGTCGTCGAAGTCTTCCTGAATCCGCCGATTGTCATAGAGCGGGTTCGACCAGGGCAGACACAGAAGACCCAGGGCCGCCGCAGGGGTCGCCACGGTGCCCGGCAGGCGGTTGGCCGGATTCTGGTTGGCCAGGGCGCCGCCGCAGGCCGCGCCATTGGTGCCCAGATTGTCCTGCAGGCCCAGCAGCCGTTTGCTGTCATAGGTGTAGCGCAGGCCCAGGTTCAGGTCGAAGGCCTCGGTCACGCGCCAGGTGTTGTTGGTGAACAGGGCCACCGACTCCGAACGTTGGCTGTAGTGATCCTCATACGCCTTGCCGGGGGTGAACAGCGGCGCCGAGGCGCTGGGCGGGGTCAGACCGAGGACGCAGAGCGGCTGGCCCAGCAGCGGGCCGCTGGTTCCGACCGCGAAGCCCTGGGGATTGGTGAAACAGCCGGTGCGCGACGGGCTGGGTCCGCCGAAGGCCGCGGGCACGGTCGCCGTCAGCAGGAAGGAGACGAAGCCGTTGTAGTCGGAGCCATAGACGTAGCTGTCGTCGAGATAGACGCCCTCCTTGGTCGCGAACAGGCCGACCAGCCAGTCGAACTTGTCCGTCGAGCCCGCCAGGCGGAATTCCTGGGTCAGGTTGTCGACGCCATAGCCGTTCGAGCCGTCGTTCTCGCGATAGAGGATGTCGGCGCCGGTATAGTCCAGGTCCATGCCCTGCTGGAACGACCAGTCGCGCCACGAGGTCTGCGAGGTCAGGGTGGCGTTCAGGCTGGGCAGATCGATGGTCGCCTCGGCCGACAGCCCCATGTCCTCGATCTCTTGAGGGGTCTCGCGGTTCGAATAGGCGGTGCGGCTGTAGGGCACCGTGCCGAAGCCGGCGACCGGCGCGGCCTGGCCGGAGCCGTTGGGCGCGGTCAGGGCGGCGATGAAGGCCTGGGTCGGGCCGACGCGGGTCTGGACCGCGGCGCAGCAGTATTCGTCGCGCTTGGTGTAGTCGGCGATCAGCCGGATCGAGACCTCGTCGCTGGGCAGGATCAGCAGCTGGCCGCGCGCGGTCCAGTAGTCCTGGGTGTTGTCCTCGGTCAGGGTGCGCGGTCCATCGCCGACCTCGACGTCGTAGAAGCCGTCGCGTTCACGATGGGCCACGAACAGGCGGCCGGCGATCTGGTCGCTGAGCGGTCCCGTCGCCGAGATCGAGCCGCCGACGGCGCCGTAGTTGCCGCCGGTCAGTTCCGCCGAGACCGACGGATCGAACGAGGGCCGTTCGGTGATGATGTTGATGACGCCGGCCGAGGTGTTCTTGCCGAACAGGGTGCCCTGCGGCCCCTTCAGCACCTCGATGCGGCTCAGTTCGCCCAGGTCGCCGAAGCCGACCGAGTTGCGCGAACGATAGACGCCGTCGATGACGACGCCGACCGAGGACTCCAGGCCCGGGTTGTCACCGACGGTGCCGGCGCCGCGGATGCGGACCGTGGTCGAGGCTTCGGACTGGGTCGAGGTGACGGTCATGCCGGGCGTCAGGATCTGCAGATCCTTGATGTCCTGCACCCCGGCGCCGTCGAGGATTTCCTGCGACAGGGTCGTGACCACGATCGGCACGTCCTGCAGACTCTGTTCGCGTTTCTGCGCGGTAACGATGATGTCGTCGATGGTGGCCGGCCCCGTCTGGGCGGCGGCCGTTCCGGCGAAGGCCCCGACGAGGCCAAAGGCGGCTGCACCAACCACGGCGGCGGATGCGGTTGTCCTGAGATAGCGGATCGTATGGCGCATGAAAGCGTCCTCCCGGCTCTGAAGCCCGGTCGCGCGGAGCGACCGCAGCGTTTCCTAGTTCCCAACGACGCGCCTCTACGTGGAGACGCGTTCAGTACCGCAGAGGCTAAGCCCGCTTCGGGCTTAGCTACAAGCGAGCGTTGTTAGCCGCGACGATTTTTCGCCGCAGTTCACCGTTGTGTGACACGGAAGAGACAGAAAACGCTGACGCTAGGTAAGTTTTTGCTCGGTTTTCAAGCCGATGGGCTCGACTTCGGGCTTCGCTGCAGCGGGATCGACGGCGCGGCCTCGCCCCGCCAAAGCCAGAACCAGGGCGGCCGCGACGGCCGAGAGGATCGAGCCGCCGATGACCCCAAGCTTGACCTCGACCTGTTCGGGCGAGTCCACCGCGCCGGGGAAGGCCAGGACGCCGATGAACAGGCTCATGGTGAAGCCGACGCCGCACAGCAGCGACACCCCATAGACCTGCAGCCAGCTGGCGTCGGTCGGACGCGCGCCGATCCGCAGCGCCGAGGCCAGCCAGGCGGCGCCGAACACGCCGATCTGCTTGCCGAAGAACAGGCCCAGGGCGATGGCCACGACCAGGGGTGCGAAGGCCTGTTCCATCGACAGTCCGGCGAAGGACACCCCGGCCTTGGCGAAGGCGAACAGCGGCAGGACCAGATAGGCGTTCCACGGGTGCAGATCGTGGATCGCCTCCTTCAGCGGGCTCTGATGGTCCTCCTTGCGGGCCTTGATCGGCACGATCATGGCGAAGGCCACGGCGGTCAGGGAGGTGCTGAGACCCGACAGGACCGTCAGATACCAGACGACGGCGAAGCCGATGACCCAGCCGGGGGTCGGGATGCGAACTTGGCTGGCGATGAGGCCGCCGATCGCCAGCAGGCCCAGGGCCCAGAACAGCGGGGTCCAGTTGGCCCCCTCGCTGAACAGCACGGCGATCAGGGCGATGGCGCCCAGGTCGTCGACGATGGCCAGGGTCAGGAGGAAGACCCGCAGCGACGACGGCAGGCCCTTGCCGACGAAGCCGAAGATGGCCAGGGCGAAGGCGATGTCGGTGGCCAGGGGAATGGGCCAGCCGGCGTGCGGCGCCCCCATGGTCCCCGACAGCAGCAGATAGACGGCGGCCGGTCCGGCCATGCCCCCCAGGGCCGCCAGCACCGGCGTCGCCAGCTTGCGCGGGTCGCTCAGTTCCCCCCGCACGATCTCGTATTTGATCTCCAGCCCCACGACGAGGAAGAAGATCGCCATCAGACCTTCCTTGATCCAGTCCGAGATCGTCTCCTCCAGCCGGATCGGACCGATCTGAAGCACGTGGTAGCTCTTCAGCCAGGCGAAATAGTCCGCCGACCAGGCCGAATTGGCCACCAGGACGGCGGCGATGGCGGCCAGGGCCAGGGCCGAACCGGACGCGGCCTCGGTCTTGAGGAAGTCGAGAGTAAATTTGCGCGCCACGGCGGCCTCCAATCGCAATACTGAAGCTGTCGTGACGCCAGGTTATCGACGGGCGTCGGACCGGGTTCGCCGTTTCCACATGGGAAGACGGCGCCGGCCTGGCCGCGAGACGCGGCCTGATGTCTGAGAACGATAATACGGGGCCGGGCGAGAGGTTCAACCGAAACCGTAACCATATGGGGTCCTAAAAAGCAGGGTTGCGAAACCGGATCGGCGGCCGCACCTAGCCGGCATGCCTCCCTCCCCCGCCTATCGCCCCGAACCCCGTTTCTTCGACCTGGGACCGGAGTTCGCCGACGCCGTCGCCCCGGCCGACTTTCCCCAGGCCGTGCTGCGGTTCCGCAACGACCGCGCCGCCGCCGAAGTCGGGCTGGAGGGATTGAGCGAGGCCGAGTGGATCGCCGCCTTCGGCCGCTTCGCGCCCCTGCCCGGCCAACCGGGACCGATCGCCATGCGCTATCACGGGCATCAGTTCCGCCAGTACAATCCCGACCTGGGCGACGGACGCGGCTTCCTGGCGGCGCAGATGCGCGACACCTCCGACAGACTCCTTGATCTGGGGACCAAGGGATCGGGCCAGACGCCATGGTCGCGCGGCGGCGACGGGCGGCTGACGCTGAAGGGCGGGGTGCGCGAGGTGCTGGCGGCCTCGATGCTGGAGGCCCTGGGAACGCCCACCAGCCGGGCCTTTTCCCTGATCGAGACCGGTGAGGCGCTGGAGAGGGGCGACGAGCCGTCCCCGACCCGCTCGGCCGTCCTGGTGCGGCTGTCCCACTCCCATGTGCGGTTCGGAACCTTCCAGCGCGCGGCCTATCTGGGCCGGGTTGACCAGATCGAGACCCTGATCGAGCACGTCCGCGGCCTGTATCATCCCCAGGTCGCCGCCGGAGACGCGCCCGGTCTGCTAGGCGCCATCGTCGCAGCCTCGGCGAAACTGACCGCGCGCTGGATCGCCGCCGGCTTTGTCCACGGGGTGCTGAACACCGACAACCTGAACGTCACGGGCGAGAGTTTCGACTATGGCCCCTGGCGGTTCCTGCCATCCTACCAGCCCGGTTTCACCGCCGCCTATTTCGACCAGGGCGGCCTCTACGCCTTCGCCCGCCAGCCCGAGGCGGTGTTCTGGAACCTGACGCAGCTGGCCGGCTGTCTGAAATTGGTCGCCGACGCCGGCCCCCTGACGGAGGCGCTGAACGGATTCGGCCCCGCCTATATCCGCGAGCTGCGCGCCGCCTTCCTGATGCGGCTGGGCGTGCAAAGCCTGGGCGAGGCGGCCGACCAGCGACTGCTGGACGCGACCCTGGCCCTGTTGCGCGCCAATAGCGAAGGGGGCGATCTTCGGTGGGAGCCGCTGTTCTTCGACTGGTTCGGCGGCTTCGCCTCCTCGGCCCGCGCCCTGTCGGGGCCGCGTGCGAAACTGTACCAGGGCGAAGCCTTCGACGCCTTCCGCTTCGCCCTGATGGAGCACGAGACCGACCGGATCGAACGTCTGGAGCACCCGATGTTCGCCGCCCGCGAACCGGAGGAAATGCTGATCGACGAGGTCGAGGCGATCTGGGCGGCCATAGCCGACGCCGACGACTGGGCTCCCTTCCAGGCCAAGCTGGTCCGGCTGGAGGCCGCCCGCGCGGCCTGGGGCTTCAGCGGCTGAATTTGAAACCTTACGAAAGCTTCATCTCGTTTATCGATAATATTCTTGCCTGTTTATCGATAAATCCATATCGATAGTCACCAAATCGTCGCGGAGGGCGGCGCAACGGAGGGCTATCGAATGAAACTGGTCGGCAAATATTCCATCGCCAGCGCACTGCGCTGGTTCCTGGGTTTCATCAATGTGTTCGTGATGATCGGCACGGTGCTGATGGGCGGCCTGGTCGTCGCCAGCCTGTTCGTCCCCGACTTCGCCAGCGGCTTCATGGACGGGCTGAACGACGAGCGCGTGAACGCCGGCGGGCCGCTGGCGGTGGTGGAGCGACTGACGGTTCTGGGCGCCTTCCTGGCCTGCGGCTTCACCTGGTGGGTCATCAACCGGCTGCGCGCCATCCTGTTGTCGGTCAATCGTGGCGACGCCTTCGAACGCGCGAACGTGAAACGGCTTCGGGCTATCGGTTTCGGCCTGCTGGGGATCCAGGTCACCGCCATATTGCTGTCGGTCGTCGCTCCGCTCAGCATTGGCGATTCCGCCTCCGACTACGACATCGGCCTGGGCTCCTGGCTGGGGATCCTGGTGGTCTTCATCCTGGCCGAGGTGTTCCGCCAGGGTTCGGCCATGCGCGACGAACAGATGACCACGGTCTGAGGCGCGCCATGATCATGATCCAGCTGGACAGACTGCTGCTCGAACGCCGCATGTCCCTGACCGAACTTTCCGACCGCGTCGGCGTGACCTTGGCCAATCTGTCGATTCTCAAGACCGGTAAGGCCCGGGCCGTCCGCTTCTCGACCCTGGACGCCCTGTGCCGCGAACTGGACTGCCAGCCCGGCGACCTGATCGTCCAGGCGCCGGGACCGCAGCCGGAAGAGGGCTGATCTGGCCTGAAACATAAAGTCATCAACTGATGTCATCAGTTGATGTCATCGCATGATGACAAGTCTGGGGAGCCTCGCTATATCCCCTCTTGCGAACGGAGCCGTTCATTCCGATATCGTGACTGTTACGAATTAAGGTCCCTCCCCGATGACCACCTCGACCCTCCCCGTCGCCCAGGCGCGCTCGCGCGCCGCCTACAAGAACATCGCCCTCTGGACGCTCCAGGGCTGGATCGCGATGTTCTTCATCGCCGCCGGCTACGCCAAGCTGACCGAGCCGATGACCAACCTCATCACCCTGATGGGCTGGCCCGCCGTCGCGCCCGAGAACATGGTGCGGGGCGTGGGCATGGTCGAACTGGTTCTGGCGCTGGGCGTGCTGGCGCCGCTGATTTCCTGGCGCTTCGGCCGCCCGCTGCTGCTGACGTCGGCAGCCGGCCTGATCGTTGTGGAATCGACCATGCTGGTCGTCCACGGTCTCAGCCAGGACATCGGCCTGGCCGTGGTGAACCTGATCCTGCTTTCCTTCACCGTCCCGGTGCTGCTGGGCCGTCGCAGGCCCCAGTAATAAAGAGATCGATCGCCGGGCCCCCTCTCCCCCCTCCGTCCCGGTGCGTCGCGCCCGGAGTCTCCCCAAGGCTCCGGGCTTTTTCTTGTCTGGGCGCGGACACGGAAAGCTTACCCTTACGCGCACGTAAACTCTTCCCTTTACGTGCGCGTAAAGTTATGGTCGCCACATGGCCACCGCCGACGACCACCGCACCTATTCCATTCGCCAGCTGTGCCGCGAGTTCAACGCCACGGCGCGCGCGCTCCGCTTCTATGAGGACAAGGGGCTTCTGACCCCGGCGCGCAAGGGTCAGACGCGGGTCTATGACGCCCGCGACCGCGCCCGGCTGAAACTGATCCTGAGGGGCCGCCGCATCGGCTTCACCCTGCAGGAGATCCAGGACATGATGGATCTCTACGATCAGAAGGACCACAACGTCCATCAGATGGCGGTGGCCCTGGTCCGCCACCGCGCCCAGATCGCGGCGCTGAAACAACAGCTCGAGGACATCGAGGGCGCCATCCAGACGGCCGAAGAGGCCTGCGCCTGGATGGAGTCAAAACTGTCCGAACATCGCCCCGACCTGCTGCCGGGCGCCGAAGACTATGAGAAGCTGCTGCGCGCGCGTCTCAACCACGACCATCACCACCCCTTCAAAGCGAGAGCCTGATCCATGGCCTACAAGTCGCCCGTCCGCGATTTCACCTTCATCCTGAACGAAGTGCTGAACATCGACCGCTACACCAACCAGCCGGGCTTCCAGGACGTCTCGTCGGACCTGGTCGGCCAGATTCTGGAAGAAGGCGCCAAGTTCGCCGACGAGGTCATCGCCCCGATCAACAATCCGGGCGACAAGGAGGGCTGCCACTGGGCCGAGGGCGGCGTGGTGACCGGTCCCAAGGGCTGGAAGGAAGCCTATAAGGCTATGTCGGAAGCCGGCTGGATGGCGCTGGCCGCCGATCCGGCATACGGCGGCCAGGGCATGCCCAGCGTCGTGGCCTCGGCCTTCGGTCAGATGACCGCCGGCGCCTCGGCAGCCTTCTCCATGTATCCGGGCCTGACCGCCGGCGCCTATGCCGGCATCCACGCCAACGCCTCCGACGAACTGAAGCAGAAATACCTGCCCAAGATGGCGACCGGCGAATGGTCGGGCACGATGAACCTGACCGAGCCCCAGTGCGGCACCGACCTGGGCATGGTCCGCACCAAGGCGGTTCCGAACGGCGACGGCTCCTATTCGATCACTGGTCAGAAGATCTGGATCTCGGCCGGCGAGCACGACTTCGCCGACAACATCATCCACACCGTCCTGGCCCGTGTCGAGGGCGCGGTTCCGGGCATCAAGGGCCTGTCCCTGTTCGTGGTGCCCAAATTCCTGGTCAACGAGGACGGCTCGCTGGGCGAGCGCAACAGCCTCGAATGCGCCGGTCTCGAGCACAAGATGGGCATCCACGGCAACGCCACCGCCGTCATGCAGTACGACGGCGCCAAGGGTTGGCTGATCGGCCAGGAAGGCCGGGGCATGAACAACATGTTCGTGGTCATGAACGAGGCCCGACTGGGCACCGGCCTGCAAGGTCTGGCCATCGGCACCGCCGCCTATCAGGCCGCCGTCGAGTTCGCCAAGGACCGCCTGCAGGGCCGCAGCCTGACCGGCGCGAAGAACCCAGAGGGTCCTGCCGACTCGATCATGGTCCACCCTGACGTGCGCCGCATGCTGCTGGAGGCCAAGGCCTTCGTCGAAGGCGGCCAGGCCTTCATCCTGTGGACCGCCCTGCACGCCGACCTCGAGAAGTCGGAAGACGAAGCCGTCGCCACCAAGGCCAAGGACTACATGGGTCTGCTGACCCCGGTGCTGAAGGCCTATCTGACCGACAAGGGCTTCCATGTCGCGTCGCTGGGCATGCAGGTGCACGGCGGTTCGGGCTATACCGAACACTTCCCCGCCTCGCAGTATCTGCGCGATGCGCGCATCACCATGATCTACGAAGGCACCAACGGCATCCAGGCGCTGGATCTGGTGGGTCGCAAACTGCCCGCAGCCGGCGGTCGCGCCATCATGACCTGGTTCGGCGAGATCGACGCCTTCGTCGCCGAAAACAGCGGCAATGAAGCCATCAAGCCCTTCGTCGACGGCCTGGCCGACGCCAAGGCCAAGCTGCAGGACGGCACCATGTGGCTGATGCAGAACGGCATGGCCAATCCGGACAACGCCGGCGCCGCCTCGACCGACTATCTGAACCTCTTCGGCCTGACCGCCCTGGCCTATATGTGGGCGCAGATGGCCAAGGCCGCCCAGGCTCAGGTCGAGGCCGGGGCGACCGACCCCTACTACGCCACCAAGCTGCAAACGGGCCGCTATTTCGTCGAGCGCATCCTGCCCGACGCGGACGCCCACCTGAAGAAGATGAAGACCGGTGCGGACGTGCTGATGGCCATGCCGGCCGAGGCGTTCTGAGCCGACATTACGATCAAGCGGGCCGGCGATCTCGCCGGCCCGTTTTTCTTTCGACCAGACGGGCAAAAGCCCGCGAACCTCAGGGACGAAACCGATGAACGTGCTCAACAGCCCCGACCCCGATTTCATGCAGGAAGAAGAGATCACCCTCTTCTCTGACAGCGTCGGCAAATGGATCGACGAGCACGCGCCGCCGGAAAAGGTCCAGCAATGGATCGCGAACTCCAGCGTACCACGCGACCTGTGGACCCAGGCCGGGACGGACGGCTTGCTGGGACTGTCCATGCCCGAGGAAGACGGCGGCATGGGCGGCGACTATCGCCATGAGGTCGTGCTGATGCGCCAGCTGGGCTGGAAGGGCGCGGACCACTTCGGAATCAGCCTGCACAACGCCATCGTCGCCCCCTACATCTGGCATTACGGCACCGAAGAGCAGAAGGCGCGCTGGCTGCCGCGGCTCCAGTCCGGCGAACTGGTCGGCGCCATCGCCATGACCGAACCGGGCGCGGGCTCGGACCTGCAGGGCGTCAAGACAACCGCGGTCAAGTCGGGCAACGGCTATGTGGTCAACGGCTCCAAGACCTTCATCACCAACGGCCAGCTGGCGAACTTCATCATCGTCGTCGCCAAGACCGACCCGGCCGAGGGCGCCAAGGGCACCTCGCTGATCGTGGTCGAGACGGACGGGGCGGAAGGGTTCGAGCGCGGCCGCAACCTGCACAAGATCGGGATGGAGGGGAACGACACCTCCGAACTGTTCTTCAACGAGGTGAAGGTTCCCGGCGAGAACATCATCGGCGGCGCCGAGGGCCAGGGCTTCGTCCAGCTGATGCAGCAACTGCCCCAGGAACGGCTGAACATCGCCGTCCAGGGCGTCGCCGCCGCCGAGCGCGGGCTTGAGGCCACCCTCGCCTATGTCAAGGAACGCAAGGCCTTCGGCAAGCGAGTGATCGACTTCCAGAACACCCAGTTCAAGCTGGCCGAGGTCAAGACGAAACTCACCGTCGCCAAGGTCTTCGTCGATCACTGCATCGGCCTGCACCTTGAGGGCAAGCTGGACGCCGCCACCGCCTCCATGGCCAAATACTGGGTCACCGACATCCAGGGCGAGACCATCGATGAGATGCTGCAGCTGCACGGCGGCTACGGCTACATGAACGAATACGCCATCGCCCAGCTGTACAAGGACGCGCGGGTCCAGCGGATCTACGGCGGCACGAACGAGATCATGAAACTCTTGATCGCGCGCACCCTCTGACCCCACAGAGGCGGACATGATCCGCCTCCACGTCTCCTCCGCGCTCGCCGCCGCCGCCCCGGTCGCCCCCACCCTCGACCAGTCGCGCTATCTGACCCAGGTGATGCGGCTGAAGCTCGGCGATGAACTGCTGGCGTTCAACGGCCGCGACGGCGAGTGGCGATGCACCGTCGCCGAGGTTCTGAAGAAGGGCGTTATCCTGCGCGCCGAGGAACAGGCGCGGCCCCAGGCCTATGGCCCAGACCTGGAGCTGATCGTCGCCGTGGTGAAGAAGGCGCGGGTCGAGACCATTGTGGAGAAAGCCGCCGAACTGGGGGCGCGCCGCGTGCGGCTGGTCCTGACCAAACGCACCAACCCCGACCGCATCCGCCTCGACCGGCTGGACGCCATCGCGGAGGAGGCCGCCGAACAGACGGGGCGGCTGGACGTGCCGCCCGTCGACGATCCCGTCAGGCTGGACGCCCTGTTGGACGGCTGGGAGGCCGGCCGCCGCCTGATGTTCTGCGACGAGACGGGGGGCGCGCCGGCCATCTCTGCCCTCGCGGCGGCGGGGCCGGATCCCCAAAGCCGGAAATGGTCGATCCTGATCGGCCCGGAAGGCGGTTTTTCACCGGAAGAAGGCGAACGCCTGCGGTCCCTGCCCTTCACCACCGCCGTCTCCCTGGGGCCGCGCATCCTGCGCGCAGACACCGCCGCCATCGCCGCCATGACGCTGTGGCAGGCCGCGATCGGAGATTGGGAGCACTGAGCCGAGGGAGGCGCAGCACGACGGGCGATAGGGAAAGCAACTCAACCCCTTGAGCCGAGCACGAACCTCGCCCATCTAGCCGCGACACACGGTCGCTCAGAGACGCGCCGGAGGGGATCTGTCGCATGACCGAAAACGCGCCGCTGAGCCGCGAGGCCCTGATCGAGGCCATGTCCCGGGGGGCCAAGCCCAAGGACCAGTGGCGGATCGGCGCCGAACACGAGAAGTTCGGCTTCGACAAGATCAGTCTGGCCCGTCCGGCCTATGAAGGCCCAAACGGCATCAAGGCCATGCTGGAGGGCCTGCAGCGGTTCGGCTGGTCTCCGGTCGAGGAGAACGGCGTCCTGATCGGGCTGGAGCGTCGCAACGATGAGGGCTTCATCGCCTCGGTCAGTCTGGAGCCGGGCGGACAGTTCGAACTGTCCGGCGCGCCGCTGAAGACCATCCATGACATCTGCAACGAGACCGGCCAGCATCTGATGGAGGTCAAGCAGGTCGCCGACCAGATCGGGCTAGGCTTCCTGGGCGCCGGTTTCGACCCGCTGTGGACGCGCGAGGACGTGCCGGTCATGCCCAAGGGCCGCTATGACATCATGCGGGCCTATATGCCCAAGGTCGGGAGCCTCGGCCTGGACATGATGCTGCGCACCTGCACCATCCAGGCCAACCTCGACTTCGATTCCGAAGCCGACATGGTGGCCAAGTTCCGCACCTCGCTGGCGCTGCAGCCGATCGCCACCGCCCTGTTCGCCTGTTCGCCCTTCACCGAGGGCCGCCCCAACGGCTTCCTGTCGGCTCGCGCCAATGTCTGGACCGACACCGACGCCGACCGGACGGGCATGCTGGGCTTCGTGTTCGAAGACGGGTTCGGCTTCGAACGCTATGCCGACTATGCGCTGGACACGCCGATGTATTTCGCCAAGCGCGGCGGGAAGTACGTCGACGCTTCGGGCCAGTCGTTCCGCGACTTCCAGGCCGGGAAACTGCCCGCCCTGCCCGGCGAATATCCGACCATCAAAGACTGGAACGACCATCTGACCACCCTCTTCCCCGAGGTGCGGCTGAAGGCCTATCTGGAGATGCGCGGCGCCGACGGCGGCCCGTGGAGCCGGATCTGCGCCCTGCCCGCCCTGTGGGCCGGCGTCCTGTACGACGCCCCGTCGCTGGCCGCCGCCTGGGATCTGGTCAAGGACTGGGACATCGCCGACCACGAGCGTCTGCGCCGCGACGTCACCCGCCTGGGCTTGAAGGCCGAGGTGGCGGGCCGCAGCGTGCGCGACATCGCCGTGGACCTGGTGAACATCGCCAAACAGGGGCTGAAGAACCGCGCGAAATTCTCGGGCGGCATGGTCGACGAGCGCGGTTATCTGTCTGAACTGGAAGATATCGCTGATAGCGGTATCACGCCGGCCGAACGCCTGTTGGACCTCTATCATGGCCCCTGGCGAGGCGATGTGTCGCGAATTTACGCTGATTTCGCCTACTGAAAAAAGGCGTCCTTAACTCCGCGGCGCCAGGGTGGATCCACCGAAGGATAGCCCCGCAATGATCAGCCAGCCGCTCACAGCCTCGCCCTCTCGCGGCGCGCCCGATGTGGATCTGGACACCTTCTTCGACGTGTCCCTGGATCTGCTGGTGGTGCGCGAGATCGACGGACCCGTGATCAAGGCCAGCGCCTCCTGGTTCGCTGTTCTCGGCTATCGCCCCGAGGAGCTGATGGGTCGGTTGCTGCCGAGCCTGGTCCATCCCGACGACCAGGAGGCGACGCGACAAGCCATTATCGAAGTCACCAACCGGCGTCCCGGCGATCCGGTGCTGGGTCAGGTCAACCGCTATCGTCACAAGGACGGCCACTACATCACCCTGGAATGGCGCGCACGGCGGTTCGGCGACCGCATCTACGGCGTGGCCCGGGACGTGACCGAGAAGGTCGCCGCCGAGCGCGCCCTGATCGAGGCCAAGGCCGCCGCTGAAGCCGCCAACCAGGCCAAGTCCGATTTCCTGGCCAATATGAGCCATGAGATCCGCACCCCCCTGAACGGCGTGATCGGCATCGTCGACGCCCTGTCGCGCACGGAGCTGGACCCCGTCCAGGCCGAGATGGTCGCCCTGATCGCGGCCTCGGGCGTGACCCTGGAACGCCTGGTGTCCGACATCCTCGACGTCTCGAAGATCGAGGCGGGTCAGTTGGCCCTTGAATCCCGGCCCTTCGACCTCGACGAGGCCGTGGCCGCGCCGCTGGACATCATGCGTCTGCGCGCCGAGGAAAAGGGCCTGGCCTTCAGGATCGAGCGCCCCGCCGACGTGCACGGCGCCTTCATGGGCGACAGCACCCGCATCCGTCAGATCCTGACCAATCTGATCTCCAACGCGGTCAAGTTCACCGAAGCCGGCTCCATCACCGTCCGCATGGCCCTGAGCGAGGGGCCGGACGGGGAAACGGCGCTGGAGGTCGAGGTCGAGGACACCGGGGTCGGTTTCGACGCCGATCACGCCGCCCGCCTGTTCCAGAGGTTCAGCCAGGCCGACGCCAGCATCACCCGACGCTTCGGCGGCACGGGTCTGGGCCTGTCGATCTGCCAGGCCCTGGCCGAAATGATGGGCGGGCGGATTACGGCCTGTTCGACGCCCGGCGTCGGCAGCTGTTTCTGCGTGCGCCTGCCCCTGGCCCGCGCCGCCGCTCCCGCCGCCCCCGCGCGCCAGCGCGCCGCCCCGCTAGTCGGCGCCAGACCGCAGCGCCCGCTTCGCGTCCTGCTGGCCGAGGATCATCCGACCAACCAGCGCGTCGTTCAGATGATCCTCACATGGCCGGATTTCGACCTGACCATCGTCGAGAACGGCGCCCGCGCGGTCGCCGCCTTCGAGGGCGGGCGTTTCGACCTGGTCCTGATGGACATGCAGATGCCGGTCATGGACGGACTGACGGCGACCCGCGCCATCCGCGCGCTGGAAACAGGACGCGCCGCCAACGCCCATACCCCGGTCATCATGCTCAGCGCCAACGCCATGGCCGAGCACCGCGATCAGGCGCGAGACGCCGGGGCCGACAGCCATGTGCCCAAGCCCATCACGGCCGCCAGCCTGCTGGCCGGGATCGACTCCGCCCTGACGGACTGAAGACCGCCGACCGAAACCTCTGTTCAGGCCACGGCGGAAATCAGCGGCGAACCGTTCCTGCGCCAGTCGCTGCCGATCCAGCTCAGGACCATGTGGGTCAACTCCACGATATTGATCGGCTTGGCCATGCAGTCGTCCATGCCGGCTGCGGCGTATTCGGCCTTCTGCTCCGCCAGGGTGTTGGCGGTCAGGGCGATTATGGGAACGGCGCCGCGATGGCCCGGCAGGGCGCGGATGGCCCGCGTGGCAGCCACCCCGTCCATGACCGGCATCTGGATGTCCATCAGGATCAGGTCCCAGTCGCCGGTGCGGGCGGCTTCCAGGCCCTGGGCGCCGTCCTCGGCCGTGGCGCAGACTATGCCCTGGGCGCCGAGCACGGCCACGACAAGGGCGCGGTTGCTGTCATGGTCGTCGACATACAGCACCCTGCCGGCGCGTGCGGGCTCGACGTCCGTTTCGGCGGCGTCGACGACCGGTTCTGGAAGCAGGGACCGGGCAAGCCCGTCTTCGGACGGCTCCGGATCGGCCTCGACCGCCGGGCCGTCGCCGACGGACAGATCGATCATCTCGTTGACCACCGACAGCAGCCGTTGGCCCGCGGTGTTGATGCGTCCGACCTGGGCCGCCTGGTCGGCGTCTAGACGGGCGTTCGACAGGAGGGCCGAGAAGCCGATCACCGTGTTCAACGGCGTGCGCAGCTCGTGCGACATCTCGGTCAGGAAACTCTGACGCGCCTCGGCCATGGCGGCCTTCTGTTCGGCGGCGACGCGGGCCTGTTCGGCCTCGACCCTTTCGGTCACGTCGCTCTCGTTCAGCAGCACGCCGGAAAGGCCGGTGACCGGGTCGATGACCGGGCGGACATCCAGATGGTGCCAGCGCAGACCCTCTCGGGTGACGATCTCGCAAACTTCCTTGACGACACGCCCGGCCAGAGCGGCGGCCAGGATCGGCTGGCCCCGTTCAGGCTCCGCGAACCGCGCCTCGAAGGCGTGGGTGGTCGAACCATAGGCGGCGAAGGCGGCGGGGTTGGAGAAGAGCGGCCGACCCTCACCGTCGAACAGGCTGATCAGGGTGGAGGTGTGACGCAGGGCTTCGACGGCGCGACGCTCCTCGCTCTCGACCTCGACCGGGGCGGCCTCGAACATCAGAACGGGGGCGCCGTCCTCCAGCCGATAGGTCGATATCACCGCCATGACCGTCACCGGCTGACCCTTCGGATAGAAGGTCCACTGCTCTGAAACGGCGTCGCCGTGGGCGGTGCTCCGCGCCAGCCTCTCGGTGCGGGCCAGGACCGCGGGCGACAACTGGCTGAAGTCACGGGCCAGCAGGGCCTCGAGCGTATCGGCGCCCCATAACTCGAGCGCCGAGGCGTTTGCGTAGACGCCACGCAGGTTCACGGGGTCGAACAACCAGATCGGGCGGCGCAAGGCGTCCCAGGCATGCATGAGCGACACGCTCTCCGACCGACGAAAACAAGCTCAGCATGACCCAAAGCCCTTAAGGATCGGCTAAGCGGCGGGGCTATGGCCGCGGCGCCACCGCATACCGGGCCTCGACCCCGTCCGGCTGAAAATCGTGTTCGGCCAGCCTGTCCAGCGACCGCAGCACGCGGCTGAGGAAGTCAGCCGGATCGCCGGCCTCGACCGCCGGACGCAGCCAGTCGGTCACGACGGCGCGGGCCGGATAGGTTCCGACCGGCCCGGGAATGCTCAGCGCCACCTCGATCCCCTCGGCGATCCAGCCGGCCGCCGTGGCGAAGAAGGTCTCGGACGCCAGAAAGTCGGACGGCCGCACGACGTAGAGGGTGATCACCCCGTCCTCGATCCCGTCGGGCCGCACGATCACGCCGCTGAGGTCCGGCCGCCAGTCGTCGGACAGTTCGACCACCCGCCACAGGCAGAACCAGATGCGGCAGGTCTGGGGCCGGATGGCGTGAACCGAACAGCCGGCCGCCTCGACGCAATAGGCGCACAGTTCGCCGGTCGGCTTGGCCAGTTCAGGCAGGTCCAGGGGAATGAAGCGGCAGCATTCGACGCAAGGCCCGCAGGTCCGGTCGGGCAGCAGGGGCAGGCTCACCCGCCCGCCCGCTCCAGCTGGGCGATGCGGCGGTCCATGTCCGCGACGACGGCCTCCAGCCGCGCCTTTTCCGAGACCATGTCCACCGGCGTCCCGTCCTCATAGGAAATGGTCGCGCCCTGGGCGATCAGATCCAGCCGATAGATGGCCGTCACCCGCTGGGCCTTGAAGCGTTCGAGGGCGGCGGCTGCCGCGGGATCGGGTGCGGGATGGGGGGCGTCGGTCATGGTCCTGGCTCTAGCCCATGGCGTCCAACGGGGAAACCAGGCTGTGGATACGGGCGTTTGACGCTGAACCCGGTTCAGAATCCATGTATGAGGTCCACGGATGATCGGGCGCTTTCCCATCCTCTATATCGCCGAGGCCGACGCCGAGGACGCCGTCCTGTCCTCGGGCGTGCTGGCGCACCTGGTCGAAGGCCTGCCGAACGCGGTCTTCACCGTCGTCGGCTCCCCCGCCAGCGCCCCGCTGTTCGCCGACACCCCGCGCCTGGACCGGCTTCTGGTGCTGGAGCGCGACGGCCATTTCGACTGGATCGCCCTGTGGAACCAGGTGCGCGGGACCAGATGGGGACTGGTCGTGGACATGCGCGGCTCGACCCTGTCGGGCAGGTTGAGGCGACAGAAGCGGGCGGTGCGCGAACGGCCCGCCGCCAACGCCCCGGCGTCGAGCTTGCACGCGGTCGAGGCGGCGGCGGCGGTGCTGAAACTGGCGCCGGAAGAGGCGCCCCCGCCCCGGATTCATGTCTCCGAACAGACCCTGGCCCAGGTCGAGGCGCTGATCCCCACCGGGGGCGGCGACGGTCCCATTCTGGCGGTCGGGCCGGGCGTGGAATGGATGGGGCGTCGCTGGCCCGCCGAACGCTACGCCAAGGTGGCGACCAAGCTGCTGGCCGACGACGGTCCTTTGGCTGGCGGACGGCTGATGATCGTCGGCGAGGAGATCGACCGCGAGGCCGCCCACACCATCCGCTACGCCGTGCCCCGGGCGCGGGTGATCGAACTCCAGGGCAAACTGACCCGGCTGCAGACGGTCGCGGCCCTGTCCAAGGCGGTCCTCTACGTCGGGGCGGATTCGATCTGGACCCATCTGGCCGTGGCCTCGGGCGCGCCGGTGGTGGCGGTCTTCGGCCCTTCGGACGACCGGACGCGCGGCCCCTGGCGGGGGACCGTCGTGCGCGGCCCGCGCAGCTTCGAGGAGTTCAAGACCCTGGACCCGCGTCTGAACCAGGCGATCCAGCACATGATGGACCTGCCGTGGGAACGGGTGCTGAAAGCCTCGCTGCGCAAGCTTCAGGAACGGGGCTGACCCACACCTCCGTCATCCTCGGGCTTGACCCGTGGATCGAGGGTTCCGCACACGGGGCGCCTTCCGGTAGAAGCACCCTGCCCATGCGTCGTCTGTCGTGACGCA
>Ga0209643_1001593_pt1 | contig 20117 bp, 10 predicted proteins | sample AutmiccBRH37_all_FD_187383 | JGI IMG/M metagenome (GOLD analysis project Ga0209643, IMG submission 187383) | Deep subsurface microbial communities from Mt. Terri, Switzerland - Autotrophic microbial communities BRH/37_all (SPAdes) (version 2) | ecosystem: Environmental > Aquatic > Deep... | reverse complement strand
AAGAAATAGCGGAAAATTATACGATTGGAACAATCAGCCTTACTTAGATTTATACAAGGCTGATGTTACCTCAAATCAGGATCTTGCCAACGTTGTTCCTTTTTCCGAAAGCATTAACACTGAAATTCACGAATCAAATGCCGTGTTTACAAAAGATGGAAAAACAATGTATTTTACCCGAAATAACATTCCTTCAGGCAAAAAATCTATTGCAAAAAATAAAGTGAATCATTTAAAAATTTACAAAGCGCAGTTTGTAAATAATGAATGGACAAACATTGCGGAACTTCCCTTCAACGGCAACGATTATTCTGTGGAACATCCTGCACTTAGCCCAGATGAAAAACAATTGTATTTTGCGTCAGATATGCCGGGAACCATTGGATCTTTTGATTTATTTGTTGCGGATATCAATGCAGACGGAACTTATGGAATTCCAAAAAATTTAGGTCCTAAAATAAATACCGAAATGCGGGAGCAATTTCCTTTTGTAAGCGCTAAAAACAGACTGTATTTTGCTTCCGACGGACATTTTGGGTTGGGAGGTTTGGATATTTTCAAAAGTGAAATTGCTGATGAAAGCTTTTCAAATCCAACAAATTTAAGCGACATTATCAATAGCAATTTAGATGATTTTGCTTTTGTGATTGATGAAGAAAATGAAATCGGTTATTTTTCGTCGAACAGAGAAAGCGGCGTTGGCGATGATGATATTTACCAATTTACCAAAAAGAAAATTTATGCGGTACACGGATTTGTTATGGATAAAAATAGTTTGGAATCGCTTCCGGGAACCTTGATTTCTTTATTCGATAAAAATAATGAGTTAGTCAACAAAATGATTGTTGGTGAAGACGCATCCTATTTATTTGAAATTGAGAATAATAAATCCTATAAACTGGTCGGATTACGCAAATTGTATGTTCCTGCTGAAATTGAATTTACAACAAACCCAAAAGGAGACATTGATAAAAATATTCAACTATTAATGGAATTGTATACTGATGTTGAAAAAGAAATTGTTGTGGAAAATGGCAAAACCCAAATTAAAATTAATCCTATTTATTTTGATTTCGACAAATGGAATATTCGCCCTGATGCCGCACTTGAATTAAATAATGTGGTCAATATTATGAAAAAATATCCTGATATGGCCATAGAAATTGGTGCGCATACCGATGCTAGAGGAAGCGATGAATACAATTTGAAACTTTCGCACAAACGAGCAAAATCGGTTATGGATTACCTGATAAGTCAAGGAATTTCAGAAAACAGGTTAAAATCTGAAGGTTTTGGAGAATCTCAACCGTTAAACCATTGTACCCATCCAAAAATGTGCACAAGAGCGCAATACAGCATTAACAGGCGGTGTGAGTTTGTGATCACCAACTAAACTTAATTTTAAAAAGCCGCTAATCAGCGGCTTTTTTTATCCTTTTTTTCAATGTTATCATAAAATTTTTGACCTAATTTAATACTTCAAATGACTTACCTCAATTTTAGGTATAACTTTTGTTAACTTTACAAGAACAAATTATGTATTATGAGAAAAATTGCCCTTATACTTTCAGTCATTATTTTATTTTCGGCAAACGCTAAAGCACAGCAGATCTATAAAAATTATGATGATTTATGGGAAAAAGTTCAAAAATTTGAAGAAGGCAATCTGCCTAAATCAGCTTTAATCGAAGTTGAAAAAATTTATGCAACCGCAAAAAAAGAAACCAATGCGCCACAACTTCTTAAAACATTGTTGTTTAAATCAAAATATGCTTTAATTCTTGAGGAAGACGCGCAACTGAATATCATCAATTCCTTCAAAAAAGAAATTTCTTCAGCTGATTTCCCAACGAAAAATATGTTGGAAAGTGTGCTGGCCAATTTATACTGGCAATATTATCAGCAAAACAGATACAAATTTTACGATAGAACCACTACGGTATCTAAAGTTGATGCAGCCGATTTCAGAACTTGGGATTTACAAACCCTTTTTGCTGAAATTCATTTTCATTTCCAAAACTCACTTCAAAATGAAGTATTGGCGCAAAAAACAGATTTAACCAAATTTGATGCTATTTTAGAACTGCAAAAAGATTCCAAAATATTCCGTCCGACACTTTATGATTTCTTGTCACACAACGCCTTGGATTTCTATAAAACATCAGAAACTTCCATTGCAAATCCGGTTTACAAATTTGAAATTTCAGAAGAGAAATATTTGGCAAATTTTGCAGACTTTTCAAAAATTAAATTAGAAACACCCGATAGTTTATCGCTTCAATTCAATGCCTTAAAAATTTATCAAAAACTGGCGGCATTTCACCAACAGGAAAATAACAATAACCCATTTATTGCCATTGAACTTGAAAGACTGGAATTTGTAAAACAACACGCGACATTTAGCGAAAAAGAAACGCTCTTTTTAAATTCATTAATCGGCTTAAAAAATGAGTTTAAAACCCACGAAGCTTCCACTTTAGTCGATTATGAAATCGCTTCCGTTTATTACAACCAAGCGAATGATTATGTTCCTTTAACAAAAACCGAAAATCAGTTTAAACGCTTAAAAGCGCTCGAAATTTGTGAGGAAGCCATTGCCAAATTTCCAGCCAGTTTTGGCGCTCAAAAATGCAGTTCGCTGAAACAACAAATTTTCAACTTGTCCTTAAATATAACCGCTGAAAAATATGTGCCCAAGAATAAAGACAACAAAATACTGGTTTCCTATAAAAATGTGCCTGAATTGTATTTTCACATTTATAAAATCAGCGAAAAAGACAAAGCAGAATTTGCAAGGACTTACAACGATTCGGCAAAAATTGCCTTTATAAAAAAACTTGATTTAATAAAAAATTTCCGTCAGCCTTTAAAAACCGAAAACGATTACCAACAACACAGCACTGAAATTTTAATTCCGCCTTTTTCCAACGGAAATTACTTAATTTACGCTTCAACCTTCGAAACCTTAAACGCCAACAGCCTTTACGCCACTGCAATTATTCAGGCAACGGATATTGCCGTGGTTGAAAACCGACAAAATAACAGCAACACTTATCAAATAGTCGACAGAAATACCGGAAAACCGTTGGTTGGCGCCAAAGTGAATATCAAAAATTACGATACAGGAAAATATAACAACCCAATAAATGAAAATTTCATTACCGATAACAAGGGCCAGATAAATTTCAATGCCAAAAGTAATTACAATAATGTGGTGCTCACCGTAAACCACAACAAGGAAATTGCCACATTTGGCGACTATTATTTAAATGAAAATAGGGAAATAAATCCTGAAACGGACAATACCACCATCAATTCTTTTTTATTTACGGACCGAAGCATTTACAGGCCCGGACAAACAGTTTATTACAAAGGAATTGTGCTAAAAAGCCTAAAAAATAAATCGGAAGTCGTTGCCAATGAATTTGTTGAAGTCACTTTGTACAATGTCAATCGGGAAATTGTGACATCCGTTGAATTAAAAACCAATGAATATGGTTCGTTTAGCGGCGAGTTTATATTGCCAAACAATGGTTTAACAGGGATTTATGTTATTGAAGTAGGTAAAGGAGCAAAAAAGAGCGAACTATTTAATTCGATCGAAGGGCTTAATTATTCATCCACAGAAATCTTGGTGGAAGAATACAAACGCCCAAAATTTGAAGCCGAATTTAAACCGATTACTGAAACCCATAATATAAATGATTCCATTACCGTAAACGGAAGTGCAATTGCTTTTGCCGGAAGTACCATTACCGATGCCAAAGTTGCTTATCGCGTGCACAGAAAAGTACAATACCCAAAATGGTTTTATTGGTACCGACCAATTTTTCCTGCAGGGCAAGCACAGGAAATTGTTCATGGGGAAACTAATACCGATGCTCAAGGAAATTTCAATATCACTTTTAAGGCAATTCCGGACAAAAGTGTTGATGCAGCAAATTTGCCGATATTTATTTATGAAGTTACCGCAGAAATTACCGATATCAATGGTGAAACCCGCAGTGCCGTCACCGAAATAAAAGTCGGTTACCACGCCCTAATTGCAGAAATTAAAATCGCTTCGGAAATCGATAAAAACAAAACGGATAACGCAATTACCATTGAAACCAAAAACCTGAACGATGAAATTGTTTCCGCAAAAGGAAACCTAAGAATATACAAATTGCAGGCGCCAAAAAATGTGCTGAGAGCACGCCCTTGGAACGCGCCCGATTATCAGGAAATAAGTGAAGAAATCTTTCGAAATAAATTTCCCAATGATGCTTATGCCAATGAAGATGATATTAAAAACTGGCCAAAAGGAACTTTGATTTTTGATGAAAATTTTGATACATCAAAAAACACCAAAATTCAGCTGAAAAAAATTAAGAATTGGGAATCGGGCCAATATGTTGTTGAATTGGAATCCACAGATAAATTCGGACAAAAAGTCACCGACAAACAGCTATTCACCGTTTTTAGCGAAAGGGAGAATCAGGTTGCCGACAATCAATTATTTGTGATTTCAGTAAATAAGCAAAGTTATAAACCAACTGAAAATGTGATACTCAAAATTGGTTCGGCTTCAAGAAACCTATTTGTTACCATAGATATTGAAAAAGACCATAAAATAATTGACACGCAAATTATTCAACTTTCAAATAACTCAAAATTCATTCTAATTCCGGTCACCGCAAAAGATTTGGGCGGATTTGCCGTTCATTACAGTTTTAGCAATTTTAACGCTTTTAAAAGCGGCACCTTGCCTATTTCAGTGCCTTATGAGAAAAAAGAACTCGAAATTGAAACTGTAACTTTCAGAGATAAATTACAGCCAGGACAACAGCAAACCTGGAGTTTTAAGGTGAAAGGAACAAAAGGAGATAAAGTTGCCGCTGAATTGTTGGCAAGTATGTACGATGCTTCTTTGGATGAATTTAGGCCGCATAACTGGGAATTTAATCCGATTACCCAACCTTTATATTATTCATACAACAATCGCAACGCAAACAACAGTTTTGGGTATAGCTATTTTAATTTTGCCAATTTACCTCAGATTAATTATGACAACTTTCAACAATTTTTCGATCATTTAAATTGGTTTGGGTTTAGTTTGAATAATTCCATCAGAATTAGAGGATTGAACGCGGAAAAAATGATGCAAAAAGGAAATATTGAAGTTGATGCAGTTTTAGTTCAAGAAGAAGCAATGGCAGATGAAAATGAATTGCAAGAAGTTGTTACTGTTGGTTATGGAAAACAAACAGCACCCAAAAAAGAGGAAAACCTTGAAAAACTAGATCCTTCATCCATAAAAATTCGAAAAAACTTTCAGGAAACTGCCTTTTTCTATCCGCATTTAACAACCGACAAAGATGGAAACGTGAGTTTTAATTTTACCATTCCAGAGGCTTTAACACGTTGGAAATTACAATTGTTGGCACATACCAACGAATTGGCAACTGCCACCAAAACATTGACCACCGTTACCCAAAAAGAACTGATGGTTTTGCCAAATCCGCCACGTTTTTTACGAGAAGGCGATACCATTGTGTTATCAAGCAAAATTTCAAATTTAACATCGGATATTCTCAATGGAGTTGCTGTTTTAGAATTGACTGATGCACTTACCGGAAAACAAATTGATGACTTATTGGGAAATAGTTTAGCCTCACAAAATTTCAAGGTCGATGCAAAAGGAAACACGCAAATAAGCTGGAAGTTGATAATTCCGGAAGGTATTCAGGCCGTGCAATATAAAATCATGGCAAAAGCTGGTGATTTTAGCGATGGTGAACAAAATGTATTGCCGGTGTTGTCAAACAGAATGTTGGTGACCGAAACCTTGCCGATGTGGGTTCGAAGCAACCAAACCAAAACTTTCACTTTGGATAAGTTAAAAAACAACGCTTCAACCACGCTTAAAAACCATAAATTAACGTTAGAAATTACTTCAAATCCGGCTTGGTATGCAGTGCAAAGTTTGCCTTATTTAATGGAATATCCTTACGACTGTTCAGAGCAAACATTCTCCCGTTACTATGCAAATTCTCTGGCATCGCATATTTTAAATTCAAATCCGCGCATTCAGGAAGTCTTTAATCAGTGGAAATCGAGTGACGCGCTGATATCAAATTTGGAGAAAAATGAAGAATTGAAATCCATTATTATTCAGGAAACACCTTGGTTGCGCGATGCACAAAGTGAAACCGAACAAAAAAAACGCATCGCGTTACTGTTCGATTTAAACAAAATGTCAAACGATCAACAAGCTGCCATCAACAAATTAAAAGAAATGCAATTCAGCAACGGCGGATTCCCTTGGTTTAAAGGAAGTAATTACCCAAATCGTTATATCACGCAACATATTGCAGCCGGATTCGGGCATTTAAAACAATTGAATGTTGCCATAAACGAAAAGGCTGCTTCAGAAGTGATTTCAAAAGCCGTGAACTTTTTGGATGATGAAATCTTGGACGATTATAACAAGCTTTTGGCAGAAGCCAAAAAATTAAGAGACAAAGAAAAATCCAAAGAAAAAGGCCTGAAAGCCGAAACAGATTATCTCGCCAAAAATCATTTAGGGCACCTTCAACTGCATTATTTGTATATGCGCAGTTTTTACAAAGAGGAGAAAATTTCTGAAAATGTACAAAAAGCAGTAAATTATTACACAAAACAATCGGCCAGCTATTGGAAAGAATTCAATTTGTATTCAAAAGGAATGATTGCTTTGGTGCAACATAGAAATCAAAATAAAACCGCGGCATCAGCAATTTTAAAATCGCTGAAAGAAAACAGCATTACAAGCGAAGAATTAGGCATGTACTGGAAAGAAAACACCCCAAGTTGGTTTTGGCACCAAGCGCCTATTGAAACTCAGGCTTTGCTGATTGAAGCTTTTTCTGAAATTGAAAATAATACCTTAACGGTTGATGACCTAAAAGTTTGGCTGTTAAAAAATAAGCAAACAAATAGCTGGAAAACCACTAAAGCAACCACTGAAGCAGTGTATGCCTTATTGTTGCAAGGAAGTGACTGGCTGTCCGTAAGCGGATCTGTTGCAGTGACTATTGGAAACCAAAAAATTGAACCTTCAACTCCCGATAGCCATCGGGAAGAAAAGGTAAAAATTGAAGCCGGAACCGGCTACTTTAAAACTTCTTGGAATGGGGCTGAAATTACGCCAGAGATGGGTGAAGTAACAATTTCCAAAAAAGATAAAGGCATTGCCTGGGGCGGATTGTATTGGCAATATTTTGAAGATTTAGATAAAATAACATCTGCGGAAACGCCGCTTAAACTGCATAAAAAACTGTTTTTAAAAACCAATTCCGATAAAGGAAAACTGTTAACTGAAATAACAGGCAACAGCAAATTAAAAGTCGGCGATTTAATTACGGTGAGAATTCAATTAAAGGTGGACAGGCCAATGGAATTTGTTCATATGAAAGATATGCGCGCCAGCGGTTTGGAACCCATCAATGTGTTGTCGGCTTACAAATGGCAGGACGGATTGGGTTATTATGAAAGCACCAAAGACGCTTCAACAAATTTCTTTTTTGAGAATTTACCAAAAGGCGTTTATGTTTTTGAATATGATTTGCGCGTAAATAATGCCGGTAATTTCAGCAACGGAATTACGAACATCCAAAGTATGTATGCGCCAGAATTCAGCAGCCATAGTGAAGGCATTCGAATTAAAACAGATTGATAATTTTATTTTTTAGGAGGATATTTGCTTAATAATTTTTTAAATGCCTCAGCATAAAGTTGTTCTTTTTGGGTAATTTCAATATTGCTTTGAAAATTGCCTTCATAAAAACCGCGCCAAATCAATTTATCATTTTTTGCATCCACAAAATCAATGGTAAATTGTTTGGTTAACGTGTTGGTGGCAATTGGTATTTGCCCTCCAATATTTATGCCTGAATGCCTTCCGTAACTGCCAAAGCCTATACCAACAGCGTTTCTTTGCGCTTCAAACTGATTTAATTGAACATCGATAAAAATGTCTGGATTTTCATGATAAACCAAGCCTTTTTCAACCATTGCATATTCCAATTGGGCAAAAATCCGTTTTGCATCTATCTCATTTACGGGAAGCTTAATATCTTCAAAAAAACGAAAAGTTTTGTATTGATTAAAATCAACCTGATCATCATAATCATATGCAGTTCTAGGGCCTGCGCAACCTAAAAAAACAAATAACAATAAAAATTTAAAATATTTCATACCCTTAAATTTTAAAATATCCATAAATGTTAACTATAAAATTAAGAATAATTCTGTTTTAACAGCCTATATAAAATAGTATCTTTGAAAAAAATTTACAGATTATGGATTTAAATTTAGTTCCAAACATAAAACATACCAAAAGCAACAATTTCTTTTTGTTGGCCGGTCCTTGCGCCATTGAAGGTGAAGAAATGGCTTTGAGAATTGCCGAACATATTTTAAAAGTGACCGATAAATTAGAAATTCCGTTTATATTCAAAGGAAGTTTCAAAAAAGCAAACAGATCGAGAATTGACAGTTTTAGCGGAATTGGAGATGAAAAAGCGCTGAAAATATTAAGAAAAGTATCGGAAACATTTAAGATCCCAACAGTTACCGACATTCATGAAGTTACTGATGCAGCGATGGCGGCTGAATATGTTGATGTGTTGCAAATTCCCGCATTTTTGGTGCGCCAAACCGATTTGGTGGTTGCGGCGGCCAATACTGGAAAAGTTGTCAATCTGAAAAAAGGACAATTTATGAGTCCGGCTTCTATGAAACACGCCGTGCAAAAAGTAAAAGACAGCGGCAATGACAAAGTGTGGATTACCGACAGGGGAACGATGTTCGGGTATCAGGATATGATTGTTGATTTTAGGGGAATTCCTGAAATGCAACAGTTTGCGCCAACAATTTTAGATATTACCCACTCTTTACAACAACCAAATCAGAGCAGTGGTGTTACCGGCGGAAAACCGGAACTGATTGAAACCATTGCCAGAGCAGGAATTGCCGTTGGGGTTGACGGGTTGTTTTTAGAAACACATTTTGATCCATCAAATGCAAAATCGGATGGTGCCAATATGCTGGATTTAAAATATTTAGAGAATTTATTGACCCGTTTGGTGGCCATCAGAAAAACGATAAACAGTTTTCAATAAACAATTATAAAGTTGAATAACACCCATAAAAAAAGCGACAAAATTTTAAAATTTTGTCGCTTTTTTATTGTTTCAATATCGTATTATCCACATTTGGTATGTCCGCAATTTTTGCATTTTAAACAGCCTTCTTCATAAATTAATCCGTCGGGATCACCGCATTCCGGACATTTTTTATCAACTGCCTGCGTGCCGTCTTCCACAAATTGTTTCAATGCACGTGCAATCCCATTTTTCCAGGTATTGATATTTTCATCATACATATTCAAATTATTGATCAAATTAACTGCATATTGTATTGGCATTCCGTGGCGTAAAACCCCAGAAATTAATTTGGCATAGTTCCAATATTCTTTGTCAAAAGTACGGGACAGTCCTTCAAAAGTAACTTTATAACCTTCTTTGTCCAAAAATTGAAAATCATAACGTGATTCTCCTTTTTTGTCTTTATTTTTAATTACCCAGCCTTCTTCCAGCCAAGGCGGCAAAAGAAACGCATCTTCAATTTTTCCCGTAAAAATTTCATACGGCCTGTTGTTTATCAAACCAACAACCGCCACCCATTTCTCATAGTCGTTTTGGAAACGCACTACTTTTGCCAAGATTTTTTTAGGACGTTTTGGAAAAACAGTTTCTGCATAACAATCTGCTTTTTTATCTGCCTTTTTTTCATCATTCGCAATTAAAATTCCGCTTCGTGAGCCATCTCTGTAAACCGTAATTCCTTTTAAACCTTTTCGCCAGGATTCAATATAAATATCGCCAACCAAATCAACAGGTACGTCGCTGGCCAAATTTATGGTTGAACTGATTGAATGCGTGGTGTATTTTTGAACCAACGATTGCATTTCAATACGTTTTTTCCAATCGATTTCAGGGGCTGTTGAACCGCTGTACGGACTTTCTTTAATGTCTGTCTTTCCTGTAACATCCATCCATTGTTTTAATTTTGGATGATACACTTCAAACTCTTCAAACGCATCGCCCATATCGTCAACATAAGCAACTTTGGCATTTGTATCGTCCTGATTTACTTTTCTTCTTCTTTTGTACGACAATAAATACACCGGCTCAATACCTGATGATGTTTGTGCCAGCATACTTAAACTTCCTGTTGGCGCCACGGTGCTGATTGAAATATTTCTTCTTCCGTATTTCATCATTCGTGCATAAACATCGGGGAATTCCTTTTCCATCATTTGCACAAACTCAGAGAATTTTTCAATTTCAGGGTTAAAAACCTCGAATTTTCCACGGGTAATTGCCATATCAATGCTGCTGTCGAATTCGCCTCTCAATTTGGTTTTCATAATCTCGTCAACAACTGCAATCGCTTCATCGGTATCAAACTTTTTGCCCAAAGCCGCCATTGCATCAGCCAAAGCAGTAAATCCCAATCCTGTTCTTCTGCCCTTTTTACCTGTTTTATATAACAATTTCCAAGTATCTATTTCAACCTGTTTAATTTCATCAGGCTCTTTATCGTGCATTATTTTATTGAAAATTTTATTAACGGCTTCCAACTCCAAATCGACTAAATCATCCATTAAACGCTGTGATTCATAAACCACTTCATAGAATTTCTTAAAATCGAATTTGGCTTTTTCCGTAAACGGGTTATCAACAAAACTGTATAAATTAATGGCTATTAAACGACAGCTGTCGCCGCCTTGCATTGCAATTTCCGAACAAGGATTTGTGGAACTGTTTTTAAATCCGGGATAAATGGAAGATGTTGAATAGAAATGCTGACGGTCCCAAAATATCAAACCTGGCTCGGCGGTGTTATGTGCGCAAGAAATAATGACATCCCAAAGCGATCTTGCTTTAATTACTTTTTTATAAGTTGGTGTTTTGCTATCAATTGGCCATCTTAAGGTAAAATCGTCGTCATTAACCACGGCAACCATAAATTCATCGGACAAGCGAATAGAAATATTGGCTCCGGTCACTTTAGTCAAATCTTGTTTGATGGTTACAAAATCTTCAATATCAGGATGCGCAATGTCCATCGTAAGCATTAACGCGCCTCTCCTGCCGTTTTGGGCAACTTCCCTGGTGGTATTTGAAAAACGGTTCATAAACGAAACCGCTCCGGTTGTGGTTCCAGCAGCATTTGAAACTTGGGCGCCGCCTGGCCTTAAATTCGATAAATCCACCCCAACACCGCATCGTCTTTTAAACAATTGCGCCAATTGCTGGTCTGTATGAAATATGCCTCCGTAAGAATCATAAACAGCCGGAACCACCACACAATTGGACAAAGAAGCAATGACATTATTGTTTCCCAAAGAAGACATGACGCTTCCCTGCGGAATCACATATTTGAAATCTTTAAATAAATTAAAGATGGCTTTTTCTGATAAAAATTCTCGATTTTTCCCATATTCCGATAGTCCTTCACCTTTCTTTTCCCCTTCTTGATATTTCTTTTCTATCCTGCCAAATTCCGCAGCCATACGTTGATGCATATCATTGGGAGTTGACTCTAAAAACTCACCTGTTTTGGTTTTCATCGCATACTTATTCATCCACGTAGTCGCTGCAAGCTCATCACCTTTAAAATACGCTAAGTTACTCTTTAACAAATCGTTATATGTAAAGGTTTTTGGGAACACTAATTCTTCTGTCATTTTTAAGTAGGTTTATGGTTGTGTAAAATCGAGCTATAAAATTATTGAAAAATTGAGCGTAAGTTGTGTTAAATTTTAATTAGTTAATAACATTTCATTGTTGAAAAGTTATAATTTTTAAACAGTTTTTTTTCGTAGTTTTAGCTTTTGCTAAATTTATTGAAAGATTGAATAAAAAAATTCACAACTTATCGTTGAGGGGAATCACCGGAATTTTCGTTGGCGTAATTTCTTTAATTTTTATTTTTGGAATTCATCTTTTACTGTCTCAATATTCTTCTGGTTCAGCAGGTGTCTCTATGTTGCCGATTTCTTTTTTTGAAATTTTGATTTTTGGCATCTCTTTCCTGTATATTTTAATTAGCTATTTTACAATTGTCTTAATTAATAAGAGAAGAAGAAAAAAAAATTATTTGAGAAAATGGGATTTTAAAGCCAAAAAAATTCGACGCTTTTATTTGGTGCTTTTGTTGCTTGGCGGAATTATTTTATATTTTCTGATGGTAAACGGACTCTTAAAACTCATCATTCCCGCTTCCCTGATACTTTACGGAATTGCAGGAATCGTTTCAAACAAACACACTTTTGGCGCTACTGCCATTTTTGGATTCGTTTTCATAATCCTTGGCATTTTAGTAATCATATTTCCGAATTTAGCGTTCTATCTGTGGGGATTTGCTTTTGGAATTTGTCATATTATTTATGGACTTGTTTATTTTAATTTCAAAAAGTAAAGACTTTGTTTATTGGTTTTTTTGGTTTCAAGTTTCAAGTTTCAAAAACCAAACATTTCAAACTTTTAACTTTTAACTTTTTTAAAATCCCCTTTCGGAGGTTAGGGGGATTTTTTAAATTTTAAGTCTTCTCACCAAATCTTCCAATCCGTTTAACTGAATTTCATAAACCAAATGCATCATTTCTCCAAGTTTACCGGAAGGAAAACCTTTGTTGTGATACCAAACCAGATAAAATTCGGGCAAATCGATTAAATATTTTCCCTTGTATTTTCCGAAAGGCATTTTGGTGTTTGCCAATTGTTCCAACAAATGTTGCTGATTATTTTCCATCAACAAAATCTTGCAAATAGTTGAACTTTTCAGTAAGCTTTCCGTTTTCGGTCATTTTGGCTCTTTGCAGCACGCCATCTTCATCATTATTGAAAAAAGCCGGAATCACATTTTTTGCAAATTGCTCTCCAAAACCCTCAGAAGCATCTTTTGGCAATTCACAGGGCAAATTATCAACCGCCATAACGGCTATGGCGTCTTTATCCATAAAATTTACTTCTTGACCTGTTTTTGGATTGTACCCATAAATTGGGTCTTCAATGGTGGAAGAACGAATGGTGGAAGCCACCGGTCCGTCTACGTCGCAACTGATATCGGCGACTACTTTAATCTTAAAATCGGAAGAATTGGCATCTTCTTTCGTAAAAATATATGGCGCGCCAACACCGTAAAAATGGCCTGTTATATAAACATCAGCCACTTTGGCAAAGCGCATAAAATCACTTTCATATTCTTGCGGATTCTTGAAAAAATCATTTTCATCTTTTACAATGCCATCTTTTCTTTTATTATAATCCAACACATCAATTTGCACATAAACCGCGTCCTCAAAAGTTTGGGTTAAAAATTCATCAACCGTAACTTCGCGCATTTTCATACCATCTAACATTTCTTTTGCGCCATTTCCTACCCTTCCTTTTCCAGTTAAAACAACTTTAACGGCCGGCAATTTTAATTTTTTCAACTCAGCGATCAGCATTTTTTTATCGTGCAGTTCTTCCCCTTTTGGCAAATTGAATAAATTAAATTTTAAGCCATAGGTTCTAAAAGCATTGTAAGCGCCCACAAAACCTGCATAAATCCCAAAAGCCACCAACCTGATGTTATTTTTATCAACAATGGTTTCATGGTCATACAACTCAATATTTTTATCCAAAATTACCCTCAATAAATTGCGGTTGTATTTTTGTTTTTTTATGGTATGAGAAAAGAAAAAATATTTTTTATTTGCAATTAAATTGTCAATTGGCACTTCTTTTACGCCCAACAACACATCACAATCCGACACCTCCTCAAAAACCGAAATTCCTTCCTTTCTGTAATCTTCATCAGAAAAAAAACGAGAATCAGAACTTTCAACTTTGATTTCCAGTTGTGGATAAATTTTTAAAAGTTCGGCACATTTTTTTGGAGATAACACGACTCTTCTGTCGGGCGGATTTTTTCTTTCTTTAAGGATTCCAATCTTCATTGTGTAATTTGGTATAAGTTTTGCTTCAAAGATATCAGGAATTAAAGGATATTACAAACAATAATCTGATTGAATTTTTATACATTTGCATTCTTCTGAGAAGAATTGGTTCTTTGATTTATTGGGGACGACTGGTTTTGACTGCAAGGTCAATTAAGGTATAAGCATGTCGAGTAATGAAATAGCACTCGTAAATCTCAATTTCAAAAATTTAAACGGCGAAGATAACTACGCTTTAGCTGCTTAATCCGAATCACAGTAGGATGAGCCTTGTCACACTAGGTGTGAAAGCTGAATGTCTCTTGAAAGCCTTGGTTAGCGGCGGTCAATAAAGAGGCATCGTAAAAGTTAACATAGATTTGCCATTGTTTCGTTGGCATTTTGAAACTTAAGAAACTAAGCTTAAAGTGGGCTGTTTTCGGTCAGCTTTAAGTCGAAAACCAATCGAAAAATAAACATGTAGAAAGTATTTTGGTTGCTTGTTTGGACCCGGGTTCGATTCCCGGCGTCTCCACTATTTTTTTCTCCTTGTATAATAAAATTTCAATAATTCTGTTATTTACATTATCTGCACATAGCAGGTTTTTAAAAGTATAATTTAAACCCTCTTTTTATACTTTTTTTTAATTGAATTAAATATTATTTACCCCATGAAAAACAAAATTTTAATTTTATGCCTCTTAGTAATCGGTCAAATTGGTTATTCCCAAACGATCGAAGAAACTTCAAATTGGATTGAAAACAACGCTGGCGCTCCAAATAACCTGTTCAGCAATACCATTGCTTACAACTCACAAACCAATAGATTACTGTTATATAAAAATTATTCCGCACCTTTTAAATTCAGAAAAGTGACGGAGATAGACCCAAAGGACGTAAGCAGCATCAGCCTGTATAAAGCAACTAAAAAAGGTGATTTAGGAGGCATTTTACTCAATTTTAAAAAAGGCGGTTCCTACACTAAAATTTATTTGGCGAACAATAACACCAGAGTTTCAAAGGTAAATAAAGTCGAAGAAAAAAAAATGTTTGCATTTCCCATTTTGGCCGAAGGCGGTCTGGAGCATACAAAAAGAATAAAATGGTACTATCTCAATTTATTCCAGCATTTGGGCATTGCGGTTAAAGATGGAGATACGCTTTAATTTTTTAAGCTCCATTCAACAACAAATAATAAAAATTTGGGCGTTCCCCGCCAGCTGGCGGGTCGTGCTTTTCGTTTCAATCTTTTTTTCTTCGCCAAAAGGCGAATCAAAAAAGTATTTCCGCTGCAATCACTAACGCAAATACATCTTAATCAACCAATAAAGAAATTAAATAACATATTGCAATTCCGCATGTTTATTATTTTGAAATAATTCCCAAACAAAGATTCACAGAGAAAAATTAAATTGTTCCTGTTTTATAAGTATTTGCCCTACTTTATACGATTTCAGCCACTTTATCATAAAACTTTTTAGTATTTTGGTTGCTTGATAATTGTACCAAAAAAAAATGAAGAATACAACCAAATATATTGTTGGTGTAATGAGCGGAACTTCATTGGACGGCCTTGATTTAGTTTATGTAAAAATAAACGCTTCGGAAAACTATCGCTTCGAAATATTAAAGTCGGAAACAATTTCCTACAGCAATGAATGGAAACGCACCTTAAAAGAAGGCTTTCATTTATCGGCTGAAAAATTGGTGAAGTTAGATGCCGATTATGGCAGCTATTTAGGAAAAACCCTTTTGAATTTCATCAAAAAAAACAGGATTCAAAAACTTGATTTTATTGCTTCTCACGGACATACAATCTTTCACAATCCTGAAAAAAATTACACATTACAAATTGGAAACGGCCCACAAATAACCGCAATTACCGGCATAAAAACCATTTGCAATTTTAGGGTTCAGGATGTTGCTTTGGGCGGACAAGGAGCTCCGCTCGTTCCAATTGGAGATGAATTGTTGTTTTCTGAATATGATTATTGCTTAAATCTTGGCGGTTTTTCAAATATTTCATTCCGCAAAAACCATCAACGAATTGCCTTTGATATTTGTCCGGTAAATATTGTTTTGAACCATTATGTCGCAACATTAAATTTGGAATATGACGATAAAGGCACCATCGCTTCTGCAGGAAATATTGAAAATGATTTATTGTCAGCGCTAAATTCTTTGGCTTTTTATAATGATGCAAAACCAAAATCCTTAGGTTACGAATTTGTGGTGGAAACCATTTTCCCGATGATTGACAAGCACAACCTCAGCATAAAAGATATTTTAAGAACATTTGTGGAACATATTGCCACACAGATTTCAAAAAAAATAGATTCAAATTCGAAAAAAACAATGCTCGTTTCCGGTGGCGGCGCTTTCAATACTTTTTTGATAGAAAGATTGCAATCGTACACAAAAACACAATTAGTAATTCCTGAAGAAACCATCATCAATTATAAAGAAGCCTTGGTTTTTGCATTGCTTGGCTTTTTAAAAGACGAAGGCAAAAACAATTGTTTAAAAAGTGTCACAGGCGCAATAAAAGATCACAGCAGCGGTGTTATATATAATTTTTAAGTTGAAAAACAAACAAATCAAACTCCCTTTCCTTTGGAAGGGGCTGGGGATAGGAAATCGTAAATCAAAATAATGTCTTTAATCAACATAAATCTGGAAGAACTGTCAAATATCATTGATGGTGAAGTGCATTTTGACAATTTGCATAAAAGCATTTACGCGACCGACGCATCGGTTTACAGGAAAATTCCTTTGGGCGTTGCGTATCCGAAAAACAATGACGATTTAAAAAAAATTATCCGATTCGCCACAAAAAATAACATCACGCTTATACCGAGAACTGCCGGAACTTCTTTGGCCGGACAATGTGTTGGAGACGGACTAATTGTGGATGTTTCCAAATATTTTACGAAGATTCTGGCTTTTGACGAGCATCAAAAAACAGTGACGGTACAACCCGGAATCATTAGAGATGAACTCAATATTTTCTTAAAACCCTACGGATTATTTTTCGGCCCAAACACTTCAACAAGCAACAGATGTATGATTGGCGGTATGGTTGGTAACAATTCATCCGGCACAACTTCTATCAAATATGGCGTTACCCGCGATAAAGTTCTTGAGTTAAAAACCATTTTAAGCGATGGATCTGAAGCTATTTTTAAGGAAGTAAGCACAACTGAATTCAACCAAAAAAGAATGGGAAGTGCTTTAGAAAACAGAATTTATCAAACTGTTTTTAACGAACTTTCCAACGAAGAAAATCAACAGGAAATTTTAAAGGAATTTCCAAAAAAGGAAATCCACCGAAGAAATAACGGTTATCCCGTTGATGCGTTGCTGAATTTTGAACTTTTTGGCGGAACAAAAAACACCGTAAACTTGGCAACTTTGTTAACTGGAAGCGAAGGCACTTTGGCTTTTACCACTGAAATTACCATTCAGCTAAACGATTTGCCTCCTGCAAAAAATATCATGGTGGTCGCGCATTTTAACAGCATTCAGGAAAGTATGGAAGCGGTGGTTGTCGCTATGAAACACAATTTGTACACCTGTGAATTGATGGATAAAACCGTTTTGGACTGCACCAAAAACAACCGGGAGCAGTTCAAAAACAGGTTTTTTGTGGAAGGCGATCCAAAGGCGCTTTTGATGTTTGAAATCTGCACCGATTCAGATGTTGAATCCAATAAACTGGCTGATGTGTTGATTACAGATTTAAAGGAAAATAACTTTGGTTATGCCTATCCAAAATTGATTGGCAGTGAAATACATCAAGCTGTTGAACTTCGTAAAGCCGGATTGGGATTGCTGGGTAATATTGTGGGCGACGAGAAAGCGGTTGCCTGCATTGAAGACACTGCTGTTGACGTAAATGATTTGCCAAATTACATTGCTGAATTTACGAAAATGATGGCGGAATTCGGACAAGATGCCGTTTATTATGCTCACGCCGGCGCAGGTGAAATACACTTAAGGCCTATTTTAAATTTAAAAAAGAAAGAAGATGTTGTTTTATTTAGGGAAATAACCACAAAAACAGCAAAGCTGGTCAAAAAATATGGAGGTTCGTTTAGTGGTGAACACGGCGATGGCATTGTTCGCGCTGAGTTTATTCCGTTAATGATCGGAGAAAAAAATTATGAACTCCTAAAACGCATCAAACACACTTTCGATCCCAACAATATTTTTAACAAAGGAAAAATTACAGATCCTTTCCCGATGGATGAAAGTTTGCGCTATGAAATTGACCGTTCAGCCCCAGAAATTGAAACCATATTGGATTTTTCGGACAGTTTGGGAATTCTTCGAGCAACAGAAAAATGCAATGGTTCCGGAGATTGTAGAAAATTGCCTTCCGCAGGAGGAACGATGTGTCCGAGTTATCGCGCAACAAGAAATGAAAAAGACACTACCCGCGCTCGTGCCAATGCATTGCGTGAATTTCTGACAAATTCAACAAAAGAAAATAAATTTAACCACAAGGAATTGTACGATGTTTTCGATTTGTGTTTGAGCTGCAAAGCCTGTGCAAGCGAATGTCCAAGCAATGTGGATGTCGCAGCCTTAAAAGCAGAATTTTTATACCAATATTACAAAGAAAATAAAGTTCCTTTCAGAACCAAATTATTTGCGAATAACGTAAAATATAACAAACTGGGCAGCCTCGCTCCCATTTTAACCAACCTGGTTTTAAACACCAAACTCACCAAAAAACTCATCGGAATTGCCACTGAGAGAAGCATTCCAAAATTGGCAACAACCACCGTTTTTAAATGGCATCAAAAAAATAAAATCAGATTGTTAAATCAACCCAATAAATTTGGGGAAATCTATCTTTTTGTGGATGAATTCACCAATTATTATGATGCCAATATTGGAGTTGACACGATTGAATTACTGACGAAACTTGGTTACAAAGTAAACATCACCAAACACGAAGAAAGCGGGCGCGGCTTTATTTCAAAAGGTTTTTTGGATGAGGCAAAAGTAAAAGCGAATTTTAACGTAAACTTTTTTAAAGAATTGATTACAAAAGAAACGCCGTTGGTAGGCATTGAACCTTCCGCCATTTTAACTTTCAGGGATGAGTATTTAAGATTGGCCGACGACAAAGCGGCTGCAAAAAATATTTCGGAAAACACCTTTACCATTGAAGAATTTATCAAACAAGAATTTGAAAAAAATAATATTTCTTCTCAATCTTTTACCGTAAAAAATAAAATACTTAAAATACACGGCCACTGTCAGCAAAAATCGTTGAGCAGCACAGAACCAACTTTCAAAATGCTTACAATTCCAAAAAATTATACAGTTACTATCATAAATTCGGGTTGTTGCGGTATGGCTGGTTCTTTTGGATATGAAAAAGAGCATTATAATTTGAGTATGCAAGTTGGAGAAGATACTTTGTTTCCAAAAATCAGAAATACTGAAAAAAATACCATTATTGCAGCCGCAGGAACGAGTTGCAGACATCAAATAATGGATGGCACCAACAGAATTTCCAAACATCCAATCACTATTTTAAGAGAAGCCCTAATATAAAATGAATTTAATCATAAGGACCTACAAACTTCAATTAAAACATCCTTTTACCATTTCAAGAGGCACCAGGACTGAAATTCCTTCACTTATTGTGGAACTTCAGGAAAACGGAATTTCCGGTTTTGGGGAAGCGACTGAAAATCCTTTTTATAACACATCAATAAAAGAATTTGAAAATGAATTGAATCAAAAAAAGGAATTTATCGAAGTGGCTTCTACTAAAACGCCAGAAGAATATTGGGATTATTTGTATCCCTATTTCAAAGACAATATGTTTTTATTGTGCGCTTTGGATGAGGCTTATACAGATTTATATACGCGTAAAAAAGGACTTAAATTATATGAATACTGGGATTTAGACCTAAATAATCTACCGCAATCAAATTATACCATTGGCATTGATTCCATAGAAAATATGGTGGCAAAAATGAAAGAAATGCCTTGGCCAATTTACAAAATCAAACTAGGCACAAAAAGCGATCTGGAAATTGTGACCGAATTAAGAAGACATACAGATGCAGTTTTTAGAATAGAT
>Ga0209643_1001589_pt1 | contig 20143 bp, 22 predicted proteins | sample AutmiccBRH37_all_FD_187383 | JGI IMG/M metagenome (GOLD analysis project Ga0209643, IMG submission 187383) | Deep subsurface microbial communities from Mt. Terri, Switzerland - Autotrophic microbial communities BRH/37_all (SPAdes) (version 2) | ecosystem: Environmental > Aquatic > Deep... | reverse complement strand
CGACGCCGTTTATCTTTATACCTTTTTCATACAATTCCGTTACAAGCTTATCGGAGCTTATGCCTGTTTCCTCCATATCAAAGAACACCATGTTTATATGGACATCCTCATGGGTAAGCTTTATTCCGGGTATCTCCACCAGGCGTTTTGCCATATACCTTGCATTGTCGTGATCGATATGGAGACGTTTTGACATTTTCTCAAGTGCTATAAGTCCGGCAGCAGCAAGTATGCCTGCTTGCCGCATTCCTCCGCCTAAGAGCTTTCTGTTCTTCCTTGCTCTGTCTATGAAATTCCGGTTGCCTGCAAGCATTGATCCTATAGGAGCACATAAGCCCTTGGAGAGACAGAACATTACAGAGTCGGTATATTGCGTTATCTGTCCCGCATCCACGCCCAGAAACGCTGCAGCATTGAAAAGTCTTGCGCCATCAAGGTGGACAGGTAGGTTATGTTTCTTTGCTATACCGTATATTTCCTTCATTCTTGGAAGGGGTACAACAGTGCCGTTTGATAATGCATTCTCCATGCAGATCAAGCCGGTCTCAGGATAATGTATATCGTTATCACGGATTGCTTTTTCCACAGACTGGGGCTCCATGATACCCTTCTGTCCCGCGACTGTCCTGAGCTGCACACCGGATAGTACTGCGGTGCCTCCCACTTCGTGCTGTACAATGTGACAGTTTTCTTCGGCTATTATTTCATTTCCCCTTCTGGTATGCGTCATTACTGCCAGCTGATTTCCCATGGTGCCGCTGGGAACAAAAAGAGCAGCCTCCTTACCGGCATATTCTGCGGCTTTTTTTTCTAAAAGACAGATAGTCGGGTCATCCCCGTATACATCATCTCCGACAATTGCTTTTGCCATTGCTTCGCGCATCTCATCGGTAGGCTGTGTAACAGTATCACTTCTCAGATCTATATATCTCAACGTTAAAACCTCCATTAATTTTTAATTTAAGAACATTATACAATAATAGATATTAAATGTCATTTTAGATTTTTCGACCATGTTTTTTGATAAGCTGTACAATTTTGAGCTCTATGCGTTCCGGTGTTCTGTATCAGCGTACTGCTTAATATCATTTATTATAATAAATCAATATTTTGGTGCTTTGAAAATTTCAAAGCACCTGAGGGAGTGATGTATAATGTTAATTAACAGGAAAAAGCTTACATATGTTTTTTCGTTCATCTCAATTATAATCTTAAGTGCAGCTTTTTTTTATGTAGGCAAGCTTCCGGCAGCAGTAGGCGCCTTTAAGGAAAATATTGAAGTGGAGAGGGTATCTAAACAACTTTTTGAAGCTTACAATGTGATGGATAATACCTTTCATTTTGAATTGCCTGATTCATGGTATACAAATGAAGTATCCTTTACCGGGGGAGAAGTGTTATATCATATGGACTTCATATCCAAGGACAAAAGAATACATGGTTTGGTTCAAGTATGGAAGCTTTCCAAGCCTTTAAAGCAGTTTGTCGAAGAGTCAAAAAAATCAGCTGTGGGTGTTGTTGATTTCAAGTACTTTGACGTAAAGGAAATAATGACAGATAATAGAAAGGCTTATCTGACGGAATATAGCAGAGCAAACCAGAAGGGCGAATATAACAAGGCTTATGAGGTGTTTGTAGAAGGCCCTTCAAGCAGAATGTACAGGATAAGCTTTTTTGTGCCGGAAAAGGAATGGCGCAACTATTACAAGGTAATTTTTGATAGAATAATATACTCAATAAGAATAAAAAGTTAGTAATCATTTTTACATTTGATATAATAAAAGAGACATTTTGTGTATTATAAAAGGGAAAAATGTTTTTTTGTCGAATGTTTCTAGGGATCATGCTATTTAATAGCATATAAAGAATGTATTTGAACATATTTGGAGGTGATCCACATGTCGATCCATATAGTCCTGTGTGAGGACAAGCAGGTTATATTGAACAATATCAAGACAAGCCTTGAAAAGGTTATAAAACAAAACGGCATTGATGCAAAAATAAGCTTTACGACTGATAATCCCAAAAGGATAATAGAGTACGCCAGACAATATGTTCAAGGTATTAATGCATACTTCCTTGATATAAATCTGGGTACCAATATGAATGGATTAGAATTGGCAAAACAAATCAGAAGTCATGACCCATACTGCTATATCACCTTTGTTACAGGTCACCCGGAGCTGTGCATGACAGTTTTCAAGTATCATATCGAGGCTTTTGAATATCTTATCAAGCCCGTATCTTACCAAGCTCTTGAAGAGTGTATGCTTTCAATAAACAAGCACTACACCAACTATCAGAATTATCAGAAGCATAATAAAGGCGCAATTATTAAAATCAGGTCAGGAAACTGTGATTATACTTTAGAGCTTCACAATATAATATATGTGGAATCGATTAATCAGAAGCTTGTAGTACATACAAGAAATCGAAACATAGAATTCTTCGGATACCTGAAGGATATTATCAACGAACTCAATAAAAGCGGAGAGTACTTCTACCGATGTCACAGGTCATATATAATTAATGTTAATCATGTAAAAGAAGTGAATTATAAGGACTCATACATTATAATGTCCAGTGATGAAAAATGCTATATGTCAAGACAGCAGAAAAGCGAAATAAAGGAAGTACTGGATAGGATGGTACAAGAAAATGCTGATTTTATATAAGATATTTATCAACACAATGGCAATAGTGATCTTCATGTATTTGGCGCAGGCATTGTACAGCTTTCAAAGAGACAGGAAAGTACTATGGAGCTTTATCATAATTACAGCTTTAGGCAATAATTTACTTGTATATATGGACAAGTATATTGGAATGGGCTTGCGTGCTCTGTTAGTACTGCTATTTATGATGCTGATGTCTTATTTTGTGTTGAAGCTCAACATACTACAGTCAATTGTATCAAACATCACCAACATGATTGCCCTTGCTGTTGGTGATTTATCTGCTGTACTTATAATGGTCAATATTTATGGCTATACTCTTGAAGGTATAAAATCAAATATATTGCTGTCTTTAACCTCTGATTTAGTAATATACGGGACAGTAATAATAATCATATTTCTTATAAGACTTGTTAAACAGACTCAGGAAATGACAGACAAGTATAAACGGAGTATAAGTATAAAGACATCACTTTATATGTTTGCAACTTTTATAGTAATTATTGTTAACTATTCAATATATGCATACTTCATGGGAGTGGTAGACAAAAGCATAATACTGATAAATGTTGCAATTATGTGGATGTATCTTATACTAAGCCTCTATATCAATTTTACCAATAGTGCACTGGCATTAAAAGAGCAGCAGTATGACCAGCAGCAGGACTATATCAGAACGATAGACAGCCTGATAAATGATTTCAGAAGACTTAAGCACAGCTATGCCAATACCATATACAGCTTTTACGGGTATATTCAGGAGAATGATTTACAGGGATTAAAGTCCTACTATTCAGAGGTAATGGACGAGACAAAAAAAATGGACAGCAATCTGCTTCTGGCTCTGCAGCGGATAAAGGTATACGCAATATTCGGACTGCTGTGGAACAAGATAAATGAAGCCGAAAGCAGAGGAATAAAAGTGGGGGTCCAGGTCATAAACGAGGTGTATGAAGCGGGGATGAAGCTTACCGATCTCTGCGAGGTGCTTGGGAACTATCTTGACAATGCAATTGACGCGGCAGCGGCTTCGGAGATAAAGAAAATAAATATCAGCCTGACTGATGAGGATGGATACCTGACAATAAAAGTTGAAAATACTTATGAAGGAGTCTTGGATGTGAAGAAAATTCAGCGGAAAGGCTTTTCCACTAAAGGGGACAACCGGGGATTCGGTTTGACAATAACCAATCAGATATTGTCCAGATATGCAAATGTATTGCACAACACATCTGCAGAGGATAACATATTCAAGCAGGAGCTTGTAATAAAAAAATAAGAGCACAATTTTGTGCTCTTATTTTTGGGATTAGTCTGCTTTTATTAGTGATTCCGGCATTTTTGGCTCTCTGAGCAACCATGCATAACATGCCATTGATGATGTACTTGCTATTAACAGAGCCAAGGTACTGATAAGAACCATTAGTGGTTTAAGGAATCTTTTCATTTCTATACCTCTCCTTTATTGTTTATTCTAATACCCACACCGTACATGCTGCCTGCCAGCTTGTAAGTTACGGGCAGTATCAAAACTGATTCAAACAACGTAGCAAAAACTATTATTGAAGAAACCGGTGTACCTCTGTTGTATAGAGCAGCCGCATATAATATCACAACTGTGATGCAGGACATCAGCTTAAGCTTCCTTCGCAATTTACTGCTTGCGATGGGTCTTTCCTCGGTGTCGGCAGGTGCGTATTTCAGTACTGCTGCAAAGCATAGGGCAAATATAAAGCTTATAGCATAAATATTCAAATTCACTGTCATCCCAAGATATATAACACAAGAGAAAAACAATGTGCTTGCAGGAAGGCATGTCCATTCCCGCTTCGCATGAACCCCGGAGGCAAAGGATCTTAATGCACCGAAGCTCACAAATGCTACAAGGAAATATTTGAATACGTTCAGAAGAATTGCCAGAATAAATATAATAATCATCTTGTATGAGTTTGCTATAAATACAGCAATTCCGTAGTTTATTTCAGCAAGCTTCTCTTCTGACAAATCATCCAAGTGTGCTGCGATAACTGTTGTGATTTTTGCGCTCATTCTTTCGGGAAATTCCATAAAATCAATCCTTCATATAAGCAATTGAACTATTATAAGCTCTACTTAAATTCTAGAGATATATGAATAGCAGTACAATAGGCTTTATATGAATTGCCGTAATTAATATATAAAATGTAGAAATTTGCCGAAAAAGCAAAAAAACATACCGTTCACCGTAAATAAACTAGAAAAATGTAGAATAATAGGTTACTCCGTCAGATCCTCAACGGGTATACTCATAACTTCATTATTTGACAACAGCTTTACCTGGGCTGTTGCATCACCTTTAACAACATTCTCAATCCATACCGGTGAATTCTTGTAGGTTACTTCAATGATACCTTTGGAGTTGATTATTTCCTCTGCTCTTTTTATATCCATTACATCACCTCCTTTTCACATATTATGCTGATGAAAAGGAGAATTAATGCGAAAATACGGCTGAATTATTAAAATGGATATATTTTTCTTTTTTGTTTAACATGTAATACATTTTTAGATATTATTTTTGGAATATTAAAATATGTGCAGAATGTGAAAAAAACAGACCTTTTCACACTTCTGTTTTCTTAGTGCGTGTCACACAAAAAATTGTTCTGGAAAGGGATACGATAATGCCTGAAACTGAAAGGGGAAGCCTTGTAATAATAGGCGGAGCAGAGGATAAGAGAGCTGACAAAGCAATACTTAAAGAAGTAATAAAATTAGCAGGGGGTGAAAGCTCACATATAGCCTTGATTACCACAGCGACAAACAGTCCGGAGGAAGCAGGCCTGGAATACAAAAAGCTTTTTGGTGAGCTGGGAGCGGGAAGTGTTATATCAATTAATATCACAGACAGGGAATGTGCAAACAATATTGAGGGCTTGAAGGTTCTCAATGATGCTACCTGCATCTTTTTTGTGGGCGGTGACCAGTTGAGGATTTCAAGTATATTAGGAGGCACTGAAGTTCACAGAATTATAAGAGAGCTGTATGAAGAGGGCAGAGTAATTGCCGGAACCAGCGCAGGAGCTTCTATGATGAGTGAGATAATGGTTGTGGAAGGCAGAGATGAGGAAGCACCAAGAAAATGCACACTTAAAATGGCTCCGGGAATGGATCTTCTGGCAGGTGTGATCATAGACCAGCATTTTAACCAGAGGGGAAGAATTGGAAGATTACTGGCAGCAGTGGCACAAAATCCAAGCATTATTGGAATTGGCATTGATGAAGATACGGCAATGATAGTGAACAAAAACCTTGAGTTCCGGGTCAAAGGCTCTGGAGTAGTAACGGTTGTGGATGGCAGGGATATATCATTTACAAATATATCCGAGCAATATCCGGATGATCCTCTTGCCATAACAAATGTAAAAATCCACATTTTGCCAAAGGACTATGGGTTTAATTTGATAAAAAAACAGGAAATAATAAAAAAGACTTCAAATTAAAATTCTTGTACTAAGGAAGTCTATTTTGAAACTCGCTTACGGGGCATAACAGATTAATGAAGAAAGGATGCCCCTGCTCGTTATAAAAAAGACTTCAAAATAAAAAGAAAGACATTTTTCAAAAAATACAAGGAGGAAGAATTGTGATTATTGTAAGCAGTCATGCTTATCAAGGGAAAAACATTTACAGCTATAAACCTGTGGTGAAGTTGGTAGTTGACTTAGGCAAGCATGCTGACATTCCGACTAGAGACATAGAGGGCTTTAATGATACTCTTCAGGAACTTCTGCCGGGTTTGAGGAAGCACTGCTGTTGCAGGGGGTATGAGGGAGGTTTTCTTGAAAGACTTCGGGAGGGAACATATTTTGCACATGTAATCGAACACATTGCAATTGAACTGCAAGCCAGGCTGGGCTATGATATAAAATATGGAAAGACAAGAGAAACAGGCAAAAAAGGCATTTACAATATTATTTATGGATATGAAAATGAGTATGCGGGCATAGAATCGGGAAAGCTCGCAGTGGAAATCATGGAAGGGATACTGGCAGGCGAGCTGCCGGATGTAAATAGAAGATTGGAAGTAATAAGGAAGGTTTGTATTGCAACGGATTTTGGTGCGAGTACTGCTGCAATTGCAAAAGAAGCAAGGGAAATGGACATACCCATACTGCGAATAGGAGATGGAAGTATTCTGCAGTTGGGGTATGGAAAGCATCAAAAAAGGATTGAGGCAACACTCACAGAGAATGCAAGCTGTGTATCGGTTGATATTGCTTGCAACAAGGAGCTTACAAAAAGCATACTTCATGAGTATGGAATACCTGTTCCGGCAGGAAAGGTAGTCAAGAGTGAGCAGGAAGCCTTGGAATACAGTGAAAAAATAGGATATCCGGTTGTAGTGAAGCCCAATTGCGGAAGTCATGGGAGAGGCGTATCAATAAACCTGAAGAATCCTCAGGAAGTACTGGAGTCTTATAAAATAGCAAAGGAATATGAGGATACTATTCTGGTGGAAAAATATATTAAGGGCAGCTACTATAGAGTGCTGGTAGTAGGAGATAAGGTCGTGGCAGCCTCTCATAGGATATCTGCCCATGTAACTGGTGACGGAACAAGTACGGTAACAGAGCTTATTAATAAAGAAAACAGCAGTCCTTTGCGCGGTGAGGGGCATGAAAAGCCTTTAACAAAGATAAGTATAGACAGAGTAGCAGAGCAGTATCTCAAGAAACAGAACCTGACTCTTGACTATATACCCGGAGAGGGTGAAACAGTATATTTGCGTGAGAACGACAATCTCAGCACAGGTGGTGTTGCAATTGATGTTACTGATGAAGTCCATGAGGAAAACAGGAAAGTGATAGCACAGGCCGTCAGAATAATTGGCTTGGACGTGGCCGGAGTTGATATAAGTACTGTTGATATTTCAAAACCTATAACAGAGGTGGGAGGAGCCATAATTGAAATCAATGCCGCACCGGGAATCAGGATGCATCATTATCCGTACAAAGGCACCTCCAGGAATGTGGCAAAGGCTATAGTTGATATGCTGTTTCCAGAGGGCAGCACCAGCAGAGTGCCTATAGTATCAGTGACGGGAACAAATGGAAAGACAACCACCTCCAGGATGATAGCACATATAATAAGACAGATGGGACGTACTGTGGGGATGACCACTACAAGCGGAATTTATGTAAATGATGAGTTGATCAAATATGGTGACAACACCGGCCCGATAAGTGCAAGGACAATATTGATGGATAAAAGAGTTGAATATGCCGTATTGGAAACTGCCAGAGGAGGAATAGTTAATCGCGGGTTAGGCTATGATATGGCTGATGTTGGCATAGTGACCAATATTACGGAAGACCATCTGGGAATTGATGATATTAATACTCTTGAGGATCTGGCCTATGTAAAGTCTTTAGTTGCAGAAGCAGTCAAAGATACCGGTTATGCAGTTTTGAATGCAGATGACCAATATTGTCTCAGTATGAGAGAAAGGATAAAATCAAATATTATTTTATTCTCTTTGTCAGCTGGAAATGAAGCTGTAAGGAATCATATAGAAAATGGAGGTATGGCCATATACAGTGATGGCAGCACTATCTTTGTGAATAAAGCAGGGGTAGAGCTTCCCTTTATTGAAGCAAAAGCCATCCCTGCCACAATAAATGGAGTATTGAAACACAATATCAGCAATAGTATGGCTGCGATAGCCGGTGCAATAGGGATGGGAATCTCTATCGAAAGTATAATAACGGGACTTTCAACCTTCAGATGTGATAGCGGCACCAACCCTGGAAGGTTCAATATGCATGATGTCAACGGTATAAAGGTGGTATTGGACTATGGACACAATATTGACGGCTACAGAGTAGTAATAGACTCACTGGAACAAATGAAGACCGGCCGTCTGATAGGAGTTATTGGGACCCCCGGAGACAGGACTGATTCAAGTACAATAACAATAGGAAGTATGTGCGGAAATTGCTTTGACCGGATTTATATCAAGGAGGACAAGGACAAAAGAGGACGTGAGCCGGGAGAAGTAGCAGCTCTGCTGGAGAAGGGCTGTAAAATGGGAAGCATCAAGCCTTCGGAAATACTGACAGAACTTGCTGAGGAGAAAGCACTGGAAAAAGCGATTCTGGATGCTGTGCCCGGAGACATTGTCATAGTATTCTTTGAAGAATATCAACTAACCCTTGATGTGGTTGAAAGAATGGCAGTAGAGATGTCAAAGGTTCAGCAGATTATAGCATGATAAGGCAGGGTGAGAAAATGGATAAAAAGAAGGACAAGAAGACCAGTATAGACTCTTTGGAGGCCTTGACAGATGTGGAAATAGACTACCCATTGGTATATAAAGACGGTATTGGTCCCTTGGGTGGACGGAATACTACAGAAGAAAGGTATCCAGTAAGTGAAATGGTAGATGATGAATAATAAGAAAAATTGTTCATGAAATTAATGTGCGAAAAGTACTATATGATTCATAGAAATATAGCACTATATTACTATAGAATAGGACTGGATTTTAGTATATAATAATCTATAAACAACAGAAAAACGACAACATTTTCCAGCATATATCAGATTGTGAAAACTTTTTCACAATTATATTTTCTTAATTGGCATCACGGGAAACAAAACAAATACAATTAGTTTTGTATTGTAATTAAAGCTTGAAAATCAGTATATTCTGTGATATATTCTATAAGCTAAGACGCCTTTATGGTCGGGCAAATGCTGAAAATAGATTAATAAATTCCTTAATATATATTGCATTGAGGTGGATCAAATGGATATACACAGTGGCGATACCTTGGTTTTTGCCGTTGACAACATGACAAAGATATGGACAATATCAAAGGTAGACAACAACATCGTTAAAATTTTTGAAGAAGACGGATCATACAGGCAGATGCCCTATACGTATCTGATAGAAATGTTTGAAAGGGGCTATATTAAAGTTGAAGCCCCGTCAATGGCCTGGTAGTTTAAGAAATAACAACCTATTGCTCTCGGAGCAATAGGTTTTTTGTTTTATGTCGAAAAATGTAGATTCATACTATAATACAGCATTGACGGTTGGGATGCTGTTGCCAAGACGGTGACAAACGGCTGAAGCATAAATGATGCGGATCATCACTGGGGGAAGCCTGCCAGGCTAAATATATATGTCAATAAAGATATTTATGTAGTATAATTTACTAAGTATCTTTTTTTGTTTTGTGGAGGGTCTATGACAGAATACAAGGCTGATTTCAACTCTTATTTAATATTTGCAGTAAGTCTGGCGCTTATAGGGCTATGTATATTGCTGAATGTACCATTGTACTTCGGGTTCGCCGGGGCAGTTGCATTTTCTGCGGCGATGCTTGTGAGACAGGGACACAAGCTCAGGACATTGAATAATATGATGCTTAAGGGGATAAAGGATTGCTCAACATTATTCATTATTATAGTACTAATTGGGGCTACGGTGTCCATTTGGCTGTCATCAGGCATAGTACCTACACTTATGTATTATGGGTTTGAATATATCAAGCATATTAACTATATTCTTGCATGTTTCCTGGTAACAGCGATAATCTCGGTATTAATGGGCACTGCAATTGGTACGGTCAGTACAATAGGGATTGCACTTATAGGAATAGGAAAAGGCTTTGCAATACCTGAGCAGCTTCTCTTAGGTGCAGTGGTATCGGGAGCTTTTGTTGCAGATAGGATTTCGCCGATAGCAGGACTAGTAAACCTTATGCTGAAAACAACGGATTTGAAATACAGGGAGTATGCTAAAAGCATGCTGAATACTATAATACCATCATTAATCATTGCAGCATCGGCATATTACTTTATCGGTAAAGGCTATATGTCGGCAATTGATACGGCAAAGATAGCCATATTCCAGGGGAATATAAGCAGTGCTTTTCTAATCACGCCGGTTTTGCTGCTGCTCCCGCTTGTTGTCATGATAATGGCAGTATGCGGGGTTAAGCCAATAATTAATATGAGCGTTGGGGTTGCCGGAGGATCGATTATAAGCGTATTCCTCCAAAAAAAAGCTGTATCCGAAGTCTTTCAGTACATATTATCAGGTTATAAGTCAGCTACAGGTATTGAAGAGCTTGATAAAATACTGAGAGGCGGGGGAGTGCAGCCTATGATTGAAGTACTTCTGATTGTGGCAGGGGCAGTTGCATTGAGCAGCCTGCTTGAAGGCACAAACATCTTAAATCCTGTAATTGCAAATATTATGGACAGAGCAAAAACCAAAATGTCGCTAATAGTCAGGACGGCAGCTTTCAGCAGTCTGCTTACAATTGCCACCTGCGATCAGACTGCCGGTATCATACTCCTGGGCAGACTTCTCAAGAAAAGATATGAAGAACTGGGGGTAAACAAGCTCATACTGGCCAGAACAATAGCAGATACAGGTACGACTATTGCCCCGCTTATCCCATGGAATGTGAATTCGATATTAATCCTTGCTATTACGGGGGTATCCGCACTGCAATATGCGCCTTATGCAGTTCTATGCTATACAGCGCCGTTGATTGCAGTATTATCCGGCTGCTTTAGAGAAAGAGGAAAAATGCAAAAAAATATAGTTTTCCGGCTATAATAGTGTTTGATACCAGCTAAGACAGATATGCATACCACGAGTCATAGTTTTCTATTGTAAAGCTTGCTAACTTATGGCAGAATTAATATAGAGGCACAATAAGAAAACCTTTTGCAAAATATGAATGAACAATACAAATGGTATTTTCCAAAAGGTATAATAAGGAGGATATGTTAATGAGCGTAAAAATAGTTGCAGACAGCAGCTGCGATCTCAATGAGGATTTGAATAGGGAATTTAGTGTTACACTGATACCTTTTACTCTTAATGTCGGTGATAATATTTATAGGGATGATGAGAGCCTCGACGTAAAACGGATGCTCAAGGAAATGGCGGAATGTCCGACTATACCCAAAACGGCATGTCCTTCACCTAATGATTTTATAAAGGCCTATGAAGGTCCCGAAAGTGTCTTTGCAGTGACAATAAGCTCTAAACTCAGTGCTACATATGAAAGTGCCATGCTGGCTAAAAAAATGGTTCTGGAAAATGTAGAGGATAAATTCATACATGTATTTGACTCCTGCAGTGCTTCTATTGCTGAAACTCTAATTAGTATGAAGATATTTGAACTGGCAAAGAAAAGCTATGATAATCTGCAAATAGTAGAGAAGGTCAATGAATATATAAAGGGCATGAAAACAGTATTCCTCCTTGAATCCTTGGAGAACCTGATGAAAAATGGGAGACTGAGCAAGGTCAAGGGTACTATTGCCACACTTCTCAATATAAAACCAATAATGGGAGCTACTGATGAAGGAGAGATAGAGCTGGTAGAAAGTGTAAGAGGCTATAAACGTGCCTTTGCAAGATTTGTTGAGGTTATTGGGGAGCAGGGAGGTAAGCTGGAGGAGAAGGTTATAGGAATAGCTCACTGCAACTGTCTTGAAAGAGCTGAGGAGTTCAAGCGGGAACTTCTGAAAAGGTACAAATTCAAGGATATAATTATTGTTGAGACTGCAGGTCTCAGCAGTGTGTACGCAAATCAGGGAGGCATAATAGTAGCATTTTAAAGGAGTTTTAAGGGGACTTATAAAGCCCCTTTTTTCGTGTGGAAATATTCGCTAATGCCTGCAAATAGGACATGTTTGTGATATAATAATTCAAGAAGAACATATATGGGGGTATCGATTTTGAAAAGGTACATAACATTATTTGCAGCAGCCTTATTGATTATTTCCGGCATGACCGGTATTTTTGAAGCTGAAGCCGGCAGCAGGAGGCTGCCTTTTGAGGTTGAAGAATTTTCTGATGTGCCGCAGAATCACTGGGCTTACGAATCAATCCACTATTTCAGATATTTGAATATTACCCAGGGAATAGACGGCAACAAGTTCGGTTTGGGACAGCCTGTGAAAAAGAGTGAATTCATTACAATGCTGGTAAGGCTTATGGGGTGGGAACCGGTTGCAACAGAAAGCGACAGCTTTTCAGATGTAAGCAAGGACAAATGGTATCATTCCTACGTTGAGACAGCAGTGGCCCATGGAGCTGTATTGAAGGGGACAGGCAGCTTCAGCCCGGACAAGGATATAACAAGGCTGGAAATAGCAGAGGCAATAGTGAGGACCCTTGGATATGGCGAGCTGGCTGGGCAGCTTAAGTACCTTCCAAGTGAGTTTGCGGATGTCACGGATGGTGCGGAATATACGAACATTGTAAAGGACTTTGGTATTTCCAATGGGACTGATGGAGTCAGCTTCCTGCCGGAAAGCACTGCAAAGAGAGAAGAAGCCGTAGCAATGCTCATCAGGATGTATCAGAGACTGAATTCAAAGGTTGAAGAGCTGCATGCCTTCTATGCCATAAAATCCTATGAACAGGCAGGCATGATACAGGATATGAACTCTGTGAGCTTTGGCTGGAGCAGGCTGGAATATGATAAGAACAGCAATAAGCTTTTTGTAGCGGTTGCTAAAAATGGGAAAAGCGATTTTTTCATCCCTGATGGTTATTCAGAGCCTATAAATATTGCCAAGGGAAACAACTTGCCTATACAGCTCAACCTTTTTGCTTCCAATGAAACAAAGATCCAAAATCCATCGGTTGGGGAGCAGCTGGGAATAGTTGAGTACTTGCTTACAGACACTGATGCTCAGGCTGAGGTTATTTTACAGGTTGTTCAGGCCTTGAGCAATACTCCGGTTGAAAGCGGTACAATCTCTTTCGATGGTATAGTTGTTGATTTTGAAAACTTAAGAGGAGAGAAGCTCAAAAAGCTCTACAATGAATTTCTGGCAAAGCTGAAGACTGAGCTTGTAAAATATGACAAGAAGCTTTATGTGGCAGTGCATCCTAAAAGAGGCGGCGGACATACATATTACGACGGATATGACTATAGAACCATAGGTGATATAGCAGACAAGGTCATACTTATGGCCCATGATTATAACGCAATAAGCCTCACAGAAAGTGAAATGGCTATAGGTTATAATGACACGCCCCTTACACCGATAAATGAGATATATTATGCTCTAAAGGCAATAGCGGACAAGGAAACGGGAGTAGCCGATCTGAGCAAGGTATGGCTTCAATTATCCTTTGATACTGTCCAATGGAAAATGGCTGAAGGAAAGGTCATTAACCGGAATGCCTTTCGACCTTCATATGTACAGCTCAGAGACCGTATGACAAAGAATGAACCAGGCTCGGATTTGAAAGCAAGGTACTCTGAGAAGCTTCAAAACCCTTGGCTGACATATTATAACAACAGCGACGGCACTAATAACATCATATGGTATGAGGACAGCAGAAGCATCAGTGCCAAGATAGAACTGGCAAAACTGTTCGGCATCAATGGGGTATCCCTCTGGAGGTTGGGCAATATTCCTGACTTTGAAGAGTCTGAGGGCAGCGGAGTGGAACTCAATGTATGGCAAACAATCAAAAAGCAAATGGAATAGTATAAAATGGGACTAATAGTGCTTTAGTCCCATTTTTACATTTTACCCCAAAATAGTGGAATAACTTACGTATTTATATAAAAAAGATTAGGAGTGATAAACATGAAAAATACCAATAAAATAATAGCTATGGTCTTTGTGCTCGTGTTTATGTTTACAGTAGTTATGTCATCGGCAGTTTTTGCCGCTCCGGGTAATGACAAGGCAAATGGTAAGGATAATGCTATAGAAACAGAGAAGGTAAAAGGCAGTGACAAAGCAAATGAGCCTGACAGGGAAGAAAAAACAAAGGTAAAGGAAACAGAAGAAAACAACACTGCAGAAACCGATGACAGCACAGTGGAGACTGATGAAAGTACGGTAGAAGAAGAGAAGGCTGTCAAGGAAAAGGACAAGGTTATGGAGCAAAAAAAGGTACTGATGAAGCAGCTTATTGAAGTAAGAAAGTCGGGGGATACAGAAGCTGAAGCACAGCTTCTGGCTCAGGTAAATGAGTACAAGGAGCAGCTAAGGCTAATGGTAAGGAACAGATATACGGAAGAAGAAATGGCACAGCTTGAGCAAGCAGCAGAAGACATCGAAGCTGCAGATCCTACTCTCGAAGTATTGCCTGTAGAAATGATCATATCAAAGGGCAAAAGCCTAAAGCTGGATATACCTCCGGTTATAAAGGACGGGAAGGTATTAGTGCCTATAAGGACTTTCTCACAGGCCTATGGAGCAGAAGTCCAGTGGGATCAAGAAGAGCATGCTATTACTATAATCAAAGACGATATTGAGATAGTTCTGAAAACAGACAGCAGCATAGTATTTGTAAATGGTATAGAAACTGATTTGGGAATTCCCGTTACAGGAATAAACGGAAGGAATGTTATGCCTGTCGGCTTCCTGGCAGAAAAGCTCGGACTTAAGGTGGAAGTTGACGAAGATGGTACGGTAGAAGTTGACGATGAAGAAGATGCTGACGAGGAAGACGAAACTGCTGATACAAATACAGAAAACTAAACCATAATATCACATAATTGGAATTCCTATTAAGTTGCGGGGACTGAATGTGAAATTCAGTCCTTTGCTATGGTTGGTTTTGAAACTTTTTCCATGCTTGTTCGTCTAATAATATGAGGTGAAATAATGAAAAGGTTGTTATCAGTATTTTTGATAGTGCTGCTGCTAGCTGGATGTTCGCAAAAGCCAAAACAAGTGGAGCAGCCTGCACCCGAGCCTGCCAAGCCTCCGGTAGAGGAGAATATTGCAGTTGAAAATCCACCTGCTGTAGAGGAAAAAGAGAGCAACCTCTTCGATGCAAGAAAGTCAAAGGTGGGAGACAAGGTGGCAGGGCTTAGGATAACAAAGGTTGAAGTACATAATGCCAGTGATGAGGATTACGACGCTTATGTGGACTTTGAGGGTGAAGTGACAGTAAGCGGCACCTTCAAACACAATCTTGATGATGAATTCTTAGACCATGAGATAAGCTTTCGGGTTGACGAGGAATGGGCTTCGAAGCTTCCGATGCTGGCTCATGACCAGAGGTACGTGTGGTTCATGTTCATGAATCATGATGATGCTGAAAAGGCATTGGGTGCTCCCGGTACAGAGGGGAAAGCGACTGTAACAATAAAAAATTATAGTATAAAATATGCCCACACAGAAATATGGAATACAGCTGACCTGGTAAAGGCAGAAAAGAAATAGACTCGAGCGGTTCACTTTGAACCGCTCGATTTTCATATATTATCTTTTTTGTATCATCAATTCCCTGTTTTTTTCATTGTAGTTGTTTATAAGTATAGCTAATTCAACTATCTAAACAACTTTGGATAATCGGTCGCACCATGAACTACTCGATAGACATAAATCGTGTCGTCAATTAGTCGGTAAACACAAATGTATTCGCCACATACCAGCTTGCGGTATCCTTTCTTTTGCAAAACAGAGTCTGAATGCTCAGTACCCATCAATGGATACTCGCCAAACTTTTCAATAGAGTCAAGCAACTTGTCGGTAATTTTTTCCGCTGAAATTGGACCAACTGCAAGCAAGTGGTAATCCGCAATTTGGTCAATGTCGTTTAAGGCGGGAGTAAGAATTTCAACCTTAACCTTAGGCATGAGAATACTTTTCCTTTAAACGATTTCTCACTTCAGTCACGGTATAGGTTGGCTCTCCAGAAAGGCGTGAAAACTCGGCCTCCAAAACCTTTGCGCGGTGTTCAAGCATTCTTTCTCTCTGCTCGAATGCGTCAATGCTCATAACCACTACATCGCCTTCACCATTTTTTGTAATATAAATCGGCTCAGCAGTCTGATGAGCCAAATTAGAAATCATACTATAGTCATTGCGCAGAGCCGTAGAAGATTTTATCTGCATAATATATCCCTCCAATACTATTATTCTGCTATTATTATACGATAATTCTATCAGAATATCCATAAAAATTTGAAATTCTATGCAAATTATTTTATCACATTGTCACCTTCCAACCCGCTATGACTTCGATGAGGTTTCTTCCAAATCACTGCATAAGTCGTCACTGCCGTCAGTCGCTGCCAGTTGCATGCTCAGTCTGGCGACTCGGAAAAGACACTCGACAACGGGTGCCTTTTTGGTTTGTTTTTTCCTAATTGAGAGGTAATAATTTAGAATTAATACGGTTTACAGAGGTGTGTTCATATCGATATAACCGATATAGAAATAGATTATCGGTAAAGATAATCTATAAAGATGACCCTTCATTGACTATTTAATTATGCAACAAACATGAAAGAGGGCACTGATAAAATTTGGATTTCAGGAATAGAATATCTGAAGGATGGAATAGATATTTATAAAACCATTGGCATTGTAAATAAAAAGGAAAGAGAACTGGTGCTTCACGCTGATTCATATATTGAGCTTCAGCAATTGAAGAATGAAAGTGATGGTAAATTGTATGAATGTGCTTTCAAATATGAATTCTTTGATAAGATACTCTATAAAGGCAATCTTGTTATTTTAGCCAAGATAGTTATTCATGAATTATATGAGGTGCAGGAATGACCGAAGAATAGATGTACATAAAAAAACTTAAGAATAGAAGGAGGGGGATGTATTTTCACCCTTCTTTGTTGTTTCATGGGTGGTATCATCCGCTTCATTACTTAGCTTTCTTATGTCTGGATTCAACAACTTCAAGCCGTTTATCCTGACTATTAATAGACATAGCAAGTATATCAATCTTGTTTTCAATACTTTCTAACCTTTCGGTGTGCTCTCCCAGCTTAACTGTATTGTCGCCGGCTCTTTCATGTACTGCCTGAAGCTTTGTCTTAATGTCATGCTCCAGGATTGTTTCAATCTTCTTTTGCCCAGATTCTAAACTATCAAGGCGTTGGGTTACTTGCTCAAAGCGTTGATTCGTTTCTTTTCTGCCTTCCTGAACTTCGGTATAAAGCCGTGCTAACAGATCATAGACCTTGTCAATATCACTCATGGGTTGCTTCCTCCTTGATATGTTACTCAAGATTGAGTATAGTTTACCACAAAACGGAAGGAATTAGAAGTAGAAAGTGATTGTAGTGGGGTATAAGTATTTAGGTCTGCCTCTCTTTTATGTAGCAATATAATCCCCAAAACAATTTATGTAAATTGATGTTGGATACCATAGAACCCAGTAATATCAATGGAGCTGGAGATGGGACTCGAACCCACGACCTGAGCATTACGAATGCTCTGCTCTACCGACTGAGCTACTCCAGCATTTATCTATAGCTGCCTGTTATCTGAGATTCCTTTTTGTTTTTGCAGGCATAGGAATCAAAAGCTCTGTAAGTACAAAACCTGCAATAATAGGTAAGGCGATATAGAACCATACATCAGATTTTTTTGCAAGCTTGAGAATAATTGCTTCAACTAGAAGGACTCCACCCCAAATAAGTGAGTTTTTCGCGGTTTTATCCATATATGTACCTCCTGCTGTTCTTGCTCATAATGAATGCAAGTTACTAGTATATTCTAACATTTATTATAACAAAAAAACATGCCCCATACACAAATTTTTGTATTTAACCTAAAGTGTGCTGTGATTTATATTAATATGAATTTTATTGACAAATTGTTAAATACTAATTATTAAGGGGAAAATGTGAGTCAAGGGAAGCATAAATCAAATGCTATTGAATGGAGTGATATATTTGAAAGGTTATCATAAATACACACTTTACACTATCTTGCTAACAGTAAGTGTAATATGCGTGGCTGCAGGGCTGGTATCCTGCACCCCGAAAGCTCAGAGTCCAGCTGCAAACAAGCCTGCCCCTCAGACGACACCGGTGCCAACCATTACACCGACACCAACACCAACACTTACACCGACTCTAACCCCAACTCCTACACCTGAGGAAGAGTCATTGTTGGATTTTTATCCTCTAAAGGAAGGCAACATGTGGGAATATGAGGGTGAAGGAATGGAATATGCTTCTTTTGTACAGAAGGTGGTATTCAGCTCGGGCAACAGATATCAGGTTACAGTTGACAACGGGGGTACGGTGATGGCTAATGTTTTGGAGGTGAGAAAGGACAGCATTGTCAACACCTATAGGTCGGGGGAGGTTTACAATAATGAGAACATGTTAGGCAAGCCCAGCAATATGAACATAATACTGCTGCAAACCCCAATTAAGAAAGGAAACTTCTGGATAAGTGAGGAAAACCATTATGAGATCATGGATACAGCAGCTGCTGTTACAGTGCCTGCAGGGGAGTTCAAGGACTGTATTGCAGTGAGAGAAACCTTTAAGGATCAGACCTCGAACATGGTTTTTTACTATAAAAAGGGAGTTGGCATGGTTCAATCTGAGTTCAGGACGGATATGGGAGATTTGATCACATCAAAGTTGAAAAGATACGAATTAAAATGAAAGTAGACTCCTATATTGAGGAGTCTTCTTTCATTGCTGCTGTTTTAACTATGCTCTTGGTTTTTGAAAGCTGTACAAGCAGCACTCCTGCAAGTATGATAACTGTTGAAAACAATATGGTAATCGTAAAAGGCTCTCCAAGTATCAGGGTACCCAGAAGGAATGCCACGGGCGGATTTACATAGGCATAGGTGCCGGCTTTTGCTGCAGGCCATTTTTGCAATATATATATGTAAGAGGAATAGCCGATCAAGGACCCAAAAACAATCAGGTAAAGCAATGCACCGATTCCTTTTGCTGAGAAGCTAACCCTGGAAAACTCTCCCAGGGATGCTCCTACGATTAATAAGCCAATTCCGCCTGCCAGCATTTGAATGCCGATATTTGATACGACAGAACCGGTTGGTGTAAAGCCTTTTGAATATACTGAGCCGGTTGCCCATAAAAAAGCCGCCAATAGAATTACTGCTGTGACTTTGATATCGACACTTCCTCCACCGGAGGTTGAAAGCACCAGTAAAGCAACTCCTGAAAACCCAATAAGCAGACCAAGCCAACCTTTGAAATCTATCCTGGGTCTTCCCGGTATAAAAAGCTCAATTATTGCCATAAAGAGAGGTATCGTAGCGACCAGCAAGGATGTGACTCCCGAATGAGCCCACTGCTCCGCCCATACAATCAGACCATTGCCTCCCAGCAGCAGAAACAAACCTACTATAGACTGATCTCTGATGCTTTTCAGATTAGCCGGAAATTCCAGACCCCTGAGCCGGGCATAAAGCAGCATTAGTGCACCTGCTGTAACAAATCTTATTCCGGCAAAAAGCTCCGGGGGGAATGCACTGACACCGATCCTTATTGCAATATACGTAGAGCCCCATAGTATGCAAACTGCTATATATGCGGCTATAACCTTCGATTCTTCATTCTTAAAAAGCATTGGATAAAACCTCCCGAACTCTCTCCAACAATAATGTACCAGGTTAAATGTCATAGGATTATTATAATGCATGATATGAGCTGTTGTAAACTGGAAAAGGCCTTTGCCTG